>Ga0307508_10000873_pt1 | contig 35027 bp, 39 predicted proteins | sample 9_EM_MG_FD_203089 | JGI IMG/M metagenome (GOLD analysis project Ga0307508, IMG submission 203089) | Populus trichocarpa ectomycorrhiza microbial communities from riparian zone in the Pacific Northwest, United States - 9_EM | ecosystem: Host-associated > Plants > Roots > Unclassified | place...
TACGGGAGTGTGACATAGGGCTACATAGGACAGTCACGGTAGACAGTCACAGGCGGCGCACGGACACTCGTATAAGAGGCCGGCGCTCGCCTCTCTAGAATGGACATGCTTCTTGCTACCCCTCATATAGTCTCCGTGATCGTTGCTTTTTTGAGCGTTTCAAACGCCTCCTGCTGCTGGTCACCCCATTCCCATACCTTTTCCTTCCTTGTCAGGGAGGATAGAGGCATCGTGATCTTGCTGTAGTCTTTGATGAACCATCAGTAGAAGTTGGCAACGTCCAAGAAACTCTGTACTCCTTTGACATTTGTTGGTTCCTTCCAGTCCTTGATTGTCCGGATTTTTTCTTCATCCATTCTTAGTCCTTGTGGTTATATGACGTATCCTAGGTACTCTGTCTCTGTTGTGTGGAATTCGCATTTTGATACCTTCAGTGTGAGTTCCGTGTCTTGAACCCGTGTCAGGATAGCTCGTACGTGGCGTCTGTTCTCCTCCATTGTTTGCGAGAAGACCAGTATATCGTTCAGATACGCCACACAGAAGATATCCAGATATTCGCTCAGGATCTGTTTCATCCATCGCTGGAAAGAGGCTGGGGCGTTTGTAAGTCCGAACGGCATGACACAGTACTCGTACAGCCCATACCTGGTCCGGAACGCTGTTTTCCATTCATCTCCTTCCGCAATTCAGAGGTTGTAGTAGGCATCCCGGATGTCGAGTTTGGTGTAGATGGTTGTGCTGGATAGTTGGTCCAGGGATTCGCCGATCAGCGGCAATGGAGTTCGGTCTTTGATGGTGATTTCATTTAGTTGCCGGTAATCCACACACAGGCACAGCCCTCCATCCTTCTTTTTCACGAAGTGTATTGGTGCTCCTGCCGAGGAGGTGGATGCGCGGATCCATCCCTGTTTTTCGTTGATTTCCAAGTATTCTTTGAGGGTCTTCATTTTTTCTTCGTTCAGGGGTCGCAAGGGCTCATATGGGGGCATCTTCCCCTTTTCAAGTGGGATATGGTGGTCCTGGACATGGTGGGGCGGAGGTGCCGTAGGTTCTTTTTCGGTGAATACTTCGAGGAATTTGTGATATTCCGGTGGGATTGCTGGGTTTGTACTGGCCCTGGAGATTTCCTTGATTTGGTTGATCACTCTCTGGCATACTTCCCATGTATCTGTTTTGCCGATTTCCCAGTTTCCTTCTTCCGGTGTTCTTCTGTAGTATTGTTCTACGGCCTTTTCTTCTGGGACTGTGTTGGCTCTTGGCGAGCTAGGCAAGCATTTTTCGGTGCAGTGGTCGGAGTGGAATTTCACGGTGTGGGTTTTCGATCTGATGACCGGATTATGGAGCTTAAGGCATGGGAGTCCTAGAATAATTGAGGCGTTTCTGATTGTAATGCAATGTAGTCGGATATCTTCCTCATAATGGTTGATGGTGAGGTGGAGCTGGGCGTCATGGGTTACCGGCCCGCCGGCGACCTCACAAGTTCCGTCCACAGTCAGGACTCGTCGTGGTGTGGTTTTTTGTTGCATTGGTATTCCGCTGGCTTCGGCATAGGCTCTGTCGAGAAAGTTTTCAGATGCCCCACTGTCTACCAGGGCAGTGGTGGCGGCCTGTTCTTTCCCATCGGTCCCTTTGATCTTAACCTTGATCATGATTTTCTCTTTGTGGTCGTACCTGGTTGTTCTGATTCGGTAGGGCAGATCTTCTTCCTTCGCAACTGGTTTCTCCCTCGGGTGGCTGCTGCTAAGGCCTATTCCCGAGGGCCATCGTTTCCCAATGGTTTTTCTTCCGGGGATTCTTCATCATTGGCCATTTCCTCATATGTTGCTTCCGCCACTCTCTATGGCCATCGGAACGTTTTTTTCCGTGACCGGGGGCATTCCCTTGAGAAGTGTCCCAGCTTCCCACAATTGTAGCACTCGCAGGTCATTGGCTGTCTTGCAGGCAGGTTGGGGTGGTGTCCTGCAAACCGGTATCTCCGTGTGGCGTTGAGGTCCATCGGCTCTGGGTCTGGGAGCCTGTGTTCCTTGGCCTTCACGCTAGGTGGCAGAATGTGTGAGGGCCTGGCTCGTGGTTGTCCCTTTGTATGTCGCACATGGATATTGTACAATTTGTTGTGGATTTCAATGGCTTTATTGGCATATTCCGTGATGGTGGTGGGCTTTGTGGGCAGCATGGCCAGTTGGGTCTGGGTTCGTTCTGACAATCCTGCGTCGAATTTATCAATGTATGCTGAATTGTTGTAGTCGAGGTCGGCGATGATGTTTTGGAATTCCGCCCAGTATAGTGCTGTTGAGCATACTCCTTGCTCTATTTTGTTGAATTTTACTTGGGCAATTTCTTTGGCGTCAATTTCACCGAATGCGCGATGGATGGCTGTCTTGAATTCTTTCCACGTTGCAAAACTGCTTCTTCCATCCGTGATGGAGGGTTGAATCCATTTCCATGCGGCTCCTCGACATCGGCTGTTTGCGTAGTGGACTTTTCCACCGTCGTTCTGGAACCGGTGTGCCTCGGAGTTGAACTTTAGCTCACATTGCACCAGGAATGCTGGGAGTTTCACCCGGTCTCCGTAGTATAGTTCTGGGTCTTCTATCTTGGGCTGGCTGGACCTGTCATTCCTGCCTCGCTGCACGATGAGTTCTTGCAGCAGGGCTTGCATGACATCTGGTCCCCCACTGCCGGAGGCCTTGGTGGTCATTCTTCGTGCTTGTTCTTGGGTTTCGGGAGTCTGAGGTCGGGATTGGGGTTCTGGGGTTACTGGGCTGACGGGTCGTTGGTCGTCGGCGACCCTTGGTATTTCTCCTAAGTCGAATATGTCGTTTTCGAGGCTGTCTACCTCTTGTACTCTTTCGGGGTCTGTTGAATCCACGATGGCTGAGGATTCCCTGCTACGTCAGGTGTCGATTGGAGACGCAATCTAGTGTCAAGATCCTGACTTCCATTCTCTGTCTTGGGCTCGACAGGCAACGTAGCTCCTCGGCGTGTCTCCGCGGTCAGGCTTCTGTTCTTTCGGTTCTCCGGCGCCCCACGTTCTGCCTACTCTGTAGGACTTCCGTTTGGTCGGCTCTCAGGCAGTGTTCGTTAAGCTCTCTGGCACCCCGTGTTCTGCCTACTCTGTAGGACTTCCGTTTATTCGGCTCTTGGGCTGTGTTCGTTCAGCTCTCTGGCGCAGGCAAGTACTTCCCTCTGTGTCAGGTGAAGTCGAAAGATGTCCCTCGGCGTAGCCTTTCGTGCTGGTGAGGCGTCGTGCTCCCAGTCTTTCCTGGCTGCCTTCGAGGACTTACGCGGTCTTCGTCTACTGCCACCCAGTGGTCTTATCATATCACGGCATCGTTGGGTTTCTCTCAGGCGGAGATCGGTGGGATCTTCTGAGAGGGCGGGATGGTCGCAGTGCCGGTTCACAGGGTGGAGAGAAGTAGGATGGTGGAGAGAGATAATAGATTGCGTGGAGAAGAATCTCCACACCAGCTACCGCGCCCTTCCTTTATACTTTTCCTTCCCTCTGTGGAATCACAGCTTGTCCGCAAGACTGACACAGTTCCTCCATACAACATCATGACTCAATCGTCGCATCCAAGGAAACACCTGATCGCACTCGGCCGCCACGCGGCCACCACTCTACTCGCGGCAGCAGGGATAAGGACACGCAAGCAAGAACAGTACCGAAAGAGAAGAAGGATGCGCAAGCATAATCAAAGGGAAACAACATACGTAAGAAGACAGGAGAAAGGACACGCAAGCTCAATCAACGGGAAACGGCAAAGATGAGAAGGATGCGTAGGCAACATAGACGAAACAAAGGAGAGAGGTCTAGACTGGCCAGCGGTCAGGGAATATCGCTACTGGCGCGATATGGCGGAGATCAGTCAAGGCACCTAAGCACGGAGGATGACTTTGGCTGCGGCAGCGGTGATGAGGGCAAGCCGCAGGGCGGCAAGGCTGACGGCGGCCCCAGCAGCGGTGCTTACGAGCCTGCCGCGCGAGATTCGTAACAGCTGTCAGTAGTGAGCACCCAGTTCTCTGACCAGGTGTCCACCACTATTCTAGCTGCCCTGACTAAGGATGAAGCACTGTTCAAACACCTGGCAGCGGTAACTAAGGCACTTGACACCAATGCTACCCATGTCATGGCTGTGATGAATGAGTTTGCTGCGACAAAGATGCCGAAATCAAGGTACTCCAGAATTCCAGCATGGCCATGAACGTGGATATTGTGGCCCTCCACAAGGAGGTAAAATGCCAGCCCATAGTAGCCGATGTCAAAAAGCAAGAAAAGAAGCTGCAGGAGCTCTTTGATGTGGCAATCAAAAAGGCAAAAGAGTCGGACAACCCTATCGCGCTGGTGGGCAAACTGGAAAGGCTGGCATGCTCGGTAAAGGAAGGGAGGTCCATGATTGAAGCAGCCTCACTAAGAGAAGAACCCTCAGTGAAAAAGGGGAAGGCTATCGAAAGCGACCCCGAGAGACCAGTCCCACCTGTTGAGCCAGACTTGGGTGAAGGCCCAACGGCCCCTCCACTTAGGCCTATATGTTTGGAGTTGTATGACCCAGACGAAGATGGTGAGGAGGCCGACCGAGCCGCAGATGGAGGGGGAGGAGGTGGTGGTAGACGACCGACAGGGGGTGTTGGTGGTGGCGCTAGCCCACCCAGCAGCCCCAGTGACACATAATCAGATGAGGGGTTACCCTCACCCCCACCATCCCGACCACTGAGGTGGTCCGCCGCCCCGCAGCGAAACCCAAGGGTGCCATCTCCCAGGAGGGGGTTGTGGGACTGTAAATGTACTCTGTCACCACACAAGCTTCGAAATCCAGTCCATGTCACGATTGAAAAACCTGTGCTGGATAAGCCAGAAAAATTTTCCAGTCGCAATGTCGCAGTATGGTGGGCTCGTGTTGGAAATTATTTCAAGTACTACGAGACCACCTATGGGAAGGAAATGGACAAAATTGCTTTTGAGGGGCACCGGATGTCAGGAAATGCAGAAGAGTGGTACGAGGCACATGCCGCTCAACTTAAGCAACAAAACAAAGAGGATAATTGGAAGTCATTTACATTGGCGATCGAGACCCAATTCTCCAGTCGATTTGAGCAACGCGACTCCTTGCGCAAGATCGACTGTATTGTTTACAATGGCAATATCGAGCTCTACATTGCTTTAATTGAAATTGCGAATACCTGAGCAGGATTCTCAGGTGTTATCTGGAGGGAAAAGCTGAAGGGAGGACTCACGAGGCCCATGAAAAAGAAGCTTTCCAATGTGGGACGGCTTCCATAAGATGATATCGAGTTCGTAGAAGTGCTTCAGGAAGTGGGGGAAAATCTGGGGGGCAAGGTTAAGGAGGAAAATAGTTCTCATCGGAAATCACCAGAGCCAAAAAACACGAAGAAAACCCCTGGGTCCAAAGAAGTGAAGGACCACAACTCTTCGCACCGGATCAACAAAAAGAGTGGGAAAAAGAGCGACAAAGGGGATCAGGGTGACAAGGGATCAAGCGCGAAGAAGGAGCAACGCTATAAGACGAAGGATGACGCAACCAATGGGGTCGACCCCAAGCTGGTTGAAAAACGTTTCAAGAATAACGATTGCCTCGCATGTGGCAAACCGAACCATCACTGGTTCCAATACCAGAGGCCAATTGTTATGACATCCTCTCGTTTGGTGGCCGGTAACAAGCACCGTATCCATGACTCTGCGATTGAGGAGGAAGAGGAAGAAAAACCCCAGCATAATGCCAAGCATGCCAAGATCTTGGCATGTGGGGTTGGAAGAGATGATTCTTCTGAGCCATGCTGATACATGCGATGGATCCTGGCATGGAAGAAGAAGTTGTTCGAGGAGGACTCCGAAAAGGAGAGTGATTAAATAGATGCGTCTATTTCATTGGCTAAGGTAAAGCCCCTCTGTAAAAAATAGTTGGATCAAGATTGACAGAAGTTAGGTGCTGACAAGTGCGGAATACGAAGATGGAAATGGATTTCCTTTGTTGATTTTTTGTTCTTAGCAGAAATGAGTTTCCTTGAACTATCTTTGGGTATGACCAAGGGGTCGAAAAAATAAGAAAATAAGAAATAAAACATTGGGATTCTATTTGGTTTAAGGCGTTTGTATTTTTTGAAAATGAAGTTTGTTTTTCCAAAAAATCACACATACTGAGGAGGGTTGAAGACCTGAAATGCGCAGGCGCATCTATGCCCTGATATATGAAACCACTTAAAGATCTACAATCTCAAGAGACTAAGAATCTCAACACGAAAATCCAACTTCCAAATATTGCAACTGAGAAAATTGACTTGCACACTGGGAAAGCTGCAACTCAACCACTCAAAAAGCAAAATGAGTTCCAATAAAAACAAGTGTGACTCTAGTGAGTCTTCAAGCAAACGTCCCCCTAAGGAGCCAAGAATTGGCGAATGGCCCATGGTGGTTATGCACCTTTCATGGGACCGACATTCTGAGATACCGGTATGCGTACTACTTGATTCAGGCGCACAAATCTTCACGATCTCGGAGGCAATAGTCAGGAAGTACGGGATACCTTGCTGGAGAAGGCAGGTCCCACTGAAGTTAAATAACTTTGAAGGTGAATTAGTATCTGGAGCAGGATGGCAGTACACGCGGTCTTTGTGCATGCGCCACCAACAGCACTATGATAACCAAGCATTCGAGGTGTCTCCTATGGAGCCTTCATTTGATATGGTGCTTCCTCACTGGTACCTTCAAGTATACCAGCTGTCAGGTTTCTTTGACAATTGCCCCACATTTGACTCCGAGTGGTGTAGCATGAATTGCACCAAGGAGAAGACCGATCAACTGAACTTTAAATATGATTCAGGTCTACTGGAAAATGTTGATCAAGAAACAGTGGGCTTCCTGGGTGTTGTGGGCATGAGCGCTCAGCGAGTGGAACTTGTGGATTGGAGGGGTATGGTATCTGAACGGTACAAGGAGTTCATTGATCTGTTTGATCTGGAAACAACTACAGCCGAATTACCTCCACATAGGTTGTTTGATCATGCCATTGATCTTAAGGAAGGAGTACAACCCCCATGGGGTCCTATCTACGTTTTATCAGAAGTAGAACTGGAAACCCTAAAAGTATACCTGGAGGGGATGCTTCAAACTGGCAATATCAGGCCTAGCAAGTCTCCAGCTGGTGCCCCAATACTGTTTGTACCAAAGCCTCATGGTCATGGCCTTAGGCTCTGTGTGGATTATTGTGGACTTAATAACGTCACGATAATGTACTGCTACCCATTACCCCTGATGAATGAATTACATGATCGAGTACAAGGTGCCAAAATCATCACCAAGATTGACTTGAAATGGGGCTATAACTTGATCCGTATCAAAGAGGGTGATAAATGGAAAACGGCATTCGGGACAAGATACGGTTTCTATGAGTATTTCATGATGCCATTTGGGCTTGCTAATGCATTCGCAACATTCCAGAATATGATTAACGAGGTCTTGAGAGCTTTAATTGATCAAGGGGTAGTGGCATATATGGATGACATCCTCATCTACTCACCTAGAAAGGACAAGCATGTTCACATAGTGACAAGTGTATTACGGCTTCTGCAGGAAAATGGCCTAGTGGTAGCACCGGAAAAGTGTGAATGGCATACCTCAAAGGTTGAGTTCTTGGGATACATCATCTCAGATAATGGAGTCAGTATGGCAGAAGATAAAGTGCAGACCCTGTTGGAGTGGGCTCCGCGTACGAATTTAACGACGGTGCAATCCTTTCTAGGATTTGCTAACTTCTACCGAAGGTTCATCGAGGGGTTCTCTAAGAACTATAAGCCACTTACGGACTTGACCAAGAAAGGCATCTGATGGCAATGGACCAAGGAAGCACAGAATGCCTTCAATATTTTGAAAAGACGGTTCACTACGGCACCTATCTTGAGGCACTTTGATCCTGCACTTCCAACAGTTATGGAAACTGATGCCAGTGACTTCGCTATTGGAGCAGTGCTATCACAGCAAGTCGAAGGAAGACTACACCCTGTTGCTTTCCATTCACGAAAAATGGATAAAGCCGAGATTAACTATGAGATCTATGATAAAGAGATGCTCGCGGTAGTATCGGCCTTTAAAGGATGGAGAAGATATCTCGAGGGTGTTCGATTTCAGATAATTGTGTACACCGACTATAAGAATCTGGAATACTTCGCAACGACAAAGGTGTTAAACCGGCGTCAAGCTCTATGGGCACAAGAACTTGCAGGTTATGACTTCAAGATTGGGTATCGACCAGGTAGTCAGAATGGAAAGCCTGATGCACTATCTAGACAGCCGGAGTACCATCCCTTGAAAGGGCGGAGAGCTGTGCTAACCATGCCACAAAGCTCGCAGTCATGCTCGCCGCCTCCTACTAGCTATCGTCCTCGCCGCCGGCACCCTCATTGACATCAACTCGTCACTGTGTATTCTACAACTTCCCGGTGTCTCTGTCACTCTGAGAGCTGTGCTAACCATGCCATAAAGCTCGCCATCTTACTCGCTGCGTCGTACTTGCTATCGTCCTCGCTGCGTCTTACTCGCTATCGTCCTCGCCGTGTCCTACTCGCTCTCATACTCGTCACGTCCTACTCACTCCCATACACGTCACGTCTTACTCGCTCTCATACTCGCCGTGTCCTACTCGCTATCGTCCACGCCGCTGGCGTCCTGATTGCCATCCTCCTCATAGTCGTCGTGCTCATCGCATCGTGCTCATCGCGTCGTGCTCATCGCGTCGTGCTCATCGCATCGGGCACATCGTGTCGTGTCGTATTTGCCAACTTTCCTTTGTTTCCGACACTCAGAGCAATGCTACGCGCGTCAAAAACAGCAGCGATAGATGTGATGCTGGGTGCTTGTGCTGGAAACGCGAAGTGTGGTAGTAGCATATATAGATGTACATTAGATATAGAGAATAGAACTGGACTGAGTCACTATGCCTGGAACCTGCTGCGTGTTTGTGAATGCGACGCGAGTATTTGCTGCGATGTTCCGTGCCTTGACAGCCAGCGTAACCATGGTGCCATGACACGCATCGTCCGGATGCCATTTGCCCTGACACGGCTGCGTCCAGAAGGAAAATGCCCTGACGCGGCTGCGTCCAGAAGGAAAATGCCCTGACACGGCTACGTCCAGAAGGAAAATGCCCTGACAGCGTGCGTCCAGAACGAAAATGTCCTGCCACGCTCCGTCCGGTAAGCAAATGCCATGGCGTACTGCGTCTGGACGCACGGTGCCGTGGCGATCTGCGTCTGAAACGTCCAGAGCGTCTAGTGCGTCCGGACGCTAAGGACGCAATTTTTTTTTTCCTGATGCGCTCCTACTCACTGTAGCCTACTCGCTATCATTCTCGCCGCCGGCACCCTCATTGACATCATACTCCTCACTATGTATTGTACAACTTCCCGGTGTCTCTGTCACTGTGAGAGCTGCGCTAACCATGTCACAAAGCTCGACACATGATCGTTACGTCTTACTCGCTCCCATACCTGTTGCGTCCTAATTGCTGCCACACTTGCCGTGTCCTACCCGCTATGGTTCTTGCCGCCAGCACCCTCATTGACATCATACTCGCCGTGTCCTACCCGCTATCGTTCTTGCAGCCGGCACCCTCGTTGACATCGTACTCATCACGCTGTATTGTACAACTTCCCGCTGTCTGTCACTCTGAGAGCTGCGCTAACCATGTCACAAAGCTCGCAATCATACTCGCCGCGTCCTACTTGCTATCATCCTTGCCGCCAGCAGCATGCTCATCGCCATCCTCCTCATAGTCGTCGTGCTCATCGCGTCGTGTTCATCTCGTCGTGCTCATCGCGTCATGCTCAATGCGTCGTGTCGTATTTGCCAACTTTCCTTTGTTTCCCTGCGAAGTGTGGTAGTAGCATATATTGATATACATTAGATATAATGAATAGAACTGGACTGAGTCACTATGACTGGAACCCGCTGCGTGTTTGCGAATGCGACAAGAGTATTTGCTGCGATGTTCCGTGCCTTGACAGCTAGCGTGACTGCGGTGCCATGACACACGTCGTCCAGATGCCATTTGCCCTGACACAGCTGCGTCCAGAAGGAAAATGGCCTGACACGGCTGCGTCCAGAAGGAAAATGCCCTGACATGGCTGCGTCCAGAAGGAAAATGTCCTGACACACTCCATCCAGTAAGCAGATGCTGTGGCGAGCTGCGTCTGGACACACGGTGCCGTGGTGAGCTGCGTCTGGATTCACGGTGCCATGGCGAACTGCGTCCGAGTTAAACAGGTTGCATCCGAAGCGTCCAGAGCGTCTAGTGCGTCTGGATGCTCAGGACGCAATTATTTTTTTCCTGATGATCAGCAAAAAATTTGAGAATTCCTAGGGAGCTCCCGTAGCTTCCGTAGCTCCCGTAAGCATCGCTAACTCCTGTAAGAGGAGAAGTTATATTTTGCTCCCATAAGAACTTAAAAAAAAAAAGTGCTTTATTTTTAGCTGAAACCTCGAGAAATATTAGTTCAAATTTATGTCTCACCTGTAAAAAAAGCAATATACTTCAACTTTCCATTTTTTTGCAGATACAGGGCTACCTTGGAGCATTCATCAGCCAAGAACAGGACAATTGGGTCTTCCTGCTGCCAATGGTGGAGTTTGCATGCAACAACTCTACCATGACAGGAAACGGTATATCTCTGTTTTATGCTAACTATGGTTTCCACCCAGTGGCCATGGACCCGGCGTCAACAGAACCTTTGAACCCAGCCTGCAGGATGCCAGACCGGCCTCACCCCCCAGTATCCGGGGACCACTCGGCTGCTTCCCCTGAAGGCTGCTTCACCCGGCCGAACTGTTTCCGGCCTGAAAGATTCGGCGTAAGATATAGTAGAGGATACGCACACACTCCATATCCTCCTGGATACAGAAGACCAAAGCTACTCGTCCTGGTCGGTGTCCCGCAGGAACTCATCGGAGGCGTGACATATGGTTCCTGGCCACCAGATTTCGGGTCTGGAGTTGATTGGTCATGACTGGTGTCCGCGATAAGGAGAGCAAGAATTTTGGGGCCCTCCAGTCCATTGTCCTAGACAGAATCCTGCCTCGGCTGACATGTCCTCTTACAAGTGGGGCCACTTCACAGACTCCGTGCCTGCAGTTGCATGTCCACCACTTGCTGGTTTCCTTGCTTCTCCTGAGTTTCCGATACTCCAGTCCATTATCTCCAGTCTAGACTTCTTAACCTTGTCATCACCTTATAAGCCCCACTTCTGCCTAGACTCTCGAGCTCCTCACGTATCCTTCCGTCTTCTTTCCGAATGGCTGTTGTCCCGCTCACATCGCTTAGGCGTATCATCGACTCGCATGTGGCTGCTGGAGGCTTGCGAGTATCGCTGCGGCAATTTGTTCGACGGATCGTTTGTGGTTCCATGGCAATGACTCGCTCAATGGATCGCTCGGTTCCGTGGCAACGACTCGCTCAACGGATTGCTCGTATGGGGATGGTCATTGACTCGATGTCTTGGTGACTGGTAGATGGTCTGTTGATCATTAGACGATTGAGGAAATCATTCTGCTCAGGATTCCAATGATTCTTCTGATGATTCTTTTGATTCTCCCATTGGCCACTGCTCGTCGGCGGGTCGTCATATAAGTATCCGGCTTGGCAAAGTCACGTGCTGCGGGGAAATTACCCCGCACCGCGGAGTGAAAACTCTTCACCTTGGTACTAGACTTCATCAGCGTATCACTGATAATCTCTCGATTTGGATCAGAAAGTAGTGCTTCCTCGTATCCTCCTGAGACTGGCCGGAGCAGGTCCTCTGTTCTCTCGTCGTGATTGGGTGATGCGGTATGGGTTGTGATTTTTCGCGGGGTTGATTACGCTACTCGACCTGAGCTGGAGCAACGTACTCTCAACCGTACCAGCTATCCTTTCTTCGGCCGCTATGGCATCAAGGCATAGCTCCGCCCCACATCTCTCCCATCAGACTCTTGAACCTTGAGGTGTGGTCCTGTAGCGGCATTTGCACTTTCCCGAACATGAGCCGGTACTTAGTCCAGGGGCTACCCAGCACTATAGGATTGGCTTGAAGTCAAGCCTCCGCTTCAGTATCTGTTCAACTCGACGTCCCTGACCCTGGTGCGGCGTATGCCCTGCATCATAATCGTTGTAAGCATCTCGGATAAGTGGGGGATACACTCACGCTGTCGTGCGCTGGCCAAGCCCAGAGTTCATTGCCATAATCGGGTGTCAATGACGAGGATGCAAGTGGTAGCATCACCCCTGGTATCTCCTGACCACGGGGTGCAATGGTATCAGCTCGGGCCTTCCAGCCATCTGTGAAGATACAGTGATTCCCGACTGGTGGTGTTGTTCCTCTGGAAACCCCACTCCTATTCCGCGACCTAGACTCGGAACTCTTTGCATTCCTGATTCCTTCCGATTGCTTGTCCTTATGATAACCACCAAGGTTGTCTTCCTCTGCGGCAGCACTTGCGCTTTCCTGGTCTGTGCCGGTACTTGGCCTGGGATTCTCCGGTGCTGCAGAGTTAGTTGACTCGAGCCGAGCCACGACCGTGTCGATTGCCTGGTCGCGGGATGCTGTCCTAAGACCGTGTGACGAGTTTCCAATACCATCCTGCCCGGTCTGTATCCGAATTCTGACCTGTAGTATTTAGGGTGTAACATTGGATCACTCATGTATACGGCACTCGGAAGTCACCCAGATATTGCCTTCAGCATCACCGCTCTCAGCCGGTACAATGTTCAACCTCTCGAAATGCATGCAACAGCGGCAAAGAGAGTACTCAGATACCTGAAGACTACTGCCGGATTTCGAATTCATTACTGACGGCTTCTGAATCCTATGACCATTGTCGGATACACTGATTCCAACTGGGTAGGAAATCTCACAACTCGGAAATCTGTTGGTGGATGCGTATTCGCACTCGGGAACATCAATGCCAACAATGAACTTGTTATACCTGACTTGATTCATTGGCAAGCCAAGTCTCAGAGCATCGTCGTGCTTTCAACACTCAAAGCCGAATACATTTTCTGTTCGCATGCCACTCGGAAAAGCCTCTGGCTCAGACGTATGATAAAGGAGGCAGCAGGAGGAAGGGTAGTAAAGATCTCTGAGAGACCAGTACCGATTAGATGTGACAACTAAGGCACCATCAAATTGATCACCTTGGGAGTCATACAACAAAAGTCGAAACATATTGACGTGAAATATCATCATGTTCACGCCAAACGGATGAAAGGTACAGTTAAGTTCCAATATGTTACCTCAGAGTCTAATCCTGCCGATCTGCTGACGAAACCTCTTGCGGTTCCCCGACACAAACAACTATTGCAACTCACCGGTCTCACTCCATTCGGCCCTGACGACGGAGAATCCAAATACGATGAATGAGGCCGATCTCGAAAAAGGAATAGGGTGTGCGGTTCTTTGGCGAAGAAAAGGGGGTGCGGGTGATAGGGAATTGGAAGAGAAAAGAAGGTTTCTTAGGTTGAGCATGTTCTTGCATCCTGTCGGCAAGTGTGAGTCGGCACTCTTTTTCCTACTAGCAAGTGTTTTTCCCATGAGGTTTTCACTGCAGAGGTTTTAATGAGGTCAACGAGGATTTAATGGGATTGTTTTTGATTTGGGATTGTTCTTGATTTGGTGGATTTCTGTTTGGTACAGAGCACGAGAAGAGGGGGTGTGTTGGAATTGCTTCTCGCCACTCCGGCGTGGCGTGCTGACAGAAGCAACACTGCAGCAATGGTGGCAGCAGCAATGCAGAAAGCAACGCCATATCAACAGCAATGGCAAGGGGATCCTGGTAACAATGGCTTGACATTCTTCCATAGCAGCATCTTTTGCATTCTTCCTTCTACACTTTTATATACTTCTTCATAGTATAGAAAAAGACTGAACACACCCATCCTAGCTGTTCCATCAAACTTCAATGATCAAATCATCTCATCTTGCCTCTGTCTTTTCTCTCTCCCTCTCTACTTGTGAAGACTCAAAAAGAACAGTGATCAGGTAAACTTTAACATCACATGTAGATAGTGAATTGATTGATTGATACAACATTGAAGGAATAACATTCTCTCTATATACAATGCGTCTGAGGAACTTGCCAGAGAGAAAGGATGAAAGACTGACTCCTGAGCTGGTGTTCGGAGACTAAGGCTGCTGTTATCTCTGGACATGGTACCTCTCATCCGTGATCTCCAAACGCTGTTTCCAGTCCGGCAATAGCCAGACACCCATTATTCTGATATCAGACATTGTGACTCAAGCCAGTTCTACTCATTACATCGAATTTACATCTATAGACTACTTTACAGTAGAGAGCATAGCTATATGTAACTGAAACAAAGACTGTGTGCCAGATGAGATATGATGCGACAATGTCAATGAAGATGGCAGTGAGGATGCCAGCAGCAAGGATGATAGCAAATATGACGCAGCAAAATGGTCGACAAGCTTCATGAATTGTTAGCATAGCTCTCACAGTGGCAGTAGGAAGATATATAATACGATGCGATGAGTACGATGTCAATGAAAATTGCAGTGAGGATGCTGGCAGTTTGGATGACAGCAAGTAAGACGCGATGAGTACAATATTGGTAAGGTTGTTGGTGAGGTTGCTGCAGGCAGCATGGATGATAGCAAGTAAGATACAAGGAGTGTGCTAGTCACGCATATGAAAAAAGTAAATGTAAAAAGGGCTAGAATTGCAGTCCATGCCGTCATATTCAGCAAGCTGAGCTATAGTAAGGAAGCCAAACTGTATGAAAGCACAGGTGTTAGCAAATGCTTGGCAACTGGTAAGTTGCATACAAAATCACTCGCAATGTACGAAACCTGTGAATTCCACTCCCATAGTCGTCGATACTCTGGAAACTGCTGTTTACATTCGCACAATTATTCACTATTATATCAAATCTGTTGGACCTAAAGTTTGTGACTACTTACTCCTGCTTTTAAAGATTGTAATACTGAAAACTTGAATCATATATGGATTTGGAGTATTGTATATAGTACAGATTCTCCTAGTAGAAGTAGTTGAATCAGAACTGCACTATCAATAGGTTGCAAATCAGAAGTCAGTTGGTACAAACTTTACGTCTGATGGAACTGATATAATAGGGAAAAATTGTGCGAATATAACAATGGTGGCTAGAGAGTGACAGAGATACAGGGAAGTTGTACAATACACTGTGACGAGTACGATGTCAATGAGAGTACCAGCGGTGAGGACAATAGCGAGTAGGACACGGTGAGTATGAGAGCGAGTAAGACGTGGCGAGTATAATGGCGAGTAAAACACGATGAGTATGATTGCAAGTAAGACGCGACGCGTATGATGGCAAGCTTTGTGACATGGTTAGCACAGCTCTCAGAGTGACAGACAGCTGGAAGTTGTACAATACAACGTGACAAGTACGATGTTAATGAGGGTGCCAGCGGTGAGAACAATAGCAAGTAGGATGCAGCGAGTATGACAGCAAGTTAGACGCGGCGAGTATGAGAGCAAGTAAGATGCAGCGAGTATGATGGTGTGAAAGACGTGACGAGTACGATGGTAATGGTAAGCACCAAGCCATTACTATCGCTTGCGCTTTCATAAGGTTCAGCTTGCTCATCACTCATAGATCCCTTTTTTCTTCTCATTTCACCTTGCCCTACTCGTCGACATTTTCCTCATCAACATCTTATGTACTCGTCATGCCTTTCTTGCTACGTTACTCGCCGTCATCCTTCTTATCAACATTGTACTTGCCACCTTGTATTGTACCACTTCCCGCCGCTGTTCCTGTCTCTGAGAGCTGCGCTAACCATGTCACAAAGCTCGCCATCATACTCGTTGCGTCATGCTTGCCATCATACTTGTCGTATCTTACTCGCCATTATACTTGCCGCGTCTTACTTGCTCTCATACTCACTGTGTCCTACTCACTATCGTCCTCACTGCTGGTACCCTCATTGACATCGTACTCGTCACTGTATATTGTACAACTTCCCAGTGTCTCTGTCACTCTGAGAGATGCGCTAACCATGTCAAAGCTCGCCATCATACTTGCCACGTCGTACTTGCTATCGTCCTTGCCGCCAGCATCCTCATCGCTATCCTCCTCACAGTCGTTGTGCTCATCGCGTCATGCTCATTGCGTTGTACTCATTGCGTTGTGCTCATTGCATTGTGCTCATCGTGTCTTACTCATAGTGTCGTACTCATCGTATCGTACTCAACGCGTCGTATTGTATTTGCCAATGTTTCTTTGTTTCCGTGCGAAGTGTGGTAGTAGCATATATAGATGTACATTAAATATAAAGAATAGAACTGGACTGAGTCACTATGCCTGAAACCCGCTGCATGTTTGCGAATGCGACAAAAGTATTTGCTGCAATGTTCTGTGCCTTGACAGCCAGCATGACCGCAGTGCCATGACACGTGTCGTCCGGACGCCATTTGCCCTGACACAGCTACGTCCAGAAGGAAAATGCCCTGACACAGCTGTGTCCAGAAGGAAAATGTCCTGACACGGCTGCATCCAGAAGGAAAATGCCCTGACATACCCTATCCAGTAGGCAGATGCTATGGCAAGCTGTGTCTGGACACACACTGCCGTGGCGAGCTGCGTCCGGATGCATGGTGCCATGGCGAACTGGGTCTGAGTTAAGCATGTTGCGTCTGAAGCGTTCAGAGTGTCTAGTGCGTCCGGACGCTCAGAACGCAATATTTTTTTCCTGATGCTGGCTACAGAAACTGCCATCCCATATAAGAATCCAAGGAAGAGAGAGGTACCCTGGTGGAACCACAGCCTTACACTAGTGAACGACACCACCAAATGAGCAGACAGTAGGGCCCAGCTCTCCCCCACCAACGCCAACAGACAAGATAGCCAATACAAACGCCGCAAGTGGACGACAATGGTACGCAAAGCCAAGACAGCATACCGCATCCACCAGCACCAAAATGCAACAACCAGAACCATCTGGAAAACAATCCAATGCCACAACACCCACAACAAATCCATTCCCCCACTTAAGGGGCAGTCCAGCTTTGAAAACAAGTGCAGAGCTCTATGCAATATACTCTTCCCTCCAGTCAACACAGCCCCATGAACACCCCTCCCTCCCGACCTCCTCACCCACCTAAAAGACATCCGCCACCACACGAAACCAGTTACAATATACAAAACACACCATGCAATCGTACACCTGAAATACGGCACCTCGGTAGGACCTGACAATATCTCCTACACCACCCTTCGACACTTCAATGAAGCTGCACCACTCCTCCTACCCCACCTCTTTACAGCCAGCCTCACCTGGAGCGTCCACCCCCCAGAATGGAAGACAGGCAACTATGTGGTCATCCCCAAGCCCGGCAAGAGATCCTACTCACACTCCAAATCGTACTGGCCAATCTCACTCCTATCATGTTTCGGCAAGCTGCTAGAATCCATCATCGCAAAGTGACTAGCACACGCTGCACAAATGTGTGGAGCTACACACCCCTCACAGATGGGGGTGCAGGCGGAGAATTCTGCAATCGATGCCCTCCTCTGATCAATTGACCCAATCGTCAAGGCAATCAGCCAAAAGAAAGCCTCAAACAAGTTCCCACTACGACCGGCAGTACTCACTCATGACATTGAGGGAGCCTTCAACCAGGTCCACCCAACAACACTGCGAGAAATCATGCTACAATGGTGTATGCCCCTCTACCTCACCAACTGGATTACAGCATTCAATACGGACTGGAAGCTTGTATTTGATTTTGACCAGAACACTGAGCAAACTCAACCATACAAATGCGGCCTACCACAAGGATCCCCTATCTCACCAATCCTCTTCCTCATCTACAGCAATGCAATGCTGGAAAAGCAACACCACCCATCCGACACAACCGACACATCCTATATAGACGATGCCTGCATGGTCTAAATGTCACCCACAGTGTCCAGAGCCAACACCCTACTCGAAGAAAGGACATTCCAACACCATCAGAAGGGAGCCCATCTAGGACTAACCTTTGCCCCCCCGAAAACAGAACTCCTGTACTGCCTCCCCCTCACCAGCAGGGACAAGAACAAGAGCCTTGCTTCACACCCCCCACTCCGAATTGGGAACAACACCATCACACCAATACGACAGATCAAATACCTGAGTGTGTTCATTGATGAATCACTCAGCTTCCTCCATCACGCCACCATGGCCACAGCCAAAGGGAACAAAACACTTGGCAGCCTATGCTTCCCACGCCACCAGTCATGTGGTATCCCCACTCACATCGCTCATCACCTGGCAATGACAGTGATACTGCCAACCATGTTCTGGGCATTGCCAATATGTTGGACTGGCACCCCAATGATAGCGGCTACCCTCAATGCCACATACAACTCGATCGCCCGATGGAACACAGGGCTCCCACTCAACACCAGAATTTCCAACCTCATCACACTCGCCCAACTCCCACCCCTAGAAGCATACCTGAACTACCTGCCACTACAATATGCAATACGCCTCCATTTCCACCCCTCCCACCACGCACTGGGTCCCCCACGGGCAGCACAAAACACTCCCCCCAACCTCCCAGAACTCCACTGCCTATACAACCTGAGCAAACATCTGGTAATGGGCAAACTCAAAAACTGAACAAGCACCTCAACAGTGGAGGGGGTTCCCATCATCCCATCTCCGAATCTGGACAAAACAACCCAACCCCAACAAGCACACGAACAATGGCTCGAAACACAAGAAAACCACACCATCATCATCTACACAGATGGCTCTAAACTTGATAATGGGTCAACCGGATGTGGATGGGCAATATACCATTGCGGCGACTAGCACCTTTACCAGCTGGACAAAGGCAGTTGCCACCAAGGCAGTCAGGCCGAGGTGTATGACGCCGAACTCCATGCAGTCAAAGAGGCAGTCACCACCCTCCTCACCACCTCACTCCACAGGGCACTGTCATCATCTGCATTGACAATTAGACGGCAATCACCACTCTCAACTTTAACAAATACAACCACGAGAACGCCCGGTGAGCCCTAGAATCCATCGAAAACCTACGCACCCTTGGCTGGCAAATCTCCATCACCTGGTGCCCATCTCACTGCAATATTAGGGGCAACAAGAGGGTCGACAAACTCACCAAACAGGGGGCTGACAACCTGACCCAGTACCCCTTTGCACTTACAACAAAAACCTGGCTCCTCATGTAAGCACAGGTACAACTCATGAAACAATGGAAGACCCAACTTCCCCTCTCCACACCATCCTTCACCTATCCCAAACACCTCCAGGAGGTGGACTGGGCCAACACACAAGCTCTCTGGCAGGTGTTTTGCAACCGCGCACCCACAGACCCACCCCCCAACATTACCGCCAATCCATACCCATACGGCACAGATCTCGCCTGCTCACACCACCTCCTCTGGGACTGCCAGCTGCTGAATACACAGCGGGCAATTCTTCAACGCGCTACAACAGGGGATATTCAGACCCTGCAATTCATTACGTTACCCTAAAACGCCCTCCCACTTCGCCAGTTCCTCCGCACAACCGGCCTAGGCTACTCCACCTATCTCTGCTTTGCGATGGACCAACCCACACCACAAGGCTCCAAAGCCTCAGGATCAGACTTGCCTGAACAAGTCTTCAGTGCTTTCAAAACTTGAACGATCACACAAATGAGATGACAAAGCTTGACGAAGGACAAACACAAACGCAGGAGGGGTTTCTCTTTTCTTTCCTTTTTACTGTCAGAGTCTTTCCTTGCTTGAATGTTTTTGTGGTGTGTCTCTCTCTGCGTTGAAATTTTGTTTCCTTGGTGCAAACACGTTCTCGGCAGAAGGAAAAGATGGAAGCCCCACAGGGGTGGTATGGCAAGGAGGAGTGCATATTACCTGTAGCGTAAAGCATAATAGATCGAAGTCGCATATTATCTCACTCCACAGATCTATCTCTCTACATCGGTGGAACCGGTACTGTGACCACCAACCTGTAAGAACCCCCAAAGATAGAGCCAAGCTGAATACCTCAGCAATGCCATGTCCAGTGTGAGGAAGCTAGAGCGAAGCTCAATAACACTACTGCGAAGTCGAATACTGCAGCGATACCATACCTGGTATGAGGAAGATTGAGCGAAGATGAATACCGCTACTACGAAGCCGAATATCACAGCGATACCATACCCAGCATGAGGAAGATAGAGCGAAGCTGAATAATGCTACTGCAAAGCCTAATACCACAGCGATACCACACTTGGCATGAGGATGATAGAGCAAAGCCAAATACCGCCACTGCAAAGCCGAATACCGCCATGATCCCACACTCAGTGTGAGGAAGATACTGTAATGCTGAATACCGCAATGATACCATGCTAGAAGATATTGTGACACCGAATACCCAAATCAGACAAGGATACAGATATCCCTAGCTACGTCAACCCCTAACATTGACCAAGTCTACGTTGCCAGTCGAGCTGAACGGAGGAGTTGTGGTAGAATCTTGACCCTCCATGTCAACGACACCATGATCCTGTACTTGCGATCAGCCTCCATCAACAAAAAATTTGGAAATTCCTAGGAAGCTCCCGTAGCTCCCATAGCTCACGTAAGCATCGCTAACTCCCGTACAAGGAGAAGTTATATTTTGCTCCCGTAAGGTTTTGAAAAAAAATATGTGGTTTATTTTTAGCTGAAACCTCGAGAAATATTAGTTCAAATTTATGTCTCATCTGTAAAAAAAAAAGCAATATCCTTCAACTTTCCATTTTTTTGCTGATGAGTCTGAAGCCACTGAGGACCTCAACACGGCACTGAAGAAGTAATACAAGATGATGGATCTTGGAAAAGCCAAGTAGTTTCTAGGCTTGGAAATAGAGTGTCAGGATTTCGGTGCCATCACCCTTGGACAGGCCAAATACATCCAGACCATCTTCAAATGCTTCAGGATGGAAGATACAAACCCTGCTCCCACTCCTCTCCACAACAAAACGACTCTTGAAACTGAGCCGCAAGGAGAGACAGAAGTAGATGCTGGACACTGTCAGAGTATTGTCGACAGCTTGTTGTACGCAACCACAGCAACCCGTCCTGATATAGCCTTAGCCATATTGGCTGTCACGAACCTGGCGCGACAGGCTCCTCGGTGCTGGCACCAGTACCACTCTCATCGTTGTTGCCCTGTGACTCGTCCTGATTTCCGCAGCCACAGCCGCGGTCATCCTCCGCGCTTAGGCGCCTCGACCGATCTCCGCCATATCGCTCCTGTAGCGATATCCCCGACCGCTGGCCGGTCTAGACCTCTCTGCTTCGTCTCCGTTATGTTACTTGCGCGTCCTTCTCCTATCATCCTTACGTATGTCGTTTCCTGTTGATTATGCTTGCGCGTTCTTTGAGTCTCCTGTCCGCTACGTTTGTTGTCTCCCGTTGATGAAGCTTGCACGTCCTGTTCACTGTTCCTTATCTGTACTGCTTGCGCGTCCTTTCTCCTGTTGCCGTGAGTAGAGTGTTGGCCACGCGGCGGCCAAGTGCGATCATGTGTTTTCCTTGGGTGCGGCGATCGAGTCATGATGTTAGACGGAGGAACTGTGTCAGTCTTGCGGGCAAGCTGTGATTCCACAGAGGGAAGGAAAAGTATAAAGGAAGGGCACGGTAGCTAGTCTGGAGATTCTTCTCCATGCAATTTATTATCCACTCCAACACCCCCAACCTTCCGCGAGCACAACAACAACAACTTCTCCCCACGGCCATCAGAGTCTACCTCTGATGGCCGAGGGCATCTACAACACTTCCTCTGTCGTGCCATCGCGACAGATCCAACTCTTTCTTTTCCTGTCGCGCTCACGCGACAGAAAACGACAACGTCTCTCTGGTTGTATCTTTTGTGTCGGCGCAATCAGACCCCTCCTCAAAATCCTGGGGACATGGCTTTGACCCTGAAAAGCCAGCCAAGCCCACACCCACCCACACCTCAGCTACAGCAGGACCCCTGTCCTGGCTGCTAGCCACCAGCCACAACTCCTACCGGTGGCCACATGTACCCACGCACGCAACCACCGGCCCACCACCACCCGGCGGCCACGAGTTTCGGCTTGCGTAAACTACCACCACGATGCCCAGTGGTCGTGGGCTTCGGCTCGCGTATCCACCAGGCCCCCCAGCGGTCGTATGCGCGGCGTATACGGCCAACGACCCAAACCAACCCCTCCCCTGATGGCTGCATACACCAGTGTATGCTCGCGACGGCCCACCACCACCCGGCAGCTGTTGGCCACAGCCCATACTGCCCCAAACACCACCAGCAATCGAGTGCCCCGGCACATCCGAACGCCAAAACATCACCACCCGGCGATTGACGGCCCCGGCCTTGTCACCACCAAACCACACGGTCGCGGGCTTCGGCACCCGCGACCAACCCACCACACGGTTGTGGGCTCCGGCATGCGCGACCACCCACCTTTTTCCTTTTTCCTTCGGTTGTTGTTTTTCCTTGGTGATTCTTCTTTTCCTTTGAGATGACTAGAAGGTAAGCCCGGGCCTGTATACTTTGTGCTTCGCGCCATAGCTAGATGGGTATTGAGAGCGTGGTCCGATTCCAGAGGGACTGTTTGTAGGCTAGCAGGAGGAGGCGGGCAACTCTTAGAAAGATGGGAGCCCCACGGGGGTGATACGGCGGGAGGAGTGCATATTACCTGTAGCGTAAAAGCACAATGGATCGAAGTTGCATATTATATCTCTCCACAGACCTACCTCTCTCTACCTGTGAACCGGCGCTGCGACCACCACCCCCGAGAAGCACAATGAGCCCACGCAAAGCATGTGAGAAGACCGCAACGAGACCATGCCAGGTGTGATGGATACCGCGAGAACAGCAAGCCCACGCAAGGCGTGTGAGAAGACCGCGACGAGACCACGCCAGGTGTGACGGATACCGCGAGAACAACGAGCCCACGCAAGGTGTGTGAGAAGACCGTGACGAGACCACGCCAGGCGTGACGGATACCGCGAGAACAACGAGCACATGCAAGGCGTGTGAGAAGACCGCGACGAGACCAAGCCAGGCGTGACGGATACCGCGAGACTACTAGTGGCTCGTGAGTACGCTGGAAGTGTGACTACGTGCGGCGTGTACATACACCGGAAGTGTGACTGCGAGCTGCCCCAAAGAAACCGAGCCTACGTTACCTGTCGAGCAGCACAGAGTAGTCAAGGCAGGATCTTGACACTAGATTGCGTCTCCAAATCGACACCTGACGTAGCAAGACAACACCCATAGTGGAGCACCATAACGAAGACTCCGAGGACCCCCTCAACCTCCGAGAATTCAGGGAAGTCCCCGACGACCAACGGGCCCCGAGCCCTATGATGCCGGAACCACAATCAAGACCACAGACACCCGAGTCACCAGAACAACCTAGAAGAATGGCAGAAGGATCAGGCACGGGGGGAAGCAGACCCCACTTGCTAACTACGGAGATGCTGCAAATACTCTTAGCAGCACTCCACTGACTGCCGCAGAACAGTTACCCAAAGCTCTGGGACCCCGAACCGTTCGAAGGAGAAAAAGCAAAATTCAAAATATTCCTGGCTCAGTGTGAGCTGAAGTTCAGGACAGAGGGGAACCGATTCGACGACGATGAGAAAAAGATGGGATATGCATCCTCCTTACTCCGAGGGGTGGCATGGAACTGGGTGGAAACTATTCTCAACCAGGAAGGAGGAATCAACCTAACATGGGAAGAACTGAAAACCAACATGAGGCATGCTTTCGGCCAAGTAGACACCGAGGAAATAGCGTTCGAGAAATTCCAGAAAATCCAGCAGGGAAACCGAACAGCAGCAACCTATTGGGCGGAATTCCAGCGAATCAAAGCAGATCTGCCATACGCGGACAATGTATGCATCGCTCGATTTCAAGATGGATTACACCCAGAAGTAAAATGTCACTTGGTCATGAGCGAAGTACCGGCCACCGTTCTGGTGGACTATGCCACCACGGCCATCAAAACGGATAGCCGCCTATCCAACCTTGGAGTCATTAATCAATGACCTGCAGCTAGCCCAGAAGCGCACTTCCATGTCCACACGAAAGAACCACCGTCAGTACCTCCGGGGGACCCGATAGACCTAGATGCCACCCGGCGGTTCAAGTTCGCACCAAGAACGCCGAACCGGTTTCCCTGACGACCACAAATGAACGAATGCTACAATTGCGGGAAAAATGGGCACTTTTCCAAGGAATGCCCCCAGCCCAAGAAAGCACGAGTCCCATGGAGGAGGCTATACCGGGCAGCAGAAGCCACGTACGAAGAAGACACCATAAACAATGAAGCAGGGAAAGAACTCAAACCGGTGGGAAACGACAGCCCTCGGGAATAGGCCTAGGCAACAGCCACCCTAGGGAGAAACCCATTGCAGAACCAGACCCACCCTACATAATATGAACAACCAGGTACGACTGCGAAGAAAAGATCATGATCAAAGTACGAATCATAGGAACCGACGGAAACGAATACAACACCACCGCCCTAGTGGACAATGGGGCATCCGAGAACTTTGTCGAAATGGCTTACGCTGAAGCAAGCGGAATCCCATTGCAGCAAAAAGCGACACCAAGACGGGTCCTGACTGTGGATGGGAGCGAGGTCACCAGCGGGCCGGTAACCCACGACGTCCAAGTCCACCTCACAATCAATCATCACAAGGAAGACATCCGGCTACACTGCATCACAATCGGAAATGCGCCAATCATCCTAGGACTTCCATGGCTCAAGCTCCATGAACCGGTGATAGGGTGGAAAAATCATACTGTGAAATTCCACTCGGACCACTGTACCAAAAAATGCTTACCTAGTGCACCAAGAGTGAGCACGGCCCCAGAGGAAAAGGCCACAGAGCAATACTACAGGAAAACACTGGAAAATTGGGAGATTGGCGAAACAGACCCATGGGAAGTATGCCAGACTGTCATCAACAAAATCAAGGGAAACTCCAAGACCAGCGAAAATCCAATTCTGCCGAAATATCACAAGTTCCTCGAAGTATTCACTGAAAAAGAACCTACAGCACCTCCGCCCCACCATGCTCATGACCACCACATTCCACTGGAGGAAGGAAAGACGCCCCCGTACGAGCCCCTGCGACCCCTGAACGAAGAAAAAATGAAGGCTCTCAAGAAATACCTAGAAGTCAATGAGAAGCGGGGATGGATCCGGGCATCCACCTCTTCGGCTGGGGTGCCAATACACTTTGTCAAGAAGAAGGACGGGGGACTACGCCTATGTGTGGATTATCGACAACTAAATGAGATCACAATCAAAGACCGGACACCATTGCCATTAATCGGAGAGTCCCTGGATCAACTATCCAGTGCCACCATCTACACCAAACTCGATATCCGAGACGCCTACTACAACCTCCAAATCGCAGCAGGAGACAAATGGAAAACAGCCTTCCGAACCAGGTACGGACTATACGAGTACTGCGTCATACCTTTCGGGTTGACCAATACACTGGCGTCGTTCCAACGATGGATGAACGAGATTCTGAGCGAATACCTTCATATCTTCTATGTGGCATATCTGGAAGACATCCTCATCTTCTCGCAAAATCTGGAAGACCACCGAAGGCACATCCGGAAAATCTTGAGACGAGTTGAGGAAACCGGGCTCACGCTGAAAGCATCCAAATGCGAATTCCATACAACGGAAATAGAATACTTGGGATATGTCATATCACCACAGGGACTGCGAATGGACGAAGAAAAAATCTGGACCATCAAAGAATGGAAGGAACCAACAAACGTCAAAGGAATCCAGAGCTTCCTCAGCTTTGCCAACTTTTACCGACGCTTTATCAGAGACTACAGCAAAATCACGACACCCCTATCCTCCCTCACAAGGAAGGAAAAAGGATGGGAATGGAGTGATAAACAACAAGAGGCATTTGAGATGCTCAAGAAAGCAATGATCACGGAACCTATACTACAACACTTCGATACGGAAAGACCTGTTACCATCGAAACAGACGCCTCAGATTATGCCATAGGAGCAATCTGCTCACAACCCGATGAAAAAGGGATCTTGCACCCCGTGGCATACTACTCAAGAAAGCTCAAGGATCCAGAGCGCAACTACGATATTCACGACAAGGAACTACTAGTGATCGTAGACGCACTACGAAAATGGGATACTTATTGCAAAACAACGGGACCCAAAATCACAATTCTCACGGACCACAAGAATCTCGAATATTGGAAAACGAAGAAAGACCTTAACCTGCGGCAAGCCCAGTGGGGCGAACGACTAGCCAACTATGACTTCATAATCAAATACCGACTCGGGAAATTGGCCAGCCAGCCAGACATCCTGTCTAGAGAGTCAGGAGACTCTCCCTGGGAAGGGGATATGAAACATCGGCAGAACCATGGCCGAATCCTGTTACCCGAGGAAGCTTTCGAGGCGCCCCGAATCGATAACCATGCCAAAGTACTCCAAGCCAATACAACAGAAACCATCAGCCTTGAAATAGACAAAGAGCTCCTGAGCGAAATCCGGACACTAAGCGCTGCAGATAAAGAGATCCAAGAAATCCGGAGGAAAAAGGCGAACGGGACCACCCGCAACGGAAAGATCACGCTAGAGCTATACGAGAAAAACAGCGGGTTGCTAATGTACGACGGCCTCATATGGATCCCTGACAACGACACCCTACGACTTCGCATATTAAGAGACCACCATGACGTACAAGCCACGGGACACCCGGGCCGAGCAAGAACCCTGTAACTCGTTAGCCGAAATTGCTACTGGCCAAGACAATGAAAGTACGTCCACAGATACGTTGACCACTGTGACACCTGCCATCACATCAAGCCAATCCGACACGCGCCATTTAGACTGCTAAAGCCACTCGAACTCCCACACCGGCCATTGGACACAATATCAATGGACTTCATCACAGTACTGCCGATAAGCAATGGGAAAGACGCGCTGTGGGTGATAATCGACCGGCTAACCAAAATGGGACACTTTGTCGCATGCCACAGCACCATGAACCCCGAAGACCTGGCAGATCACTTCCTCTGGCAAGTAATCAGACCCCACGGGCTACCCAGCAACATTATATCAGACAGAGGGTCCCTATTCACCTCCGACTTCTGGAAACGAGTGACGAAAGCACTCGGGATATCACGCAACCTCAGTACAGCCTTCCACCCGCAAACGGACGGACAAACGGAAAGGGCCAATGTTACCCTGGAGCAGTATCTACGGGCATACTGCAACTATCAACAGGACGACTGGGAAAGACTACTGCCAATTGCTGAATTCTGCTACAACAACACCCAAACCGGAACCACAAAAATAACCCCCTTCTTCGCCAACTATGGATACGACCCGTGATTTCTGCCAGACCTCGGCACCAGGAATGACGAAACACCAGAAGTATCAGAATACGTTGAGGCATTAAGAAAGCTGCATGAGGACCTCAGAGCCGAAATCAAAGAAGCGCAAATGGCTCAAACGGAGCAGGCCAACAAAGCACGACATCCGGACCCGGTATTGAACTCAGGCGACAAAGTCTGGCTACGGCGAAAACACATCCAAACAACCCGACCATCGAACAAGCTAGACCACAAGCAAATAGGCCCGTATACCATCCTGGAGAAAGTAGGCTCATGCGGCTATAAGTTGGACCTGCCGGCCACTGTCAAAATCCACCCAGTCTTCCATATCAGCCTCCTCGAACCCACAGCTAGCATCGAACCTATCCCTGGACACAACCAACTGCCACTGCCTCCCGTAGTCATCCAAGAACAGCAAGAGTGGGAATTTGAGAAAGTCCTCGACTCCCGACGCCACCGGATCCAGATCCAGTATAGAGTCAAGTGGACCGGCTTTCACGACCCCGATCGCACCTGGTATCCTGCCCGCAACTTCGAAAACTCGCCCAACATCGTCCAGCAATTCCATGAGGAATACCCGGAGAAACCATCCCCTCCAAAGTAAAAATATGTCTACCACCGCCACTGTCGACGCCAACGAAGGCTGGACCTTCACTAACGCCAAGCAAGTCAACACCGAAACTGAACACGATAACAATTGGGGCATCCCCACCAATGCCACCACCACGGACAGATGGAATGCCCCTCCACCAGCACCTTCACCCCCACTGTCCGCTGGGGGACAGCCCCATGCCAACGACCATGCCTCCCTACACTGGACCGCCTGCTATGACGATTACTGTGGCGCTCACCGCCAGATGAAAGGTGACAACTACTACCCGCAATGAGGAAACGACCGCTGCCGGTGCAACCAACGGCTCTGCAGCTGTCCCCATGCCCATCCATTCAAATTAGCGGAGGTAATCTGCATCCAACACCTAAACCCACACAAAGCCTGTGCAGACTGGCAGAAGGGAAAGCGGGTCTGCCCCGAATGCCGGTTCCTTGTCAACATGGAAAACCACCACCTCCGCTGCAGTGCCGCTGCCCCGCGGAACACCCTGGCCGATGTCATGCCACCACAGGAAGACCAGGAGGCCGCTCCAGCGGGGCATGCTCCCGGCCCTGCCACCAATCCCATCGCTGTGGCAACCATGACCACCGTACTACAGGATGAACAACTCACCCTCCTGGGAGAAATCGTCGCCATGATACATCAAACAACCACCCGGGACACCCGCCGCAATCACATCGTACACCAGACGCTCGCCTAGCAGATGAACGAGTTCCACGATGCGGACCAACAGCAACTCCAGCAGATGACCAACACCCTGGGAGCCATCATCACCGAACAACAGCGAATGAATGAACAACTCCAAGCCTGGCAGCAGGCTAGCCAGCCCATCCGCATCTACTGCACCCCCAGCCACCGCCGGACCCTGACGACCTGACATGACCTTGCTGGAGCTTCGGTCTGGACAGGGGACGTACTGTCACGAACCTGGCGCGACAGGCTCCTTGGCGCCAGCGCCGGTGTCATGCTCACCCTTGTCGCCCTGTGGCTCGTCCTCGTTTCCGCTGCCGCAGCCGCAGTCATCCTCCGCGCTAAGGCGCCTCGACCGATCTCCGCCATATCACTCCGGTAGCGATATCCTGACCGCTGGCCGGTCTAGACCTCTCTCCTTTGTCTCCGTTATGTTACTTGCATGTTCTTCTCCTGTCATCATTACGTATGTCGTTTCCTGTTGATTATGCTTGTACGTCCTTTCCCCTGTCCGCTACGTTTGTTGTCTCCCGTTGATGAAGCTTGCATGTCGTGTTCCCTGTTCCTTACCTGTACTGCTTGCACATCCTTTCTCCTGTTGCCGCGAGTAGAGTGTTGGCCACACGGCAGCCCAGTGCGATCATGTGTTTTCCCTAGGTGCAGCGATCGAGTCATGATTTTAGACGGAGGAACTGTGTCAGTCTTGCGGGCAAGCTGTGATTCCACAGAGGGAAGGAAAAGTATAAAGGAAGGGCACGGTAGCTAGTCTGGAGATTCTTCTCCACCCAATGTATTATCCTCAACCGCACCCCGACCTTTTCGCCACAAACCTCTTCCTCCCGCCATCGAATACATCAGAGTCAGTCTCAAAACGTTACCTGAAAGCTAGCCTACAGCCCCATTAGCTGGAAAGTTGATTCTCTTGAGTTCAGTTTTCGACCCTCGGTGACCCCCACCCTCTTGACCCTCCCTCAGTGATTGCGGACTGCGTACCCGCCCATCACCACCTGGTCGCCATCTCCAGATATCTCTCTGGCTCCTTCTGCGTCTGTTTTAAAAAGCTTTCGGTAGTGACGCACGTGCGTCACAGGCCAAAGCCTCCCCATGAGGAGAGCAATCCAGTCCCAGAATCACACTCTCAGAAGCAGAGATAACACCAAATAGATCCAGCCACATGTTCGAAACCCAACCTCACTTGCCGATCAAGCGCACCCGCGTGGAGCGTGACCCTAAATCAGAACGTGACAAAAATGGCGAAATGGACTTCCGACAAGATCAACATATGACCGCAACTCAGGCAATTGGCAATGCTGCTGCTATGCCTGTATTCAATTCTCCGCAGATGCCACTCCCACTCAGCCCCGAACATGCTGCCATGCGTGCTGACTTCGAGCTTATTACTGCCTCTGTGATGGAGGAACTTTACAGACGTATCACCACTGATATCAATGCATCAGTGACCGAAAACACTGCCGCACTCCTCAGGACCAACAGTGAGCTGCGTCAGCAAATCACCGTACTCAACTCACGAATTACCCAGATACAGCAGCAACTCCTTGTGAGAGAGCGGCACACTCCACCCACGTCGAACACACCACCCACGGCCCCGGCTAAGAAAATTCTCAAGAAGACGTTGACAAAGAAAGCAACTGGTGGAGATACAGCCAGTACTGCCACTGCCACCGGCAATGCTACTGCCACAGTGGTGTCAGCCATGCCACAGGTGCCACCTAACAATACTCGAGGATGGCAAACCGTACCGCCCAAACCCCGAAAGCCGAAGGCCACCCCACCAAAGCTCATTCCAACTAATTACCCACAAGCGGAACGGGAAGTGATCTGCCACTTCCAGAATGGCAATAAGGACAACACCAATGGTATCCGCCCCGAGAAAACCTATAATGAGCGGCAGACAATGGCAGATGCAGCTCTCCGTTGGGTCAACTCGGCGATCATTGACAACAAAGACGTTCTTGCACCTCCGTTCATCCGTGCACGTGTTACAGTCCATGGCAACATCATATTCACCACTAGCACCACCCAGAGTAACATCATCTACGAAGATTATACTACGATCATTGCAGACGCCCGTTCTTACTACAGCCCATACGAGAAAGTGGAAATTGAAAGGTGATTTAGCCAGTTCCTGTTGCATGGAGTCCCGACACACCTCTCGATACTCGAGATCTCTGACAGTATTACTTGCAACTATCCGCAACTGGTACAAGGACAAACACCACGCTGGCTGACACCTATGGAGCACCGCGAGCGTAAAACAAACTCTACGATTGTCATGATACTGACAGGTGATGTAAAGAAGAACGCAATCGGTAGCCAAAATCTAATCGTATGCAACCGTGAATGCCAGTTGGACGACTACATCCCATACAGACGGAGCACACAATGCCGAAACTGCCAAGCCTATGAACACCCAGCTGCCCTCTGCCGGAACACCTCCTGCTGTGCCATTTGCACTGGCTCCTACGAAACTCGAGAACATCCATGCACCCTTCCAACCTGCAGAAAGGGTCCTACCTGCACCCACCCTCCCATTCGATGTACAAATTGCAATTTACCGCACAAGGCAACAGACCCAAATTGTCCAGAACGAGCGAAGCTTAGAACTTTCAACAAAGCTACTGGTGTAGCCATCCAGGGAGACGCTCCCATGGCAGGAGTGGCCGATTAAATGGCCCTCTCTGCATTCGTTGGGTCCATGCAGCTGCTGAACTGCGCGCGAGTCCAAGCAACGACAATTTCAGCCTTAAAGAATTTTGCCCGGAAGCCCGAAAACCTCATCTGTCTACTTCAAGAACCGTGGTGTGATAGAAACGGAAACCCACCTTCTCTACCAGGATTTGATATCTTTACCCCGTCACCTGTCAAACCAAAATGTGTGACATACGTACATCATACACCCGGCTTGAACACCACTACAGTCTTTACCGCCCAGGACTCCTTTTTGGGGACTGCAATCACCTCCTCATACAACCAAAAAACATTCACGCTTTTCAACTTCTATTCTCTAGGAGGAGCAGAGCCTCTGGCTGCAATTCTCCCAACACTCAAACTGCCGAACGATTGCCTACTTATGGGAGATTTTAATGCACACCATCCGTGGTGGCAGGAACCCCTTTCGTCGACTGCTCGAATCTCCCGTGGAAGCCAAACGATTGCAAATTGGCTTGAAGACAACAATTTCCACCTCCAGAACGAGCCGTCAATACCCACACACCATCCCAGGAATGGTGGATGCCCCTCAACCATCGACTTGTGTCTTTCCCAAGGTTCAACCACGCAATCCGTCTTGTCGTTGGCGGTTGACCACGATACTACCTCAGACCACAGCGCCGCTGTTACCATTACCCTGTCACTGCCAATAGCCCCAGCACCAGTGGTTCCCCGCCGGTGCTGGCATAGGGCCGACTGGGGATTGTTTGATTCCAGAGTCCAGTCTGCTGGAATGGAACTCTCACAACTCCAAGGGATGGACGACACTCTCCGAGCAATAACCAATATCATATGCCTCATCAACCAAGCTGTCAACGAGGCCATTCCACTGATGGTAGCATGGAAGGTGTCTGCACCCTGGTGGAACCACAGTCTTAGACTGGCCAAACAGAGCGTCAAACGTGCCGACCAACGAGCTCGTCTTCAACCTACCACTGCAAACCGCGAAGACAGCCAGTACAAGCGTTCCAAATGGTCAATAATGGTACGAAACGCAAAGACGGCTTACCGTATCCACCAACTTGAGACCACCTCCACTCGAACAGTCTGGAAAACACTAAAACATCACAACACACACCATAAACCAATCCCACCACTTGATGGACGACCCGACTTTTAAGAAAAGTACGATGTACTACGGAAAGCATAATTTCCCGATACGGCGCAACGAACACCGGTCCCTGCGGACCTTCTCACCTCCAAGAAAGATCTATGCCTCTACATAAGTGGAGTTACGGCATACGAAATCCAGCTGGCAATTGCGTATCTGAAATATGGTACATCAGTCGGACCGGGCAACATCACCTACAGTACCTTACGTCGGTTCAATGAAGCTGCCCCACATCTTCTCCCCTGTGTCTTTACGGCATGTCTCAGATATGCTGCACATCCACCGGAATGGAAGACTGCCAATTGCGTTGTCATCCCCAAACCTGGAAAAAAGTCATACTCACACCCAAAATCCTACTGTCCAATCTCACTGCAGTCATGTTTTGGGAAGCTTCTGGAGACAATTGTGGCAAAACATCTCTCTCAGACTACATTGATGTGTGGTGCGACCCACCCATCGCAAATGGGTGTCCAACCGGAAAACTCTGCAATCGATGCCCTACTACGAACAATAACCCCCATCGCGAACTCTATCTGTAGGAAGAAGACAACCAACCAAAAACTGACACGGCCAGCAGTACTCACACACGATATCGAGGGAGCGTTTAACCAGGTCCACCCGACAACACTCTACGAAATTATGTGCCAACGCCGGATGCCATCCTATATCATCGAGTGGGTTGTCGCATTTAACACTGATCGGAAAATCGCCTTCGGATTCGACCATCAATCTGAAGAACCACAACCGTATCGATGTGGACTACCACAGGGGTCACCGATCTCGCCAATCCTCTTCCTTATCTACAGTAATGCAATGCTCGAGAAACAGCATTACCCTGCTGACGCCATCATCACCTCCTATGTAGACGACATCTGCATGGTACAGCTGTCACATACAGTCTCCGAAGCCAACGTACATCTCGTGGAGCAAACCAAACAACACTTGGAGAATGGTACCCTACTCAGACTCCACTATGCAACGTCAAAAACCGAACTACTCTACTGCCTCCCCCTCACCAGTAAGGACAAAAACAAGAGCCTCACATCACATCCTCCACTCCAAGTACTTGGTACTACTATCCCCGCCGGACGACAGATCAAGTACTTGGGGGTGTTTATCGATGAATCACTCACATTCAAGTATCACGCTACGATGGCAGCTGCCAGAGCAAACAAGGTTCTGGGAAGCCTGAATTTCCTACGACACCGGTCCTGTGGTATCCCTGCATACATTGCCCACCACCTTGCAATGACAGCGATCCTTCCTGCAATGTTTTGGGCATCACCAGCATGGTGGACTGGAACCCCCAGGGTAGTCGCTACGCTCAAAGTGGCATACAATGCTGTTGCCCGATGGATTACTGGCCTTCCGCTCAATACCATAACAACAAATCTCATCACTCTTGCTCACCTACCACCGATGGAGACGTACCTCTACTACCTATCACTACGATACGCAATCCGACTACACTTTCTCCCAACTCACCACTCCCTCGGACCTCCACGAGAACAACCGAATACCCACGCCAACCTTCCCGGACTGCACCGCCTATACAACCTCAGTAAAGACCTTGTACTGGGCAAGTTGGAGGACTGGACAGCAACCAGAACCACGGGAGGAGTGGCGAAGACTGTTTCTCCAAACCCCGACAAAACCACAAAACCACAACAGCTGCACAAAAAATGGCTACAAACACTCACAGACCATACAGTTGTCATGTATACGGACGGTTCCAAACTCACCAATGGTGCAGTTGGCTGTGGATGGGCAGTCTACCACTGCGGCGACCAGCAACTCCACCGGTTCACCTCGGGAAAATGTCATCGCGGTAGTAGGGCTCAGGTGTTCGACGCCAAACTACATGCTGTACAGGAAGCAGTCTCCACCCTGCTCACTACCACACTGCCACATTCTACGGTATTCATCTGCATCAACAACCAGGCCACGATCGACACCCTTCACTTCAACAAGCATAACCATGAATATGCGCGACGGACACATCAGGAAAAAAAATGTGCGTCCGGACGCACAGGCTCGTCCTGACGCACCAGACGCTCGGGACGCTCTGGACGCACCCTGGCAGTGCACATACCGCTCCCAACGCAAAACGCACAGGCAATGTGAATTCGGATGCAGCTCGCCACGGCACCATGCGCCCAAACGCAGCTCGCCACGGCATCTGCTTACCGGACGGAGCGTGGCAGGGCATTTTCGTTCTGGACGCACGGTGTCAGGGCATTTTCCTTCTGGAGGCACGGTGTCAGGGCATTTTCCTTCTGGACGCACGGTGTCAGGGCATTTTCCTTCTGGACGCAGCCGTGTCAGGGCATTTTCCTTCTGGACGCAGCTGTGACACTGGGGTTGTATTGTAACCGGAGTGTGGGGAGAATCAGAGGTAATCAGGCTACTTTCGATAATTCACAGCGGAATAATCTTAGATCTTGTGTGTGGGTTCGGTGGTAGTGTTGGTGAGGA
>Ga0307508_10000874_pt1 | contig 35025 bp, 25 predicted proteins | sample 9_EM_MG_FD_203089 | JGI IMG/M metagenome (GOLD analysis project Ga0307508, IMG submission 203089) | Populus trichocarpa ectomycorrhiza microbial communities from riparian zone in the Pacific Northwest, United States - 9_EM | ecosystem: Host-associated > Plants > Roots > Unclassified | place...
GCGGCGGCGTCGAGAGCGCCTCGAAGACCCCGCTCCCCGCGAGAGAGCGCCCCCGACAGCAGCACTCCATGCAGCCGCAGCCGCAGCCGCAGCCGACCCCCGCCCCCCAGGCCCCCCCCAAACGCCCCCCCCCCCCCCCCCCCCGTCTGCAAGAAAACGGAAGGAACCCGCCGAACCAGCGAGAGCACGTAAACACCGTCCGTCGCAGGGGAGAAGAGGGGGGAAAGCGACAAAGCCCGTCCATGTGCTCCTGCTGTGCGCCAGGACACTTTCCAGCCCCGACATATGTGCGTTCGCACGCACGCACGCACGCACCGGACAGAAGTCGGCTGGACGTCGAATCAGCGCCGCCGCCTGGAGGATGCACCACTCACAGAGATACGACTGCTGCAGCGAGACGGCGCGGACGGAGGAGGGATGGCGGGATGGATGCGCGGAGAGCGAGGGAGAGGGGGCAATTTAGGTGTTGCCCGCGTGGTTGAAGTGCGGTGCGGTGCAGTGCACGCGATGCTGGTAGCCGTGTGCGTTTGTCCCCCCCTCCCGCCGGTCGCCGGTCGCCGGTCGCCGGTCCGCACTGGGGTCGGAGCGAGCGAGCGGAAGGGAGGCAAAGCCGGTCGAGTGCCACGGCCATGGGTGGCGATGGATTCGCAAGGAGAGGTGGTGATACGGCGATTGGTGCCACGGACCGCCGCCGGACGGTGGGCGGAATGGGTGCCGCCCATCTCTCTGCACGACGAAGAACGCCGTTCACCCCCCTCCCCACTTGACCGATCCCACTCTCCACTCCGCTCCTCCGCGTGACAGTCCCCTCCTCCTTCTCCTACTATGCCGGCACGCCCCGGGGAGGGGGAGACGATAGAGTTTGCGTCAGAGCGTTCGCACAAACACAAATCCCTCTTGCGTGATGACGGCGGTGATGATGATGTGCCGTCCGCAACCTCCACTGTATCCCAGACTCCCGGCGCCCTCCTCCTTGCCGTGCAGCCAACCACTGCACTTCAGTACCTGCCGGGGCTCTTCCGCTGGCCGGCAATGACTCTCCCCTTTGGCGCCCAGCCTGCCGGGAGGGAGAAGAAAAAGGATGCATAACCTAGCCTAGCCTGGCATGGCACGGCATGGCATGGGCATGGCATGGGCATGGCATGGCGTGGCAGGAGCATGGCGGGAGCATGGCAGAAGCCACGAGGCGGATGGATGGGATTCCAACACAGCAGAGCGCAGTATGTACATACACATAGCGTGCGGTGCAGCCGAATCCCCCTCCCCGCAGCAAGCCGCCTTCAAACAGTAGCGTCCGCAGGAAGGATGGATGGCTGTACATACATACATATGTATGCAGTTACGCGCCGCTGGCCAGCTGCAGCACCGCCAGCCCGTAGATGCATACACAGATAGCTGTATGTACTCTATGTATGATGTACGTCTGTTCGGTTCGGATGCCTGATTGCTCATGTAACTGTGGCATGTATGCAGAGTATGCAGAGTACTTACCTCGGTGCGGAGCAGGGTGCAATGTCAAACCGTCGGGGGCGGCGACTGCAGGAACGTGATTGGGTCGAAAGGCCGGCCGGACGGACGGACGGGATGGACAGCTGGAGAATGCGGTGGATACATTCTATCTATGTAGCCCTCCCACGCGAGCATGCAGTTGGCACTCGGCCGTAGAGCTGCCTATGCAAAACAGTGCCTCGTGGCGCGTGCACATCGAACCGCCCCTCAGAATCCAAAGAAACGTGGAGTCCCGGAGGATTTCGTATGTATGTCGACATCCTGGTGTGGTGATTGGTGGTTGGTGGTTGGTGGTTGGTGGTTGGTGGTGGTGGTCGTGGTGGTGGTGGTGATTGACGTGGCACGGTCGTGATTGGTGATTAGTGTTTCTGGTCGATCGGGATCAGGATGTCGCGGGAAAGAGGGAGGTGAAGGTGACCATCTCCCAAACGGACGAAGCAATAGCCACGTTTCTCCGTTTCTGGAAGCCTTCCATCGGAGTGCCGAGTGCTGACACCGGAGTGAAGTCGAAAACAAACTTGTCCAGTGCTACCTACATGCATCTACTTATGTACTTACATAGTTAGCCCCCTTCTCCTCCCGCGGATCAGCGAACGGGCCTGGGCACTTGGGTACATACTTTCTCTCTCTCTCTCTCTCTCTCTCTCTCCCCGCCCAACCCCAAGTTTTTCTTCCTTTCTTTTTCGTCTTGAATCTTGTTTCTCCTTGCGTTTCTTTCGCTCCGGGGTAGTTTGATTTGTGCGGAAACGTCGTGTGTCCTCGTTCCGACTGCTGATCCAGAGCGAAAAGGAAGTGCCGCTGTTGTTGTTCCGGCAAGTTTGCCGTGTGCAATTCCAGAAGCCACATAGATAGCCGTCTGCGGCTGCGCTCCTCTCCTTCGGTGGCCCGAGTTGACCACTTCTTCCCCCTTTCGAACGAGGAGTGTTTCGATAGAATATCTATCGGCAGTTGGGAGGCACACACACACACACACACACACACACACAAAAGGAAGGAATGAAGCGGATGGGTGGAGAGAGATGTTTCAACATTTTTTATTTTATTTTTGCCTCCATCGTTCGCCGTAAGGATATATATATAAAAAGAAGGTTGTCGTTGTAAACAGGCAAGTGTTGGTTTCTGGTTTCTGGCGGTAGTGACACCCATCCTCCCCTGCGCGCGTTAGTTAATCTCCTTCTTTTCGCCGCAATCGTATAAGCCAAGGAGGAAAAGGAAAAGAAAAAAAAAACCAGTCGACGAAGTGGGAGACGAAGAGATGGCGGCTTCCGAGAGCATCGACGCTGAGCGAACTGGACTCAAGCTCAGCGTACACAAGAGCAAGTGCACGGTAGAGTGCGCACTCGGACAGGCAAGCCCGGCGATTTGAACGACCAGGATTATCTGAGGCGGTGGAGTAGAGCACATAGAGGTGCCGGCTTTGGCATCACGGACCAACACCACCACCATTGGCGATTTGCTTTCGACCCTCCTTGAAGCCAACGGAGAACATACCGAATCCCGACTTTTGTCTCCCTTTATTATACCACTTCGCATCGTATAAAGCACGCTGTTTTTTTGCGTTTTGTCGCTTTTCGTTCTTTTCTTGTATTCCATGTACCCCATCTCGGTCTGGGACCCTTCCGTTTAGATAATCGTATTCGCACTAGCGTTGTATTCTGGTGTGTCATACAAAAGCGACCAGCGTTCAGTCTTGATCTAATCTGATCCCCATCGTCTTACTAAACTGTTCAATCGCCGACTTCCCTGTCCGGGTACACCTCTATGTACCCGCAGAAAGGAATAATGGAGAGTTTATGCGGTCCGACCACGCGCCCCCGTCCTCGTCTTATCTAGCAGCATCTCGCTTTTCCTTCGCTTCATTCGTCCGACGGCGGAGCAGGCTCCGAAACACGGTCGACTCCTCACTTCCCCGAGAAGCCTCTTGCAGTTACCGACGGGCACAAGGCGGCGTTGTGATCGTTCGATTGTCCTCCGCCATGGAGGGAGATTGTCCTGCAAAAGGGGATATCTATGGTAGACCACACGCAGTCAGGCAAACCGAAGCGAAAGGGCTGGAATCGAATGATTAAATGTCTGGAACACGGCTGGGTGAGACAGTGTCGCGGATGAATGAATGGGGCTAACCAGTCGCGTACATAATTGTTGGTTAAGGTGCGGCTCTGCAACGATAATCCACGGACCATCTCGCATGTCGGAACTTGAAAAGAAAAGAAAAGAAGCTCGATGCGAGGCACCAGTCAAGCCCACGGCACGCTCCATTTCTCATTCGGACGAGAAGGCCGGCGAATGGGCCAAGCTGGCAGCGGAGGAGCCTGACGCCCGCGGCGTGGAATGGCTAGGGTACTCGGAGCGGATGGGGGGCACCGCTTCCCAGATCCCCCGCACACCCCAAGCGAGAGATCTCCGAGAAGAAGTCGGCAGAGACGGGCGGGCCTCCAGGAAGAAGTACAGGATGCCGAGTAGGCGGAAGCCCGACATCGCGGTTGCGGGTAGTTCCAAGAGGTTCGCCTTCTAGCGCTCAGTGCTCGTGGCGCCGGTACCGGACGTAAACACGGGATCGCCTCTTCAAGGTGTGCCCTGAGTGGAGGGCCCCGCAGAAGATCCTGTGGGCAGAGGCGCGGGAGGAAAGCAGGAGGGGGAAGAGCTGGTTCAAGATCCGGCGCCTCCTCGCTGATGAGGTGCAGCCAGGCGGTACTGGACTTCCTCTCCACTACAGATGTGGGAAGACTAGTTCCGGCTGAGGAAGATGCAGGGAGCGAGGCGTCAGAGTGGGAGCTCCGTGGGCTGCGTGAACGGGAAGAGGAGCGGAGGCCGAGGAGCTGTGCCGAGGGTGAGGAACAACCTCCGTTTCTCCCCACGCCCTCCTTCATGGCATCCGCGGAAGAGGACCGGGGGCGGGTCTCGATCTCTTTCGTTCTTTCTTTTGGTGCGCTTCGTATCTTCTTGAGACAGCCACCAGCTCCGCGGTGCTCGACACGGCCCGCTGGATCTTCCTCGCCAGCCTCACAGTGGTGCGGGTATGAGTACTTACTATCCGCTGGTTTTGTGTCGGCTGGTGGGACTGCTGGGGACTAAATATTGGCGGAGCAGGTGGATTCATTCTATTGCCTCTTCTCCCAAAGCGTACGGCCCATCTCGAGTCTTCATGGCTGTCTATGTGCCACAACAACCCATCGAGCCCATAGATTTCACATCAGTCTCACTGAGCCGGCGTTTTTTCCCCATTGCTACCCCACCTGGGTACTATTCCCATCTTCCCGAAGCCACTGTATACGTCCTCTACTGCAGATTAACAAACAGCCCGCCATCGACGAGGATCTGCGCGCCGGTGACGTAGCCGCTGAGACTGGCGCAGGCAAGGAATACCGCGGGGCCGACGATATCCTCGGGCACGCCGGTGCGTCCGAGCGGGATGCGGCCCTCCATGTACGCCCTCTTCCCGTCGTCGCGCAGGTCCTCGTCGTTGAGCTGGGTGCGGATGGTTCCGGGGAGGATGGCGTTGCAGCGGATGCCGTGTCTGCCGAGCGCGGTGGCAGTCGACTGCATCAGCGAGAGCACGCCGGCCTTTGTGGGCGTGTAGTGCGTCTGGCCGGCGCCGCCGACGAGCGCCGAGATCGACGAGATCCCGATTATGCTCCCGCCGTGCCCCTGCGACACCATCTGCGCCGCCGCCGCCTGCGTCGCGAAGAAGGCGCCGTCCAGGTTGATCCGCACCGTCGCGCTGTACAGCGACTCCGGCAGCGTCAGGAAATCCGCGAATCGGCACACCCCCGCGTTCGAGACGAACACGTCGAGCGACCCGAACGTCGCCACCGTCGCCGCCACGAAGTCCACCGACGTCTGCCGCTGCGAGATGTCGCCCGGCCGGGCGAGGAAGCGGGGGCCTGGGGAAGAGGAGGAGGAGGAGGAGGAAAGACTGGCGACCGCGGCGCGGAGCGAGGCGATCAGCGACGATTGCGACGTCCCGAGGTAGTTCACCGCGACGTTCGCGCCGTGTCGCGCCATCCCCAGGGCGATCGCTCTCCCTATTCCCGTCGCCGCACCGGTGATGGCTACGGTCTGCCCGGCGAGTAGTTGCGGTGCGGGCGGGCTCGGCGGGATCGTCGCTGTGGCGGCTGTGGGCCCTATCGTGGCGGCGGCGGCGGCTGTCGGTGTGGTCGGTGTGGTTGTTTTGGGCAAGGCCGTGGTGGGAGCTGCGGATGCGGCAGCTGGCGATGTGGGAGCTGATGATGGGAACGTAGAGTCTGACGAAGTTTGGGGTGGGTCTGGGTCTATGGGGGCACCTAGACTGCTACTGTGATGGAAGTCAGCCACCGGCTGCACGTAAACTTGATTTGACTACCGAGCGAAATTCCATTCCATCCAGGCCCGCAACGTGTGGCCTCCATCATCACCGAAATCAAATCACCGTCGCCATACGCTAAACGTGCTAGTTAGATAATCGAGAACCTCCAAAAATATACCCATATCTAGCGCAGAGCAATGGAAACAAGACGCGCGCAGCCTCTCCGCATCCACCAGTCACACTTACTCGCTGACACCGTCCTTCTTAACCACTTTCTCTTTCTTCACCGTCAACGGTCTCTCGGGGCTCGGGGCAAGGATGCCCGCTGCATCGATCAACCGTGCGCGCGGGTTAAGCGTCATTCCGAACCCGGGCTTGTCCAGCACCCTGACCGCCATCTTTCCGTTGACGGGCATGGGCTCGTCCAGGAACAAGTCGCCAAACACGGGCATGACCGACTTGCCGTCGGGTGAGTTGGCGAGGTACTCCTGGAAAGGGCAGTTGCTCTGCGAGACGACGTAGTGGTACGAGTAAGGGCCGCTGGCGTGGGGAACGACGGGGATGTCGTATGCGGCCGCCATGGCGGTGACCTTGAGGAGCTCGGTGAGACCGCCGACCCATGTCACGTCCGGCTGGACGATGTCGAGGTTCCGTCCCTCGATCAGCTTGCGGAAGCCGTACTTGGTGTACTCGTGCTCGCCGGTGGTGAACTTGAGCTGCGGGAGCGCCTGCTTCAGCTGCTTGAAGCCATCGAAGTCGTCGGGATGTAGCACCTCCTCCCACCAGTTGATGTTTAGGTCGAGGGTGGCGGTGGCCAGCTGGATCGTGTACGGCACCGTGAGCGCCATGTAGCAATCCACCATCAGTGGGAAATCCGGACCGATGGATTCCCGGTGTTTCCGGAGGAACTCGACATTCTTCCGCAGTCCTTCGTGACCATCGTCAGGACCATAAGGCAGCGGCACTTTGGCGCCGAAAAAGCCCATCTCCTTCGCCGCCAGCGGCTCGGGGGTGGTGCAGTAGAAGTCCAGCGTCTCGCGCGTCTCCCCGCCGATCATCTTGTACACGGGCTCACCCCGAATCTTTCCCAGCAGATCCCACAGGGCCAGGTCGACGACGGAGATGGTCGCGATCGGTAGTCCCTTGCGGCCGTAGAACATGGTCGCGCGGAACATCTGGTCCCAGAGCAGGTTGAGGTTGCGCGGATCGGCGCCGACAAGGAAGCGCTCGAGGTGCTGCGCGACGAGCCAGCACGCCGGCGGTCCGCCGAAACCGGTCGCGAAGCCGGTCGTGCCGTCGCTGGCTGTAATCTCGACGCAGAAGGAGCCGAGCACGTTGATACCCCAGGATGTCCGCGACGTCTTGTAGGCCGCGAACTTGGACATGGGAGTCGCGATGGGGGAGTCAACGAGCCTGCATTTCCGGTATTGTCGTCAGAGACAAACCCACCACAGCGCGAGAACCGAGTACCGGGGGGGGGAACAAACCAGTGGCCACCCTCGACGTTGTGGTAATCGCCTCCGGAGCCCGCTCCATCAACGATGAAGGTACGGATCGACTCGATCGTGGGGAATTCTTTGACGGACATCGCTGCGGATTCCGACTTGGGGAAATCTTGGGGGAGGGAGAGGATGAATGGAAGACAGAAGGGACGAACAGCACCACACAGCGGCCGTGATTAAGTACGCCCAGGTAGAGCAAGGCAGGTCTGAACAGGGGATATAATGGAGACGTTCCCAAACGCACTTTCCGTTCACCTTGCGCAGCGTGCTCGTTCTTGTCGCTCACTCACGCGCGCGGGTACTCTTCGTCTGCGGCGGGGCCAGGCGTACTGTATGTGTTAGGTCGTTCGTGTGCAGCAGCTGCGTGTGGGACAGCCATTCTCCGCAATGAGATGGATAACTAGACGGGATACATAGAAGTTGCGGGATTCAGGGGAGTACAGAATGGTCAACGGTTCTGTTGTGGGGAGGGGGTGATTCTCCAGGCGGTAGGCGGGTCCGGCGATTGAATAATTCCGCAGCCAAGTGCGGGGTTGCGAAACTCGGTAGGCTGACGGATATCCGGGCGTGCTCGGTGGGCATTGTCCGAACTACCGTGGGAGGCGGGGCTGCGAGAACAATGGACTGACCAGGTCATTAATCTGGGAGATAGATACATACTACGCGTTGCGAATGCGCTCGGTAGGGATTGTCGTCTGGGCATGGCGGGGGCCGGGTGGCAATCTACAGATGCCCCCGGTGTCACTCGCGCATGCCTGGATCTACTATGCGGCGCATGGAAGATCGCACGACTTGCATCCACGAACCGACAGGCGCGGAAGGCAAAAGCGCGTGTCAGCTTCGATTTTTTCCATTTTTTATTGTCCTTTTTTCTATCTACCGATCCATGAGAACGGGTGGTAAGACGCGTAGAGACGGCGACCATGCTACTTGGAGCGGATATATCCTCATCGACACCCGTCCTCCAACCATCCTCCGCACAGGCTGGAATGTCGGGTATGAATAATCACCACCATCACACTACCGCTGCCGTACTCTGCCCAGTCGGATGCAGTGCGATAGACAAGATACGTCACGGGACATCAAAGCAAAACCATAGGCAGTTACTCTGAAGAAGTCACAAAAAACGAATCACGAAAACCCCCAAGAGCCAAAGAAAAGAGATAGAAAGTCATTCACTATGCCGCCAAATGCTATTGTTTTATCTTATAACGCCCAAATATTACATCATCCTACCGCCCGTAATGAACGATCAAAACAAACAGTACACGATGTTAGAAACAGACAAAGCCATACCTAATGATGAAATCATGCCGACGCCGTCCAGCCATTCCTGTCCTCCGAAAACATTGGTTGTCCAAATACCGAGTTTCGAAGACAAAGGCTCGATCCGAAAAGAAAGAAAAGGGGCCGGCGCGGGGGTTGAAAAAAACAACAGGAGACTGCTTCGTCGACGGAGGGCGCGCGTCAGCGTCCGACTTACTGGTACCGGAGGTAAAGGGAAGGATCGGTGGAAATCCACGCGAGTCGCAAATCTCGCACCATCCGAGTCCAGGTGAACGGGAGGACATCCAAATTTTCAAGTGACCCTCTTATGCCCCAGGTCTTGAAGCGGTAGTCGAACCACCACTGCCGGACATTCTCCCCGGTCATGTGGCTCGAGGCAAGCAAGACGCGCATGTGGTCGGTGGTGAGCTCGCCGTGCTCGCGGGGGCAGTTGGACTCCACCGCCTTTACCCACTTGTCGAACCAGGGCTCGCACACGGGTCCCGAGAGGTCGTGAATCTTGAGAGGTCCGCCGTCGGCGTCGTCTGACTCGGGCTCGTCTTCGCCCTCCGCCTCGCGCCTGAGCATCTCCCGTACCTCGGCCCGCTTGCGGACTGGCACGTTGTTCGGATCCTCCAGCCAGCTCGTTCCCGGAATGCTAGTGCTACCCTTCGTCGCACCTCCGGCGGCGACGGCCCGCTCTCCGCGAGGCATGGCAGTCCACTCCTCGTCCTGACGGTCCAACTGGAGACTGGTTAGAGCATCATCCGCGTTGCCCGCCAGAGGAGGCGGTGATCGACTGCGCGGGTTAAAATCAACCCAGGACCCAGCATCTTGACGGCGTAAGGCCCCCATTGACTCGCCCCAGCCTCCGTCCTCCGCCTCGCGCCTGAGCATCTCTCGTACCTCGGCCCGCTTGCGGACTGGCACGTTGTTCGGATCCTCCAGCCAGCTCGTGCCCCAAACGCCGGTGCCACCCTTCGTCGCACCTCCGACGTCGACGGCCCGCTCTCCGCGAGGCATGGCAGTCCACTCCTCGTCCCGACGGTCCAACAGGAGACTCGCTGCAGCATCTTCCGCGTTGGCCGCCAGAGGGGGTGGTGATCGACTGCGCGGGTTAAAACCAACCCATGACCCAGCATCTTGACGGCGTAAGGCCCCCATTGACTCGCCCCACCCTCCGTTCTCCGCCTCGCGCCTGAGCATCTCCCGTACCTCGGCCCGCTTGCGGACTGGCACGTTGTTCGGATCCTCCAGCCAGCTCGTGCCGGTGCCACCCTTTGTCGCACCTCTGACGGCGACGGCCCGCTCTCCGCGAGGCATGGTAGTCCACTCTTCGTCTCGACGGTTTAACGGGAGACTCGCTGCAGCATCCTCCGCGTTGGCCGCCAGAGGGGGCGGTGATCGACTGCGCGGGTTTAAATGAACCCAGGGCCCAGAATATTGACGGCGTAAGGTCTCAATCGTCGTTCCCCACTGCTCTCTGACAGCCGGGAGCTCCTGCGGTTGGTTTGAGTTACGTTTCTTTTCCGCGTCGGCCTTGTCGTGCTCGGCATGAACGCGTCCCTCGTCGCTGGTCTTCGCATCTTCAAGCTTAGGACTATCTCCGCCCTTTGCACCCCCGGCTTCATCTCCGACTTGGTCTCCAGGGCTCTCATACTCGAGACCAGCTAGCTCAAGCACATCCACAGACATTCCCACCCTCTTCAAGGCCTGCGTCAGGGCTGCATTGGCGCTCCTCAGGTTCGCGATCTCGAGGCTCAATTCGGCCAACTGTGCTTTAGCTTGCGAGTGTTCGAGGTGAGAACGCAACGCCTGCCGTTCCGCAGACGCCCGGCAGGACATCTCTTCGGCCAACTGGAGTTGGTATCTGGCCAGAGTGGCCTCATGCCAGCCGATTGGATCCAACCTGGCCGTGTTGGTAGGAGGGCAGTTGGGGATGTTCGTCAAAGGAGGAACAACCGAAGCGCCGCCAGTTCCAGAGGACAGCATTGCCTCGTTGCTGTGGTGGCCGGAGGAGGAGTCAACTCCGCTCTTGTCGATGGAAGGTCGAGCTGGCATCGTATGTGTTTGCTTGTGGAGGGAAAAAACGAAGGTATACGGGTGTGTACGGGGGTTGGTGATATGGGGGCGGGGGGTGAGGAAGGGGGGGCGGGGGTGAGAGGAAGGGTTGTGGTGCTGTAGTAGGAAGAGGAGGCAAGGGAGAGAGGAAGAAGAAGAATGAGAAGAATGAAAAGTTGAAGGCAGTGGAGGTGTTTAAACACAAATTTTGGGCCCTAACCTTTTTCGTGCACTCGGTAGTAGAGTTCATATAGGCCCGTCCACAAGTGGCCGTTCTCCGGCGTTGGAGGCGGACCGTCGAGGGTTTGGCCCCGGTGGACCGTGTTGGGATAGGTTGTGGTACGGCGGCGTGGGCTGCCTATCCGGCCTCGGCAACGTTCTGTAACCGGGCAATCGCATCGCATGCACCAAAGCTTCCATCATCCCAGTCAGTGTACGTATTGGGAAAAAATACCAGATGAATTCGCCCTCTCTCCCCTGCCATTAATCGCATGCGGCCTATCTGGATCATGGCGATCCACACAGCCCGTTTCTGTCCACCGCCTTTTCAGCTCGTTGTGACTCTCTCCTGCCCTCCGCCCAGGCCTGACCCAAAATAAGATACACGCGCAAAACTCACCGCTCCCTCCTACAGTCCGTTCCTCTCCTGTCGAAAGCACAGCACACAGCACCCAGCTCCTACGCCTCCTGCCTCCTCTCCTGCTCCTCCCGCTCCCTAGGCTCCAACTCCGCGCCTCAATTATGGCGTCTTCCTCAGCCCTATCAAGCCCACACTTGGCCCCGCATCTGCTGCCGAAAGAAAACCCAAGACCCCTCGACCGCAGCGCCCACCCGCAAAGGCCCCGGACCCTAAGCCGGTATTTACTTCTCCCCGTCTGCTTCCTCACATCAGCCCACAGAATCTTCTACTGGCACTTCCAGTGCGGGCAGAACTTGAAGAGATGCTCCTGAGTCTGGGTCCGGCACCGACACCACCAGCGCATGGCTGTGGGTCAGTTCTTTGTCTTATGAAGGTATTGCCCCTTGAGACAAAGCCCGGTTTTCAGCTGGTAAATCGGCCGGCCAGCCGCTTCGAGCACCCAGACACCACTCCATTCAGACACCGCTTTCTGGCATCCTGTGCTTTGCTGTCATCCAGGGCTCCGCTGCCAGCTTAGCCCACTCGTCAGCCTTTTCATTTCCCGGAATGCTGTTGGGGGAGAGGTCACCATCGGATCTCAATGGCGATATGCAGTCTGACTTTCCGAAGTGCCGCAATGTGCTTTCTGGTCTGGGTCGCATACATCTCGCCGGCGCCGGGCTCTTCTGAGGCCAGCCGCTAAATGGCAGAGTCCGCCGCCCGTCACTCGCCGAACCACCGCTCTGCGATGCTCCGAGTACGGGATTGTGAAGCAAACAGCGTCCGCTGCAGGACAAGAGAGCATCCAACACCTACCACCCATACATTTTCAAACGAAAAGCACAGGGCAGTAGATAGCAGAGACCTAGACGAGCGGCGGCGAGGAAATCCCAATCGTGGGGCGGCCGTTACTATGTTGGGCTACGTTCGGCTCCAGTACGACGGCTGGCTGGAGCGACAGTGCTGGACCGTGAGCCGTTACTACCCACACATCAGCTTCGACACGGAGAGCAGAAGAACATATGCAACCCCCGCCCACCCACCTTGCCCCCCACCAGATGCCCCGCACTGCTTTCAAAGGCAAGTACAGTTTTCTCATTGAAATGAAAGATGCATATATATATGAAAAGAAGAAGAAAAAACAGTGGTATCGATCTTTAACTCCCAATCGAAAGAAAAAGAAAACAAAGTCGACCAGACCGCCCTGCATGTATGTCGCCGCTGCCGACGGGCGTGTGCATGCCGAGCCCGAGCGGCCGCGCCGCTTGCTGCTGCTGTTTTTGCTATGTTACGTGCAGTTGGGATTCCAGCTGTCGCGACTGCGCCACCAGCCTCGACCAGTATTCCAGCGCGGAGGCCGGGATTTTCTTCTGGCTCCTACACTAGCCACAGCTCGGTTGAGACCAGTCTTTCACTGTTTGCACGTCTCATATCTGCCGGTTGCGAGCGCTCGCACACCCTCGTCAGCCGGATGTCCCCCGTGTTGAATGAATATTGATTAGCGATGAGGATAAAGCCAATGACAGGAGTTCGAGCTGGTTCAGAGTGCGCGCTGAGTGCCGTATTGCCCAACTTCGTTGTAACATTCTGTGTATGGAGCAAGAGGAAAAGGGAAGAAACCGCAGAACAAAAGATCCTCCCGCTCTTGCGTCTTACACACTCACGTCCTCAACAAACTCTAAGGGCACAAGCGCCAAATCCAAAACTGCACCGATACGAGCTCCAGTAACGAGAAGTATTTCCAACACCCCGACCCGCCACCAGAACATTACAGTAGCAACAACGGTTTTTTTTTCCTTTTTCCTCTCTTCCTCTTTACCCCTCTTGCTCTCTTCTCTCTCGGAAAGAAGAAAGAAGGACTCATGAAGAAACCCCGTCCATCTTGCGCCGCTTGCTCTGCTGACCGCCGTTGTCGCCATTCGCGTCGCGCGAGTGATTGAGGTCCTCCTCGGACGAGTTGCCGTTGTCGCTGCGCTGCCGTTCGTGATGATGGACAGTGGACTGCTGCTGCTGCTGCGGGGGCATTGGATTCGGAGTTGGCGGTGGCGGCAGCATTGGCTGATAATACGGAAAGGTGGGTACGAATGGGATGGAGAGAGAGAGAAATGAATGACTGACTATCGATCTATTGGAGCGGAAAAGAGAGACATTATATACACTGGGTACCTGGCCTAGGAGGCGATGTCGGCATCGGCTTCGCTGCCTCGACATCGCCATGATGTCTCGCCATCGCCTCTGATGTCTATGGTGCCGAGGCCACGTACCATCCGAAAACCCTGTTACATAATCGGGATTCAGTTGAGGAACAAAAAAGTAGGATTACTAGCAACACCTAACACATGCGTCAACACTGGGTTCCCGGGGAAGAAAGAAGGGAAACGAAAGGCAGGAGGGAAAAAAAGCCGGGGAAGCCCGGGGATAAGGGCGGTCTATGTACCTATATCCATCCTTCCACACATCCATCCTTCACACATCTACCCTTCCACGCATCTACCCATCCAGCGCAGGTACGCGGAGCGGAGTGGTCGGTCACTATCTGTGGTGCAATCGACACCAATGGCCATCTTGCAGACCTCTGTCGGTCTGGTTCGGAGAAAAAAACCCATCCATCAGATACAAGGCGCGGGGAAGGGGAGAGCGCCTTGCTCACTACAGTGCAGACCGGCTCGCAGTTTTCCCTCTACCCACGCATTCGATCCAGTTTGTTCGCGGCCGCCGACATAGGCTCATGGCCTGCTCGCTCGACGAGACTGGCATATATAACCTGTCTACATGGAAAACGCTTCTGCTTCTTCTCCCCACGCACTGCGTGTTGCAGTGTTGTTGCAGTGCACTACCCTCTCTCCTGGCTGGTTGAATGGCTGTGAGGGCGCGCAATGGTGGCGATGGTGACGATATCCCCCACAAACCAGCTGCAGTTTCCAGTCACGATCCCTCTGCTTTTTCTTACCAGCAGAACAGCGGCGCTTCCCATCCCCCAGCACCAGTCCCCAGCACCCGTGCTCGTCCCCAGTTCTGTCCACACTGCGGAATAGAATGGAGGCGAGAGTTGAGTGCTCTACATGTATCCATCTACAAGAATGTATCTCCATTATCTGGATGGGTGAGGCTACTAGTCGAGCCGGCGGCAGGCGCGTAAATAGCTTCTGTGCTCGCTTACGTAAGCACTGCGAGAGTAGATAGGCGGTACATACTCATATGTATGCGCCGATCGTGTCCGAACGCGGCATCGCACTCGAGCTCGACGTCACCGACTGCGATTCTTGACGTCACTCTCGCCCACCTCCCAAAACAAGAGCCGGAAAGACAAGTCGGTTGAGACCAACACGAAATAAACTGCGAAACACCAACCCACCATGGCCCCGAACGACAGCTTCGTCCGACTCAGCCCGTTCGTCCAGCCCTCGCCGTACGGCAAGAAGGGCGCCAACTCACTCGTGGCTCGGTTTGCGGCCGCCACCCGGGAGGATTTCAAGGTCGACGAGGAGCAGTCCTACGGCGAGGTTCGTCCCTTTGCTGCGCGGTGGCGGTTGCACGTGCTGATCGGTGGGGAGCAGATGTGGATGGGCGACCACCCGAACGGGATGGCGCACACGCTCGACGGGACGCCGCTCGCCTCGCTGATCGAGTGCGACCCGGAGGCATACCTGGGAAGCGCCGTGTACCAGCGCTTCGGTGGCGACAAGCACCTGCCGTTCCTGTTCAAGATCCTGAGCTTCGACAAAGCGCTGCCGCTGCAGGCGCACCCCGACTGCGCACTGGCCGGACGGCCGGTGGAGAACGGGAAGGCGGCGACGGGCGGCAACGAGACCTTCGTCGGCCCGAACCACAAGCCCGAGGTCGCCGTCACCATCTCGGAAACGTTCGAGGGCTTCGTCGGGTTCCGGCCCGTGCGCGAGATCAAGACGTTCCTCAAGATCGTGCCGGAGCTGCGCACGCTTCTCTCAGACCACGCCACCGTCGAGGCCTTCCTCGCCGCGCCCGACGACTCCGATGCCGCCCGTGGCCATCTCAAGACCATGTTCGCCGAGCTCCTGGACGCCACCCACACCGAGATCGCGGCCTACTCCCAGCAGCTGCTCACCCACGTCGAGCGCAGCGAGGACGACGCCATCGGCGACCTCGGCCGCAGACAGGGCCTCGCCCGCGTCATCCGCAAGGTCCTCGCCGATTACCCGGAGGACGTCGGCATGTTCGCCGCCGTGTTCTTTCTGAACTTCGTTGTGCTGCGCAGGGGTCAGGGCATCGCCGTGCCCGCCGACTGCATCCACGCCTACCTCGAGGGCGATGTGATCGAGTGCACGGCCTGGTCCGACAACATGGTAACTATGCACCCCCACCCACGTGACCGCGCATATGGTTTCCCGGCTAATGGGCGAACGGATCGCGTGCGGCCTTAGCGCGCCAGCCGAGCGGAACGACGCGCGCGTGTTTCTCGAGATGCTGCGCTACGACACCTCGGAGTCGCGTCGGCTCGGCCTCGCGCACGAGACGTGGACCAAGTCGGCCAGCGGCAGGACCCAGCTGTTCCGCGCGCCCATGGACGAGTTCGACCTGCTCAACACCAAGCTCGCGCCTGGCCAGGAGGACGCGGTCGACGGCGGCATCGACGGCCCCGCCGTCTTCGTCGTCACCCATGGCGAGGTCACGCTGAGTCGCACGGACGGCGCCCAGGAGGAGACGCTGCGCCAGGGACAGGTGGTCTTCGTCAAGCCGCGCACCCCTTTCAGGCTCACCGCTGTGCAGGGCGCGCAGGTTTGGGGCGCATTCGTGGAGGTGTAGACACTTACGGTTAATCGAATCGGTTCGCGTTTCGCTGTGCGCACGTGACTCCATCCTTGGCCGAACGCGTGATCGTGTCGAGTGTGTTTGCTGGACTGCTACGTACTGCAGAGTGATGTGCGCCTTGCAACGCGAGCCGGCGCCGAGCACTGCGCAGTAGAGGAGAGCAAGTGTGCGTTCCGCCGTCCGGCCGCTCCCGTTGCCGGAAGACGATCCACGCCCGCCGGCAAAGGCGTCCGCGGTCCAGCGGATGTGGCGTCCATCGGTAGCGCGGACCATAGATAGATATCCGGTGAGACGTAGACCGCCTTACCCGCGCTCATCATCCGGGAAGAAGTGCCTGGCAGGACGTGGGTTTTCATAGCAGAAACCGCACGAGAAGAACAGCTTGCTAGTTGTAAGTAGAAGACTTGGCATAACTCGCAGTAAAAAATGAAGAGACTTTCCTTTCCTTTTTTTTCTTCTTTTTTTTTTCGTTCAGCGCGTCGAGTGACGGCCGCTGGACGTTTGACCTCGATACGCAGCGATGTCGCCGCATCGCGTGTTCCACCTGCTCGATCCGACGGGCAGTTTCGCGCCAGTCGAGCCATGGCACCCGATACAGGTCGCGCGCAGGCGATGATCGAACGGAAAAAAGAAAGGAGATACACAGGAGTCAAGTCGGCAGCCTCCAGTGCAAGACCAAATGCCCGCCCCGAGTGTCGGCGGGATGAGGGGACGCTGCCCAGTGCCCGTGCCTGGGCACGATGCAGTACCCGCACGAGTCTGTCAGCGCGTAGCAGTGTGTTGACCAGTGCCTGCGGGAACTGAACGTAGTGGTATGTACACATCGCGCGAGTTGTGCGGTAGTATCGGTCGAAACCGCACCCTCCTCATAAGCACTAAACTAGCTCCAGGCAAATATCGGGTCACATGGTGTAATGGTTAGCACATAGGATTTTGACTTGTTGTCTTTCTCGGATAACAATTGAAATCTTCCTGGGATCTGGGTTCGATTCCCAGTGAGACCTTTGTTTAATTTTTTTGCTTTTGTATTTCGTTCTCCCCAGCATCGACTTTTGGCCATTCTCCCTTATCCTATCTATGTACCTACTTTTTTTTTTCCCCCTCCTTCTCTCATCCCCACCGAATACATATCTCGCCGTCGTAGTCGTGTCGGCTCCATCGGCAAGTCGCAGGAGGAGAGCGGAGCAGGGGTGCTGGAGCCGTTTGCAGGGGAGTGCCGCAGCAGCTGTAAAAAAAAAAAAAGCTGAAACCCCTGCGCGCCGCGGCTGTCTCCCCCTTGTCTGAGATTCTCATGCGATGCGGATGAGATCTGGTCGGCCGAGGAAAGATTGATCGTCCGTACCCTGTATGCGTAGATAATTGCATCGACAAGTACAGATACAAGTAGAGTACATACCTCATGCCTCGTTCGCAATGGCGACTCTGCGCATCGCCGTCGTCGCCGTCGTCGTCGCGTAACCGGTGTCCTTCCTCCGGATCTACTTGTGCCGCCAGGGGGTAAACCAAAAGGAGATGAAACGGCCCCGAGGTTCGAGGTCCGGGCTGGGCTGGGGCTGTGTTCTGGTTTCCGCGTTGGCGTCCGAGGCTCTTCCTGTCTGGCCGCCAACCCGCCCGGCTGTGCGGCTGCCGACGTGGACTCTCTGTAGACACGTACGACGACGCCGGATGCAACGGATACCGTTCAAAGAGGGAAAACGATGCGGCTGCGGCCAGCACGCCTTGCGGTTTCCCTTTTCTATGTCGTCGCGCAGGCGGAGAAGACTGGCGGGCGGGCGAGCGCATAGCCGCCCGGGGGGGGGGGGGGGGGGGGGGGGGGGGGGGGGCGGGGGGTTGAATGGGGGCGGGGCCCTGGCCGGCTATTTCAAGGCGGACGAGCGCGAGCGCGAGGCAGGCGATTGGTTCCCTGTCGAGCGGCGACCTCCAGCCTTGCGCCGTTCGGGCCTGGTTGGCGCTGGAAGACCCCGGGCGCGGCCAATCAGGAGCTCCCCCCCGCAACACTCTATTTTCGTAGATATCTGCAAGAGAGCGCTGGCAGCGGTGCCGGAAGCGCGCTGGAGCTCTATATATCGAGACGCGGCGCATTCAATGGGACGCCGCAACCACTCCACGGGCTCTTTCTGTTTCTTTCTCTTCCTTCCGTTCCTGTTGGTTTCTTTCTTTTCGTTTGTGCGCCTTTTCTTTGCTCTCTCGCGCTCCTCCGGCAGGATTTGCTGACGTCGTTGCGGGCTGCGTTTCATCTGTGTTCAAGACGTCGACGAATTTCCTCTTTGTTCGTTCCTTTTCCTTCGCACAGCAGCAAGCGGCGGCCGGAAGCTAGTCGCGGCGTAGTACGTCATCCGATTCTCCTGCATTGATACACAGCCCGCGCCCGCCGATTACATATACACACGCCACGCAACGTTCACGGCAGCCGGAACACGTAACAGACGGCGAAGAGAGGGAGAAAGAGGAAAACCGTCCCTTCTCCCCCCCGCATCCAGCGCGTTTGCGTTCCGTCGGTCTCAGCTTCGGGGAAAAAAGGAAAAAAAGAAGGAAAAAAAAGAGCTCGCCTGCTCTAGAGTGCTCTTCTCTCTGGAGTTGTCCGCAATCCCACCTTGGCTGCCCCCCCCTCGCACGCACGAAGCAGTTTGGGTCACGGACCCTGAGGTAGACTTTCGCGGTGGACTCACCCGTCCGAGCACAAGCACCCACCTTGCCTTTTGTCTTACTCTTTCTCCCCCCCTGGGTTCAAGAAGCCTGGAAACCCCCGACGTCTCGAGCCACCTCCACCTACGTCTCACTCCATCATCGCCATCGTCATCATCCACCACCACCACCACCACCATTACCACCATTACCACCACCACCGCCACCCCGACAATTCTTGTCTGCACACCTCAAAACTTGCTCCAACGCCGAGTACATTTATCCGCGCTAAAAAGGACCTGTCCCCCCCCAACCAACCAACCAACCAACCAACCAACCAACAACCGATCGTTCGTGCATCCTGCATACGACCAGACAACACCGAGTCGATACATATTTCTCGTCCTCCGTTCGAGTCGACTGCTCTCGACGTCTTGCCTATAACCTCTCCGCCCGCTTCTGCCAGTCTGCTGTATCGACACCTTCAGCAGCGAGCTCAGCAGCGGAGACACAGACAGCTCCCGAACATTCCCACCATGGCATCCACCCTCGCCAAACGCCTGGCTCTCGAAACGCAGCCCCTCGGCAAAGGTGCGATCGGTGCCATTGCCGGCGCCGTCGTCTTCCTCGTGCTTTTCTTCATCGCAATCGGCGTCTTCTTGTGGTTCTACATCAGGTCAGCGACGGGATCCGAGTCCCCACACGTTGGCCCGCAGGCCTTCGACGACTACAAGTCGGACCTCGAATCGGGCCTGAACGAGAAGTCGCTCGGGCCGTCCACCTCGTCGACGCTCGTGCCGACGACGCTGCCCTCGCGGGCTTCCGCATTGACGAGCCCGCCAGCCTCCCACCCCAAGCTCGTTGTTGACACGCCCGAGTCCACCACACCGGCCACCGCCATATCGACCGACGACATCATCGCCGCCCCGCCGCCGACGTCGTCGCGGAAGAGTCGACTGCAGATCGACAGCGGCAAAGCGGCCCCCGGATACGACTGGAACCGAACGAGCACCGTCAGCAGCAACAGCCTGGAGATCCCTCCCACACCGGGCAAGGATTTTGTGTAGGGCTGCCCGCGCCCTCCGCCCATCGTTGTTTCCTGGGCTTCGCGGAGTATCTAGCGCGGATGCAGCGAACCGGGGTTAGCGGGGGCCTAGGCTGCTTAGGACGCCGACCGGATGGATTGGAACACCGACCTGGCCGACTGACGATTGTGGCAACGTAAGCACGACAGAAGAGTACGTACGCATGCCAGAAGAGTACGTACGCTCGCTCGCGCCCAGCCTCAGCATACATATGTACGATGAGCAGACGGAAACGCCTCCGTCAACACGAGACATTTTCAAGCCCAGTGATAGCGATGTTGGTGGCGGCATCCATCCCGCATGCGTTGCATGACCTGCATATTTTTCGACTTCAGCCATGTTCATCCTCCCAATATGACCGATCGCGGCGACGGATGATACGATCCGACGTGAATTGCTTTTTTTTTCATCCTTCATTCCTTCCTCTTCGAACTTTGGAGCCCTTCTATTATTTTACCAGATTTTTTTTTATTTCTTTTTGGGAGCATTTTCATCGCGAAAACAAAAAGGCGTTTTGGGGTGGGGGGGGGGGCATCGGATGGCTTTTGATTTATTCATTTATTCTTTTTCGCTGTGTTGTATATTTCATCCCCTTTTGATCTGTCCGTTTCCCTTTTTGCATCATCTACATAGATCCATGACGAACATGTCTGCGGAGTTTGTCTTAACTTTTTTTCTTTCTGCTTACGTGGACAATGATTAGAGCGGGTGGCGGTGGAGGCGCACCCGGGTCTAGCCTATGGCTTGGGTGTGGCTTGTGATCTGTATCATAGATAGCTGTCGGGGGGGGCAAGCGAGCTGGAGTATCCAAGAGTGCTGTACATAGCAAGCAAGCAATCCTTTTCATTACCACAATCGTCATCAACATTACCGTTTCCTCTTCTCTTTTTTTTATCTATCTCATACATATCGTTTTTTTTCTTCTGTCATCCATCCAACCCTCCATCCCATTCCATTCCACCATCTCATCGGCTGCGCTCAATCTTGCGTCGTCGGGAACGACAGCCACCCTGTCCAGGCTTTTTTCCGTTTTCCGTTTCGTTTCGCTGCATCGATGCCAAGGAGGTGCCATCACGTCATCGGACAGCTTTGGGGTGGTATGGATAAGAGTCACAGGGGATCACTCAGCCCGCGTCGTGTTCCTGTTTGGCAATGGGAGTGATGTGGGGATGTGATGGTTCTCCATGTGACGATATGACGATGTGACGCCATAGCAGTGGTAGTCACGAGGACTGACTAAGCATACAGAAGACATGATACAACAACACTGTTCGCTACTTCCAGCATCGCGAATTTGACTTCGGCTTTCGGTTCTTCCGGTCCCGTATCGCAACTGCTACACAGGCGGCGGCCCAGGCCATCTGGCTCGCCAGTGCGCCGTCTCTCCTCCACCAACTTCAGAGCTCATGGAGGAAGAGGATCGTTCCGACGTCGGAAGCGACTGCCTACTCCTTGCATATATCGCCTCACCGGACCGTCGTACGATACCTCGAACTGCTCACAACAACGTTCCAAACATACTCCGCTCCGAGATTGCGATCGTATGTACCGATATGTCGAGAAGCAGTCAGCAGCTGTCCCGCTTCTCTCAAAAGCGCGAGATGAGGCGGGACCTCAAGGTCCAAATGACTACGATGAGTGAGCAAAGCGATGGTCCCACAGAGGAGAAGCCGAACGCTCCGGACGGCAAAAACCTGTGCCAGCGACACAGCCGCTGTATCCTCCTCCATCTGCACCTCCGCGGCCAAAACGGAGCTGGAGGAAACGGACGGGGCCTCGAACCCGCGCACCAGCCAACGAAGCAGCAGAGGGACACCTCCCCCCACACCAACTCTCATGCGCTCGGGAGACTGGTACCGCGCAACCCAACTGTCAACATCCGCCACGGACACGCGCCCGCACTGCGCGAGGAAGCAGAGGCCGGATGGAACAAGGTTGAGAGGAAGCGCAACGGAAAAAGAGGTGAGCCTCTCGTCCTGGGCTGATGAAGCTCGGGACGGCGGCGTCTATATGGCCGTCTTCATCGGCGGGAGCAGGGACGCCAGCCGGCAAAAGGCACGCAAACCCCTCCCCCCCCCCAAAAAAAAAGTGAGAAAAGGCTGTGTGCGAGCAGCGCTGCGGGAGGAGGAACGGGCATGTAGGCCCTTAGCGGTCTTTACTGTATGTGCATACTAGATACGACTTTGCTTGCGACGACCCGGGCGGCGGGCAGAAAAAGCAGGGCGCTACATACATCGCGACGGCGTGTCGGCGCTTCCGCGTCGTTTTTGACTGTAGTGGGACGGGGTTGAAGCGAAAATAGAAACGACTCGCCACGACGCGCCGCAACGGTTTCGTAATCTTATCGCAAACACCAATCATGTGGGTGGAGCGCGATCGCTCGTCCGTCGGCGGGGGAGAATCACGTTGTTCGTCTTGGCAAGCGGTGGGTTGACGGTTCGTCGCTTCTTTTCTACATATTCTTCTTCTTTTTTTTTGGCTGCAGTCATGGCTCGGAGCGCACGAGTGCTCCATCGTCAGGGGGCGGTCAGTTTCCGCTAGATACGGCCCGTCATCCAGTCCCGGCGTGTCCGGGCGCTCACGGGCGTGAGGCGAGCTTTGGGTTCGTGGATAGGTAGCGCCTCGGCAGAATAGAAATACCGTGGGCGACGGCGGGCAGTCGACGTCGTATGCGCGCACCCTCTCTGGCGGACTTGGAAAACACTTACGTTAAGGAGATATTGCGGGAGACAGCGAGTTCATCCGCCCGTTTTCGTCGGCAACTACACGGGTACACCTAGGTGGGTAACTATGGCACAGAGGACGGTTTTTGTAATTTTTAGTTTCCGCATTGATGGCATGGCACACTGCGCAGGCTACATGCTATCCGCTGCTGCGAGCCCATTTTCGCCTCTGTGTCTGCTAAGTACCGGGGCGTGTGGTTGATGATGACGATTCATTGATCGTATGCGACCCTACTGGATCATGACGATATTATACACAGTCCGTTCCTGTTCACCGTCCGCCGCGGCCTCGCGCAGTCCGCCGGCTGCCCGTGGCAACTCCCCCTGGCCCCGCCTGGCCATTCCCAAACCGGGGCGTGTGGCGGGCCGTGTGACATGGCGAAACGAACGACTCGCGAGTGATCAAGTCGCAGATATCTACCATTGCTCTACAAGGTATGCAGGTAGCGCGCTGTGATGAATACAGGGGTGGCGGCCGGGCTATGTAATCGCGATCTCCAGCCAGGATCCAGGACCGAGGACAGTCTTTACATTCGGGAAAACTTGGAAGCTGGGCCAGCGACCATGCGTGTGCAGCCGCGAATGGGCGGCCGATCACCCCGTTCATCTGTCTACGCAGGCGGAAAGCAGGTTTGACTCGACCATGGCCCGAGATCGATAGTTTTTTTTTTTTTTTTTTCCCCGATGACGCCCATCTCCAGCTTCTGGTTATTCCCCATCCGTGGCCATGGGATCCGCCGACGACCGGTTTCTTGCCGCAGCCAAAATCGGGAAAAAAAACAGTGGATATAAAAAAGCGCCAGCGCGAGCAACGCCACCGACAAATCACATCGCCATCGCCATCGCCAACGCTGCCACCAGCACCAGAACCCAGCGCCACCGACTCCAGCTAGATTCATATACATACGGTTCATATACATACGGAGCACCCAGCCCCCACCCACCGATACTCCAGCCCGATCACCGAACCGGGAGATCACCGGACCCGAAGATCACCGAACCCGGAGATTACCGAGTCGAGACGTCACCCCAGCAGCGCAGTGCAATGGCGTCGTACATCCCGGAGCCCGTGAGGCGCCAAGCAGCGGCACTGAACGACGCGTACAATCCGCTGAGTGCAGCGCAGCGGCCGTCGCAAGCGCACGGAAAATACAGCTACGCCAAAGGTATGTGCTCCCTCAATCCCCCGTCCGCCCTTTGAGTCCCCTCCCCACTGACGGCAGCCAGGGATCGTCTACCAGTCGTACGGCGAAGCCGTGCAGTCGCCGCCGTGGATCGCGTCCGGCGCACAGCTCAAGGCCGCAGGCGTCATGGAGATGCAGGCCGCCGCCGCCGGCAAGTCCGCGCGGGAGTTCGCCGACGTCCTGCGCAACGGCGATCCTGGCGTCGAGGCGACCGCCCGCGCCGGCGTCGATGTCGCTGGCGATGCCGGGAATGGCGTTGTTGACGGTGCCAACATTTTGGCTAGCGGCGTCGGTAGTGTCGCCGGCGTCAGCGCCGCGAAAGGCGCGGATACCTCCAGGCGCCTCGGGGCGGCCGGAGAGGACGTCGGACGGGGTGTCGCTAGCGGAGTGGAGGGTGTGGGCAGAAGCGTGGGCGACGGAGTGGGGAAGGGACTTCGTGGGATTGGTGCGTGGGGGAGGAGGTGATTATACTGGATGCCCGCTCTTTTCGTGGAGATTGTTTTCTCTTCTTTTTTTTTCCTTTGTTCTTCGTTCTCTCTGGCCAGCGAAGTACATGCTCTACAGATTGTCATATTTTGCGCCTTCCTCGCATCCGGCGACAGTGATCCGCCCACCGCCGGTCCTGACGGCTTCTTCCGTGACTTTCAGCCGTGAGTATGTACTCTCGAATCGAGACTCTTCATGCAGGCGGTTTTTTTTGGTTTACATATTCATTAATCGCATGCGACCTATGCATCGATAGATCACGGCGAGGTGGCTTCATGCGGGCGGTTTTTTGTTTATTCATACTCGCATGCGACCTCTATAGAACATGGCGGCGTACATGTTCTCCATGTTTCCCGTCCGCAGTCTTCATGCGGGCGGTGTGCACGAGGTACCAGGCAGGTATCATTCACTAGTAGTGCATTCTGCAGCCTTTCGTTTCTGCTGGGGAGCTTGCGAGCTCCGCCCAGTCCATTCCAGCCCAGCCCAGGTAATGTACAAACAAAGTGAGCTGGGTTGGCTGGGTGGAAAGCAGTTTTATTGGTTGGGTGATATACCTAGGATTCCAGCTCGCGCTTTCCAGCCAGCACCGGGAAACCCCGGGCAGCGTGAACGCTGGGGGCCTACGTACCTACTACCTAGGTAGCTCGCCGTAATCGGTCATGATTAGCTCTAGCGGTGGACGCGAACTGTCAGTTGCTACGGTTCTATTCTCCGTCCTATGTATGCAGAGTACTATCAAATTCAATCGTCACCAAAAGGGAACAATACCACGTACAGTGTGGAGGGATTTCGCATGGTGCTAGGGATCGTTCTGGCAACTGGTTAAACTCACGATCCCCTCCTGCCCCAGAATTATGAGGTTGCAACCTCCAAATATAGGGGACGACTAGCAACTGGTGATGGCTTGCTTAGGAATAGCTTGTGCCCGCTCTAAGGCCGATGAGGAAGCTCACTAGAATTGCTGCCGGAGGCCATCAGCACTTGACATACCTATCTATACCAGCGAGAAGTTGAGGGTAAAAAGCATGCCAGCGCGACATCACTCCGTGGAGGGAAGGGAGAGCATCCTGTTTCTGTGACCGGTGGTAGAGAATGTACAGTTAATCCACCACATAGGGCGAGCCACTATGTTGAGAACTCACGACGGACGTTGAGTGTGTTGATGTTCACTGACCGGATGGGTTACAAGGTTTTCGGATAGTAGTCCACTTTCTCCTGTCCCCCACCCCAAAGTTGCGAAATCCCTGTTTTTTCCTTCTGCGCCAAACACACCCCCCATTTCATCCCCCACCGCAACTGCGAAATCCCTCTGCAAAGTAGATCCAGAAGAAAACCCGAGGCTTCTCCTACGCACAAGCTATACTCGATGGCATTTTCGAATCTGATGAGGATAATGAAGATGTACTATGTAGGAAGGCGTTGGCGATGTGGAAGGTGTTGATGTTCCGGGCGTGCGCCGTGTATCTATCTAGGGCGAATGCGCGCCTAAGCCACTGTCATCCAGCCCAGCCCCTTTATTCCAGCCTCTGGGCCCTCTGAGTCAACTTCAGGGGTGATGTTCCTATAGGTCAATTTTTCGCGATGCATCCAGCCCACACTGAAGACTTCCAGTGCGTAATCTACTTGCATGCGGCGAAGGTAGAGTACAGCACGCCAGCCAGGGCTGCGCTCCACGCGCTACTTTCCTGTTGATACTCTACATAGAGTATGTACGGAGATCGATATGTGAATTCCGACGGGCTGAAAGGCGCCGCTAGCAGGGGTTCAGCCTTGTCGGCGCCTTTGCTCTACGTATGGACTCTATGTAGTAAATTTCATTGCGAGCTCCCACGGCAACGTCCGCCCATCAACCATTATTATGTTAATTGGGAGAAGGGGCGAAAAGGAGAGACCCCCTATTGCTAGATATTCCCCAACAAAAAACCAACAATGAGGCTTGAGCTCAGACTATCTTCGGCCTCGCGTTGGCGCCACACTTTCAGCCTGTCCGAATTCCATGCATGGAGAGTACCTCGCATCCTTACTCGCAGCTCGTTCCCATGGACCGGGACGCGCGGTTGGGCCATTTTCTTAGCGTCTTCTTTCTTTCTTTTGTCTTAACCGGGGTTTGCATTACGTACACGGAACGTGCCAGAGACAACTCGGCAAATTAGAGGTGCCTTGATCCCATGTACCCAGCACGACATCATCTGGTGCGTCGGCATTCGCGTTGTTGCGCCTGAGTGGACGGACAGCATACCGTGGCTAACAGCCTGACGTCACAGCAGCCACACCGTCTTCGCCACCGCAGCGGAGCACCACCGCTTCACCTCGGCCCACCAGCCAACCAGATCAGACGCTGCTAGCATTGACGGCGGACGCCACCTCGCTTGGCCGCTGCCAAGAATAGGACAGCAGTCAGGACGAAACAAGCATTTCGCGAGCTCGTGCAACTTCGCCTCTTTCTTCTTTCCCCCAACCTCCCGCAAGAACCATCGTGACAGGCAACGTCAGCAACGACAACAGCTCGATCCACATCACATCAAAGTGGAGCAGTGAAAACCTGAAGCAAAAGCAAAGAATAAGAAAAGGGAAGCACATTCGAGACCTTACCCCATCCGTCCATCCGACCTTGCACTATGTCCACTGGCGTCCCCAATCTGAGCAACCCCAAGCAAGCGCACCCACACTCGTCGGCCTCCTCCTCCTCCGGCTCCTCCTCCGGCTGCTCCTCGCTTTCGTCGTCCCTCAAGGGCCGCGTGAAATACGCCCAGGGCCTGCTGAACGTACGTCTTGTATCTATCCTCAGAAAGAAAGGGCACTGACAAGCGCAGGAGGCAATTGGCAGGAAGTCTGCCGCCGTCACGGACAAGGCCATGGGTGTGGCCGAGATGCAGGCCGCAAATGCGAACGGATCGGCCGATCAGCCCATGGAACGCCGGTGATGGTGCGCTGGCACTCTCTCGCTCACCGTCACTGTCACTGCGGGGGAGGAGGGGAAGAGGGAAGAGGGAAGAGGGCAGAGGGGAGGACAGGTGCAAAAGGAAAACGACGAAAAAAAAAATGCAACTGTCATGTACGGGTGGAATGTTGCCGTTTGCAGGGCAGCTGGAGTGTCTGTCAGTCTGACTGCCTGGCCGACTGTGGGTGTATGTTCTTCCACCATGCGAAATGCGCGAAATCTTCACTGCCTGCATAACGCACCTACCGTACCATAGTACTTCTCTTTGCGGCTCATCCATATCTCGTGCATATGGCAGGCCTCGTGGCCTCGTGGCCCTTTGGTGGCTAGACTCGAGACTCCAGGTTCCAGGCTCCAGGCTCCGGAAAATCCACCTATAGAGTTAACGCTCAGAGATGGAGGGAGACACACACTCTTGGGCTGACATCCGCCATCTAATCATATGTACCACTTGACATGCTCGGAGTACTTCCGGCGCATGTTCAGTAGCCCCTTCAGAGGGGCTATGTACCTACGGTAGCAGTGGGGAGTGGTCTGCTAGCGGCAGCAAATGTAGCTCAGGCGATCGCGGGACCACCAGTGTGGGTTGCTCGGTTTCTCGCTACATATGCTATGCTTATCATACATGGCTGACTGCTCGCCTCCTTCCTTCCGACTGAACGAGCGAATACCCTTCCGCTCACCTGTTGCGCTACGAATCACATCTCTCTGCGAGCTGGCAGGACGGAAACACATGGAGCCGCGAGTGATATAGCTAGCTATCCACACCGAGGGTATGTGAGGAGGAAGAGGTATTTCAACTTGCACTTCTACATCTCGTCGCCGCTATAGAGGGGCGAGAAGTGGGCGAAAAGTGCAGTTGTGGTGGTTGTTGCGATTCCGCCAACACGATGTCTTCAGCTTGTACCCACGATGACGATTGCGGTGTGCCGGCAGCCGGGTATAGCTAAATCACGCCATCGTAGGCGTCTCCCGGTTGGCAAAGACGTCGAGATGCCGCCATGCGCTGGAAACATCCATTGCTAGGTACATACATAAGTATGTCGTGTACTATTACTAAGAATATAGGCACCGCGGCACATGCCGCAGCTCTCCTCCGTCGTAGGTCACCCAAGTAGTTGGTGGTGTAAAAATACTCTTCCTCCTGACCATCTTGTAGATATCGACTTTATGCTACTCTAGTACTTCCATGCTGCGCATGTCACCCTCGGACCACTAGCCGACCAGCCCCATCGACAGCCCTCCTCATGAATAGTCTCGCTGCGCACTAGATCTACCACGCATGCGCGCGGAGTGGCGAATTGATCACTTCCACTAGTGGCCCGCAGTCCAGAGACGGCACAAGACTCCGCTCTCCTATTTTCGTCGCTACTTCAGGGGGGCCAGCCGTCGTTGGAGAAGTACCCCGTTGCTTGACACTGTTCGCTTCCCCACCAATTAGCCTCGCGTTGGGTAGAAATTCTGGTGGATACATACATAGGAGGGAAATAAGCTCCTTTTCTTTTTCCTTTTGTTCTTTTTTTCTGCTGCTCAGGGGGCTGCCCAAGTACAGTATGGTGGAGCGCGGTTAGATACTAATGGGCACTTAGTTAGCGGCGCAGGGCTGAACTGAACTCATCCATGATACGCGGTAGAAATACATCGTCGTGATGGGGGGCTGTGGGGCTGGAAATCCCATTTTTGCGATTCAGCATTCCGCCCCCTCATTTTACTGACCCTTTTTTCTTTTCTTTTTGCTATTTTCGTTTTAGTCCTCGGACTGCGACCCGCCACCAGAAATGAAATCGTCGCTTGAGAACCATCACCATCAACCGCCATCCCCATGAGGGAAAGAGACATCAGCCCACCGCTAGTTAGCGTCTACTCACTCAATGCGTTCGTCACGACTTGTACGGCAGAGACAGCGATACAGGAAGACGGCCGCTGGTCGTCAGCTCCGTATATAAGGGAGCGTCCCAGTCCTCCTCAATCGAACATCATCCTCAACAGCATCCAGCGATATCAGCTACTCATACTCCCTACCTCTATAATCCAACAACCCCCTAATCTTCCCTCCCAATAATCCCTAATCGGTCTCCTCTATCCCCCACTACCATCAAAATGCGCGCTGCGACTCTCCTCTTCCTCATCTCGGCTACTGCCGGCTTCGTCGCCGCCAGCCCGATAGCTCACGACGAATACTACGACCACAAGTACGTCGCGCCCAAGAAGGACAAGTACTACGAGGAGACCAAGAAGTACGTCGCGCCTAAGAAGGAGACCAAGTACTACGAGGAGCCCAAGAAGGAGACCAAGTACTACGAGGAGCCCAAGAAGGAGACCAAGTACTACGAGGAGACCAAGAAGTACGTTGCGCCCAAGAAGGAGACCAAGTACTACGAGAAGCCCAAGAAGTACGTCGCGCCCAAGAAGGACAAGTACTACGAGGAGACTAAGAAGTACGTCGCGCCCAAGAAGGACAAGTACTACGAGGAGACCAAGAAGTATGTTGCGCCCAAGAAGGACAAGTACTACGAGGAGACCAAGAAGTACGTCGCGCCGAAGAAGGAGACCAAGTACTACGATGAGCCCAAGAAGTACGTCGCGCCCAAGAAGGACAAGTACTACGAGGAGACCAAGAAGTATGTTGCGCCCAAGAAGGACAAGTACTACGAGGAGACCAAGAAGTACGTCGCGCCCAAGAAGGAGACCAAGTACTACGAGGAGACCAAGAAGTACGTCGCGCCCAAGAAGGACAAGTACTACGAGGAGACCAAGAAGTATGTCGCGCCCAAGAAGGAGACGAAGTACTACGAGGAGCCCAAGAAGGAGACCAAGTACTACGAGGAGCCCAAGAAGTACGTTGCGCCCAAGAAGGAGACCAAGTACTACGAGGAGCCCGAGAAGTACTACTAAGTCGCGGTCGGATGTCGGGGACTGGCGCTGGGTTGGGTGTTTTTTGGGGGGCGGGGGGGGGGCCTGGGTGGGAGTGGAGAGCATCGGAATATCTGGCATTGGTTTCTGGGGTTGGCTGGGTGATCGGGATATGTAGTGGCAGTGTCTTAACACTTGTGACTGTATGGGTTGGATCGGGGTACATGGCTTGATTGATGGAGATGATATTTAATGATAATCTACTCCCTTTCTTTGTATGAGTTGATCGTGGTCCGTCGGTGATTCAATTGAGTTGTCTACTTGTAAGCGCTGGGTGCCTTACGGATCGTCAGTGTCCGAATAGGAGAACATCGTGCCATGTGACTCGAATATCCTCGGCTGATTTCCATGTGCCGCGGAGACCTGCCCGTACGCATTCGAATGCTTCTCCGTTCGAAAGAATCCTTTTCCATTGGAAGTTTGTGATTACGAGCCCACCGAGCGATCTCCTGAGAATCTTCTTATTTTTGCCCCTCGTTTTTGTTAACCCAACTCGTTCCATGACCAGGCTCGCGGCTCAACCCCACCTCGTCCCATGACTGGGCGGTAGGGCAGTTATTGCGCGGTAGTGCGCGGCTGGGCGCATGCGGCTGCTGCGGGCGTCGCGGGGAGGAGGCGGGTTCAACCCTAAGCAGGAACGTACGTGCCTCGAACAACCGGCGGCGCCGCGCCAGCCGCCAGGGCGCTTCTCGCAGAGCAGGCCCGAACCTCCAGTCTGCACGGTCCGCTTGCGCTTGGTAGAGACGGCGTAGCGGACGTGTAGATCGGTCCCGGCAAGGGCGCATAGTTGGCCCTTCGGCTCGCGGGGGGTCCGCCGTGCCACGCTTACCGAGCACGGAAGACGCTGGTGAGCTCCGTCGGGACAACGTAATTGGATCCCCCTGTATCGTCTGCTTGCCCGCCCGTCTACGCGCGGAAACAAGCGCCACCCTAAGTACTACCGTCCCTATGGCTGGGACTAGGCACTCGCTATTCGCCAAGTTTATCGGAGCATCGGGTCCACGCGTTCTCACTTGCTTTCCGTCGTCCCTCGGAGTGATAAAACCGTTGTCTTCCCGCCGACATCGCCGCTGATTCCAGCTGGCTGGCGATGCCGGCAGAAAGACGGCAAATCATCGCTATCGCATAGATATCTCATCACCTGTCGGCAGTTGGCCTGCAACCCACCCCCCTGCGACATCTAGTCAAGCAAAACTGACGCTGGCCGGGGGCAGGTCGTCTACGTAAGTACTCAATCGACCGATGGACGGACAAAGACATCACATCATCTAAAGCGATGAAGCCGCTGCTGCAAGTCTACCATTGATTCTGTGTATCTACATCGGCCCGAGACGGCTGCTCACCGGGTGCAGCACATCGCCAGCCAGAAATTGCTCTTCTTTTTCCTCGCCTTCATCTCGGGTTCCTGGCAGACATCAGTATGGGCGCGGCATCTTCCGCGAGAGATCCTGGGGGGGGAGGGGGGGCGTACCTTCTGCTCCACTTTCGGCGGTGGAGGCGTGTGAGCAGGATTGCAAGGCCGCAGATTCTCCGTCGCGCCAGCACTGGGAATCTCGAGAATCGACACCACCTTGCGCCGCACAGGCAGCTGGAGCGTAAAGTCGTACAGCAGCGTGGCGAGGCGTCGCATCACCGCCGTCGACATGATCTCGGTCGACTCGCGCTGGGCGACGTAGCTTTTGCGCTGCAGCGACACCCCTGACTGCAGGACCGCTTGCGACTGCGAGGAGCGGTACACGCGCGGCGGCGGGGATATTGGTGGCGACGCGGGCCGCGGGATCTGCTCGCGCGCGTGGTTAGCGGTTGGAACGAAGGACCGCCGCGGTGTAGGGTGCTTTAGTCACCTCTTCCACCTCATCCTCGCCGTCGGCCACCCGCCCCTCGAGCCACGAGAACCACACCGGCGACAGCGATGAGATCCGCCGCGGGAACCGGTGCGGCCGTTCCCCAAGGTCGGACGCGCTGCCGACAGTGAGCACCTTCGCCAGTGGCGACTCCTGGTCCAGCTGCTGGCACCAGCTCGACAGCGTCTCGCAGAACGTGTACGCGCCGAGGGAGTCGCGCTTGCCATCGCTCGTCGCCGTCTCCGAGTGCACCGCCGTCAGGGTGTCGCTCGCGACAGAGTTGCGCGCCGAAAGCGCCGGTGACGGCGGAACTCGGAGCATTGAGTTGTGGCGGGACGCGAAAAAGTCCAACCGGTACGAGTCCTGTTTCTCCCGACCATTCACTGCAAGCTCATCGCCGTCGGAACCTAGCGTGGGGGTCGGAACGAACCGCGGACTGGGGAAGGGACTGGGGAAGGGACTGGGTTCAGGGTCCAGATCGTAGCCGATAGCGTCGACGTAGCACATGCTGTCCTCCTCCTGTCCGTTGCGTCAGTTGTCGACCGTGTGCTGACCGGAGGGGAAAGCGGCCTACCCGATCAAAGTCCCAGTCGCCGCCGGACACGTACTGCGTGTCCTTGGTGCTGGCGAAGCCGTCATCACCGTCGGGGAACAGCTCGGCTTCAGCCGGGCACAGGTCTTCTTTCTCGGCGCCAACTGCACTGCCGTCTTGCGGCGGTATCTGCTCGTCTGTGGGTGCGCGTCGGAAGATGGAGAAGTCGTGGTTGCCGCTCTGCAGGGGAACACTCGCGGGTCTCCGCAAGCTCCACTGCCGCGAAACAACGGCTGTCGATGGAGCGGCGCCCAACATCGTGGACAGTGTCGGACTCGATGGGCAATGTCGATGCAAGCTGCCTGACTTGCGGACACGATCCGACTGGCCAGCCGCAGGCGAGTCCCGGGATTGCCGTGGAGGAAGTTCTGGCAGAGGCTTCGACGTTCGGTCCGCGGATTGTGTCGGCTGCGTCATCGCTGCGCGCTCTGAGGACTGCGGACGCCGACTGCGGTGCTGTGCATGTATTGTCGAACCGGACGGCGCCGAGATGAGCCCGACCAGCGGAGCGGAACGATTACTGTGCTGAAAGACCGGCGGCTGGTAGATGGGGATGTCGTAGATACCGCAATGCGAGAGCGGCCTCTGCCTCTCCGAGGAAGGACGGGCGGGAATGGGATGTGTGGGTCCGGCAGCGAGCAGAAGTGTTGCAGCTGTTGCTGTGGCCGGCGGCGACGGAGGGTGCTGCGGTTGCTGCGAGCGACGGACGGATATGTGTTGGGCTCCGGCCCAGCCCAGAAGCCACGACCACGTCCGCCCCGAAGCAGACTCATTGACTGGAGGCGCTGATAGTGACGCCATGCATTGAGAACGAAGGATGATAAGGAGCGTGGTGTTGTTTTCTTGTCGGTCGCAACGGAGGGAGAGGGAGAAGAAAAGAGGAGACGGATGCAGACCGTTTCGTATTTTTTCAATAAGGTTCCCGATACGGGCCAACGGACGCCAGTCCGTCGCGTGCCCTGCGGGTTGTGGCGGATATATTGCCGTTTGCAGTGGCCGGGCCTCCAGTTGCATGCATTTCCGCGCACCTCTGCCACCAGTCTGTACTGTCCTCCACCTGCCACACACTGGAAGCCGGTGAATCGAGGCCAGACTCAGCGTAGTCCGACCCGTCCTTCATTCGCTTCGCTATTGATATCTGCATCTGCGGGCGATGCGGGCGTTGGGCCGTGAGCGGTGTCTCCCTATAATGGTTACACGCTACGGGGATCGCCTTGTCGCACCATGTTCTTTTTTTGCGTTTTTTTCCGTTTTTTTTTCTTTTTCGGTTCGTTCCGGCCCCTCTCGTCTGGCTGCCGCAACCGTAATTTGAACTGTATGCAGATAATGGGGGCGGCTGGCTAATAAAAAGGTGGACATATGTATGTGTATCCCCGAAAAAAACCAAATTGTCGGCACTTGGGGATTTGAAACTTCATGACGCGACAGGGGCGGCTGGCCTTGTCTGAGCGCGTTGACTCGAGGTCCTATTTTTAGCACATGCATGATTAGCATCCGCACTATCTGTCACTCATGTTTTTGCCTCCTCGCTGCGGAAACGGACCTACCTGTGTGGCGGACGCGGGAGAATCAAGAAGTACGGCATGCCGAGCAACCGGACGAACCGAATGGTGGACCGAGTGCCGAAGCGCCTGGCAGCGCGCTTCCACCAAATCAGAACGGGGCAATGCCGGACGGGCCAATACCTGAAGTAGACGAAGAACGCGGACGGAGCGGAATTGGTGTCAATACAAGACACAGACTCGAGAGCATCTGCTCAAGCACTGCAAGCAGTGGAAGCCGCAGCAGAAGATCCTGTGGGCGGAGGTACGAAAGGAAACGGGAAGAGGTAAGAACCGGTTCACGGTCCGGGACCTGCTTGCGGACGAGCGGTGCACCAGAGCGATCCTGGAATTTTTGCTCATCACGAAGGTGGGGAGTAGGGTGGGACCGCGCGCAGTGCCACCGAAGCCGGGTGAGGACGAAGAAGCAGCGGCGGAACAAGGAGCAGGCGGGGATGAGAAGGTGTAGGAGAAGGGAGAGGATAGAGGGTTTGTCAAGTTGTCGTTCCTTACTGTAATCCATTCCTTCTTCTCGATTCTTTGTTTTTCTACCTTCAAGTCTAGGGAAGGCCAAGCGGGGCGGGGGAGTTGCCACGGGCTGTCGGCGGACTGTTCGAGGTCGCGGCGGGCGGTGGACAGGAAAGGACTGTACATAAATATCCCCATGATCCAATAGGGTCGCATGCGATCAATGAATGATCACCATCATCACCTATGCGGCGGACTGTCTGTCGCTGGCTTTTTCATTCTTTCAGTCTTTCTTTAGCGATGTCCGGGGATAGGCCAGGCGGAGCAGGGGGAGTTGGGAGCAGGGGGAGTTGCTGCGGGCCACCGGCGGACTGTGAGAGGTCGCGGCGGACCTCAAGTCGTCCTGCTGTGGTTCCGTTGGTGCATGCGAGCACGTGTACGGGGGCGGCGGGGACCGGTCGAAGCGGGGCGACGAGACAGTAACAGCAGATATAATCCTCTAGGTATCTGGTAAACGGCAGTCCGGCAAGACGGTGATCCTCGTGGCGCCCTGGGGGGGGGGGGGGGGGGGGGGGGGGTTTTGGGGCGATTGC
>Ga0307508_10000875_pt1 | contig 35010 bp, 45 predicted proteins | sample 9_EM_MG_FD_203089 | JGI IMG/M metagenome (GOLD analysis project Ga0307508, IMG submission 203089) | Populus trichocarpa ectomycorrhiza microbial communities from riparian zone in the Pacific Northwest, United States - 9_EM | ecosystem: Host-associated > Plants > Roots > Unclassified | place...
GTCGAAGCGGGGCGTGCTGTTACTGTCTCGTCGCCCCGCTTCGACTGGCCCCCTTTGCCCCCCCTTTGCCCGCCCTCCGCCCAGGCCTGTCCCGAGTAAGAGCAGCTGCGCACCAAAGAAAAACACAAAGGAAAAACAAAAGAAAGAACAAAAGGAAACGTGACTCGTCCTCTATTCCTCGCCTGTAGATGCCATGAATGATGGGGTGGGGAACAGCGAGGGTTCATCCCCGAAGCCCAACTCGTCCTCAGCACCCAGCGCCTCCGCCTCCGCCCTCCTCTCCCTCCTCTCCCATTCCGACACCTCGCTCCTCGTGTCTTCCTCAGCTGGCACCATCCTTCCCACATCCATAGAAGAAAGGAAATCTAGCACCGCCCGACTTCACCTTCCATCGGCAAGTAGATCCCGGATCTTCCACCGGCTCTTCCACCTCCCGCTCTCCTTTTGCACATCTGCCCACAGAATTTTCTGCTGCGTCCTCCACTCCGGACACACCTTGAAGAGGTGATCTCTCGTTTGGGTGGGGCACCGACACCACCAATCCCGGACGGGTGCGAGGACTGTCCGATCGCGCAATGTCCCGAATTCAGCTGGTAGTACTCGAGGCAAGCCTCTTGGCGCTCCCTGCAACTGTACCGTCCGTCTTGTGGCTTTCCGGCATTTTGTATTTTTTTCCAGGAGATCCGCCCTCTCCGTGATCTCCCGCTTCAGGTTTGCGAGTGATCGTGGGAGCGGCATCGTACGTACCTCCGTGCGGTCTGAGTAATTCAACCATTCAACCATTCCACCCCGTGGGTGTCTGGATCCTTACCCACAATTTTCGCCCACCCATCGGCCTTCTCGTTGCCTTCAATCCCTTTGTGAGCCGGGCCCCATCTGATCTCGATGATAATACCCGTCCTGGAGCGCGTAAATTTGTCCGACATCCCGACCTTCCCCACCAAAATGATTTACTTTTGAACCCCAAGTTAAACCAACCACAGCCCCTAAAATAAATCGGAGAATTTAAAACATCAATCCTCCCCTTTCGCTATCGCCTCAAAGAGCGTTTATTCACTTTAATTTTATTGGTAGAGGAGTAGGCGTTGGAAGTTCGGCATACTTTTGCGTCGGCCTTAGACGTCGGCAACCATACCTCCTCAAAAAATCTTCGTGAGCCGCATTGACCGGGGCTACTACCCCTCCTCCTCCTGTCGTGATTTCTCTCTCATCAAACATCATGATCCACACACCGAAGAAACCCCGCGGGAAGTTGAAGCCCCAGATGGTGAAGGCGGAAAACGAGGAGAGTTGAACAACGTCGAGAAGGGCATGGTCGTTGCTTTCTTCGTCATCTGCGGTGTCATCTTGACAGTATTCCTCCACGTCGGGCCCTTGGTCGAGTATGAAGAGTTTCCCCCTGTGCTGGCATCAGGTAGCACCTTGCGGTACGTACGGTACCGTACAGTGCGGACACGATGGTCCTTGCCATATTAATGCCGTCATCACGCAACCGAATCTAACCACTGTCACGTGTCCCACATCTCGGTGGCTGGCTGTTGACAGCAGCAACCGTCCGTACAGAGCTTTTTTTTTGTTTAATCATTACTCGCATGCGACCTATGTAGATCATGGCGAGGTTATGTACAGTCCGTTTCCTGTCCGCTGTCCGCGCAGTGGCGGCACGTTGCAAGCGCCCCCTTGCCCTCCGCCCAGGCCTGTCCCAAGAAGATATGATCCGCACCAAGGAAATTACGACGAAAGTGCAAATGAAAAGACCTATGTGCGAGCCTAGTCCTCCCCCGCCGACGCCATGAAGTCCGGCGTGGGAAGGAGCAGTGGTGGTTTCTCCTCGTTCCGCTCCTCCCCGCCCACTCCCTGCACCTCCATCCACTCCTGCACCTCCAGCTCAGAGACCGCGCTCACAGCGTCATGCTCCTCCTCCGGTACCCGCCTCCCTACATCCGTGGACGAGAGAAAGTCCAGCACTGCCTGGCTCACCTCCCGTCGGCCAGGAGGTCCCGTACCTTCCACCGGTCCTTCCACCTCCCGGTCTCCTTCTTCACCTCCGCCCACAGGATCTTCTGCTGCGGTTTCCATTCGGGGCACTCCTTGAAGAGGTGGTCCCGGGTCTGCGTTCGGTACCGGCACCACCAGCATTGCGGAGTGTGTCGGTTCTTCGTCCAATTGAAGTACTGTCCGGACAGATAGTACCCCGTTTTGGTCTGGTAGAAACGTGAAGCGAGCCTCTTGGTGCTACCGGCCACCGCGACATCGGGCTTTTGGCTCTTGAGCATGCGGTACTTCGACGTGGAGGTCCGGCCCCCCGCCCACTGCCTCGCCTCCGACCACTTCTTCCCCGAGATTTCCCTCTTGAGGTTGGCGAGGGATCGTGGGAGCCGTCTGTGAGCACCTGGCTCCCTGCCACTTCTTTGGCCCACTCACCCGCCTTCTCGTTGCCGGCGATTCCCTTGTGGGCAGGGCACCAGCGAATCTCTATGGTGATGCCTGGCCGGGCCCGTCGCAGCGCCGCGATGTGCTTTCGTGCTTGGATGGCTTACTGCTGCCCTGGGCCAGGTTCGTCCGATGCCACCCGCCTGATGGCTGCCTGCGCGTCGGAAGGGATGGTGACTCGTTCCGGGATCGTGTTCCCTCGCGCTGCCAGCTCAAGGGCGTGGGTGAGAGCAGCGCACTCCGCATCGTAGGTCTCTTGGTTGTTGCCCATATGCACTTTGGCACCTACCCAGGATAAGCCCTTCTTCCACACCACAGAGTATCCGGTAGCCCCATCGTCCAGCCGCGACCCGTCTGTAAACATGGACAGCCCCGGCCGGACCCTATCTGCCTCCGCCCTGGCCTCCGCTTCCTCCTCTTTCAGTAGCTCCGCCTCGAGGGTTTCCGGCTCCTCCAGTAGGACTGTGCTCTCTGTCCGTCCGCCGTGTGCCAGAGCATTGGTCAGCCGCCGTCCTATTGCCGTTGGGGCTCCGACCACCTCCCATGCCTGGTCCCCCTGCGGCAGACTCAATAGCCGCAGTCCAAATCGTCGCTGTCTGGTCTCCAGCTGCGTGGTTTCTGCCCTGAGTCCGGATTCCATCGAGAGGGCCCCCAGGTTGGTCGTTCGGAAGCACCCCGTTGTCGCCCGGGTCTCCTGGTTGATCAGCAGCTGAATCTCCTCCGCCCGGCCTTGAGTGCCCGTGACGTGGTCCCCTTTCCACCGCAGTCCTGCACCAAACATCGTGGCTGACTGAACGTACGCAGTCATGACCTTCCGGCAGTTGGCTGGTGAGAGCCCCATCTGCCCGGTGAGTCGCCGGAGCCTTGTTATTGCATTCCTGCCTTCCTTCATCCGGATCGCGTGGCGATCCTTGAGCGCGAGTTTGGGATCGAGCCAGACTCCCAGCCACCGGGTCGCCTCCTTGTTGAACGTGACGCTATTGGCACCGACTGTCACTGTTGCCCTGGGGGCTGTCCTTCTCTTATAGAACAGCGCGGCTTCCGTTTTGCCATGGTCGAAGGCTACCCCGTTTCCAGCCGCCCATTCAATCGAGGCTGCCGCTTCTGCCGAGAGCTTGGCTGCCACCACCTTGTCATCCGCACCATCGGCCCACCAGCTGATGTCGTCCACGAAGGACAGGCCCCGGATGCCCGGGACTGCTGCCTGAACCTTGTCAAAGATCCCCGACAGGTATGTGACGAAGAGGATTGGCGCCACCGGTGACCCTTGGGGATGTCCGTGTCCACCGGCTTTGCCTCCCCCGAGGGATTGATAGAGATGAAGATAGTGAATTGGTTGATACGGCTTCGAAGGAGGAACATTCTCTCTATATACAACGGGCCTGAGGGACTCATCAGGGGGTAAAGACGGAAGACTGTCCCCGGAGCCCGTGCTCGGGGACTCGGGCAGCTGTCATCTCCGGACGTGTCGCCTCCGGTCCTTCATCTCTGGATGCCGTCTCCGATCCGTCATCTCCGGACGCCCATTATTCTGAAAAAAAATTTATTCATTGCTCGCATGCGACCTAGGTAGAGATTATGGCGATATTTACAGTCCGTTTCCTGTCCGCAGTCCGCGCGTGGCGGCTCCTTGCGAGCTCCCCAGGCCTGTCCCGACGAAAAACTGATGCGCACCAAGGAAACCACAAAGGAAATAACAACGGAAATCGCAACTGCCCCCCTTACTCCTCCGCGGATGCCATGAAGGCAGGCGTGGGTAGGAACAGTGGGGGTTCCTCCCCAGCGCGCAGCTCCTCCGCCTCCGTCCTCCACCCTCTTCCCGCTGCCGGCGCTCCCAGAGCTCCCATTCCGACACGCCGCTCCCCGCGTCGTCGGCCTCTTCCACAGTCGGTAGTATCTCCCCACGTCCGTAGAGGATAGGAAATCCAGTACCGCCTGGCGGCACCTCCGATCGGCGAAAAGATCCTGGTTCTTACACCGGCTCTTCCATTCCTCTGTCTCCTTTCGCACCTCCGCCCACAAAATCTTCTGCTGCATCCGCCATTCCCGGCACACCTTGAAAAGGTGATCCCTCGTTTGCGCAGGGCACTAGCACCACCAACACTGAGCCGCCGGGCGGGCTTTTGCCCAGTGCAGGTACTGTCCGTTCCGGCAGTGTCCTGTTTTTAGCTGGTAGTACCTCGAGGCAAGCCTCTTGGTGCTCCCAGCGATGGTGCCATCAGGTTTGTGGCTCTCCGGCATCTTGTACTTCTTTTTGGAGGTCCTTCCCCCAGCCACCGTCGCGCCTCCACCCATTTCTTCTAGGAGATCTCCCGCTTGATGTTTGCGAGCGATCTGGGAAGCGGGATCGAGCGCGCCTCCACCCGGTCCGAATGTGCCGGCCATTCCACCCCGCGGGCGTCTGGCTTCTCTCCTGCAAGCTTGGCCTATTCGTCGGCCTTTTCGTTTCCTGCAACTCCTTTGTGCGCTGGGCACAACCTGATCTCGATGGAGAAGGCCGATGAGTGGGCGAAGATTGCGGCGGAGGAGCCAGACATCCACGGGGTAAAATGGCTGAATTTCTCCGATCGGACGGAAGTGCGGGCGATGCGCCTCCCACGATCCCTCGCCAACCTCAAGCGGGAGATATCGGAGGAGAAGTGGGTGGAGGCGCGCCAGTGGGCGGGGCGCCGGACCTCCAAGAAGAAGTATCGGATGCCGAAAAGCCAGAGGCCGGACAGCACGGTAGCTGGGAGCACCAGGAGGCTAGCCTTGCGGTTCTACCAGATCAAGACGGGGCACTGTTTGACCGGGCAGTACCTCAATTGAACAAAGAATCGGCCCACCCCGCAATATTGGTGGTGCCGGCGCCCGAACCAGACTCGGGAGCAACTCTTCAAGGAGCCCCCTGAGTGGAAGGCCCAGCAGAAAATACTGTGGGCGGAGGTGCGGAAGGAGACTGGGAGGTGGGAGAGCCGGTGGAAGATCCGGGACGTCCGAAAGGTGCGGGCGGGCGGTACTGGACTCCCTCTCCACCACGGATGTGGGAAGGCGGGTGCCGGCCGAGGAGGAGGACGCCGTGAGCGCGGTGTCTGAGCCGGAGGTGCGGGAGTGGTTGGACGAGCAGGGAGCGGGGGCGGAGGAGCCGGGTGCTGGGGGGACTCCACTGTTCCTGCCTACCCCCGACTTCATGGCGTCCGCAGGAACGGTTTAGGCGCTGGACGGTGCTTCTCCTATGTTCTTTCCTTCGCCCTTCATGCTCGCTTTTATTTCTTTTGTAATTCCCTTGGTGCGAGTCACATCTTCTTGGGACAGGTCTGGGCGGAGGGCAAAGGGGAGCTTGCAACGTGCCGCCACTGCGCGGACAGCAGACAGGAAACGGACTGTACATAATCTCGCCATGATCTGATAGGTCGCATGTGAGTAATGAATAAACAAAAAAAAACATATATATAGCCTAAATTCACAGATGAGCAAATCATAGATGTGTTATTACAGGCTTGTAAGTTCGAGAGCGATAAGAGATCTTGGTTGACGTTGGCTGTTTGACATTGTAATTATTTACATTGTTGTATCGTTCTTTCGAACGTCATGTGGCCACAACGATCACCTTACAGCGAAAACTTCTTGTATCAGACTAAAGCTAACAGAGATCGATTAACACAGGTTGGGTTGTCTCATCTGTGAATTTGGACTGTGTATATGATATGGTGGTGGAGTAAACGATTACCTCGGCCGCCCAGCACTGTTTCTTACTCGGGTTGCGCAACACAATAAATGGAATAACATAGCTCGAGTCGATAGCGAAAATGACGCGAGTCGATAAACAGAGTGTGTCGAGTCCAATAAAATGACTCGAATGAATAGAAAATATGACGAAACGATAAATGGAACGGCAAACGTCTAAAGTGCCATAGTTTTTCTCGGTGGGTTATCTGAGTCGACGGCACCTCAATTCAACTCAGCGACCATAGAAAAATACACAGCAGCCGACTGTGAGTGAATCAATCCATTTCAATTGCCCTCGATTCCACGGAGTATACAATTAAAAGCCAATAGAACTCATCACAAGTGCTTCCCTTGTGACCCACATTACCACACTGGGTACGGAGCTGGGGAGCACCGCCCGGAACATTTTCCTGCACACCGGCCATTTGCACGCTTCTCCGCAAATCCCTCGCTTTTTCTCCCCGATTCTGATCCTCCTCTCCTTGGGCCTACCACGTGTGCGCCTAAACAGAAGAGGATAGCACTTGTCTTCCCGCAGTATCCGAAGCAACCGGGTGCAGATCCCTCATGTTGGTCACCTATAGGTTTCCAAGGTAAAAACCTTGGATTTATAGATTCGAGGCTGCTTTCGAAGACGTATAACCAGAGCAACTGTATGGCCACAAGGGAAGTCACTGATCTTGAAATTCCTTGCTTCGATATCCACCATATAGATATTCCTCGTCCGAATGCCATGTGACGACCCCTCGTGTTCCACCAGCGGTCCCCACTTGACGGTCCCGGCACTTACGCCCGCCGAAACATTCCGGTCACATAGCCTCCCCGTAGGTGACACATACTTGTCTGTCATCGCAACTTTTTATGGCCTGGTTAGCTACATTGTCAGTGCTGTAAGAATGTACTTCTTGTTGGCTGCTGTTCTTACTTAGGCGATGCTGCGGCGCAAAACCCGGAAATTTACTCGCATTACAACTAGTGCCAACAAGATTTCTTACAGCTCCTCCATCTCTTCTCTGATCAACAGAACTCGGAGATAATCTTGTTCCTGTTCTGTTACTGGTGCTCTACTTGATCTGCACGGCATTCTATCTCTTGTTGTGATGGTGGCAGATCGCTCCCGCACAAGCCAATAAGACGGTAAGGCGTCATGAGTTCTCACCCGTTTGCTGGCACTCGGCCGGACTGGTACGACCCCTGAACTGCTTCGACATTGGATGTGAGAGCTGCTGCTGACCAGACTAGAAACGGCGACGGTTCCCCAGAAATTGCATCTGTGTGTACGAGTCGAAAGTTAGATTTCTTACATTTCTTTGCATTGGACTGCAGTCGACCGCAGTCAACCGCAGTCCGTCCACACTGCCAGCGGACGGACTGCCAAGATCCAGTCCTGTCGAGTCTGAGGCTCAGGACGGACGGGCTGGACTATGGGGGACACTGGAACCATGCAGCTGTTCCAAATCGCGTTGTGGCGACCCACCGGGAAAACTATGGCATATTAGACGTATGCCGTAAGTGGAATGAATTCAGTCAATAAATGAAACGACGCGAGCCGCATTGCCCCTCTTGATTCTGGTCCCGCTCTCTCACTATTTACGGACGCCGCAATTCACCAGATAAGCTTCTGTTCTGTCTTGGGTCTGAAAAAAGGCTGCACTTAAAAGCGAACATGCACAAAAAGAAAATGAAGAGTCATTAGTTCTTAGTAACTATCTAGTCAATTGATTAATTGACTAGCTAAAAACTTTGAATGACGAGTTAATCACCTCAAATGACTATTCGGTACTACTCACCTGGGAAATCGCCGATGGGTTGGGATAGTTGGAGCAAATTAGATGATGTAGATATCTTCAGCTCATGAGAATCTGCGCTTAGACGAGTCCATATTCGGTGTCGGCGGGTGTTGCATTATGCTAGACTTGGACTACAAAAGGTAGCTGGAATTTTGAATATCATATGTCGACAAATAAAAAATGTCAGAATTCAGCTGAATGTCTGAATGGGTAACCCGCTATTGAGAGACCGATTCCAATGGCTAAATCACCTTATCCCGGTATAGTTAAGGCCTTGAAGGTGCTTTCTGTGAAACTGAGTGATGCGTAATGAGCATGCTGCGACTGCATCTAGTTCTATGCGCAGATGCGAATAATAAATTACTACTTATTTAGTCACTAGGTGTATTGCGCAAATCGCGTTTCCCACTAGAACAGCACATGCCGGGGAAAAATAATGGAAATCATTAAAAACAGCCGTACACTTTCTCCATTTTTGTGTGAATTTCTCCCATTCCGCAGCAGTGACAATGTGTTTATTTTATCCTTCTTGTCGGCGACGCGGTGTTGCTCTCTATTTACTCTCACAGCGGCGTTGTATATCCTTACTCCTTTGCTGCCAGTGCTGCTGTAATGTAACTCTATATTTACTGCAGCGACACGATTGTATTGACTGTGTTCTTTATTTATTGCTGACAACACCAAATGATTCTGCATCCGCCATCTCACTATTCAGCGTCCGCTTTCCCTATTAATCCTATACCCGCACATCACAATATTGGTGGTGATGGAAAAATTGGAACTTCTTGATGGTATTCATGGTATGTGCAATGTTTTCTCAGATGTTAATTGGTATGACCGCTCTTTGGATAGGCATGATTGACCCCTATACTTTTCCAACGTCCATTGCTGTTTTTTTTTGTTTAATCATACTCGCATTCGACCTATATAGATCATGGCGGCGTACATTTTGCTCAGTTTTTCCTGTCCGCAGTCCGCGCAGTGGCGGCTCGTTGCAAGCTCCCCCTTTGCCCTCCGCCCAGGCCTGTCCCAAGAAAGAGAAGACGCGCCCTAGGAAATTAACAAAGGAAAGAACGAAGGAAATGTGCGACCCGTCCCCCTAGTCCTCGCCCGCCGATGCCATGAAATAGGGTGTGGGGAGGAACAGTGGGAGTCCCTCTCCGGCGCCCATCTCGTCCTCGGCACCCAGCGCCTCCGCCTTTTCCTCCCGCTCCTCTTGCCGCTCCTGATGCTCCCGGAGCTCCCACTCAGACACCTCACTTCCGGCGTCGCCTTTTTCTTCCAGCGGCGGCACCAGCCTTCCCACGTCCGTGGAGAGGAAGTCCAGCACTGCCCGCCCGCATCTCCTATCGGCCAGCAGGTCCCGGACCGTCCACCTGCTTTTCCACCTCTTGGTCTCCTTCAGCACCTCCGCCCACAGAACCTTCTGCTGCATTTTCCATTCCGGACACACCTTGAACAGGTGGTCTCTCGTTTGCGAGGCACTTGCACCACCAGCACTGGGCATCGGGCCGAACTTTGTCCCAGTGCAGGTACTGTCCAGTGCGGGCGTGTCCTGTCTTCAGCTGGTAGTATCTCGAGGCAAGTCTCTTGGTGCTGCCGGCCACGGCGCCATCGGGCTTTTGTCTCTCTGGCATGCGGTACTTCGTCTTGGAGGTGCGGCCTCCTGCCCATCGCCTAGCCTCCACCCACTCTTCTCCGAGATTTCCCGCTTGAGGTTGGCCAGGGATCGCGGGAGCAAACGTCCATTGCTGTGCGACTGGGACGTACGTTTCAGATCACCCGTTGGCTCACCTGACTTGGCCGGCTTTTTCATTCCATTCATCGGCGGCTTGCCATTCAATCTGATTGTTCGTTTTTTCGCTCATGCTTTCCACTCGTTGGCTGCTTGCCGTACGACTCGCTCCTATTCGCCCGTGTCTCCACTTGTCGGTAGCCTCCCACTCAGCTCACTCCTCGGATGGCACACACGCCTTGTCCGACTACTTTCCTGGCGGATTGCATGCTGACTCACTCGTCGGACTCCTTCCGCTAGAAGGCAGCCCACCCGACAGATTGCCAAACGGATTGCCCCACGGATTGTGCGACGGATTGCTTGTCGGTTCGCTTGTCGGTTCATTGATGGCTCGCCCGGCACATTGATCCTCAAATGGCATGCCTTAGGTGCATTGATCGTCGGCTAACTCTTTCCTTCCACTCATCGGCTTGCTCGTTTCTTTCGCTCGTCAGTGGCTTGCCCACCGTCTCACTTGCTTCTTCCGATCACCAGCGGCTCGGTGGGCGGATTGCTTTTTGGATCGCTCGTCGACGCGCTCGTCGTTCCCGCTCGTCAGCGGCTTGCCCACTATCTCACTCGCTCCTTCTGCTCACTAGCAGCTTGCCCGCCAGTATGCCGGACGGATTGCTTGTTGCAGGATCACTCGTCGGCGCACTTGTCAGTGGCTTACCCCAACGATAGCACGACGCGTCGTCTGTTAGCTCGCACTACGGATCGCTCATCGGCTCGTTCATTCCTTCCGCTCATCGGCTGCTTGCCCGACGGCTCGCCCGATGGATTTCTCATCGGCAGTTTGCCCGACTGCTCATCCGATGAGTTGCTGTCAACTCGCTCATCGAATCGCTTGATGCTCAATGGTTGATGTCTGACACTGTGGAGCGCATCGCTTGCGGTGAGGTACAGCGGTTGTGGCTCGCAAATATACCTCCCTCCAGTTACAATTTGTGGGGTGTCGGCGATGTTACGACGTTTCTTTGGCAGGGTTGCAAGGCTGTCGAGTTGTCGAGTTGCAGGCGCTTTAGGTTACGCAGATTTAATAACTTGACAGGTTGGTCGTTATGGGCCTCCGTACTCGAGTAATGAAGGCAGCACCAAGCGCAAATAGAAAATGTTTCAGACCGTGGCTTCTTGCTTCCCCCTTTTGCGCAGAATCTCGCAAAAGAAAAAAGGGTCCTCGGTTCTTGTCCGGGCAATGCCATTGGGCCAGTAAGCAACAAATAGGTTTCGTGGCGGGCAGTGTTCATCCGAATCGTTGTCTGTTGTTGGATTGGTGGTGATCGGTCCTATTAGTTATTGGTGGGTTGTAGGTACATATGTATGGGACGTGGAATTTCTCTTGCATGAAAATGCAATGGCTCGCTATCTATTGGCTTCGTTATGAGGTGGCTGTGTGAGGGCGCGAAACGTTGCTTTTTCGACACAGCTGCCACATAGATATGTATGATGCTTGGGTATGCGTGGGTGACCAATGTAGATATGTATGCAACTCCCGGGGAACTGGCTTTCGCCCCTCACAGCCTCCAACATTGGATTACGACCGCATTTGCGTGCGATTGCCACCAATGTTTCGGCGGTGCAGCTCGCTCGTGGGGTATACTCAGGGAGCACCGTCGCAATGCCAAGAGCCCTCTTTACGGTACCAACAGGCCCCTCTCGGACTCGCCGGCGCGTGGAGGAGTCTACAGTCATGGGCCGTCGCTTCCGTAGTTCAGGATTTCGACTCCCCGGGGGAGCAAGCCACCTCAGCAGAAAACAACTACACAATCGAGCGAGCGAGCGATTAACCAGTGCGAACTTCCTACCCAGACATGCTAAACTCCGTGTTGTTGCCTGCTCCGAGCTGACGTGTTCTTCGGCTTCAACTATCGGTGTTTCGTCCGCACACACTACCCGGCTTCATCTCGCTCATCAGTCGGAAAGGGCGCGGGACCAAGCGTGACCAACGGCTTGCATAGTGGACAATCGGCGGTGAACATTGCATCCTTTGATTCGTGATAGCCGTATCAGGTAGTGCGGTGGTTTCGGGACCTGGAACAGTGGGGACGGGGCTGCGGGGCTGCGGAAGCTGCGTTTGGTCATTGCGGGGTCTGGAAGGGCGTTTGCAATGTCGACCGCCCTTTACTGCCTCGGTGTCCACCTGCATGGATACGCCCCGAGCGGGAGGAACGGGTGATCGACTGTTGGGATCCCTCTGGGGATGCGAATATTGCCTCCTGGGAATGAAGACCGCGTATGTGTTGGCCGGGGGCAAACCAGCCGGGGGAACCGCCCGAGGAAGGAGAAGAAAACAAAGTCGGGGAGGCTGGCGTGAGTGCACACGTGCATATCCAGAGCAATACGCAGCCCGTGTGTGCCCTGCGCATATTTGCCACCGCTGGCCAGCGCAGGGGCCGCAGTCTGTGTGCTTCTTCTGGACTCTGCTTTTGGCTATCAGGTAGATTGGAGCTCCTTGAACTACTCTCCGTCTAATCTTAGGGTTTTCCGAGACCCAGCATGACAACGTAGCATCTGGTATAGAGTGCGGACTCTGCCCCTCTGAGACGACGCATCGTGGTAAACTGACCAACAACTTTCACTCAATCAGCGCAACCCTTCGAACTGATCCAAATCCGGCGACGGCCTGGCGAGATCTCCGCGGGGACCCTGCTCCCTAGTTTTAAAAGGAGAAGAGGAACTAGCAAACTCCAAAAAAGCACCACAAACCTCGACGACCACCGTCTATCATACAGCCATGGAAAATACAGCGCCCAATACAACGCCCCCTTCATCATCAACCCCAACCTTTAAACAAAACGAACTGTTTTCGTTCTCGCAGCCCGCAGGCGGCACCCGCTCGGAGGCAAGTCTTCTCTTCGACAACTACGGCACCAGCGGCTTCGAGTTCCGGAACGTCGATCCGGAACCCGCATTGGGTAGAGCACAGGCCATTGTGTACCAGATCAGCTGTCGTTCTAATGGTAGCTCTGCGAGTAACGCCATGTGCGAGGAGGATACGGTGGCTGAGGTCACTTTGGAGGACGCATATCGGCGACTTGCGAAGATCAGGGAACCTTCAACACCCCAGGTGAACACGGCGGCCGGAGAGCAGAGGGTGGAGGGTGGCCCGGATGGTGTCCTGACCAACGGATTCCACGCCAACCGAGACGAAGCCGGGCCCTCGGACGCTACCGAGATGCGCCTCGACAGACAGCAAACCTATTCGGAGGAAGGAACTGACGATCCACATGTGGAGATTACTGACGATCCACAGCAGGAGGGCCCCGGCAGAGCCTTCAGTGATCGTTCGAGATCTGGCCTTGACAAGGAAAAGATTTTGGTCATGTACATACACCCTCCCCCATTTTATCTTTGCGGGATATCAATGGTCCCGAATATACGCCTTGATTGATTAACTTCTAATAACAGAGAGCTGACTGGAGGAATCAAACAAGCCCCGTTCGACGATTTCGCACCAGATTACTCGGGCGTGCGCCTCGCGAAGTTCGCTTCCGATGACGAACAGGGTCAAGGAGTTTTCATCAGAGGGGTTCAAGGGACCAGCAAAAGTCTCGAGAGCGCGACTATCCTCGTCAGGATTCCTTACATCGGCTTCAAAAAGAATACACAGGGTATGCCGGCTATGGAGGAGGCGGACTCTTGGGAATCAGCGGAATACAGAGGAAATGTCATCGAGAGGAATGGCGAAATGGGTGAAATGATCGTGCACCAAGCATTGTTTGCTGTCTTTGACATGGGTACGACATGAGTAACGAGCGATTTACATCTCTGCGTTTTCTGGCTGACTGCTTTGCCCAGGCGCTGTGTTGGCCATACGAAGAAGAACGAAACACAATAACCACCCGATAGTCCTTCCAAACCAGGAGAGAACCGGCGCTTTCCACCTCTTGGTGCAGATGATCAAGGAGATGATACGTAACTCGGACAAGAATCTGATCAAGAAATTCGGGTCGGCTGCAGCCGTACATGTAGGCACTCCATCCCTTCACTTTCGGCGGGGCCTATACTTATGGGATGACAGGAGCGCCGCGCCCTGTTCGGGGAACCCTCGGACGCGAGCGAAGTGAGGGAGGACCTGGAAAACATCATTATTGCCGAAGACGTGCTCAACGACCAAGTGACTATTTTGGACTCCCTGGAAAAGGTGTTTGGGCTCGCGGAGCCCGACAAGGTCACGCAGACGGCCAATAGTATTCTCACCAGCAACATGTTTCCCGTTCCGGTGCTCTCCGGGGGTGACATCCGGAACACGAAGAAGCAATTATGGCACGTTTTCGCTTTCTTGAAGGACCTTTTGAAGCAGAGACGAGAGCTGCAGCAACAGTGCGCAACTTTTCTGGCGAGAATCCGTGCGGCGCACGTAGAGGTAACGAGAAACTCCCGCCCGTGCCTACCAGTGGCTGACTTCGTGGACAGAATAAAGCTGAGCAGCTTCCCATGGCGGTCGAAGAACTGAAGGTCTCCCAAGAGAGACAGATGGTAGAGATGAACATGCAGCTGGAGGCTCAAGGGAAGAAGATATCGCTCATTACCTACGTCACTCTGCTCTGCCTTCCGCTCGCGACCCTTTCCCAGGTCCGTCAATGGCCGCCCTTTCTATCACATGCAGTTGCTAACCCACAAGGTAGTATTTCGCGTTACCATACTACGAAGGGCAGATAACCCCGAAGATGTTCTGGTGGACTACCGGCTCCATCATGCTCGTGTTCGGGTGCATCGGTGGATTCAGCGTCCTGAGGAGTAGATACGACTGGCGCGAGCTTTTACGGGCTATCAGGGGGTGGCGCCGGCCGATGACCCGGGAGGACGTGATGGGGGAGGCTTGGTACTTCAAAACGCTTCCGTTGGTCAAGGTCGTAGTCAAGGCCGTTGAGAACGTGACCCCGGCCGGCCTGCCCGGCTGCCCGGTTGACATGAACCCAAGATACCTGCAGTGGCCGACCATGGAGAAGGAAAAGCCGCAAGAGGGACAGGTCCGTGTCGGAACGGAGGAGCACTTATTCCGCTGGGACCGTGAGCGGGGGCTACTCTTCGTCAACATGATGGATGCGTACGGATGCCTGTACCATGTTCGTTTGCTGAAAGAAAATCAGCTCTGGTGGAAGTGGACGCGGCTGCCGAGGGAAAAAATGCCGTACTTCTTCCATGGGCGCTTCGGCATCGAATTAAAAGAAGTGTCCGAGGCTAGAGGGTACTTGCCGAAAGGGTGCAAGAAAAGGTGCAAGGAACTCCTGGTTTGGAAAACCGCAGCAGGCGATTCCGGCAAGCAACGCTGGAAACGCTGGGACCACAAAACAAATGCCCTGTCCTGCTTCTTCGTTGCCAACGACGGCTTGTCCGTGAGTACCACGCCTAATCCCCCGGAGCCTCACTACACTCTCGAGCTACTGCCAGTGCTCATAGATTGAGTGGGATGAGATTGTGGAGACAGCTGGGATTGTGATATCATGCTATCTGGGCGAATTTTGGTTTGGATCCGTATCAAAGAAGTTGAATGGTCGTTTCATTCCCATTGTACACGTCAGTCTTCAGATTTATTTTTTGCCACGCTGGGAGGCTCTACATCATGCTTTCTTTTTCTTCTGCTTTTCCACTTTTTCTTTGCTTTCTTCACTTTTCCTTCGGTGGCTTTGGGGTAGATGGTATAGGAGCGTTATGTGAGAGGGAAGGGTGGAGGAGAAGAAAGGCGGAGAGAAGCGGGAGGGATGGTTCAAGGAAGGAAGAGGGAAGTAGTAGAGACGCAGCGCAATTTTGATAGGATGAAGTTTTTTGAAATATCTGTAGGTATTTGTTTCTTCGGTCTCACATCATCAACAGAGCAGAAGCGGTATTCCTGTGCGGAGTTTCATAGCCCACATGAATGAGTACAATCAATCTCAAGGCAAATGGTGAAAGGGAAATGTTTTTTTTCTCGTTTTGGCCCCGTCAATTAACAGCCTGAATTTCCGTCCTCCGGACCGTGATAACGACTGTGGTAATCAGTGCTTCCCCGAGAATAATGGTGCTTCTATGTATTGCGAATGTACGTCGTCATCCAAGCTAGACACCCTTTTTTTCGTTTTTCATTACTCGCATGTGATCAAGATACCTAGCGGCAGTCGGCAGAAGGCGGCACGTTGTAAACCCTTTTGTCCTCCGCACAGGCCTTCCCCAAGAGCACTATTATTGCGCACCAAGGAAACAACAAAGGAGATGTCAAAGGAAAAGACAAGAGAAAAGTGACCCGCACCCGATAACCTACTCTCTCCCATAGAGGCCATGAAGAACAAGGGCCCTTCACCGCCGGCGCCCAGCTCCTCAGCCTCCTCCTCCTCTTCTCTTTTCCCTCGACTCACGAAGTCCCCACTCTAACGCCTCAGTACGCGTCTCAGCCGATCGGGGCCAGTCTTCCCACATCCGTGGTCCTATTGGCGAGGAGGTTCCGAATCGTGAACCGACTCTTCCCTCTCCCGGTTTCCTTTCGGACCTCTGCCCACAGGATCTTCCGCCGGGCTCCCCACTCGGGCAGGCCTTGAAGACGTGCTCCCGTGTCTGCGTCTTGCGCGAGCACAAGCCGGCCACCCTTATTGGCTTTGTACTCTGCCCAGGTCAGCTTTCAGGTCGCACATAATTTGCCACTTTGCGGCTGAGGTAAAAACCGCTGTCATATCATGTGATCAACGCACGCTTAGATTTGTAACTGTATGTAGCAGCTATTGTTGGGCCGCTTAACTGGAATATGGCACAGCCCTGGTCGGACATGTCTATCCCGAGAATTTTTTTTTTTGTTTATTCATTACTCGCATGCGACCTATCGGCGAGGGTATGTACAGTCCGTTTCCTGTCCGCTGTCCGCGCAGTGGCGGCTCGTTGCAAGCACCCCTTTGCCCTCCGCCCAGGCCTATCCCAAGAAGAGAAGATGCGTCGCACCAAGGAAATAACAAAAGGAATGACAAAGAAATCAACAAAGGAAAGAAGTAGGCCCCCCTCCTAAACTTCTCCCGCCGACGCCATGAAGTGGGGCGTGGGGATGTCTATTCCGAGAGTGGCTCAGCTAGATAGCATTGTTCCTTCTCCTATGACTGGATACCGTTCTTCCGCTCCAACATCAATGGCGAAAACTCGCCACCGCCTTCAGCTCGGATCGCAGCAGTCAGTTCGCGCCACCCCGCCCACCTCCCGCCGCCTTTTGAGCCCATTATCGTTAGTAGGTGGCGCCTCTCACCGACCATGTTCATAGCAATCCGTACCAAGCTTACTTGAGCAGACGCTGATGCATGCACCGTCGTCAATCGCAGCATGTGCCCACTGCTCCCCTTCCAACACGACGCCTGATTACGCCTCTCCCCCCATTTGCGCCCAACTTCTCTCACCGCTTTCGGTACAACATTGGAAGAAAAAAGAAAACAAAGCCATGTGTTATGGGTGTTAGGGCGCTCCCAACGTAGCGATTCCTCCCAGTGACGGTTCCTCCTGGTGACGTGTCGACCCCCACCACACACCCGCTGGGTCGGAACTGGTGCTGGTGGTATACGCCTTTATTGTGCGGAATGCACCGCATGCCGGAGGTGCCGTTTCGCCGCTGCATCTACACAGGGGGCCTAGATCCGTCGACTGTTCAGCTCAATACTAGCCTTGACGCAGGAACGCTGTCCTGCTGGTAGGCAAGGCAACTGGGTGGACGGATGAAACGAAGGAATGAAGACGGGCCACGCAATGGCGAAGGATCCGAGCCTCGTCGATCCCGGATTTCATTGCCAGCTTCTCTGTTGTCAGGGGTAGTTGGCTAACAGTGGAGCAGCTCTTCCGCATCCCGTGCTGCTGGACGACGTATGTACACTACACCGTGAGGCAGACCGTTTGCCTGCGGTAGTGCCGCAGCCAAGGAAAAGTTGGATGAACTCCCGTCGCAAACGGTCTTTGATATGACCGCTGACAGCAGCGGAGAGGGAGTGGGGGGGCGGTGTGCTGGACATGCGGTCCTGCGTCCAACTCCTATCAACAATCAAATTGCTGGTCTGACATTGGCGGGAGGTAACCTTGCACTACCACTCAGCCAGCTGCCTCTATATTCCTCCTTACGACTGCCACCCTCGGCGAGCTGACGTGTCTTCGGCCTGCGAGGGTGGTTTGCTTACGGCTCCGTTGCTTCATCTCTATGGGCCAGGTCGCCGCTCGCCCGACGGTTTTCTGCCACATGTACTAACGGTGTGCGTCTCAAGGCAGCGCACCGCTCGACGCGGAATGACGCACAGGGGCGCCACGCAACATCTTTCCGCACCGCCGATGCGGGTGTGACAGCGCTCACTACTTGGGCGAGACCGTGAACAGGTGTCTCAATAGTCCGGCCGGCCTGCCCGCAGGCTTTTAGGACGGTCCAGTGCAGTCCGGGCTTCCCGATGGCCCAGTCAGGTCGGCTGGGCCCAGTGGGTGCACTGCGTTGGCCCAGGCCGGCCGCCAACTAGTACTAGTGGAGTGAAATTTCATCGAGTGACTCCTTGGAGAACCGCGAGTCGACAGTGGCCAAGCATCGTGCCCGCTTATGCTACGTACCCGCGACCCCAGGCAGCGATACCAGCTATGATCCCTATGCCCACCCGATTCCGCATACCCAAAACCCGGAAACCAATAATGTCAACCTGATTTCGCATAGAGTTCCGCCATCTCTTCTCAGACCAACAGAATTCTTAGATAGTCTTGCTCCTTTCCTCCTGTTTACGATTTTCTGTCTGTTGTTGTGGCGGTGGCCTGGTTGTAGTCCCAACCCGGAAACCCACTCGGGAGTGTTACGGGAACATGAAGTCTCACTCGTTTGCCCGGCCCGCCCGGTCCAGACCAGCCGGGCTCCAAAAAAGCCCATTGGCCCGCGGGTCATGGGCTAGAGTGGACTGCCTCTCGCAAGCCAACCCGGTCAGAGGCCAAGACTAGGCTCGGCCTGACGGTTGAGACCCTGACCGTGAAGGATACGTGTTACTAGAATTGGAAATGGTCCGTCCGGGCGCAGTCTAACAGTCGACTAGCACGCAGTCCCGACCGTGTGACCGGACTATCCCACCTCTCCGGGAAATACTTACTTACATACCCCGCCTTCTTCGTATTTACAGTAACGCGATATCCCATATTGTTGGCGAATATTATTCCATGATCCACCTGAGTCCGGCTCTCGCACACGACTGCTACGCGTAGGCCTGGAACGGCGCATTAACAATAGGTCGTGGCGGCGCAACAGCAAACACTCGACTGATACCCGCCAGTACCGCATCACTTGCGAAAAACTGAGCCTGAAACTGGTGGTACTGGTTCTCCGCCCATTTCTGCTACCGGAAGTAACTAATGTACTGGGGTTCATATGTAAGCACGGTCATGGTGTAGCACTCGCCGCGAAGGGAACTCGTCGACTTCGTAAACTGTAGGCGCGGAGGCGAGGGTCTCGCTCCCGCATACCTCAAGCGAGAGATTTTGGAGAAGAGCTGGACCGAAGCCAAGCGCTGGGCAGGAGGGCGAGTCCCCGGTAAGAAGTATAAGCTGCCGACCAAGCAGCGCCGGCGGTGAGGACCCTCTGTTCTACCCCACGCCCTCTTTCAAGGCCTCCGCGGGAGATGAGTAAGGAGTCTCGGGAACCGATCACCTTCCTTTTGCATTTCCACTGTCTCTTTCTTTGTTGTTTCCTTGGTGCGCTCTACCACCTTTGGGACAGGCCTGGCCGGAGGGCAAAGGCGACCCACAACGGGCCGCCCGCAGACCGATCGAGGTCGAGGGCCAGGAACCGAATAGTTTGTTCTCGCCATGATCTATCTAGGCCGCATGCGAATATTTAATTAAAAAAAAGGCGCGAAAGCGAGCCGGCCGACGACGGGGAAAGAGTGCTGGGGTGGTGCAGCTCGGTAACATAGGGGATACCTGCTCACGTGATGGTGGCTCAGGCAAATTAGTGGTAGGGAAGTTCGATGGGCAAGGAGGCGGTGTACCGGAACCAAGATCGCGTGCAATCGATAGCGAGTAGCCATTATGGATCGGTCCAAAGTACTACTGCGGGCTTTTGGCTTCCCCTCCAGCTCAACAGCACCATAGATACAGAAATTAGAGGTCATAGTCCATTCCATGGCAGGTCTTGGGATGGATGGGGCGGACTACTGCAAGGACTGCAATAATATAAACTTATATCGTACGTATTATCATACATATAGGCTTCCAGCCGGCTTATCAACCTTTCATCGAGGTGCATACCCACCACCACCAGCAACCCCCCCGGTTCCACTGTGGTTACTGGTATCGACTCCTAGATCAGTTTGTCATCTCTTATGCGTTCCAACATGCTAAACTAACCTAGATACGAGTCGATTTCTACAGAAAATGGAAAGGAAGAGAAAAGAAGAGGGGACGTGAGCGGTTTTCTTTAAATTTTTAAATTTTTGTGTTTCTATAATCTCAGAAGAAAAACAAAACAAAACAAAAAACCCTCCTTACCTCGGCCGTCGCGCAGGCCGTTAAAACCCTGGATTGCCAGGGAAACAGGTACCGGCTCGACACCTCCACAGTCATCAGAGCGTGGTATATGGGTATCTGGGTATATGCTCGAGTCTGTGGGGAAGGAGGGTTAAAAAAAAACAGAGAGCAAAGACAGGAAGGAAGTTTAACGCCCAACAAGGAGCTACGAAGAGGATGGGTACACCAGGCCTCGCAGTCGTCCGTTCGGACGGACTGCGTAAAAGTAGTCCGTCCGGTCCATAACTTTCGTGGACTGGGTGCGGGAAGCGGACTGCAGTCCGATGTGTACTTAATTGCACTTTTGGTCGAAAAAAAAAACACTTTAGGGTGGTGAAACTTCGCTATCCCGTAGCATACCAGTAGATAAAGTGGAAGCCCCCCTCATCGTAAGTGCCCACATGATTTCGCTGATAACACCACCTCTCTCCCATCCTCAGAGATCTAGATAATTCTGTCCCCCCTCAGTATGTGCGCGATTTTCTGACTCTGTTGTGATGGTGGCCGATCGCTCTTAGCAAAAGCCAACAAGACGGTGATGCATCACGGTTAATCACTCGCTCATCCTACCAGTCTGTGGAGCCCTGAACTGTGCCGAAATTGCGATGTCACACCTGCTGCCGATGAAGTGACGCCCTGGAGAAGATGGCGGATCCTCAGAGATGTCGTCTGTGTGTAGGAGGCAAAAATTTAAGGGTTCCCACGTTTCTTGCCATTAGACTGCAGTCCGTCCTGCCCACGATTTTTTTTGGACCAGTCCGTCCGAACACTGCCCCCGGACGGGCTGCCAAGATACACTCCAGTCCAGTCTGAGGCTCGGGACGGACGAACTGGACTGTGTCGAACACTGGTTTCGCGTGAAGCCGGTGGTCACTTCAGTAAAGGAAAACGACACAGCCGAAGTAACATTTATCAATGAGCTGCAGCTGATCGGTAGAATAATTCATGATCCAATAGGATTTGTCGCCAGGAACCCGAATTCATGGGGTAATAACGATGTCATCGAGTCTTCCGTCTCCAGTATGGGCATCGGCACTGAGATCGCTGTTAGGGTGGGCTGGGTGCAGTGTCTACATAGACCAGTCCGGAATAATTTTTGGACAAGGTCGGGTCTGGTCGGGATATATCCAGACCAACAAACCGTAGGTCGGATCGGTCTGCCGACGCCGGGATAGGTCTGCCAGAACAACGCTCATTTGATGAAGGCTTCACGGCAACGCCGCCGGTGCCTCCCTCGTCCGCCGCCTCTTCTGCCAGCTCGGTATCATCGTAGGGCTCTCGATCATTCGTATACTGCTGGGAGGCAACCAGGGTATCCCCGGTTTCGGGACGGGCTATCATCAGTCTTTTTTTGCGAACCGGTGCCGCTACAAGCCCGATGGTATTGGCTGGTTTTCGTCCCCCGAGGTCGTGGCACGCCGCGAGTATAGGTGGGTATTCCGGTAATTCGTGTGGTGGTGGGCCGCGGTGGGAGATTTATTGTTGTCTGGCGTCGCTTCGACTGGACCCCTCCACGTGCCCCTGCCAAGGAAAAAATAAGAATCGGTCTACATCCCGATCGACTAACTCTCAGTCGGAATCGGCTTAATTTACCAACTAACCGTTGGTCGGGTCTGCGTCTTGGCAGACCGACTTAGACCAGTCTGCCGATGCGTGCTTATTGCTTCGCCAGGGTCAAAGGCCACCGCCGTTAGTTCGTCACCACCGCTCGCCGAACGCCATTCGAACGCCCCAGGTGGACTGGAGGGAGTTAGCTGTAAGGTCTTGAGGGCTACGAAGCCGAACGAGGACTGCCGGCCTCAACGCAGCGCGGCGAACGGCGGGGGGTGGTCGAGGAGAAGGGAGGTTCGGGGGGAATGCGAGAGTGCAGTGCGCAGTGCCGTGGCCATGTCTGGTCTGCATATGTAGAACACCGCTGGGCGGCGATGGCGGAATGTCTGACACGTCGGATGGAGTTGGCGACATGGGCGCATCTGCTCACGTCGAAGTCTACCCGGTTCCGCCCGCACAATAACCCAACTATCGCGCCAGCCACCCACACCAAGCAGCCAACTACGTGCCCATGATGCCAGATAACGGTACCAGCTGCGATCCCTATACGCCCCAATTCCGGTCACCTAAAACCCTGAAACCCACTCGCGAAAGAAGAAATGCCCACATGAATTCACTCACAGATCCACCATTGCTTCTCCGATCAACAGAATTTTTGGATGATCTTGTCCCTCTTCTCTCTCCAACGCCCTCCCGTACATGTACGATTTTCTGTCTCTTGTTGTGATGGTGGCCGATCGCTCCCCGCAAAAGCCAACAGGACGGTGATGCATCATGAGTTCTCACTCGTATGCCTTGCCCGCCGGCTCCAAAAAGGCCCGTTGGCCCGTGGGTCGTGGACTAGCATGGACTGCCTCTCGCAGGCCAGCCCAGTGCGAGGCTGAGACTGACCAGGCCGGACTGTTGAGACCCTTGGACTGGGTACTCATCATAGAACCTCAGCAGCAAGAACGGATTAAGAAACTAGCACCGCGTACCGGAATCCACCCATCTCGGACGATTCCGATTTCATTAAAGGGCATCAATGACTCCTCCTACCGGTCGTGCTATTACGCGGAAAATGCCACCCCATCCCGAGGACCAGCACTGCAGCGTTTCCGACCGACCAACTGACTCGCTAGGCGCACGGCCACCTCGCCAGCTATTTCCACTGCGCACACCAATCTAGGACTGGTGTGGCTGGTGTGGCTGGTGCTGATGCGGGTACTTTCCTCCGGATGTTCCCAGCAGAGGATGCCGTAGCGAGCTGCAACTGCAGAAAAGTTGCATAGCTCCAGCGGAGATCGGATATATTCAGCGATCGGACTCAGCGAGAGATTAGATACCGTCCGGATCCGCGCGGGGAGATGGAGCCGCCCTCGGCGGTGTGCGCGCCCGTGGCTTTGTGACCCGGCGCGGCGCCGAGCCCGAGCGGGCCCTCGCCGGCGGTGCCCACGGAGTTGTCGTCGATCGCGCTCTGTCGACGCTGCCGGCCTTCGAGGCGATTCCCGCGGGACCGAGACCCTCCTATGTGCCCACGCCTATCGTCGCCGAGCACGCAACTTCGATCACCGAGACTAGGCTGTCGAACCAGATGGCGTCAGAGGCCGTTGGCCGATACTGCGAGGAGGGGGGAGGGGAGCTGTGCAGGAACACTGAGAGCGGCCATCGGCTCTTGGGAAGCGCATACATATTCGCTCCATACAAACAGAATCGGACCGAAAGCCGGACGGACGGGCATCGCCGCCAAGTTGACGCATCCCCACTTGCGCTGCAACCAGACCGATACATTATCCATCCACACACGACCGGCCGGTGGACGCAATGGAATCGCATTTAGCCGCGTAAGTTGGCGTCTCGGCTGTGCGGTTGAAGGCCTACACAGTCACGCGACGACGACAGACCGGCTTGGTCAGTCCACAAGAAGTGAGAACGGTGCTGGCCGACCCATCTCGCTCGCGGGGCGCATCCGCAACGCTAACGGCATCGCGGATACCGAGCTGGCGGCAAAACCAGGGACGGCGGGGGGGGGCATCAATTTTATTTCGTGTCTGTAAGCCTGTTCGGACTACGGCGAACCAGGGGCGGCGGGACGAGGAGAGGAGGTAATCTTTGCAATTGTCCAGTCCGCCCGCGTATATTCCGTGTAGCGCGCAACCCCTGCTGAAATGTGCCCTAGCCGGTACCGCACTCTGTTCCTCTATTCCCCGCCGTTGAATCCGCACTGCCGCCGACCCGGCCGACCCGAGCGAAGATCCGTACACCTTAACTCCCGGCCGTGCGTACGACCCCCGACACCGGCCGCGCACATTTGCATCGGCAGCAATCGGGCCGAGCTATATGCGCAGCGGCGGAATCGCAGAACGCGCTCCCTCTCCGGCGTCCGGGCGCAGAGCTGTCAGGTGCGTTCGCAACTATAGGCCGCCTCGCATATACACCCCTTCCTCCCCTAGGGGTCTCGGAAGAATTCCTGTAAAGTGCGTTCGCACGGTAGTGGAGTGTGTGCGGGTGTCGCCCCGCCACGAAACATGAAACGCCCGGCTGGATGATTGGGAGTGCTTCGGTCCGTTTTGGCGGAGACAGGCGGGGATGAGGCGATAATGCGACGATGCCGCGCGGAGTATTTCCACGCCCGTGCACGCCATCAAGCTATGGCCGCTGGTGGTCGTGCACGCGAGGTGCGCCTGTGCCTGCACGGAACACAGAGGAAACCAGCGGGAGGCATTCCGCGGTCGGCTGGGGGACTCGATGAACACTTACATGCCTTTATAGCTTCCACCATATCAGCACACTACCGTTTTCTCTCGTCCGTCAGAACCACAACGTACGTACGCGGCGGAGGTCAGTGCAGAACGTTGTTTTTTTGCGGATTTTGTCCGGTGCAGAAGCTGGAGTAAAGAAGTTTCCCGAATGGACTAAGAAAAGCATCAGCATATACCCGTATAGTGAAGGGAGGGTTAAAAAAAAAACGTAGTTTTCCCGCTGAACGCGTATCCAAACGGTCAAAATACGTATTTTCCACCTCCCGATGCGTGTCCAGCGGGGAAACCCCCCCCTCACTATAAAGTACATACTACCTATCTAGGAAGGAGTTTGGAACCGATATGTTCGAGGATGGGGGAAAGCCCGAGCTCCCGGCGAGCGCGGATCTGATAAAGCGGATAAGATGGTATGGGGCTGATCAGATAAGATGGCGGCATTGGACAGAACGTGCAATGACCTCCTATGGAGAGCATTCCCCCGGCATCAACCTGCATACACAGCAAGACGACTGCCAAGCGTTTCGAGTGACTTGCGTACCGCTCACGCGCAGGGAGGAAGACCATGTAACTGGCAGTACCGATCGACTGTGAGTGCCCACCGTTTGTCCTGGAGGCGTGGTCTCTGCGGTCTTGGCCGTAGCTCTAGGTGTCTTAGTGGCCTTCAAGTGAGTCCTGGTGAGCGGCGTCGCGCGGTGGGGGGAGCGGGTAGCGGTCGGCGTGGTGTGGGGTGGAAGACGTTGAATCACTATATATATAGCGACTTTTGTGCGGAATAAGCCCCCACATAGCCATATCATGCGCATAGATTATCTCCACTGGTTCTTGTCACGTGTGCACATGTATCGATAGCACAATTGCGCCCCTACGACAAGTCCGAATACCTGAAAACTGTCCTTCTGGGCGGGCGTAGCATACGTCATGGGCCGCCAAAAGTGAGAACAGGACGATCCTCCAGTTCTCCTCGAGTACTGGTTGGTTCGTCGTAAACACAGGATGTCACTCGATGTATCAAGGAGGGGGAACAGTTTCGACGGGACGGACTGAACTGGACTGGACGTCTCGTTCCCAACGAGGGGCGTAAGCCGACGCTGATGGTCCCATTCGATACGGCAGCGGTGAAGGATGGCCCCCCTTCCCACTCCCCCGAAAGAAAGAAGATAATTGTAGTTAAGTACCCAGGGTAGCCTGACAAGTCCTGAGGGCTTCCTTATTTGGTCTGCGAAGAAGCGCGGCTTCCGCCGATGTCAGCCGGGGGCGGATTCAGGGTCGCTGAAATCGGTGGCATTGCCGCCTCCGTACCGTCGGGAGCGGTGTCTGGATATTCGTTTCCTGCTGTTCTCGTAGCGGTCGCCAGTCCGCCTGCTGTTTGTGGATCGCCGGTCGACAGGCTTCTCGTCGCATGTCGCACTGGCGCCGCACAATCGCGCACGGTCACCTGATGCAGCAGCCTTACAGCACCACAGTTCCAGCCCAAGACTCTGTACTTGCCCCGCTCAGCGCCACGCCATTGCCTCGTGTTCGATCGGTTCAACGCCCACAACCGCCAATCCTAGCTCGGACAGCACCGCCATCCGGATGACAACTCGGTCGGTCCTTCTGTCGGTCGATCGCACAAGGCTGCGGGGGGACTACGAAGTCGGTACGCAAAAGTGGGGCCTGCGCGCGGTCTCCTCCTACAACTGGCTCGAGGGCTCGGCACCGGTCATCCTCGTCCCTGGTAAGCGCCCAGAGTATCGCGCGGGGGGGTCCGCTCGTCGTCGATCGCTAAGAGTCCGGGCCGACGCCAGGGTCACCGCCGGTATGGAGTCCGCGACCGCCGGGCACGCGTCTGATGCCCGACGCCGGTTTCCGGTTCATCGATCAGAACGGGCATCGCAGCCCGTCGTGTCCGCTGGCACCGCTGCTGCTGGCTGTGTACGTGTCGGACCCGGGCTTTGACATGGGCGCGATCGACGTCGTCAGTGACCGCAACAACCTGCGGAAGCTCCTCGACTTCGTCACCGGCGACGTGGACATGGAGGGCTTCCGCGTCGAAGTGGAGCGTGTCGGGACCACGACGCTTTTCACGCGCCACGAGAGAGCCACGAGCGAGAACATCGACCAGCGGGTGTTCCGCGGCTTCGGCGGAGAATTCGAGGGTGCGTACACCGCTTACCCGCGCGGCTGCGAGCGCAGCACCGGGCATCACCGCATCATCTCCTACGGGTTCGGCGGCTTGCGGTTTCTCGTCCGCTTCCGAGCCGACGCATGTGCGACGCTCGGGCGCGCGCCTTCCAACGACGACGACGGCGAGGGTGAGGAGGAGGAGGAGGAAGAGGAGGAGGACGACGAGCTGTCGGCGCTGATGGACGGCCTCGACGTCGGTGGGGGGGAGATCCGCACCCTCCGTGGCGGAAGCATGCCGGCGCAGTCGGCCATCGTCAAGATCAAGACGCGCGCCGCCCACCGCCGGCTGAATATGTTGCGCGTCTTGCCTCAGCTCTGGTTCGCGCACACGGAAAAGATCGTCGTCGCCTACCACACGGCGGGCCGCTTCGTCGACATCGAGCGCTACGCTATGGACCAAGCCCTCGACCAGTGGGAGCGCAGGAATACCCGCAACCTGAGAAAGCTGGCACAACTACTGCATTTCATCGTCGATGCCGCGAAAGACGCGAAGGGCGGTAAGTGCTCCGTTGTCTGTGATGGCGGTGCGGTGCTGGAAGTCGTTAGCGGGTCGGACGGGCTGTATGTGCTGCCGGATGCTTTGCGGAGAAGAATGGAAAATCCGGCTTGGTGATATCTGGTGGAGCGTTTGCATAACTGCTGTGGTGATGTGTACTTTTTGCGCCTTTCCGCACTTCGTCTCTCTTTGACGATTGAAGTTTCCACACGGAACCCGGCTATGCTCCAGCCACAGTGAACGATCCGCAACTTCCCTGGTGTGGAGCTACGGGTAGAGAAGATTGAACATGCGTCGTCACAGCGCACAACACCTAAACGTGCTTTCCGCAGTGTGAACGCCAGATCCTCAATTGCAACTGTATATTCCTTCATAGTACTCCCACAAGTCACGATCCGCGGGCCCCACGGCCCACAAACTGCCCTTCCCCAACGCTACAAATACCCTCCAGCGAACCACGAACTAGCCGACCCGACGGACTGCAAAAGAACAAACAACGTCCACCTATCCTCCCTCGGCCGGCAGTCTCTTCTCTGACACAGTAATGACGACGACTCTGGTTTTGCAGATCCGTCGTTCCGCGCCCGCAGCCTGCTTCGGCGGGGTTCTGACCCAGCCCTTTGAGAGCACCGCGACAACTCGCGCTTGCATTCCCTCTTGCACGTCGGTGCTGCGGACATCCTGCATGGTCTCGCCGTCGAACAGTGCACCTACGGCGACGCTCTCGTCGAGACGGAAACCGCCGCGCTGACACCGCATCTCAGCGGCGAGCATCAGGATGGAGCGCAGGGAGTCGTCGACGCACTCGAGGAACTGCGGCTGGAAGCACGGGCGGTAGGACGTCGCGCACAGGACGTCGAGCAGGTCCGACGATATCGACGAAACCATTGTCACCGCGCGCTGGAATTCCGGGTCTTGGAACAGGAGGGAGACTGTCTCCGAGCGCCAGTTGGAGGTCTTCTCGCCGTCCGCAGTGGCGTCTTTTTCTGTTAGTGGGGGAGATACCGGCATGTAGCAGGAAGTGAGAGACTGACCACCACGTCGGATGCATCGCTGGAGTACGTCCATGAACATGAGGGTGTGGTCGCTCATTCCCGGCATCCAGCGTGGGAATATAATAGTTTCAAGGTACGCCCACGCCGTGCAGTCAATGACCTCGGAGGCTCTCAGTACGTTGAAGCCGTAGACGCGCTGATGGACAAGATTCTGTGCGTACACTGCGATGTTCGTGTCAGGCGGGACTGGGTATCCGCCCGCCACGAAGCCTGCACGGCACCACTGCCCGACCTATGACGCCAGAATCAGCAAGGGCTCGACCAAACTTTTGGTGCCCCATAAGGGACGCGTGAAACCTACTTCGTGGTGCAGCGTCTCGAACCTCTCGGCAAAGCTCTGGTTAGTGACCGGCTCCAATCCCGAGCTGACACTGTTGACGGCACGGACGTGCGATACCATGAGTTCCTGCAGCTTCCCCTTCTCCTGCGCGTACTTTGCCGCTTCCGCCTCCGCTCGTGCGGACTGCAGCCTGCAGGCAGCCTCGCTTTTCGCGATCTCGGCATTCAGACGCTTGATCTCTCGCCGCTGTTTCTCGGACTTCTCGTAGTAGAACTGCGCCATCTCGCGCTCGGTCATGCGGCGCTCCGAGTGCGCGGCGTCCGCCACGAGTTTCATCCATGGAAACTCGCGAAAGCCGCGCGAAGGAGCCTGTGGCGGATGCGGAGTGCGGCGGCAAAGAGACAGAGCCCAGCCCAGCTTGTAGGTTAGGTTTCCATCGCTGCTTTGGGATCGCTTCGGGTGTTTGGCGTTGTTGCGTGGTTGTCTCGAGCGCGGCTCATCATCGTCGTCGCATGCTGTCACTTCGCTGTCCGAGGTGTCGTCGGTGGCATCGCCCTCGCCAGCGCCCACTGGCGCTCCTTTGCGAGGTGTTTGCATTGGCTCCCGGAGCTTGCCCATTGGTCCGCGCCCCATGCTGGTGATCGAGGTGTGAATGTATTACGTCTGATTCTGGGTTATGCCGAAGATTTCTCTGGTCACTCGTGAGCGGTGATAGAATAGAAGCCTAGTACGTGCGATTTGAGGACGAGAAGGGGACAGGCTTGAAAAGGCTGGAAAGTTCTACTTAACTGCCCAGTCAATGGCCGAAAAAAAAAACAGCAGTTTGACGGCCTCCGTGAGTTCCCTTCCGCAGACCTCCATCCGGCCCATCCGCCGTGATTCATATCACACACTGCGACTGATGACTGCAATCTATCAGCAGAGGCCGAATCAACCAGACCGAGTGTATCGGTGTCATTGGATAATATCGCTAGGAACATTCCACAGACGGGCCACTGCATTCCTACCAGGGAAGCGCTAGCCGCTGCTGCGGGAAATCATTCTGGTTACTACCAGTCGCAAGGGTTGGTTTCCCGTATGCTGGCGCCAAAGTTCGAGGCGGATACCATGTATATAGCAGTGTCAAAGCGGGGCTCAGGCTCTACGGCAAGGCGCATCCGACGAAACGCGAGGGCACATGCAGGCCACCGCCGCGAAAGGTGCCCTTGTGGTTAGCAATCGGTTTGGCTGTGTTATGTGCGCAGTCCTTCCATGGAGGTATGTAGTGGACAGACTACCCGTGTCGGGCCCGAGCAGCGGTGCCCCGGTAGTCAACGTCGATTGTTGTGGCCGCTTCTCACCGGCGCTGAGTGCGAGCTAACTGGGCGCACAATCTCTCACCTGTTCCTTGTATCAGCAGGGGCGGCTGGTCTTGCGTACGCTTGGATTCAGAGCCGGACTACGTAGTGATTGAATGCTGAAAGAAATCCCTTCGCAGCCGCAGAGCCCCGTGAAAAGCCTTGGGTGACTGGTGTCGAGCCCCGGTCTTAGCACAACGGCCAATAGCGGAATACGTAGCTTACGGATAGAGATTGTCTCTGGGAGCAACCCCAAAGACCTGGGGGGGGATCCCAGACTATCTATGCATGATTCACTGCCGCACGCACCTCGCTCGGCTCTGGGCGGCAGCACAGTGCGAAGAATGTCAGCTGATAACCAACTAGTCACGAGTCGTTCTTTGGCGAGAAGGTTGAAGCCAGAGAGTGGTTGGCCAAGTTACGTGGGGCAGGCACCCATCGCCAACAGTCTCGGAGAGAAAAGGTGGTGCGAATGGGTTGGTTCGACTTGCGTTGCTTTGAGTTGTCCGAATGGGGCTAGCTTGGCGGGAAGCGAGGATAGGGGGAACTCTTTTATTTTAGTCATCAATCGCGTGCGACCTGTGGAGCTATGTAGCGATACGTAACACATTATACGCACTGTCCGTTTCCCGCGGTCCGCGCGAAGGCGGCTCATTGCAAGCTCCCCTTTGTCCTTCGCCCAGGCCTGTCCCAAGAGAGTAACTAAAAGCGCACCAAGGAAACCACAAAGGAAAGACAAAAGGAAAAACTCTGCCTAGACTGCACGCAACGATGCGTACTTAGATTCTAAGTCTAGATAGATATAGCTCCCGGCTCCGAGCCCAAACCCTGCTCCCAGCCAAGACGCTAGCTATCCCAATTTTACTTACGTGATCAGCTGTGCCACAACACTATCCCTAGTCTGCTCACGATCGGCAGGGGTTGCAGCTCGAGAAGGATTTCTTTCTTTCTACATATGACCGCGATCACAACTGTTTCTCCTCCGGGCAGTGTCCGACATTCTTTCGACTCATCAAGACCGTTGGATTGTTGTGAATCCACAGGCGACGATTCACGCGGAATTCCGCCGAGTCGCAGAGACGCGGAGAGCGAGGCGCCGGAATGCTTAGGGAGCGCGAAGAGGTGGAGGGCGCGGAAAGACACGGGAATGTAGTCGGGGGGGATTGCCACAATTTGCCGGTTCTGTGCTGCGGAATTTCCGCTCGGGGATCCCGAGTACGTACTTACATCACGAAACCAAAAAAAACATTCGTGATCCAACCGAAAGCAAGGCACGCTCAGCACGACCTGCGGCCTCTGGAATGTGCGCACGTATGGTTGATCAGTTAAGCAGGGAAGTGTTGCATGTTTGCACATTCCACGGCTCGTGTTGGGCATCAGCTACTACGCAGTCACCGCGGATGACCGAGTGCACTGGTGCCATGGTATTGTGGTGGGAGTTTGCTGATATCTACCTGTGCTGGTATGGCGGTTCCTATGGTTGCTAACTCTGCGACTACTTGCTCACTGTCGGAGAGCACTTGAAGTCTTCGTTTCCCCGCCGGGTTGCTCGTCCTTTGCTATTTAAATAGCCCGGACTTTTTTCTTCGCCTTCACCCAACGGAACGACTCGCTGTCACTCGTTCGTCCTGAACGCATCCTCCTCTCCCTAATCTCCCTTCGAACAGAACAGAATGCCACGCAACAAGAACCGCACCCGCAAAAAGAAGCCTGCCACTGCCACGGGTTCGGCCCTGGCTGGCGAGAGCTCAGCCTCCGCCGAGCGCAGTGGGAATGGAAAGACGGCGCCGAAATTCGTCGTCGGCCTCGATTTTGGCACAACGTAACTACTCCGCCCCCCGTCATCTCCGGTGGCCGTAGAGGACAACAGCTGATGCTGAATAGCTACACCTCCGCAATCTTCGCCCACTCAACGAGCCCAAACACGCAGGTTGTCGTTGAAACATGGCCAGATGGACTAGCCGGCCAAGGCAGCGCCTACCAGGTTCCGACAGTGGTTGAGTACACGCCGTCAGAGATGATATGGGGCTATCAGGTCGTCGAGGACGCCAGCATGCCCGGCTGCAGGCCACTAAAGTGGTTCAAGCTCCTCTTGGTAGACGAAGGCCGGTCATCGTCGTCGTCATCGCTATCCAAGAACCGCATCGGCTCCATCTCAGGGCTGCTCGGGAATATGGCGTTGTCGGAAGACAATGGAAACTATGCCCGCCTGCTGGAGTCGCCCCTGCCGCGGGACACGCCGGAGAAGGCGACGAGGAAGATCTTGGGCGAGATGGGCATCACTCCGGTCAAGCTGATCGGCGACTTCCTGGAGAAGGTCAAGGAGACGGCGCTGGAAGAAATCAAGAGGACGTATCCCATGCAGGCCAATGTGCATATGGCGGTGGAGTGGATCCTGACCGTGCCCGCCATCTGGGACGACGCGGCGAAGAACTCCATGGTCCAGGCAGCAAAACGTGCCGGGCTCGGCGAGAGGGGCGTCGGCTTCGAGCTCACCAGTGAGCCCGAGTGTGGCGCTACTTACTCGCTGCAGGCGATACAGGATCACGGTATCTCGGTATTCCCATCGAGCTCCCGATCATCCCTAGCGAAGACTGACTGTCGAGCGCGTAGCCCGGAGATGTGTTCGTAGTCTGCGATGCTGGAGGTGGGACAGTGTCAGTACCGCCGTGTCCCCCTGGTTCCGAGTTATACATACTAACGCGTCCTAGTGATTTGATCTCCTACAAGGTCAGCAAGAAAGAGCCATTGCATGTGGACGAGGTGGTTGCAAGCTCCGGTTCGAGCTCCTCATTCCTTCCTGGTGCGCGCAAGCACGTGAGACTAACGCGCCGCATGATAGGTGAGCTCTGCGGGAGCGTCTTCCTCGATCGACGTTTCGAAGATTACATACGCCAGACTCTAGGAGACAAGTTCATCAATAACATGACGGTTTTTTTTCCCTCTAATGCCATCAATTGTGCCGTCGGGGATCTTTGCTGATATTATAGTCCAGCCGGATAAAAAAGCGAAGATGATGCGCTCCTGGGAGGAAATGGTCAAATATAAGGTACGTGCTCGGCCCCGCAATCGACATTCACTTCGTTGATTGGCGGGCAGTTTGGGAACAAGACTCGAGTCAGGGTCTATGAAGTCTTCGTTCCCGGTTCGGGACAGGACGCGAAACGGAAGGTGAGGGACGACCACCATTACATGAGCTAGTACGGACTCCTCCTCCCTCTCGATGGAAATGCTAGCTGACTCTCGCCCAGCGAGGACGTGAAGGCCATCTTCGATCCGGTGGTAGATCGCATCATCTCGCTGGTATCCCAGCAAGTGTTGAAAGTACGTGAAAAGAAGGGGAAGGTGAAATCGATCCTTCTCATCGGCGGCTTGGGTTGCTCCATGTATCTCTTTGACCGGCTGGCCAACCACACATTCGATGGTGACAAGGTTACCGTCTTGCGGCCGCCCAATCCCCACCCCAACCCCCCCCCCCCCCCCCCCCCCACGGCCGCACCGGCCCCCCGCCCCAGTGGCCCCCGTGTTTCCACCGTAGTGATGTCTTTCAGGCGCACGGCCATAGCGCGGGGGGCGCTCATTCGCGGTTTCTCCGGTTCCATCACCAAGACGCGGCTGGCGCCACGTTCCTACGGCAGTACTTGCAGCAGGGGGTACTGCCCACTCCTGCTGGATTATCCGCCAGGGGCGGAGCAGCACGTGTTTCTCTATCCACCGTTAGAGATGCTGATGGTGCACGACCTTATGTCATGGTACGTCGTGAAGGGCATAGAGATCAAGCCCACCCGCCACAAATTCAACTGGAGCTGCGAAATCTTTCCAGGCAGAGAGCCGGATCTTTCTGTCGTTGCGAGGCTCTATTCTTGTGAACGAGACGAGCCGCCCGAGTATAGGTGGCAGGACCCAGCCAGTATGTGTACAGCCCTTCTCCGTTATTCCCGCCCACGACTAATGTATAACGACAGGCGCCAAGCTCGTCTGCTCGTTGGTCTCGGACCTCTCGTCTATCCCTCGGGATAAGTTCCGTACCACTGTAAACTCCAGAGGCCAACGGTTCCTGACGATTACGATCGAGCACCAAATGACGCTAGTCAACGAGGTGGGGCATCAACTCTCCGTGCGGACGAACATAACTAGGAGCGGTCTAACGGATAGCAGGTGTGGGTCTTCGAGTTGCTATTCGAGGGGACGCAGTACGGAGTTTTCGAGACGGATTTCATTGCTTAGTGAGCGTGTAAGGAAGCAGCAACAGTGGACAGAATGGTGAGTTATTGATTTGCCTGTTCACAGGTGTGGCAGGAATCCGGGGAACTTCGATCAAGGGCTGTATGTACTGCGTATGTACGCACCAGTGTGCTTCGTTTCGATTCCGGATGTCGTTTGTGTGGGGAGAAGTGACTTGTGACGGCGGCTCTCCAACACACCCAGCTAGCAGCTCCTTGGACATGCTTGATACACAGGAAGGCGGGGGCAGATTCCGGCCGATATGCCAGGTGAAATATGTAGGCCGGTAGACAGCGCCCAATAAGCAAGATAGTATCAGGCAACACTTCCCCGCATCGAGGTACCACCTGCGCATCGCTCCACGGCCCACACTCCGAGCCCGTGTGGTACCAACCCTATGGGTGAGGGCAGGCACCAAGGACTGGCACTCTCTTGGTGTGTCCGCACCACCGGCGTGCGTGCGGTGGGTGGGGGGCCCAGGAAGCTGCACTCAGCCGGTGGCCGGGACTGCCGATCACAGACTAACTAGACCCACGTCACCCCGTCGCGCATTATCCGGCACAACATAGCAGCGTGCGCGTTTGCAGCGAAGCGGCCACGCAGCCAGTCTGCGTCTGCTCGGACCAGTAGAGGCACAAGGGCATTGGCAGCTATTACCCGCTGGAGTGGTCCGCCGACGCGCGGTAGAAGCTAGCGCGCATGCATGAGCAACTTAGTTAGCGCCAGCGACCGCTCTTGGTCCGTGTATACGTAAGTCTGCAGCACACCCATCCCCGAACGATGGGGGGTCGGCCGCCAGCGCACCAACGTCTGCCGCGCAACAATAAACTCTGGGCGGCGGCCTGCGGCATATTTGCGCATCCGCATTGCGGCAGGAAGCCGATCAGATATGCCGGACTGGGCACGCCGTTTTCGTGAGGGCACATGCTGGCGGGGGGGGGGGGGGGGGGGGGGGGGTGGACGAGAATGCCGAGTGCCTTCCGGGTGGGGG
>Ga0307508_10000876_pt1 | contig 35008 bp, 30 predicted proteins | sample 9_EM_MG_FD_203089 | JGI IMG/M metagenome (GOLD analysis project Ga0307508, IMG submission 203089) | Populus trichocarpa ectomycorrhiza microbial communities from riparian zone in the Pacific Northwest, United States - 9_EM | ecosystem: Host-associated > Plants > Roots > Unclassified | place...
CTATGCGCAGTTCAACGGCGCGACCGCCGTCCCTCTTGCGAGGGCGGTGTCGCCTCGTTGCAGGGCCAACTGCACATAACTGGGTCCTGTGCATAACGCCCCGAAGCTGACGCGTGCTGCGGAGTTCATGCGAGCCCACTTTTCGCAGGGGCTGACACTCGACGAGATCGGTGCCGCGGCGGGCATGTCGGCAACCCACCTCGTCCGCGCGTTCAAGCGCCAGTTCGGCATGACGCCCCACGCCTACCTGGTGAACTGCCGCGTGCAATACGGCCGGGCGCAACTCAAAAAAGGCCGGCCGATCGCAGAGGTCGCCGTGGAAGCCGGCTTTGCAGACCAGGCCCACTTTCAACGCGCCTTCAGGCGTTCGATGGCGGCCACGCCGGGCCAGTACCGCGGCTGATGTGTTGATGGGCCCATGACCCACACGCAACTCACACCATCATCTGCACCGCACTCGCCACCAGAATGACGGCCAGCCCCCGATTGACCCAACGCACACGCCGCGCGTCCCGCAGCCGGTGCTGCAAGCGCATGCCGGCGAACGCCCAGGTCGCAATCGACGCGTAGCAGATCACGAAGTAGATCGCGGTGAACCGCAGTACCTCGCTGCCGTCACCGCTTGCCGCGTAAGCGCCCATGCCGGCCACTGAAGCTAGCCAGGCCTTGGGGTTGAGCCATTGCATCGCGGCGCCCGTCAACATCGAGGGGCCTGCTGCCGTGCCGCTCGAGTGCAAGTCGCCTTTGTCGACGGCCAGCTTGAACGCCATGTAGAAAAGAAAGGCCACGCCGGCCCACTGGATGAGTTTCATCGAGCCCGACCAGCGGCTCAGCAGCTGCTGCAGGCTGAACCCGGTGAGCAACAACAGCAGGCAAAAGCCGACGGTCGCCCCGGTCACGTGCTTCATGCTGGCAGAGAAGCCGTGGCGCGCACCCGCACTCAGCGCCACCAGATTGACCGGGCCGGGAGAGATCGATGACGCCAGCGCGAAGCCGGCCATCGACAGCAAGAGACTCATGGATGAACACCTCGTGAGATTCGACGTGTTCGAGCCTATGAGCGCACCTGCCCGCGTGTATTGAACAAAACAACCCTCGCGGGCTGGCGCAAGGGCTCAGTCCAGCGACACCTCGGCCTTGACGGCGCCGGCGCGGTCAGCACGCGCGCTCACCGCCAGCTCGGTGCCCTTGGGCGCACGCACCACCCACTCGGCCACGGCGCGGTCGGCCGTCACCTCGCCGGTGGGCAGAAAGGCCTGCAGCGAACTCTTCGGGCCGTGGCCTTCGAGCTGCGGGCCCTCGATGCGCTCCTTGCCGCTGACCAGCGAGACGGCGGGGTTGCCCGGCGGCAGGTGGATCTCGAACATCACGCCGCGCACCGTCTTGCGCTGCAAGGCCCGCTTGCTCACGTAGGCCGGCAGCCAGCCGCTGTTGCACACCGCGAAGCGCACGCGCCAGGTGTCGGGGCCGAGGGCACGCACCTCCGTGCGCAGCACCTCGAGTTTGGGCAGGCTGAGCGCGACCTGCGTCATCCACTTCGGGAAGCGTGCGGCCTCGCGCTCGCGCAGGTGCGGCGGCGGGTTGCGCCAGAAGTTCATCTTGTCCCAGCCGCCGATTTCCACCGCACCGAGCTGCGGGTGGTGAAACGGCCTCCAGTCGACATGGGCCTGGCCGCCGCACTGCTCGTCGCTCCACTTCAGCAGCTTGAGGTCGTCTTCGACCGGGTGCTCGCGGTACCAGTCGATCCACTTGTAGTCGCCGATGCCCGCCTCCTTGTTGGGCGCCCAGATCTCGACCACCCAGAACAGCGCACCCAGGTGCTCGTAGACCCAGTCTTGCGTGCCGGAGATGGTTTCCTTCGGGTGGTACTTGAAGTCGTGCCAGATGCTGATGGCTGGGTAGCCGGTGAGCTGCTGGCCCATGCTGCTGAAGCGTTTGTAGGCCCACAGGTCTTCGGGGATCATGTCGTCGTCGCTCTGCGTGCCCATGGGCCGCAGGATCACGCCGCTGTGCGTGTGGTAGCTGATGGCCGCGCCGATGTTGGGGTGCTTGAGGATGAAGTCGACCACGGCCTTCACCTCGGGCTCGCTGGTCGGGTAGGGGCCCGCGCCGGTCTGCTCGAACTCCTGCCGCCAGAACGACGGGAAGTTGCGGTTGAGGTCCAGGCCTTCGAGGTCTTTGTTGACCTTGATGCTGAGCCCGTCATAGTTGGCGATCAGGCCTTCGGGCATCAGGCGGTAGTACTCGCCGCCGAACTCGCCCGGCTCGCGCGGCACCATCAGCCGCGGGTCTTGTGCGCACTTCTTGTAGCTGCCCATCGGGTCGGGCACGCGCATGAAGAGGATGCGGCCGTCGCCGTCCACGTCTTCCATCGTCAGGCCGTCGACCGGCTCTTCGTCGAACGGGTAGCGGCGTGTCGACGAGCGGATGTGGCGCGGCCGCTCGGCCAGCGCGAGCTCGGCGCCATCGGGGTTCAGGCGCGGGCAGATGTAGATGGTGCGCGTGTCGAGCAGGTAGGTGATCTCGCGGTCGGTCCCGTAGCTGCTCAGCAACTGGTGCAGGTAGTACAGGCAGGCGGTGCTGGCAGTCAGCTCGGCGGCGTGGATGTTGCCGTCGGCCCAGAACGCCGGCTTGTCTTCGGCCGCGCCTGTCTGGGTGTTGGTGATGGTCGCAACCCAGATGTCGCGGCCCTCGTGGCTCTTGCCGATGGCTGCGACCTGCAGCAACGCCGGGTAAGCGTCGGCGTAGTCGAAGAGCAGCCGGGTCAGGGCGTCGTATTTGTAGAAGGTGTCGAAGCGGGGGATGGGGGGGTTGGGCAGCGTCATGGAAGGTGTCGGGCCGTGGTCATGAACACGAAGAAGTGGGGCGAAGAATACTGCGTGCACCGGGTCAGCTTCGGATCAGCTTAAGCACGTTTTAATCCGGACCGGCAAAACTTCTGCCCTGGTATGAACGATCCTGCACTGCCTCTCGCGTGGCCGGCCGACGCGGCCGCACGAACACTTTCCGCGCGCCGGCAAGCCGTGATGGCCGCAATGGCGATCAGCTTCCTGTGGCTGGCCGCCACTGCCTGGCTGCGCCCGCTCACGCTGCCCGACGAAGGCCGCTATGCCGGCGTGGCGCTGGAGATGCTGCGCTCCGGCCACTGGGCCGTGCCCACGCTCGACGGCCTGCCCTTCTTCCACAAGCCGCCCTTGTTCTACTGGATCACGGCCGGCGCGATGTCGCTCTTCGGGCAGGTCGAATGGGCAGCACGCTTGGCTTCACTGCTCGCCGCGGCACTGGGTGCCGGCGCGATCTACGCGCTGGTACACCGCTGGAGCGGCCGCCGCATGGCGCGCCTCACCCTGCTCGTGCTGCTGACGCAGCCGCTGTGGTTCATCGGCGCGCAGTTCGCCGACATGAACATGCTGGTCGCCGGCTGCATCAGCGCCACCATCGCGCTGTTGGCCCACGCCGCCTTGAAGATGCGCGACGGGCTGCCGTGGCGCCGCGCCCTGCTCGCGGCCTATGCCTTCGCGGCCCTCGGCGTGCTGGCCAAGGGGCTCATCGGTGCGGTGATTCCTGCGCTGGTGATGCTGGTGTGGCTGGCCACGCTGAAACGCTGGCGCACGGTCATGGCCTTGCTGTGGGCGCCGGGCATCGCGGTGTTCATCGCCATCGCCGTGCCATGGTTCGCACGCATGCAATGGGAGTTCCCGGGCTTCTTGCACTACTTCATCGTGGTGCAGCACTTTGCACGCTTTGCGCTCGGCGGCTTCAACAATGCCGAGCCGTTCTGGTTCTACCCAGTCGCGCTGACGGCACTTTCGCTGCCCTGGGTCGCGTGGCTGGGTCTGGCGCTCAAACGCGGGTACTGGCAGCGCGTGTCGCAAGAGCCTGTGCTTGCGCTGATGTGGGCCTGGCTGGCCGTGGTGGTGGTGTTCTTCTCGCTGCCTCAATCCAAGCTGATCGGCTATGTGCTGCCGGCCGTGCCGCCGCTCGCATGCCTGATCGCCGATGCAGCGGCACGGGTGCGGACAAGCCGGTTGCGCGCAACGGCCGCGCTCGCCGCCGTCTTGTGCCTCGGCGTCGTGGCCGGCGTCGCATGGCACCCGCTGGCAACGAACCGCCACATGGCGAAGGCCCTGGCCGCAAGGCGCCTGCCCAGCGAGCCCGTGTTCTTCATCGACGACTACTTCTACGACCTGCCGTTCTACGCCGATCTCCATGCACCGCCTCTGGTGGTCGACGACTGGGCCAGCCCCGAGATGCTGATGCACGACAACTGGCGCCACGAGCTGGCCGACGCAGCCGCCTTCGTTCCTCGCACCGGCGCGAGCCAGCTGATCGGCGACGCTGCGTTGGCGGCGCGGCTGTGCGCCGCCACCCGGCTCAGCTGGGTCATCGCCACCGATGCGGTGGCACCGCGCTACCCGTTCCTGAAATGGGCCGAAGCGATCGAGCGCGGCAACGATTCGACACTCTGGCGCGTGGACCGCCGGTCGCCTCTGATCGCGCGCAGCCTGGGTTGCCATTGAAACCGGCACGATACGCTTGACATAGAGTGCACTCTAGCTCGCCCAATGCGATCTCCTCAACCCGGAGATCGCCATGAGCAACGAGCCCACCTCACAACCGAGTGCCACGAAGAACGCGCAACTGGCGCGAGCCTTCTTCCAGCGCTTCAACGACAACGACGTGGCCGGTGCCGTCGAGCTGCTGGCCGACGACGCCACCTGGTGGCTGGCGGGCAAGCCCGACAAGCTGCCCGGTGTCGGGCTGTTGACCCGCGCGCAGATCGTCGATGTGTTTCGCCGCATGACGGCGCAGCTGCCCGAGGGGCTGCGCATGACGGTCAAGGGCACGGTGGCCGAAGGCGACCAGGTTGCCGTCGAAGTGGAGTCGCACGGTGTGCTGAAGAACGGCCGCGTGTACGAGAACCAATACCACCTGCTGATGCGCCTGCGTGGTGACAAGATCGCCGCGGTGAAGGAGTATTACGACAGCCACCACGTGTGGGACACCTGGTACCGAAAGGACTGAGCGCATGGCAGAGGCCTTCATGATCGGCGAACTGGCAAGCCGCACAGCACGCACCGTGCACGCGATCCGCTGGTACGAGACGCAGGGGCTGATGCCGGGGGTTCAGCGCAACGGCGGCGGCCGGCGCGTCTACAACGAGCAGCACGTCGACTGGCTGCTGCTGATGGAGCGCCTGCGTCGCACCGGCATGTCGATCGCCGAGATGCGGCGCTACACCGCGCTCGTGATGCAGGGCAAGGCCACGCTCGCACAGCGGCGCGACATGTTGGCCGCGCACCGTGCGCGCGTGCTCAGCACCATCGAGGAATGGGGCGAGGCGCTGAGCCTGCTCGACGGCAAGCTCGACTTCTACGGCGAGTGGCTGGCGAGCGGGCACCGGCCGAAGACCGAGCCGAGCGCCCGCGCCAAGACACCGGTGAAAGCGCCGGTGAAGACGCCCGTCAAGGCCCGACCGGCAGCCCGTCGACGAAGACCTTGATCTCGCCCGGCGCGAACGGCACCCAGGCTTCGTTGGCGGTGAGCGGCTCCGTCACCACCACCGCCACGCGGTCGGCTGGCGTGGTGACGTGTGCGAAGTCGACGCTCATGTCTTCGTCCTGCAGGTGCGCGGCCTGGAACGGGTGCTGCCTCACCAGGTAGTGCAGCTTCGTCGAGCAATGCGCCCACAGCGCCTGCCCGTTGCTGAGCATGAAATTGAAAGTCCCGTGCGCAGCCACGCGCGGCGCCAGCTCGGCCAGCGTGGCGGTGAGTTCGGTGATCGACGGCACGCCGGCGTGCGCCTTGTCCAGCTCCTGCATCAACCAGCAGAAGGCGAGTTCGCTGTCGGTGTTGCCCACCGGGTGGAAGGCGCCGTGCAGGCGCGGCGCGTAGTTCTTCAGGTCACCGTTGTGCGCGAAGGCCCAGTAGCGGCCCCACAGCTCGCGCTGGAACGGGTGCGTGTTCTGCAGCGCCACGTGGCCCTGCGTGGCCTTGCGGATGTGGGCGATGACATTGCTGCTGTGGATCGGGTAGTGCCGCACCATTTCGGCCACCGGGGACAGCGCGGCGCTCTGCGCATCGACGAAGAGGCGCACACCGGCGTCTTCGAAGAAGGCGATGCCGAAGCCGTCTTTGTGTTCTTCGGCACGCTTCGAGAAGCCGGTGAAGCTGAACACCAGATCGGTCGGCGTGTTGGCGTTCATCCCCAAGAGCTGGCACATGGTGTTATTCCGTGAACAGCCGCGTGAAGCCCTTGACGCTGAACAGCTGCCCCGGGTTGCTGGTCTCGTTGAGCACACCACTCATGCGCTTGAGCAGGCGGGCGCTCTTGCGCGCGCGCCAGATCACCAGGTCGATCAGCCACGGGTGGGCATTGACGCGGTTGGCGCGCTCGTAGAGGTCGAAGCGCGGCTTCAGTGCCATCAAGCCAGCCTCGTAGTGCGCTCGCACTGCCGCATCGTCCCACTGCTGCTGGCGGCCGCGCAGCAGCGCGTGCGCCGCGAGCATGCCGGTTTCCAGCGCCTTGCCGATGCCTTCGCCGGTGAACGAGTAGGTGCTACCCGCAGCTTCGCCGGTGACGAGCAGCCCGTCGCGCGAGAAGCGCGCACCCGCCAAGGTAAAGCGAAGCGGCGCCCCTTTCAGGCCACCTTGCATCACGCCGCCGGCCATCAGCTCGTGGGCCGGTGCGTAGCACTCGCAGAAGCGCTCGAACACGCGCTTCAGGTTGACGTCCATGGCGTGGTGGCCGTCCAGGCCCTTGGCGTGGCTGTCGACCACGCCCACGCCGATGTTGAACACACCATCGGGGCACGGAAAGATCCAGCCATACCCCGGCCGCAGCTTGCGGTGCCACACCACCTCGAGTTCGGTGATGCGGCCGACCATCGCATCGTTCTTCACATAGGCGCGCATCGCCACGCCGGCCGGCGTTTGGCGCTCGCACACACCGGCCGCTTTCAGCGCCTGCGGCACGGCGCCGCTGGCCAGCACGATCCAATCGGCGCGGATCTCGCGGTGCTCCTTGCCATGCGACAGCTTCGCGCCGCAAACGCGGCCGACCGCATCGAGCAGCGGCTCATCGAACTGCACCGGCGCATGCATGCGCGCGCCGGCACGCACTGCCGCGCGGCAGACGATGTCGTCGAGCTCACGGCGCGGCAGCACCGCCAACCGGCCCGGCACATCGATGCGCCCGCCGCGCGGGCCGATGCAGGCCACGTGGCCGGCAGGCTGCGCGCGCGCCATCACTTCTTCGAGCACGCCGAGCTTGTCGAGTGCCGCATGGGCATCGGGAATCAGGCCGTCGCCGCAGACCTTCTCGCGCGGGAAGCTGCGCTGGTCGACCAGCACAACGTCGAGGCCAGCCTTCGCCAGCACGTTGGCCGCCGCGCTGCCGGCGGGGCCGGCGCCGACGACCAGCACGCCGCAGCGCTCGGGGAGTTCAGAGAGGGAACGGTTCATGGAACACGAAGCATACCGGCGAGCCTTCTGCGCGCCGAGGCGGCCACGGGCGGTTTGCCAAGAACCCGCCGCCATGGCGGGCTTTCTCCGGCCTTCTCGCAATCGATGCGCCGCCTGCACACAATGCTGGCATGAGCACGCCCTACACCGAAGAAGCCCTGACCCGCGCCGAACTCGACGCGCTGCCCGGCGCCACCGTCGTCGAGTTCGGCACCAACTGGTGCGGCTGGTGCCGCGGCGCGCAGCCGCTGATCGAGACGGCGATGGCCGATCACCCGCAGCTGCGGCACCTCAAGATCGAGGATGGCCAAGGCCGCCCGCTCGGCCGCTCGTTCCGCGTGAAGCTGTGGCCGACGCTGGTCTTCGTGCGTGATGGGCACGAGGTCGCACGCGTGGTGCGGCCGTCGAGCGTCAACGAGATTCAAGAGGCCCTGGCGCAGACATAAAAAAGGCCCTCCGAAGAGGGCCCTTCCACACCGCGTGACCGATCAAGCCGCCGCGATGTTCTCCGGCGTGAACGGCATCTTGCGCAGCCGCTTGCCGGTGGCGACGAACAAGGCGTTGCCGATGGCCGGGCCGATCAGCGCCGTGGCCGGCTCGCCGATGCCGCCGGGCTTCTCGGTGCTAGGCACCAACACGATCACGATCTCGGGCGCCTCGTTCATGCGCATCAGCCGGTACTGGTGGAAGTTGGTCTGCTGCACGCGGCCGTTTTCCAGCGTGATCTCGCCCCACAGCGCAGCCGTGCCGCCGAAGACGATGCTCGACTGGATCTGCGCCTCCACCGTGTCGGGGTTGACCATGCGCCCGAGGTCGGCCACCACCGTCACCTTGTGCACGCGGATCTCGTTGTCCTTGTTGAGCGAGATCTCGGCCACCTGCGCCATGTAGGTGTCGTAGCCCTCCATCAGCGCGATGCCGCGGAAGCGGCCTGCCGGTGCCGCCGTGCCCCAGCCAGCCTTCTCGGCACACTGCTTGAGCACGTTGGCAAAGCGCGGCTTGTTCGCCAGCAGCGACATGCGGTAGGCGTACGGGTCTTGTTTGGCGTTGGCAGCCAGCTCGTCGATGAAGGTCTCGTTGGCGAAGGCGTTCAGCGCATGGCTCACCGAGCGCCAGTAGCCCACGCGCAACCCGGCATCGTGCTTGACGATGTCGTGCCGCGTGGCCGGGATCTCGTAGGCCGCGATGGCGGCTTCGGTCATCAGCGGATCTTGCACCGCTGCCGGCAGGCCGAACACGCGGCCGGTAATCGACTGCGAGGTCAGGCGGAAGGTCATCGCCGTGGGCTTGCCGTCGTCGCCGATGGCGGCGGCCAGCTCGTGCACGGCCTGCGGGCGATAGAAGTCGTGCGTCATGTCGTCTTCACGCGTCCACAGCAGCTTGACTGGCTTGCCGACGGCCTTGCTGATCAGCGCAGCCTGGAGGATGAAGTCGATGTCGATGCGCCGACCGAAGCCGCCACCGAGGAAGGTGGTACGCAGGCTCACGTTCTCAGGCGGCACGCCGCACACTTTGGCCACAGTGCCGGCCGCGGCGTCTTGCCACTGCGTGGGGCCGATCAGGTCGACGCGGTTGTCGTGGTACCAGGCCGTGAAGTTCATCGGCTCCAGCGGCGAGTGCGACAGCAGCGGCAGCGTGTACTCGGCCTTGATGACCTTGGCCGCGCCCTTGATTGCCGCGTCGGCATCGCCCACCTTCGGCAGTGCCAACGGCGCGGCCTTGTCGGACAGGCCGGCGGCCTTGGTGCTGGCCAGCATGGTCTTGTCGGTCAGCGCCGCGCCGGCGCCTTCGTCCCACACGACGGTCAGGCCTTCGCGCGCCTTGCGGGCATGCCACCAGGTGTCGGCCACGATGGCCACGCCGTCGGGGATCTGCACCACATCGATCACGCCGGGCATGGTCTTGGCCTTGCTCGCGTCGAAGCTCTTGACCGTGCCGCCGATCACCGGGCATTGCTCCAGCGACGCGTAGACCATGCCGGGCACCTTGACGTCGATGCCGAACTCGGCCGTGCCGTTGGTCTTGGCCGGCGTGTCCAGCCGCTTGGTCGGCTTGCCGACGATGCGGAAGTCTTTCGGGTCCTTGATGGTTGGGCTCTGCGGCACCGGCAGGCGCGAGGCCGCGGCGGCCAGCTGGCCGTAGCTCGCCTTCTTGCCCTTGGGCCCGAGCACGAAGCCGTTCTCGGCCTTCAGCTCCGATTCAGGGATGTTCCATTTCTGCGCAGCGGCGCTGATGAGCATCATGCGCACTTGTGCGCCAGCCAGGCGCAGTTTGTCCCAGCCATCGCGCACGGAGGACGAACCGCCGGTGAGCTGCGGGCCGCCGAGCAGGGCGTTGCCGTAGACCTTGCCGTTGGGCGGGGCGATCGCGACCTTGACGCGCTTGATGTCGACGTTGAGCTCTTCGGCGATCAGCATCGGCATCGAGGTGTAGACGCCCTGGCCCATCTCGGAGCGGGCCGACAGCAGCGTGATGGTGTTGTCGTCGGCGATGTGCACCCAGGCGTTCGGTGTGTGCACCGTGCCGGCGGCGAGCACGTCGCTCACGCCGGTGAGGCTCACGCCGAGCATCAGGCCGCCGCTGGCGACGGCCGAGGTCTGCAGGAAGCCGCGGCGATTGACGCCAATGCTCTTGGTCTTGGAGGTGGTGGTGGTCATGGCAATCTCCTCAGGCCTTGCGCATCTCGGCGGCTGCGGTCTTGATCGCAGCGCGAATGCGCGGGTAGGTGCCACAGCGGCAGATGTTGCCGCTCATCGCGGCGTCGATGTCGTCGTCGCTCGGGTTCTTGTTGCTCTTGAGCAGCGCGGCGGCACTCATGAGTTGGCCGCTCTGACAGTAGCCGCACTGCGGCACGTCGTGCGCGATCCAGGCCTTCTGCAGCGGGTGGCTGTTGTTGGCCGACAGGCTCTCGATGGTCGAGACCTTCTTGCCGGCCGCGGCCGACAGCGGCGTCTGGCACGAGCGCACGGGCTGGCCGTCGAGGTGCACGGTGCAGGCGCCGCACAGCGCCATGCCGCAGCCGAACTTGGTGCCGGTGAGCCCGACCTCGTCTCGAATCACCCACAACAGAGGCGTGTCGGGTTCGGCCTTGACGGTCATCGTCTTGCCGTTGATCTGGATGCGTGTGGTCACAGTGGTGTCTCCTGCGTTGAACGTTGGGGCGCTCACAGCAGCGGCTGTGGGCAGCTTTTCAGAGCATCGTGGAAGCCCACGGTGAAATCCACCCTGGGCGAACCCGAATCTTGGCGTGGCTTGCAATGTCACCGGCGAGGAAGGTCTTTCCCGGCCACGCCGGCGAGCGCCATCAGGTGATGTCGGTCGGCTGGTGTTCGCTCATCGGCGCATCGCGGCGCACCACGCCGGCACCCGGCGGCTGCATGCGCCAGCCCGCCACGATGGCCAGGGCGCAGATGCCGCCCAGCAGCAAGAAGGTTTCGTGGAAGGCGCGCAAGGGTGCGTCCACATGAACCTTCAGCCGCCACTCGAGCACGATGCCAGCCAGGCTCACGCCCACCGCCCCGCCGAGCTGGCGCAGGAAGTTGATGGCGCTCGATCCGTGCGAGATGCTGGTCATCGGCAGGCGGCGGATGGCGCCCAGGTTGAGCGACGGCAGCACCATGCCCAGGCCGATGCGCCCGACGATGGCGATGGCCGTGACGATCCACAGCGAGGTCGCATAGCCCACCATCGCCATCAGCCAGAACGAGAGCGCCAGCAGCGTGATGCCGAAGGCCACCAGCTTGTTGAAGGGGAACCGGTCCGCCAATCGCCCACCGACGGGCAGCACGAAGGCCAGCACGATGCCGGCCGGCAGCAGCACGGCGCCGGCCTGAGAGGGCGGCAGCTTCAGGCCGATCTGCATGAACACCGGCACCAGGTAGGTGGAGCCGAACAAGGCCATGCCGTAGATGAAGGCCACGCACGCCCCCATGCGGAAGGCGCGGATGTCGAACAGCTTGAAATCCATCAACGGGTGCTCGGCATGGCGCTGGCGCCAGATGAAAACCGCAGTGCTGACGGCACACACCGCGAGCAGCACGCAGGCATAGAGCGACGGCGTGTGCAGGTGCACCAGGCCGTTCATGCCGCTCACCACTGCCACCGACAGCAACGCCAGGCCGATCAGGTCGAAGCGGCGGTCATGCTGGTTCACGGCTTCTGCACCGGGCGATGTGTGCGGCAGGTAGGTGCGGCCGAGCGCCAGTGCTGCCAGGCAGAACGGCACCACCACGAAGAAGATCGAGCGCCAGCCGAAGGCCTCCACCAGCACGCCGCCGATGCTCGGGCCCATGGCCGGTGCCAGCACGACGCCGAAGCCGAAGATGCCCATGGCCTTGCCCTGCTCCTTGCGGCCGAAGATGTGCAGCACGATCACCGGCGGGATCGGCTGCATCACGCCGGCCGCGAGGCCTTCGACCACGCGCATCGCCAGCACCATCTCGAAGGACTGGCCCAGCCCGCCGGCAACGCCGCCGACCATCAGCAGGCACACCGCGGCGAAGTAGGTGTGGCGGTAGCCGAAGCGGCCCAGCAGCCAGGGCGTGGTCAGCATCGAGATGGTGACGGCCGCCATGAAGCCGGCCGACAGCCACTGCGCACGCTCCTGCCCCAGTGCAAACACGTGGCTCATGTCGGGCAGCGCCACGTTGACGATGGTCGACGCCATCAGCGAGGCCATGGTGCCCACCATCACGGTGATCAGCACCCGCCAGCGATACGCGCGGCCATGGCGCTCCTGCAGGATGGACAGCGCGTGGGGGTGGGACGTCGACATCGATGACATCCTAAGCCGGTGAAGTGCTCAGGGCGGCATGCCGAGCAGCGTGCGGGCGCGCAGCAGCTCGTTGCCGCTGAACTGGCGCGCCAGGTAGCGCTCTGCGGCGGCGCCTTTGAGCGTCTGCAGCTGCGTGCGTGCTTCCGCCATGCGCCGGGTCCAGGCCCAGCGGGCTGCGTCTTCGACACGCAGGCGCTCGGCGGCTTCGGCGCCGAAGCGTTCGGCACGCTGCGCCTGAAAGGCCTGCTGCGCCTCGCTGCTGGCAGGCGGGTCGGGCATCAGCAGCAAGCGCGGTGCGACGGCCGGCGCCGCAACACGCGCACCACGCGTCGGCGCGTTCGATGGATACGAACCACTGGCTTCCTGATTGGGTGTGGCCCTGCCTTGCAGCCAGGCCAGGTGTTCGTCCCATGCCACCAGCACCCGGCTCGCGGTCGCGGCGCCTCGCTGCTGTGTGACCTCGCGCTCGATCCACGCACGCAGCTCGCGCAGGTCGACCTCGCCGACGGCCGTGAGCAAGTGGTCGAAGCGGCGGATCAACGCGGCATCGGGCCGCACGCCGTTCGCGGGGCCAATGACCCAATCGCCATCGAGGTCGGTGCCGCGTAAGGAGCCGGTCGCGCGCACTTGGTCGACGCTGCGTACGTTGCCTTGTGCCGCGGCTGGCGTCGAGCAGCACCCCGCCAGCCACAGCGCAGCAGCCAGCAAGAGCACTCCGCGCAATGCAACCGCCATCACAGCCCCGCCTTCTTGAGCCGGTTGGCCTGCAGCCGATAGAAGGCCAGCGGGTCGGGCGACAGCATGCCGCGCAGGCCGAAGCTCTGGTTCACCTCGTCGAGGTGGTTCCATTCGTAGTCGTCACGCAGCACCGTGCCCCAGTGGCTGGCGCAGCGGCCGACGAGCCCGTCGTTGGGCTCGTCGCTGAAGAAGCGGCTGGTGGCGAGCAGCACCGCGTCGCTCAGGTCGAGCGGGTTGGTCGCGACGCGTGTGCCGCCCGCCGAGAAGTAGCGCACACCGTTGACCACGGCCGCGCCCTCACCGCAGGCTGTGCCCGGCTGGCCTTGCGGGAAGCGCCGATTGAAGACAGCGGCGCCTTCGCTGTCGAGCGACTGCAGCGCGCCGAGCGCGTCTTGCGGCAGGCCGGACTCACCCGAAAGAAAGGACACCGCACCCGACAGCGCGTTTGCCAACGCCGCTGGCACACCACTGCCGCGGGCCATCTGCTTCAGCCCATCAGCGGTCTTGCTGCCGGTGTGCGGCGCGCCCACGGTGGTGACCGACGCGACCAGCTCCGGCGCCACCGCGGCCACGTAGCGCGCGGTCGGCCCGCCGTGGCTGTGGCCGATGAGGTTGAACTTCTCGTACCCGTAGGCGGCCTTCAGCGCGCGCAGTTCGAACAGCAGCTGCTCGCCGCGCACTTCCGACAGGTTGGCGGCCGACACGCTGGGCGCGTAGACCACCGCGCCGCCGTCGCGCAAGGCCTGGGCGACACCGTGAAAGTAGTCCACCGGGCCGATCGCACCGAAGCCGAACAGCCCGTGCACCAGCACGATGGGGTAGCGCGTCTGGGTGTAAACGTCGGAGCGGGTGCCGGGCAGCGCATCCGCTGCAAGCGATGGACCGATCAGGCCCAACCAGCAGGCGAGCAACAGCATCCAGCGGCGACATGAGGTGGCGTTCGGCACGCCGCCATTCTCGATCACGCTAGGTCAAGCTCCAGCGAGATCACGCGCGAGGCGGTTGTGCTGTTCGATCAAGCGCGGCAACTCCAGCGTCGTCAATCGCCCGTCGCGCACCACCACGCGACCGTTGACGATGCTGTGCTTCACGCGCGGCACGTGGCAGAACAGCAGCGCGGCCAGCGGGTCGTGCAAGCCGCCGGCCATGCCGATCTCGTCGAGCGGCACGGTGACGATGTCGGCCGCCATGCCGGGCGCGAGCTGGCCGATGTCGTCGCGGTTGAGCACCTTGGCGCCGCCGCGCGTCGCGATCTCCAGCGCCTCGCGCGCGGTCATCGCCGACGGGCCTTTCTCCGGGCCGTGGGCGACACGCTGCAGCAGCAAGGCCTGCCGGACTTCACCGAGCATGTGGCCGCTGTCGTTGGACGCGCTGCCGTCGACGCCGATGCCCACCGGCACGCCGGCGTCGCGCATCGCACGGATGGGCGCGATGCCCGAAGCCAGCCGCATGTTGGAACACGGGCAGTGCGCCACGCCGGTGCCCGTGCGCGCGAAGAGGCGGATGCCCGCGTCGTCGAGCATCACGCAGTGGGCGCACCACACGTCGCGGCCGACCCAGCCGAGCTGCTCCGCGTATTCGGCCGGCGTGCAGTTGAACTTCTCGCGCGTGTAGGCGATGTCGTTGTCGTTCTCGGCCAGGTGGGTGTGCAGCGACACGCCATGCTCGCGTGCCAGCAGCGCCGAGTCGCGCATCAACTCGCGGCTCACCGAGAACGGCGAGCACGGCGCCACCACGATGCGCTGCATCGCGAAGCGGCCCGGGTTGTGCCAGCGTTCGATCAGGCGCTGCGTGTCTTTCAGGATCGCGTCTTCGCGCTCGACCACGCGGTCGGGCGGCAGGCCGCCTTGCGACTGGCCCACGCTCATCGAACCGCGCGCGGCGTGGAAGCGCATGCCGATCTCGGCCGCGGCCTCGATGCTGTCGTCGAGCCGCGTACCGTTGGGGTAGATGTAGAGGTGGTCGCTGCTGGTGGTGGCGCCCGACAGCAGCAGCTCGGCCATCGCGGTCTGCGTCGACACGCGCGTCATCTCGGGCGTGAGCCCGGCCCAGATCGGGTACAGCGTTTGCAGCCAGCCGAAGAGTTCGCGGTCTTGCGCCGGGCGGATGGCGCGGGTCAGCGACTGGTACATGTGGTGGTGCGTGTTCACCAGGCCGGGGATCACCACCTGGTCGCTCGCGTCGATCACCTCGTCGGCCGTGGCCGGCAGCTCGGTGCTGGGGCCGACGGCTTCGATCACGTTGTCGCGCACGAACACGCCGCCATCGGCGATCTCGCGCCGCGCATCGTCCATCGTCACGAGCAGGCGGGCGTTGCGGATCAGGAGGGTGGTCATGGGTGTCTCGTCACGCGCAGCCGGGAAGCGACGGGTCGGCGGGCTCCGGCCATTTTCGCCTCTGCCATGCAAGCCCAAGGCTTCAGCGACCAACCCCGAGCAAGGCCCGAGGGCGATGCCGCGCAAGGCACAGTTGAACGCAGAATTCAGCCCTGCGGAGAAAGAAGCTTCATCAAACTCTCGCGCAGTGGCGCGATGTCATCGCAAACGATGCTCCACAGTGTGTCGTCGTCGATGCCGAGGTAGCCGTGGATCAATCGATTGCGCATCGCGATGACCAGGCGCCAAGGCACGCCTGCAGACCCTGCCCGCACCTCGGCCGGCACATGGGTAGCCGCCTCGCCAATCAGTTCGAGATTTCTGAGCGTCGCGTCATAGCGCATCGCATCCAGCGAAAACGACGAGCGTTCGAGCCCGCGTGTGTAGGCCAGAACCTTGTCGCAGAACCCGATCATGTCTTCTACGTAGAACCGCCACTCGCGTACGGGGGGGCCCTCAGACATGAATCGCGTCCCGTTCGACGAAGGGTCTCAACTGCGGACGCAAGGCTTTGTCGGTCACGAGGTCGACAGAGCAGCCGAGCAAGTCTTCCAAGTAAAACTGGACGCCGAAGTACTGCGCTGAACTGGCTGGGCCATCGAAACCAACCAACACATCGGCATCGCTGCCTTCACGAGCTTGCTCGCGCGCCCGCGAGCCGAACAAGGCCAACCGAACAACGCCGAAGCGGCGTTGCAATTCGGGCTTGTGTTGAGTCAGCAGGGCGAGGATGCCAGCGCGGTCCATGGAGTGAATGATGCCGCAATTGCCTCGCAATGAAAAACGGCGCCCGACGGCACCATGGGTTGCGAGCGCGATCGCGTGGATCAGGCCCTCACCTTCAACCGCCACGCATGTTCGTCCGTCGTCACGAGCAGACGGGCGCTGCGGATCAGCGCCGCCAGCCGCGCGCCGCAGCGGTGCGCTCGGCCTCGGCATCCAGCGGTGCGCCCTGGATGGTGTCGTCCACGGCCTTCAACACGGCCGCAGGGATCGGCGTGGCCGCCATGCGCAAGTCACCCCCGGGCGGCGCGGTGCGGGCTTGCTGCGTCCACACCTGCAACGCCCAGGCATCGCCTTCGCGGCAGGCCACCCCTGCGGCATCTCCGCGCCACGCAAAGCTGCGGCAATACCGCTGCTCTCGCGACAGGAAGCTGATGCCCACGCGCACCGGCGCATCGGCCGCCTGGGTGCTGGCGAGCTGGGTCGACAGCGCTTGCGCGAGCGGCCCCTGCGCCACCCACGTGCCACCGCGCTGCGCCAGCGGCAAACCGTCTTCCGCCGAGGGCCACGGAAGCAATCGCCCGCCGAACAGGCCCAGCAGCAGGCAAGCTGCCATCGCACCCCATTGCGGCCAGCCCCAACCGCGCGAATCGTTCGCGGCCGGGCGCTGCAGGCGCGAAGGGTCGACATCGACGACCACGGCCTCCGATGATTTCAAGGCCTGGGCCAGGCGTGCCGGCACCGGCTCATCGAGCACCGGGTCGAAGGCCATGCGCAGCTGCTCGCGCAAGGCCTGCTCGCGCGCGAGCCGCAGCACCAGCGCGGGGTCGGCCGATACGGCTTGCTCGATGCGTGCCTGTTCGGCCGCGCCCAGTTCGCCGTCGACGAAGGCACGCAACAGGTCGTCGGAAATCACCGGGTTCGTCGTCATGCGCGGCTCCCATTCACCGGATCGCCCAGCGCTGCCTGCAATGCATCGCGAGCCCGCGCGAGGCGGCTGGTCAGCGTGCCGATCGGGATGTCCAGCACCTCGGCGGCTTCTTTGTAGGGCAGGCCTTCGACGAGCACCAGGCCCACCACCAGGCGCTGGTCGTCGTTGAGCTGCGCCATGGCCTTGTGCACGTCCATCGCGAGCTGTTGCTGGTCAGCGGGGTGGTGGCCCACGTGCTCGCCGGCCTCTTCAGGGGCCAGCACCTCGTCGCGCCGCGCGCGGGCGCGCACCTCGTCGATCCAAGCGTTCTTCATGATCCTGAACATCCAGCTGTCCAATCGGGTTCCGGGCTGCCACTGCTGCCAGCGCGTCAGCGCGCGTTCGACAGACAACTGCACCAGATCGTCGGCATCTTCCCGGTGGCGGGTGATGGCGCGCGCGAACCGGCGCAGCCGCGGCAGCAGCGCACCCAGCTCCTTTCGCACCTCGTCGGCCACAGAGTCCATGCAATACCGGTAGAACGATGCAGGCAGGGATTTTGTTCCATGGTTGCAGCGTTCTCGTTGTATGAAGACGATATGGTGTGCCCTGGAGACACGATGAAGGTTCTGCCGTTCTTGACCGCCGCCACGCTGGCCTGTGGCACCGCCGGCGCCTCGGCCCAGCTGAGGCTGCCGACATTGCCGTCGCTGCCCGGCGTGACGCTGCCGTCGGTGACACGCGCGCCGTCGACCCTGCTGACCGACAGCGAACTTGCGCCGCGCGATCTCAGTGACCTGCGCCGGCGCACCGTGCGCGAGCTGCTGCGCCGAAACAGCAGCGTGCTGGAAGCCGACCGGGCCGGCGAGCCGCTGGTCCGCGGCGAGGTGCTCGCCTTTTCACCCACGCCCAAAGCGCTGGACGCCTTGCGCGCTGCCGGCTTCGCGCCGCTGCGCGAGCGCCGGCTCGAGGGGTTGGACATGCGCGTGCTGGTGCTGCAGGCACCGCCCGGCCTGGGCACCGCCGCCGCGCTGGACCGCGCGCGCGAGATCGACCCGCCCGGCAGCTACGAACTCAACCACGTCTACACCGGCAGCGGCACGCTCGCGCCTGCGGGGGGTGCATCGGGTGCGGCTACCGCCCCGGCGCCTGCCGTGCCGGGGCGCATCGGCCTCATCGACGGCGGGGTCGACGAGCGCCACCCGGTGCTGCGCGCCGCACGACTGCAGACCCACGGTTGCGACGCCCGGCACCCCAGCGCGCATGGCACCGCCGTCGCGTCGCTGATGGTCGGCGAGGGCCGAAGTTTCCACGGCGCAGCACCCGGCGCCATGCTCTATGCCGCCGACGTGTTCTGCGACCAGCCGACCGGCGGCGCAGTCGATGCGGTGGCCGACGCCCTCGGCTGGCTCGCACAGGAGCGCGTGCCGGTGATCAACATCAGCCTGGTCGGGCCGGCCAACCGCCTGCTCGAGCGGGTGATCGCCGCGATGCAGGCGCGCGGCCACGTGATCGTGGCCGCCGTCGGCAACGACGGCCCCGCCGCGCCGCCGCTCTACCCTGCGGCCTACCCGGGCGTGGTCGGGGTGACGGCGGTCGATGCGCGCCGCCGCACCTTGCCCGAGGCCGCGCAAGGCCCGCAGGTGACGTTCGCCGCTCCCGGCGCCGACATGGCCGCGGCCGATGGCGCAGGAGGCTTCAGCCTGGCCCGCGGCACCTCGTTCGCGGCGCCCCTCGTCGCCGGGCTGCTGGCCCAGCACGTGGGGGCTTTAGCGCCAGGCAACACCAACACCGCAATCGGCGCCCTGGCGGCCATCGGGCTGGACCTGGGTGCCCCGGGCCGTGACCCGGTGTTCGGGCTGGGTCTGGTCGGCGAGGGCCTGCGTGCCAGTCCGATGCTGGCCCGAAAGTAGTTTTTCCTGATGGGCGACATACCTCAGCCATCCTCCGTTCGCCCGGAGCTTGTCGAAGGGTGCGCGTGCACTGCGCTGGCCTCGACAAGCTCAGCCCGAGCGGCCAGCGATCCCACCCACTGCCCGTATCAACGCCTCCCTCAACCGATGCACATCAATCGGCTTGGTGAGAAAGTCATTCATCCCCGCTGCCAGCGCCTCCTCCCGCTCGGAGACCAGTGCCGCCGCCGTCAACGCAATGATCGGCAACTCTTGCGCCGAATGCACCCCGCGCAGGCGCCTGGCTGCTTCGTGCCCGCTCAATCGCGGCATCTGCACGTCCATCAGCACCGCATCGAACGGCCGCCGCGCCGCAACGGCGCGCTCCACGGCGGCCACGCCCTCGACGCCGTCGACAGCCTGTGCCACCTCGATGCCCCATTGCTCCAGCATGGCCACGCCGATCATCATGTTGACGGCGTTGTCTTCGACCATCAGCACGCGCATGCCGGCCAGGCGCTCGATGTCCTGCGCTTCCGCGTGCGGGTCGATCACCGGGGCGTCAGTCTCCGGCAGCGGCACCTCGGCCCAGAAGCGGCTGCCGTGGCCCGGCGTGCTGTGCATGCCGACGCAGCCTTCCATCAATGACGCCAGCTCCTTGCAGATCGACAGGCCCAGGCCGGTGCCGCCGAAGCGCCGGGTGGTGGAGTCGTCGGCCTGCGTGAAGGGCTGGAACAGGCGCCGCTGCGTGGCCTCGTCGATGCCGGCGCCGGTGTCGCTCACGGTAAAGCGCACGCGGTGCGGGCTGGCCGGGTCGGTGGAGCGCGCCACGCCGATCTGCACCCGGCCGCGGTCGGTGAACTTCAGGCCGTTGGTGATGAAGTTGCTGAGGATCTGGCGCAGGCGCACCGGGTCGCCGCGCACCGTGGCGGGTACATCGTCGGCAACGTGCAGATCCAGTTCGAGCGAGCGTGCCTGCGCGAGCGACTGGTAGGCGTGGTGCACGGTCTTCAGCAACGCGTGCAGGTTAAAGGGCACGGCCTCGAGGCTGAACTTGCCGGCCTCGATCTTCGACAGGTCGAGGATGTCGGAGATGATGCCCGCGAGGCTTTGTGCGCTGTCCTGGATCTGCTCCAGGTACTGCTGGCGGCGGCCGGCCTCGATGCCAGGCTGCAGCGCCAGGTTGGCCAGGCCCAGCAGGCCGTTGAGCGGCGTGCGGATCTCGTGGCTGGTGTTGGCGAGGAAGGCGCTCTTGGCGCGGCTGGCGGCCTCGGCCACGTCGCGCGCCGCGGCCAGCGCGTGGTCGATCTGGCGGCGGTCGGTCACGTCTTCGGCGATCCAGATGGTGCCGCCGCGCGTCGGGTGCGTCGGGTCGACCACCTGGGCCCGCAAGCGGCACCAGAACAGGCCGCCGTCGCGCCGCGCCATCTGCTGCTCGAACTCGACGAGCTTGCCTTGCGACAGCAGCGGTGACGCGAGGCGGCCGAAGTTGTCGTAATCTTCGCGGCTGCCCCACACCGCCATGCCCGGCTCGCCGACCAAGGTGCCGGCCTCCCAGCCGAACATGCTTTCGAACCGCGGGTTGGCCTGCAGGAAGCGCCGGTCGCGCGTGAGCGCAATGCCGATCGACGCGTGCTTGAGGATGGCCTCGTGCTCCAGCCGTGCGCGCTGGGTTTCCGTCACGTCGCGGCCATTCAGCACCAGGTAGTCGCGGCCGTCCATGGAGAACTTGCCCGCCGAGACCAGCATCGTGACCTTCTGCCCCGACTTGGTCAGGAACAGCGTCTCCACGTTGGTGACGTCGCTGCCCGCCTTCACCGCAGAGAGGACGCTGTGGCGTTGTTCGACGTCCTGCCAGATGCCGAGCTCGAGCGCGCTCCGGCCCACGACCTCGTCGGCCGTGTAGCCGCACACGCGTGTGAAGCTGGCGTTGACCATCACGTAGGTGCTGGTCTCCATGTCGGTGAGCGTGATCAGGTCGGGGCTGGTCGCGAACAGGTGCGACAGCGTGGCCTGCGAACGCCGCAGTGCCGCTTCGATGGCCACGCGCTCGGTGACGTCGTGGTACAGCGCGAGCATCGCCGGCCCGTCGGGCGCGTTCACGCGCACGCCATTGGCTTGCACCGTGATCTGCCGGCCATCGACCGCATGGAGCTGCACCTCGGTCGGGTTCAGGCTCTTGCCGATCGGGTTGTTCAACAGAGCCTTGCGGCGCTCGTGCATCGACGCACGGGACGCGGCGGGGTAGAGCTGCTCCAGTTCGAAGCCGTTCATTTCCTCGGCCGACCCGAAGCCGAACAGGCGCGCGGCGCTGTCGTTGGCGAGCAGGGTGATGCCGTCGCGGTACAAGACCAGGGGCGTCGGCGACAGCGAGAACAGCTCTCGGTAGCGGCTTTCGCTGTGCTGTTGCGCTTCACGCGCCAGCGCCTCGGCGGTGACGTTGCGGCCCACACCCCAGTAGCCGGCGAAGCGGCCCTTGTCGTCGAAGCGTGGCCGCCCGCTCACGCTGAAATGCAAGGTACGGCCCGATGCGGTTCGGCAGCGAAAGGGCAGGTCGCTGAAGTCGCGCCGTGCCTCCAGGTCCTGGCGATTCAACGACAGCGCGGCCGGGTCGATCTCCATGTCCGGCGTTTCCCATGGGCGCAGGCCGAGCCGCGCCTCGGTCACGGCAGATGGGCCACTGAGTGGGTGGTTGATGATGCGGCTGAAGCGCAGTTCAGCGTCGAGTTCCCAGTACCAGTCGGCCGCGATGGCCAGCAGGCTGCGAAAGCGTTGCTCGCACTCGGCCGCTTCCGCCGTGACGCGTTGCAGCACCACCATCGCCACGCCGAAGCCCAGTGCCAGCAGCAGGCAGGCGCCGGCCAGCAGCGCTTTCATGCCCGGTTGCAGAGCAATCAGCGCGGAGCCGGCGCAAAGCCATACTCCGGCGATCGAGATGCCGCAACCGATGCCGAAAACCAGCTTGGCGAGGCGGTGGTTCAGCCCCGGCCGGAAGGCAGCGACCGAGTGGTTCAGCCGGGATTCGCGAGGTTCTTTCATCCAGGAGCCCCGACGCGCGAAGGGTGCAGCAGTGTGGCCTGCGCTAGAGCGCGCGCGTGGCCTCGTTTTCCCCGTGTGCGGAAGGTGAAGACCGTGCCGCATTCAATGCTGCACGTGTCTGCTGCGCCGCTGCACGCGCGGCCGAGGCGAAGTCAGCGCCCGACGATGCGTAGAGCACGGCACGCGACGAGTTCACCACGATGGGCGCATCGGGGCGCCAACCGGCACGCACCGTGGCCTGCGCATCGCCGCCTTGTGCGCCGACGCCCGGGATCAGCAGCGGCAGCGTGGGCGCCAGTTCGCGCACGCGGGCGATCTCGCCCGGGAAGGTCGCACCGACCACCAGGCCGAGCTGCCCGGTCTTGTTCCATTCGCCCTGAGCGAGGCGGGCGATGTGTTCGTAGACCATCGCGCCGCCTTCGAGCTTGCGCGCCTGCAGGTCGGAGCCGCCGGGATTGGAGGTGCGGCACAGCAGGATCAGCCCGCGGTCGGTGTAGCGCAGCCAGGGCTCGATCGAGTCGAAGCCCATGAAGGGCGAGAGCGTCACCGCGTCGGCCTGGTAGCGCTCGAAGGCTTCGCGCGCGTACTGCTCGGCGGTGCTGCCGATGTCGCCACGCTTCGCGTCGAGGATCACCGGCACGCCGGGCGCCACGCGCTTGATGTGCGCCATCAGCCGCTCGAGCTGGTCTTCGGCGCGGTTGCCGGCGAAGTAGGCGATCTGCGGCTTGAAGGCGATCACCAGGTCTTTGGTGGCGTCGACGATCGCGGCGCAGAACTCGTAGATGCGGCTCGCGTCGTTCTTCCACGTGCCCGGGAACTTGCCGGGCTCGGGATCGAGGCCCACGCAGAGCAGTGAGTCGTTGTTGCGTTGCGCAGCGGCGAGTTGGTCCGTGAATTTCATGTCAGTCCTCGTATGCCTGAGCCGCCAGCAAGCGCAGCGAAGCGTTTGATCGAGCCACCGCCGCGGATCCGGCTCTGCCGGTCCGCCAGCGGGCGCCCCTCGGGGGCAGGAGCGGAGCGACTGGGGGGCTCAAATTCTTTTGGCCAGCTGAGCCCCGATGCCGGTGTAGCTGCCCGGCGTCATGGCCAGCAGCCGCGTCTTCTCGGCCTCGGGGATCTCGAGCGTGCCGATGAACTGCTGGATGGCTTCGCGCGTGATGGTCTTGCCGCGCGTGAGCTCCTTCAGGCGCTCGTAGGGGTTGGGCAGCTTGTAGCGGCGCATCACCGTCTGGATCGGTTCGGCCAGCACCTCCCAGGCGCTGTCGAGGTCGGCCGCCAGGGCCTCGCGGTTCACTTCGAGCTTGCTCATGCCCCGCAGCAGGCTGTCGTAGCCGAGCAGCGCGTAACCCATTGCCACGCCCATGTTGCGCAGCACGGTGCTGTCGGTCAGGTCGCGCTGGAAGCGGCTGATGGGCAGCTTCTGGCTCAGGTGGGTGAGCAGCGCGTTGGCGAGGCCGAAGTTGCCTTCAGCGTTCTCGAAGTCGATCGGGTTGACCTTGTGCGGCATGGTCGACGAGCCGATCTCGCCTTCCTTGGTGCGTTGCTTGAAGTAGCCCAGGCTGATGTAGCCCCACACGTCGCGCGACCAGTCGATCAGGATGGTGTTGGTGCGCGTAATCGCGTCGAACAGCTCGGCCATGTAGTCGTGCGGCTCGATCTGAATGGTGTACGGGTTGAAGGCCAGGCCGAGCTGCTTCTCGATCACGCGGCGGCTGAAGGCCTCCCAGTCGAAATCGGGGTAAGCCGACAGGTGGGCGTTGTAGTTGCCGACGGCCCCGTTCATCTTGGCGAGCAGCTGCACGCCGTCGATGCGCTTGCGCGCATTGGCCAGGCGCGCGACCACGTTCGCCACTTCCTTGCCGACGGTGGTGGGGCTCGCGGTCTGGCCGTGCGTGCGGGCCAGCATCGGCACGTCGGCCAGGTCTTTCGCGAGCTTGGACAGCGTGGCGATGATCTTGTCGAGCGTGGGCAGCAGCACCTCTTGCCGCGCGGCCTTGAGCATCAGGCCGTGGCTGGTGTTGTTGATGTCTTCGCTGGTGCAGGCGAAGTGCACGAACTCGCCGGCCGCCTTCAGCTCGGGCGTGTTGTCGAAGCGGCTCTTGAGCCAGTACTCGACCGCCTTCACGTCGTGGTTGGTGGTCTTCTCGATGTCCTTGATGGCCTGGGCATCGGCTTCCGAGAATCGCGTCACCAGCCCGCGAAGCAGGCCGCGGCCTGCTTCCGACAACGGCTTGAACTCGGCAAAGCCAGCGTCCGACAGTGCAATGAACCACTCCACCTCCACCTGCACGCGCCGGTGCATCAGCCCGAACTCGGACAACAGCGCACGCAGCGGCGCCACCTTGGGGGCATAACGGCCGTCGAGCGGAGAAAGGGCGGTGAGGGCTGAAAGGTTCATGCGTGGTGCGGCCGGTGGGGCGGAGAGAAGAGACGGGGCGGGGGCGGAGCAGGCGCAATTTTAATCGCCCGGCGCTTCGAAACCCCGCCCTGCTGGTGCATGCCGATTGACGCTGGCGGAACAGCTCTTGCTTAATGCCACCTCACGCGCTCATCACCCACCGAAGGAGACTTCCATGCCCTTGCCTTTCGTTCGCCGTGCCGTGTTGCGCGGTGTGCTCGCCGCACTGGCCTTGTCCACCCTGGGCAACGCCGCACTGGCCCAGGCCAAGCTCAAGGTGGCCGCGATCTACACCGTGCCGGTCGAGCAGCAATGGGTCAGCCGCATCGACAAGGCGCTGAAGGCCGCTGTGGCGCGCGGCGAGATCGAATACGTGTTCAGCGAGAACGTCACCAACGCCGACTACGAGCGCGTGATGCGCGGCTACGCCGAGAAGGGCAACACGCTGATCGTCGGCGAGGCCTTTGCGGTCGAGGCGGCGGCGCGCAAGGTCGCGAAGGACTACCCCAAGATCAGCTTCCTGCTCGGCAGCTCGGGCAAGCCGCAGGCGCCCAACTTCTCGGTGTTCGACAACTTCATCCAGGAGTCGGCCTACCTGTCGGGCATGGTGGCGGGCGGCATGACCAAGACGAACAAGATCGGCATGGTCGGCGGCTACCCCATCCCCGAGGTGAACCGCCTGATGAACGCCTTCATGGCCGGCGCGAAGGAAGTGAACCCCAAGGTCGAGTTCATGGTGACCTTCATCAACAGCTGGTTCGACCCGCCCAAGGCCAAGGAAGCCGCCTTCGCACAGATCGACAAGGGCGCCGACGTGCTCTACGCCGAGCGCTTCGGCGTGAGCGACGCTGCGAAGGAAAAAGGCAAGCTCGCCATCGGCAACGTGATCAACACGCAGGACAAGTACCCCGACACCGTGGTCGCCTCGGCGCTGTGGAACATGGAGCCCACCATCGCCCTCGCGATCAAGAACGCCAAGGCCGGCAGCTTCAAGGCCGAAGACTACGGCCCGTATTCGACGATGAAGCACAAGGGCTCCGAGCTCGCGCCGCTGGGCAGCTTCGAGAAGAAGGTGCCGGCCGAGATCGTGGCCAAGGTCAAGGCGGCCGAGAAGGCGATTGCCGACGGCAAACTGGCGGTCAAGGTCGACGACAGCCAACCCAAGCCGACGGCGAAGTAAAGACCGTGCGTCATTCCCGCGCAGGCGGGAATCCACGCTGTGCGGCGATGCTGGATCCCGCCTGCGCGGGAATGACGGTGGCCAAGGCACAAATGGTTTGCCGCCGACAATGCGGCGCACTCCAGAACGCCTTTGAATCCCATGCCGATCCGATCTTCATACCGCGCGGCCACTCTCGTCGCCGCGTTGCTGGCCCTGAGCGCTTGCGACCGTGGCGCGCCGCCACCGGCCCCCGCGGCCGCATCGGCCGTGGTGCTCACCGCCGCGGCGGCTCCTTCCGCGCCCGCCTCCGCACCCGACCCTGCTGTCGCCGCCCAGATGCAGCAGCGCGCCGACGCCGTGCTCGCCGCGCACCGCCAGATGATCGTGCTGATGAACGGCGAGCGAGCGCTCAAGCCGGCCGAGCGGCGTGCGGTCGGTGCGGTCGGCCAGCTGCTGTTCCACGACCTGCAGGAGCGCGTCGAAGCCCTGCTCGCGACGTCTGCCAACACCACCGATGCCACGACGCTGGCGGCCCTGAACGCCCTGCTCGACCGCATCGAGAGCGAGCCGAGCTGGTTCGACGCCGACCGCCTGGCGTTCAAGGAATTCCTCACGCGCCTGTCGGCGCAATACGGCCAGTCGCAGTCCATCGCCGGGCTCAAGCTCGCCAAGCGCGCCAACGAAGACCTGGCCGTGCTGGCCGAGGTGGAGCAGGCCTACGACAAGGAACTGAAGGACGTGTTCGGCCGCTTCGCCAAGCGCGGCATCGAGCTCAAGCGCGAGAAGTGGGCCGACTACGTGGCCAAGCTGTCGACGCTGTACTCGCGCGAACAGATCCTGAAGGACTACGCGACCATCGTGCCCTACACCGCGCCGAGCAAAGGCGCGAAAGAAGAAGCCGATGCACGCGAGATCTTCGGCACCTCGCTGCCGGCCAAGACCGTGGTGCTGACCTTCGACGACGGCCCGCACGCCAAGTACACCGATGACATCCTCGACATCCTGAAGCGCTACGATGCGCCGGCCATCTTCTTCAACCTGGGCCGCAACCTGGGCACGGTCGACGCGCAAGGGCATGCGAAGTTGGGCGCCAACGGTGCCGTTGCCAAGCGTGTGCTCGCCGCCGGCCACACGCTTGCCAACCACAGCTTCAGCCACAGCGTGATGGCCAAGATGGCCGACGACGCGGTGCGTGTGGAAACCGCCAACACCGAGCTGCTGCTCGACGCGGCGGGCCGCCAGCCGTCATCGCTGTACCGCTTTCCCTACGGCGCACGCAATGAGTCGGTGCTGAGCACGGTCGAGACGCTGAAGCTGCGTTCGATGATGTGGAGCGTCGACTCGCTCGACTGGGCCGACCCTGTGCCCAAGAGCATTGCCGAGCGCGTTCTGAGCGAGGTCGACAAGGCGCAGCGCGGCGTGATCCTGTTCCACGACATCCAGGGCCGCACCGTCCAGGCGCTGCCGGTGGTGCTCGACCAGCTGGTGGCCGACGGCTACCGCTTCGCCACCTGGCGCGACGGGCACTTCGTCGTCAACCCACCGAAGAAGGCCGCACCCGAGGCCGCGCTCGCCGCCTCGGCCGACACGCTGTACCGCGACAGCCATGCGCTGGTGGTCGGCATCGACCAGTACGCCAAGTGGCCCGCGCTGCACCATGCCGTGCGCGATGCAAAGGCGATGCAGGAGCTGCTCGTCTCGCGTTTCGGCTTCAAGCCCGAGAACGTGACGGCTCTCTACGACGGCGAGGCCACCCGCGCCAACATCCTGCGGGTGTTGAACGAGAAGCTCGGCGACGCCAAGCGCGTGAAGCGCGACGACCGCGTCGTGGTCTTCTACGCCGGCCATGGCGGCACGCGCAAGCTCACGAGCGGCCGCGACGTGGGTTATCTGATCCCTGTGGATGCGGCGGTGAGCGACTTCGCGTCCGACGCCATCTCCATGCCGCAGCTGCAGGAAGTGGCCGAGGCCCTGTCGGCCAAGCACGTGCTGTTCATCGTCGACGCGTGCTACTCCGGGCTGGGCCTCACGCGCGGCGGCGGGGCGAGCGCGTCCACCAATTTCCTGGCCGACAACGCGCGCCGCCTGGGCCGCCAGATGCTCACCGCCGGCGGTGCCGACCAGCAGGTGGCCGACGACGGCCCTGCCGGCCACTCGGTCTTCACCTGGACGCTGCTGCAGGCGCTGAACGGCAAGGCCGACCTGAACGGCGACGGCGTGATCACCGGCACCGAACTGGCGGCCTACGTGGCGCCCTCGGTCGCGGCCATCGCCCGCCAGACACCGGCCTTCGGCAGCCTGCCGGGCTCCGAAGGCGGCGAGTTCGTGTTCGAGATGCCCATCGACCGTGAGGCCTTGAGCGGCGACACGCAGCAGCTTGACGCCGACACCAGCCGATTGAACAAGCGGCTCGACGATGCGGGCGCTGCGGCCGTGCAGACTGCAGCTGCGAAACCAGGCACGCCCACCAATGTGCAGGTGGTCGTGAAGAACCTCGAAGGCGGCGAAACCAAGCTGTCGACCCCCGCCGCGCTGCCGGTCGCGCCGCGCGTGGCAGCGCAGCGCGCGAACGACCGCGGCCTCGCGCTCTACCGCGAACGCCGCTACGACGAGGCCGAGGCGGCCTTCACCGAGGCGCTGAAGCTGCAACCCAAGTTCGCGCTCGCAGCCAACAACCTCGGCTTCGTCTACTTCAAGCGCGAGAAGCCGGCCGAGGCCGCGCGCTGGTTCGAGCGCGCGATCGAGATGGACGGCAGCCGCGCCCTCGCCTACCTGAACCTTGGCGATGCGCACCTGCAGGCCGGTGCCGATGCGAAGGCACTGGCGGCGTACACAACGTTCGTGGGGCTTTCTCCCAAGCACCCGCGCACAGCCGAGCTGCAGGCCTGGATTGCATCACCCGACGCGGCGCACAAACCCAAAGTGCCATGACCCCAGCGCTGTCGCTCGAAGGCATCACCAAGCGCTTCGGCAGCCTGGTGGCCAACGATGCGATCTCGCTGACGCTCGATCAAGGCGAGGTGCTTGCGCTGCTCGGCGAGAACGGCGCGGGCAAGAGCACGCTGGTGTCGATTCTCTTCGGCCACTACCGTGCCGACGAAGGCAGCGTACAGGTGTTCGGCGAGCCGCTGCCGCCGGGTCAGCCGAAAGCGGCACTGGCAGCCGGCATCGGCATGGTCCACCAGCACTTCACGCTGGCCGACAACCTGAGCGTGCTCGACAACGTGCTGCTCGGCACCGAGCCGCTGTGGCAACCGTTCTCGAAACGGCGCGAGGCGCGTGCAGCCCTGGTCGAGACGGCGCAGCGCTTCGGCCTGCAGGTCGACCCCGACGCACGCGTGGCCGAGTTGTCGGTCGGGGAGCGGCAGCGCGTCGAGATCCTGAAGGCGCTGGTGTCCGTCGGCCGGCGCAAGGGTGCGCGCATCCTGATCCTCGACGAGCCCACCGCGGTACTCACGCCGGCCGAAGCCGAGTCGCTGTTCGCCACGCTGCAGCAGCTGGTCGCGCAAGGGCTGAGCGTGATCTTCATCAGCCACAAGCTCGACGAGGTGCTGCGCGTGTCGCACCGCATCGCGGTGCTGCGTGGCGGCAAGCTGGTGGCTACGCTGCCTGCGGCTGAGGCCGACAAGGCGATGCTGGCCGAATTGATGGTGGGGCGCCGCGTCGAGATGCCGCGGCGCGAACCGAGCGCTGCCGTGCAGCAAGCCGAGGCGTGCAGGCTTCGTGGTGCCACCGTGCGCGGCGCGAACGAACGCGCTGTGCTCGACGGCGTGAGCCTGTCACTGCATGCGGGCGAGATCGTCGCGATTGCTGGTGTGGCCGGCAACGGGCAGCAGGCGCTGGCTGAACTGCTGTTCGGTTTGCGTGCGCTCGATGGCGGTGAGCTGCGATTGCAGGGCAAGCCAATGCCGGCGCGTGCCGGTGCCTGGGTGCAGGCCGGCGTCGCACGCATCCCCGAAGACCGCCATGCAGTCGGCGTGGTGGGCGATCTGCCGATGTGGGAGAACGCGGTGCTCGAGCGCTTTGCGACGCCGGTGTTCTCGACGCTCGGCGTGATGAAGCGCGGCGCGGCACGCGCGCATGCACAGAGCCTCGTCGATCGCTACGACGTGCGCGGCACGCAGTCGACCGGCGTCGACACGCCGACACGCGCGCTCTCCGGCGGCAACATGCAGAAGCTCATCCTCGGCCGTGCGTTGATGACGGACGATGCGGCTGCACCGCTGCTCATCGTCGCGGACCAGCCCACCTGGGGCCTGGACATCGGCGCCGTCGCCTACGTGCACCAGCAGCTGCTCGACGCCTGCGCCAAAGGCTCGGCCGTGCTGCTGATCTCCGAAGACCTGGACGAGATCTTCGCGCTGGCCGATCGCATCGCAGTGATGCACCACGGGCGCTTGAGCGAAGCGAAACCGGCCGCGCAATGGACGCTGACCGACATCGGCCTCGCGATGACGGGTGAGACTGCCCATGCACCTTGAACGCCGCGCCCAGACCTCGCGTGCGCTGCAGCTCGCCGCGCCGCTGATCGCCATCGCGTTCACGCTTGCGGTGTCGTCGCTTCTCGTGCTGTGGGCCGGCGCGCCGGTCGGGCAGGCCTATGCGCTGCTGGTCGAAGGCGGCTTCGGCTCGCGCTTCGCCTGGGGCGAAACACTCACGCGCGCCACGCCGCTCATCCTCACCGGCCTGGCTGCGGCGGTGGCCTTTCGCGCGCGGCTGTTCAACATCGGCGCCGAAGGGCAGCTCTATGTGGGCGCACTGGCCGCGGTGGCGGTGGGCGGCCTGCACGGCGGCAACGGCTTCGAGCTGTCGCCGTGGGTGCTGTTCCCACTGATGATGCTCGCGGCCGCACTCGCCGGTGCACTGCTGCTGCTCGGCCCCGCGCTGATGAAGAGCCGCCTCGGCGTTGACGAGGTGGTGACCACGTTGCTGCTCAACTTCATCGTGCTGCTCTTCGTCTCGATGATGCTCGACGGCCCGATGAAAGACCCGACCGCGATGGGCTGGCCGCAAAGCGTGGCGCTGCAAGACGCGCTGCAACTCGGCAAGCTGATCGAGCGCAGCCGCGTGCACACGGGCTTGCTCGGTGCGCTGGTGCTGGCCGTGCTGTTGTGGGCGCTGCTCAAGTTCACGACGACAGGCTTTCAGATCCGCGCGGTCGGCGCCAATGCACGCGCATCCGCCTTCGCCGGCATGCCAGTCGGCTGGGTCACGGTGAAGGTGGCGCTGTTGTCGGGCGCACTCGCCGGCCTGGCCGGTGCGATCGAGGTCGCAGGCCGCACCGGCTACCTCACGCTCGACATGTCGCCGGGGTACGGCTACAGCGGCATCGTGATCGCGATGCTGGCGGCCTTGAATCCACTCGGCGTGGTGGCGGCCGCCGTGTTCGTCGCCGGCATCCTGGTCGGTGCCGACAGCATGAGCCGCGCGGTCAACGTGCCGACTTACATTGCCGACGTGATCGTGTCGGTCTCGCTGCTGTCGATGCTGGTGGCGACGCTCTTCGCCCAGTACCGCATCGTCTTCAACCGGCGGGTCGCTCATGCTGGCTGAAACCCTCGACCTGCTGCTGAGCGTGCCCTTCTGGGTCGCGGTGCTGCGCATCGCCACGCCGCTGATCCTCGGCACGCTGGGCGTGCTGCTGTGCGAGCGCGCCGGTGTGCTGAACCTCGGCATCGAAGGGATCATGGTGGCGGGAGCCTTCGCCGGCTGGCTCGCGGTCTATCACGGTGCCGGGCTCTGGTGGGGTGTGCTCGCGGCGGCGGCAGTCGGCGCGGCGTTCGGGTTGCTGCATGGTGTGTTGACGGTGACGCTGAGCCTCTCGCAACACGTGTCGGGCCTCGGCATCACGCTCTTCGCGACCAGCATCGCGAGCTATGCCTACCGCGTGAGCTTTCCCAAGGTCGACAGCCCGCCGACCATCCAGCCGTTTGCGGAAATGACCTGGCTGCCGATCCCGGTGCTGAACGCGCAGACGCCGCTCTCGCTGCTCGCGCTACTGCTAGTGCCGCTGATCGGCTACGGGCTCTACCGCACGCCCATCGGCCTGGCCGTGCGCATGGTGGGCGAGAACCCGGCCGCGGCCGAAGGCCAGGGTCTGAGCGTGGCGCGCGTGCGCATCGGCGCCATCGTCGCGGGCTCGGCGCTGATGGGCGTGGCGGGTTCGTTCCTCACGCTCGCGGCCTTCAACGCGTTCTACTTCAACATGGTCAACGGGCGCGGCTGGGTTTGCGTGGCGCTGGTCGTGTTTGCCTCGTGGCGGCCGGGCAAGGCCTTGCTCGGTGCGGTGCTCTTCGCGTTGTTCGATGCGCTGCAGCTGCGCCTGCAGCAATCGGGCGGCGGGCTCTTCGGCATCGCGGTGCCGTATCAGGTCTACCTGATGCTGCCCTACTTGCTGTCGATCGTTGCGCTGGTCGTGATGGCACGCCGCGCGGCCTATCCGCAGGCGCTGATGAAGCCATACCGCAAGGGTGAACGCTGACAGCGGACAGCCGCACTGTCACAGCGCTTTCACACACCGAACGTTCAATGCCGGGGGACTGCGCATGTCGCGTGGACTTTCCGGCTTCCATGAACACACACCACCACAAGACCTGGGCTGCGCTCGCTGCGGCTGCCATGCTGCTGTCCGCCTGCGGCGGCAGCGACGACGATACCCCCGCCCCGGCACCCGCCACCACGATCGGCAGCTTTCTCGATTCAGCGGTCGAAGGGCTGGACTACAGCGTAGCCGGCGGCACCGCCACGGCCACCACCGCCGGAGGCCACTTCAGCTGCCAGGCCGGCCAGACGCTGAGCTTCAGCGCCGGCGGCCTGGCCCTCGGGTCGGCACCTTGCGCCGCCACCATCACGCCGCTCACACTGGCCGGCGGCACCGATGTGAAAGCCGATGCGGTCGTCAACCGCTTGCTCGCACTGCAGTCGCTCGACGACGACCTCGACCCGTCGAACGGCATCCGCCTCACCACTGCCGCGAAGGCCGCGCTGGCCGGCAAGACGCTGGACTTCAGCGCCTCGGCCGCGGCCTTCAACACCGCGCTGAACACCACGCTGGCCGCCTTGCCCGCGCCGTACAACGCCCGCGTCGTCGATGACAATCGCCGCATGCTGGCGCGCGAGCACTTCGAGAACACGCTGGGTTCCGCACTGGGCTCGCCGGTTGCCGAAGCATCGACGCAGAGCAACACGCTGGGCAGCGTCGGCGTGAGCATCACCCGCTACCAGTTGCAGGCCGACAAGCGCTTCAACGTGCCCTACGAGGGCAGCAACGCCGCCATCAAGGCCGACTTCGCAGACGGCTTCCTGCCCGCCTACGGCTCGGGCCTCGCGTTCAAGGGCAAGGCGGCCGACGGCACGCTCGAGTTCTATGCCATCACCGACCGCGGCCCGAACGGCGACGGCCCCAACGCGCCGGTGCCCGGTGCTGCGGCCGGCACGGTCAACATCAGCAAGGTGTTCCCGGCGCCTTCGTTCGCGCCGAGCTTCGGTGTCGTCAGCGTGGGCAAGGCCGGCGCGGTGCTGACGTCGAGCACACCGCTCAAGGTCAACGCCAGCAAGAAGATCACCGGCCTGCCGCCGCAGTCGGGCCTGGGCTCGACCGGCGAGACGCCGCTGACCGACGCGTACGTGTTCGACGCCGCCAAGTCCAACTACGACGCCAACGGCCTCGACCCCGAGACCCTGGTGCTCGACACCGCGCGCAACGTGCTGTGGACGAGCGACGAGTACGGCCCCTTCATCGCCAAGATCGACATCGCCACCGGCATCATCCAGAAGAAGTACGGCCCCGGCACCGGTGCGGCCGACCTGCCGGCCATACTGGCGCTGCGCCGCGTCAACCGCGGCATGGAAGGGCTGACGCTCGACGTCGCGAGCGGCAAGCTGCACGGTTTCCTGCAAAGCCCGATCGACCCGAAGGACGGTGCCGGCAAGTCGCTGAAAGCCAAGCCGCCCGGCGGCAGCAATACCGACGTGCGCCACATCGCCAAGTTCACCCGCTGGCTCGAGTTCGACCCGGCGACTGAAAAGTCGAAGCTCTACGCCTACCCGATCGACGGCAGCCAGTACGACAAAGACCGCACCGGCAACGCCAAGCTGGGCGACGTGGTGAGCCTGGGCAACGGCAAGTTCATCGTCATCGAACAGGGCGCGCGCAAGAGCGATGCGAAGGTCTTCAACAAGCTGATGCTGGTGGAGATCCCGGCCAACGCGACCGACATCGCCGCGCTCGACCAGAACCTCGAGGTCAGCAGCATCACGCAAGCCGCCTCCAACGGCGCCGACTACTCGACGGTCGTCACGCTGAAGAAGACCGAGCTGCTCGACCTCAACATCGCCGGCTGGCTGGCCGAGAAGGCCGAGGGACTGACGGTGGTCGACGACCACACGCTGGCGCTGGTGAACGACGACGATTTCGGCCTGCGCACCATCCTGCTCGACGCCAATGGCGCCACCGTGGCCGGCAGCATCGAAGACTGCACGGTCGATGCGGCCGGTGCCATCGCCTCCGGCTGCCCGGCCGGCGTTGTCGGTGCGCGGCTCACGCGCGGCACCGACAGCGAGCGGCCCACGCGCTTGTGGCTGATCAAGTTCGACAAGAAGCTGTCGGATTTCGTGCTGCCCTGACTGCCATCACCCACTGCAAGGTCATCCACTGCAAGGCGCCTCCTGCGGGAGGCGTTTTCATTTGCGCGGGGCGTCACGCCATCGTCATACCCGCTTTCCACAATCGTCGAGGCGCGGCGAGATGGCGGCGCGGCTCGGCGCATCGGGTTCGGGCAAGTCGACGCTGCGCAAGCAAAGGAATTTTCGTGGCCCACGCTCTCTCTTGCGACGACATCGAAGCCCTGTTCCTGCGGCACGGTGCGCAGCCCTGCGACTCGCTTCGGCGCGAGCCCGTAACGGCACTCGAGCACGCGCTGCAATGCGCCCAGCTCGCCGAATGGGCGCATGCCGACGACGCGCTGGTGGCAGCCGCCTTTCTGCACGACATCGGGCACTTTCCGCTCGAAGGCGATGGCCTTGGCGACGCGGCCGACGACCGCCACGAGACGCGCGCCCTGCCCTTCCTCGAAGACCGCTTCGGCCCCGAGGTGCTGCAACCGATCCGCCTGCACGTGGCGGCCAAGCGCTACCTGGTGGCGACCGACCCCGATTACCTGGGCGGGCTGTCGCCGGCCTCGGTGCACTCGCTGGGTTTGCAAGGCGGCGCGATGACGCCGGCTGAAGTAGACGCCTTCGAGGCCACGCCCTTCGCGATGGACGCCCTGCAACTGCGCCGCTGGGACGACCTCGCCAAGGTGCCGCGCCAGCGCACGCCGCCGCTCGACTACTACATCGCGCTGCTCGACGACCTGCAGCTTGCCGCGGCGACCACGGCAAGCTCGAGGTCGGCCCGCAGACGATCACCTGAATCCGTGACGCTGCCGAACGCTGGAGTCGCCAAGTTGTTGATGTGATGGACGAATTTGTGAGGGATGATCGTGAAGGCGGATCACCCTGCGGGTGAGTTGAGTCGGGGTATCGTTTTGGAT
>Ga0307508_10000877_pt1 | contig 35003 bp, 34 predicted proteins | sample 9_EM_MG_FD_203089 | JGI IMG/M metagenome (GOLD analysis project Ga0307508, IMG submission 203089) | Populus trichocarpa ectomycorrhiza microbial communities from riparian zone in the Pacific Northwest, United States - 9_EM | ecosystem: Host-associated > Plants > Roots > Unclassified | place...
GCTAGGTGGGCCGACCGGAGACTCACGGAGGTCCGCGCGAATGCACGCAGAGTGACGGCGCCCGGAAAGATGGTATTCGATTTGTCTTCACAACTGGCGGGATGTGCCCACGTCCGTCTGGTTGTGACGCTCCAGCGAAGACTGTTCCCGGGCCGGCGGCCGATTCATCACGGCTCCCTCGGAATAGATCAACTAGGGATCGCCGGCCCCGGCCCTCGGCGGCGGCACCGGCCGGGACGGGCTAGATGATCTCTGTCAGTGGTCGTACGCGATGAGGGAACGCATGACGGTGCCAGGTCGCGGCGGTGAGGGCCAGGACGTGTTGTAGGACGCGGACCAGGACACCGTTGGGGGTGTACCCACCGTGCTGTTCGAGTCCGAGTTGTCCCTTGAAGGTTTCATTGACTCGGGACGCAAGGAATCGATCATCTAGCGGCGTACCGGAAGAGTGCTCCCTTTTTGGCCCGTCGTCACGCTGGGGTGACGTGTGGTCGGTACCTTGTTTGCTTCGTGATCGGTTTCTCCCAGGGGCGTGGACGATGGGTGGCACAGGCGGAGAGATCGTCCTGGTGCTCGTGCTGGTGCTGGTCAACGCGGTGTTCTCGGGCAGTGAGATGGCTCTCGTGTCGTTACGGGACAGCCAGGTGCAGCGGCTTGAGCGGCAGTCCCGCCGTGGCCGGGTTCTGGGCAGGCTGACCCGCGACCCCAACCGATTCCTGGCGACGATCCAGATAGGCATCACGCTGGCCGGGTTCCTGGCCTCGGCGGCCGCGGCCGTGTCGCTGTCCACTCCACTGGTCAAACCGCTCGGCTTTCTCGGGTCGGCCGCCAAGCCCGGCGCGATCGTCGTCGTGACGGTCGCGCTGACCTTCGTGACCCTGGTCATCGGCGAGCTGGCGCCGAAGCGGATCGCCATGCAGCGCACCGAGGGCTGGGCGCTGCTGGTGGCCCGCCCGCTGGACGTGCTGTCGATGATCTCGCGGCCCGTCGTCTGGCTGCTCGGCGTCTCGACCAACCTCGTCGTACGCCTGGCCGGCGGTGACCCGACCGCCCAGCGCGACGAGGTCACCACCGAGGAGATCCGCGACATGGTCGCCGCGCAGCAGGACTTCTCGGCCGAGCAGCGCACGATCATCAGCGGGGCGTTCGAGATCGCCGACCGGATCCTGCGGGAGATCCTGGTGCCCCGCCGCGACGTGCTCACCCTGCCGACCGGCGCCGCCGCCCACGAGGCGCTGCGCACGCTGATCGCGGGCGGCCACTCGCGCGCGCCGGTGGTCGGGCCGGCCGGCCTCGACGACGTGATAGGCGTGGTGCACCTGCGCGACCTGATCGACGCCACCGGGCCGGTCGACGCGCTGTGCCGGCCGGGCATGTTCCTGCCTGAGACGCTGCGGGTGTCGGACGCGCTCAAGGGTCTGCGCGGGGAGCGGCAGCAGCTGGCCATGGTGGTCGACGAGCGGGGCGCGATCGACGGCATCATCACGATGGAGGACCTGGTCGAGGAGATCGTCGGGGAGATCTACGACGAGACCGACCGGGACGTGGCCGCGGTCGTGCACGAGCCGGACGGCGCGCTTCTGATGCCGGGCTCGTTCCCGATCCACGACCTGCCCGACCTCGGGTTCTGCGACGATTCGGACGCCCACGAGGAGGGCGACTACACGACGATCGCCGGGATGGTGCTGGCGGCGCTCGGCCACATCCCGACCGCGCCCGGCGAGGTGGTCACGCTGCCGCAGTTCACGGCCGAGGTGGTCGAGGTGACCAGGCGGGCGATCACCCGCGTACGCCTGCGGCCTTTGCCTCTGACCCCGGACCGCGACGGCGGATAACCCACAGTCTGTGCGACTTTCGCCCCGGATCGGGGGTCGGCGGGAGCATTCGCCCACGGAGAGCATTGCGGGACACCGGGGTACAGGCGCACAGTCACTACGCTCACTGTCACCGCGAGTGATCATCCGCCTGAGGGGGATCCGCCATGACCAGCAACAGCCCGGTGTCGTCGAACGCCTACGAGTACCTGGACAACGTCGGCCCCGAGGAGCGGGCGCGGCTCGAGGCGGTCCGCCGCTACCGGCTGGTCGACCAGCCGGTCGAGGACGCGTACGACCGGATCGCGTTCGTGGCCGGCGCGATCTTCGACACCCCGATCGCGACCGTGTCGCTGGTCGAGCGGGACCGGGTCTGGCTCGCCGCCTGCCAGGGCCTGACGGGCGTCCGCGAGCTGGGCAAGGAGCCGGGCCTGTGCGCCTCGGTGATCGCCCAGGACGACGTCTACGTGATCAACAACGCGGCGATCGACCCGCGTACGCTCGATCATCCGCTCGTCCGCGGCGAGCTGGGCCTGCGTTTCTACGCCGCCGCGCCGATCCGCACCCACGACGGTTACCGCCTCGGCACCGTCAACGTGATCGACAGCCGCCCGCGCGAGGCCACGAAACGCCAGCTCACCGCCCTGCAGCACCTGGCCTCGATGGTCTCCGACGAGCTCGAGCTGCGCCTCATGGTGATCCGCAGCGCGGCCGCCGAGCAACGCATGCGCGACACCGTCAACTGATCCGCGGCGCGGCCGCCGAGCCGCACAGGCCCGCCGGTCGGGAAGTTCCGAGCGGCGGCGGTTATGCGATCTGCTGCCACCAGCCGTCGACGGCCGGCGGGTTGTCGACGTCGACCCGCTCGCCCGGTCGGGGAATCGCCAGCCGTACGTCCCGGGCCTTCGCCTCCCGCCACGCGCGGTCGGCGGGCTCCGACCAGTCGTGCAGGGCCAGGTTGAACGTCCCCCAGTGGACCGGGATCATCAGGCCGCCGCGCACGTCGACGTGGGTGGCCACGCCGTTCTCGGGCACCATGTGGATGTCGGGCCAGGCCTCCCCGTACGCCCCCACCTGCACCAGCGTCACGTCGAACGGCCCGTGCCGCTCGCCGATCTCGGCGAAGCCGGGAAAGTAGCCGCTGTCGCCGGAGTAGAAGACCTTGCGGCTCGGCCCGTTGATCACCCAGCTGGACCACAACGTCTCGTCTCGGGAGAAGCCTCGGCCGGAGAAGTGCCGGGCGGGCGTGGCGATGAACTCGAGGCCGGCGACCTTGTGGCTCTCGGTCCAGTCGAGCTCGACGATGCGGGTGGCCGGCACGCCCCAGCGCTCCAGGTGCGCGCCCACGCCGAGCGGCGCCAGGAAGGGCGCGGCCTGCAGGTCGACCAGGTTCTGGATGGTCTCCATGTCGAGGTGGTCATAGTGATCGTGGGAGATCAGCACGGCGTCGAGCGGGGGCAGCTCGCGCAGGGCGACCGGTGGCTCGTGCAGCCGCTTGGGGCCGGTGAGCCGCGACGGGGAGCAGCGCTCGCTCCAGACCGGGTCGATCAGCACCCGCCGCCCCTCGATCTCGACCAGCGCCGAGGAGTGGCCGTACCAGGTGACGTGCAGGCCGTCGGCGTCCGCGCCCGCGGGCGGCATGACCAGGGGGATCGGCTGGTGCGGGTGGCGAGCCTCGCGGCCGGTGAACGAGTTGGCGATCACCCGGGGTATCGAGGTCAGCGTGACCTCACTTGCCGGCATCGTGTTGCGGAACTTGCCGTCGGCGTACTGCGGGGAGGCCAGCACGCGGGCCAGCCGGTCGCCCTTCGCCTTGGCGCCCATCTGCCGCGGCACGTCCCTCGCGACCCACACCGCCGCGGCGCCCAGCGCCAGCGCCATCCATGATCCGGTACGTCCTCGCTTCGCCATCCCGCCATTCTCACGGCCTGGTGGGGGCCTCCGCCACCGAGGTGCTGAGGATCTCCACAGGTCGCCCAGCGGTTGCGGTAACGGCCGGCCGGTAACGTCGGCGGCATGGACGATCGCGGCAAGGACGATCCTCGTGCCCGGCGGCTCTTCGGCGACAGCCTGGTCGCGCCCGGCGACCTGGCCGCCAGCCCGTTCCGGGTCGACCGCGACCGCATCGTCAGCTCGCCGTTCTTCGCGCGGCTGGCCGGCGTCACCCAGGTGATCAGCCCGGGCGGGGCCGGCCTGCTCGTGCACAACCGGATGACGCACAGCCTCAAGGTCCCGCAGGTCGGCCGCGCGATCGCCGAGCGCCTCTCCGACGCCTGCGACCTGATCGAAAAGCTCGGCGGCTGCGACCCGGACGTGGTCGAGGCCGCGGCGCTCGCCCACGACCTGGGCCACCCGCCGTTCGGCCACCTCGGCGAGCGGGTGCTCGACCACCTGGCCCGGCACCGGCTGCGGCTGCGGGACGGCTTCGAGGGCAACGCCCAGTCCTACCGGATCGTCACCAGCACCGAGATCCGCGGCCAGGCCACGATCGGCCTCAACCTGACCAATGCGGTCCGCGCCGCGATCCTCAAGTACCCCTGGACCCGCCGCGACCTCCCGGAACCCCACCCGCGGCACATGGATCCGCCGCCGCGGGGGGCGGCCACTCCCCCGGACGATCCGGACGGCGGGTCGATGAAGTTCGGCGCGTACACCACGGAGGCCGACGACCTGATCGCGGCGCGGGCGCCGTTCGTCGGGCGGGTCGCCGACTGGCAGCAGACGGTCGAGGCCTCGGTGATGGACACGGCCGACGACATCGCGTACGCCATCCACGACCTCGAGGACGTGCACCGGGTCGGCGTGCTGCAGCAGGGCGCCGTCGCCGCCGAGCTGATGGCCTGGCAGCGCTGGGGTCCCGACAGCGACCCCGGCCGCTCCGGAGGCGCGATCGAGTCGCTGCGCCGCCAACTGCACCGCAAGGACGGCTGGGTGGCCGACGACGACACCTTCGCCGCCGCGGTCGAGTTGGTCCGCGCCGAGTTGGTCGACGGGCTGCTCGCCCAGCCGTTCGACGGCTCGTTGGAGGCGGAGGCCCGGGTCGCCGCCTTCTCGGCGACGTGGACCCGCCGCCTGGTCGAGTCGATCGAGGTGGTCGGGCAGCCGGCGATCCGCTCCGGGCACGTCCAGCTCGCTCCCGCGCAGTGGCACGAGGTGCAGATCCTCAAGTTCATCCAGAACAAGTTCGTCCTGGCCCGCCCCGACCTGGCCCTGCACCAGCGCGGTCAGGGCCGGCTGCTGGCCTCGCTGGTGGAGGCGCTGCTCGCCTGGCTGACCGACCCCGACGAGGCGGAACGCATCCCCCGCCGGCTGCGCGACCTGGTCGAGCTGGCCGAGGCGGAGCTGCCGGACGGCACCCCCGAGCGCACCGACCGGGCCCGCGGGCGGGCGGTGGTCGACTTCGTCGCCGGCCTCACCGACAACCAGGCGGTGGGCCTGATGGAGGCCCTCTCGGGCCGTTCCCGGCAGCTCTGGACCGACGCCTTCGTGCTCTGAGCGTCCCCGCCGAACACGGCTCCCGGCGAAGCCAAGTTTCGCCGGGAGCGAACTGCTATGGCAGCAACGTCCGCAACGGCGTAATCATGTAATCAACCAATCTGGGAGGTCATGATGCGCTACCGTCCTTCTCCGCCCGGCGGGCGGACCGAGCCACCGAATGCCGACGACGCGCCCGCGTGGGTGACCGGGGCCGTCCCGGACGGGTGGTTCAGCGAGCCGCCCGAGGTCGTCGTGGACCGCGACGAGATCATCATCTGGGGCCGAGTGCACGAGCCGGCGCTCGCCGACGACCCGACCGACGCCGACCGGGCCGCGGCCCAGGCCGGTCGGATCAACCAGTTCCGCGAGGACACCCGCGAGGACCGGATCCGGGTCGCCCGCCAGATCGAGCACCGCTACCAGCGCAAGGTCGCCTGGGGCGTGCGCTGCGGCGACACGTCCGAGCTCTACACCCACCTGGCCGCCCCGGTGATGACCCGGCTGCGGCAGCCGGAGCGGCAGATCCTCGACACGCTGGTCGACGCCGGCGTGGCGCGGTCCCGCTCGGAGGCGCTGGCCTGGTGCGTGAAGCTGGTCGGGCAGCACACCGAGGAGTGGCTCGCCGACCTGCGTTCGGCGATGACAAAGGTGGACGAGCTGCGCCGCCAGGGCCCGGATACCGTTTGACCGCAAAGCTGCCGGTCAGATGGGTTCAGTAGGCGCCACGCCGATTGTCAGCGGGACCGCGGTGTAGGCGCGCAGCACGAATGTGGGGCGCGGGACGGGGTCGGCCGCCAGGGCCAGGGCCGGCGCGTGGTCGAGGAGAGCGCCCAGGGCGGCCTGGAGTTCGAGGCGGGCCAAGGGGGCACCGAGGCAGAAATGCAGGCCGGCGCCGAAGCCCACGTGCGGGTTGGGGTCGCGGGCCACGTCGAAGGTGTCCGGGTCGACGAAGACGGCCGGGTCGCGGTTGGCCGCGCCGAGCAGGGCGGCGACCTCGGCGCCGGCCGGAATGGTCACGCCGGCCACCCGTACGTCGGCGGCCGCGGTGCGGACGAACATGTGCAGCGGCGGGTCGTAACGGATCATCTCCTCGACCGCGGCGGGGATCAGGCCGCGGTCGGCGCGCAGCCGGGCCAGCTGGGCAGGGTGCCGCAGCAGCGCGACCACGCCGCCGCCGAGCGCGTTGACCGAGGCCTCGTGGCCGGCGTTCAGCAGCAGGATCGCCGACGCCACCAACTCGTCGGTGGAGAGCCGGTCGGTGCCGTCGCGGACCGCGACCAGGTGGCTGATCAGGTCGTCGCGCGGGTCGGCCCGGCGCCGGGCCGCCAGGCCGGCCAGGTAGGCGGCGAACTCCCGGCTGGCGGCCAGCGCGGCGGCCTCGGCCTCGGCGGTACGCGTCACCTCGTACATCCGCACGATCGCCGCCGACCACGGGCGCAGCCGGGGGCGGTCCGGGAGGGGAACGCCGAGCAACTCGGCGATGACCGTGACGGCGAGCGGCTCGGCGACGTCGGTGAGCAGGTCGGACTCGGGTCCCGCGGCGGTCAGCAGCGCGGCGGCCTCGGCGGCGACGGCCGGGCGCAGCCGCTCGACGTGCCCGCGGGCGAAGGCCTTGGCGACCAGCGAACGCAGCCGGGTGTGCGCAGGCGGCTCGTTCTCCATCATCTGGTTGCGGTGCAGCAGGTTGAACGGCTCGTAAGCGTCGGCCGGCTCCCAGTCCCGCCAGAAACGGCCCAGCCGCCGGTCGCGCAGCACCGCGTCCACCGCGGCGTGACTGGCCGCAAGCCATCGACCGGTCGGGGCGTGCCAGCTCACCGGCGCGTGCTCGCGCAGCCTGCCCAACGCGGGGTACGGGTCGCGAAGGAACTCCGGATCCGAAAAGTCGATCTCCACTCCGGCACCCTAGGCGCCACCGACCGCACTAGCGGAGCAGGTCCGGAATGCGTTCGAAGAGTTGCGTCGTGTACGTGCTCATCTCGTGCAGCATCCAGTTGCCCGAGAACAGCAACGCCGCGCCCACCGCGGCCGCCTTCGGGACGAACGACAGCGTCGCCTCCTGAATCTGGGTAACCGACTGGAACAACGAAATCGCGAAGCCCACGACCAACGCTGTGAGCAACACCGGAGCGGACATCTTCGCCGCGATAGTCATCGCCTGCATCCCCAGCTCAACAATCATCGTGTCGTTCATGCCCCACTCTTCGGGCCCGGGCGGACGCCGCCGAGTGCAGAACGGGTACACCTCGGTTGCACAACCCGACTGATCTTGAATTTCGCTCAAGGGGGACGGACGCGGCGACGCGGCTGGGGGCAGACTGTGGCGATGGAGTTGCCGATCAATCCGCCGGTCAAGCCGATGCTGGCGAAACCCGTCGCCGACATTCCCGCCGGGCAGGTCTACGAGCCGAAATGGGACGGCTTCCGGTCGATCGTCTTCCGGGACGGTGACGAGGTCGAGATCGGCAGCCGGAACGAGAAGCCGATGACCCGGTATTTTCCCGAGGTCGTCGAGGCGATCCTGGCGAACTTCCCGGACCGGGCCGTGATCGACGGCGAGGTCATCGTCGCCGACACCGTGCGCAACACGCTCGACTTCGAGGCCCTGCAGCAGCGGATCCACCCCGCGGCCAGCCGGGTGAAACTGCTCGCCGGGCAGACGCCGGCCAGCTTCGTCGCGTTCGACCTGCTGGCGATCGGCGACGAGGACCTCACCGAGCGGCCCTTCGCGGAGCGCCGGGCCCGGCTGCAAGAGGCCCTCGGGGACGCGAAACCGCCGGTGTACGTGACGCCGGCTACCGAAGACCTGGAGACCGCCCGGCGGTGGTTCGCCCAGTTCGAGGGCGCCGGGCTGGACGGGCTGATCGCGAAGGACCGGGACCTGCCATACCAGCCCGACAAGCGGGTCATGACGAAGATCAAGCACAAGCGGACCGCCGACTGCGTGGTGGCCGGCTACCGGGTTCACAAGTCGGCCGAGGACCGGATCGGGTCGCTGCTGCTCGGCCTCTACGACGAGCGCGGCGTGCTCGCCTCGGTCGGCGTGATCGGGTCCTTCTCGATGGCCGTCCGCGAGGAGCTCTTCATCCAGATGCAGCCGCTGGTGACCACGTTCGAGGGCCATCCGTGGAACTGGGCGGCCCACGAGCAGGGCGAGCGCACCCCGCGCAAGAACGAGGTCAGCCGCTGGAACAACGGCAAGGATCTCTCCTTCATCCCGCTGCGGCCGGAGCGGGTCGTCGAGGTCCGATACGACTACATGGAGGGGATCCGCTTCCGGCACACGGCGCAGTTCGAACGCTGGCGACCCGACCGGGAACCGCGCTCCTGCACGTACGAGCAGCTGGAACGCCCGGTGCGGTTCAACCTCGCCGAGGTACTGACCAGCCGCTGACCGCGACTGTCAGACGGACCGGATAGCCTCGTCCGAGCAAGTCCAGCCCGTCGAAAGGCTCCGCCCGTGCCCCGTCGTCTTCGCCCGGTCGTCGGACTCCTCGCCGTCATGGTGATCGCCGTCGCGGGGTGCACCGTGCCCGCCTTCGCGCCGACCGGCGGCGCCACCGCCACCGGCGGGGCCAACCCGACGGCCGCCGCGGCCGGCAGCGCCTCCTGGTCGCCCTGCCCGGACATTCCGCGCCAGCTCGTGGGCCGCGGCGCCACGGGGATGACCTATGACTGCGCCACCGTCTCCGTGCCCGAGGACTGGCACAACCCGAGCAACGGCAAGACCTTCGACATCGCGATGATCCGGGTGCGCTCCCAGTCGCAGCACAACCGGATCGGCTCGCTGCTGATCAACCCGGGCGGCCCGGGCGGCTCGGGCATCGAAACAGCGGTCTACCTGTCCTTCGGCCAGGCGCTCGGCGGCCTACCCACCGCCGTGACCGACCAGTTCGACATCATCGGCTTCGACCCGCGCGGCGTCGGCAAGTCCGACCCGATCAGGTGCATCAGCACCGCGGATCAGGATGCCAGCTTCGCGGCCGCGCCCGACCCGGTCAGCCAGGCCGATTTCGACTCGTTCGTCGCGCTGAACAAGAAGATCGCCACGGGGTGCGGGGCGAAATACGGCGCGGAGCTGCCCTTCTTCTCCACCGAGCAGGCCGCGAAGGACATCGACTCGCTGCGCGCCGCGGTGGGCGACGACAAGCTGAGCTACCTGGGCTTCTCGTACGGGACGTTGCTCGGCGCCACGTACGCCCAGCTCTTCCCGACCAAGATCCGGGCGATGGTGCTCGACGGCGCGGTCGACCCGAAACAGGACTACATCCAGGGCTCCGAGACGCAGGCCAAGGGCTTCGAGCGGGCGTTCACCAACTTCACCAACTGGTGCCGGCAGACGCCCGGCAAGTGCCCGATCGCGCCCGACGCGCGCAAGGCCGTGACCGACGCGCTGGCCGCCGCGGACAAAAACCCGATCAAGGGCGCCGACGGGCGTACGGCTACGTCCGGCTGGGTCTTCGTCGCGGTGATCTCGTCGCTCTACACCGAGTCCGGCTGGACGACGCTGGCCAACGCGGTCGCCAGCCTGAAACAGGGCAACCCGAAGGGCATCTTCGACCTGGCCGATCAATACGCGGAGCGCCAGCCCGACGGGTCGTACAGCAACCTGTTCGACGCCAACCTGGCGGTGAACTGCGCGGACACGACGGGCGCGCCGACGGTCGCCCAGGTGCGGACGCTGCAGCAGGACTGGCGCAAGAAATACCCGCTGTTCGGCGCCCCGCTGGCCGTCGGGATGCTGCCGTGCACGTTCTGGCCGGGAACCCGCGACCCGTACCCCGCCGGCGCAGCGACCGGCGCGCCGGCGATCGTCGTGGTCGGCACGACCGGCGACCCCGCCACGCCGTACGAGAACACCGCCGACCTGGCCAAGATGCTCGGGGTGGGGCACGTGCTGACCTGGGAGGGCGAGGGCCACACGGCCTACCCGAGCACCCAGTGCATCGTGAACGCCGTCGACAACTATCTGATCGATCTCAAGCTGCCGTCGGAGGGCCTGCGCTGCCCGGCCAAGTGACCGTGGAGTTTCGCCTCGCGAGCCGCCGCGACGTGCCCGCGATCCTCGAACTGCTCGCCGACGACGAGATCTCCCGCGACCGCGGGTTCGGGGCGGTTCCCGAGGAAGTCGACGCCGCCACCTGGGCCGCCTTCGAGGCGATCGACGCCGATCCCCGCAACGAGCTGATCGTCGCGGACCACGACGGCGAGGTGGTCGGCACCTGCCAGCTCACGTTCGTCCCCGGCCTCAGCCGCGGCGGCGCCGAACGCATGACGATCGAGGCGGTCCGGGTCCGCTCAGATCAGCGCGGCCGTGGCCTCGGCCGCCAACTGTTGGCCTATGCGTTGACCCGCGCCCGAGAGCGCGGCTGCCGGATGGCCCAGCTCACCACCGACAAGCGCCGCACCGAGGCACACCGCTTCTACGCGTCGCTAGGCTTCACCCCCAGCCACGAGGGCATGAAACTGACGTTGTAAGTCCCAGACAGCCTGCCCGGAACGCCGTAGCCGACAGCGGTCGGTGGTGGTATGTCACGAGATATGCCCCAGTCGTAAGCCCACTCGATGATCAACTTGCCGCGACTCGCCACGGTAGCTCCTGCGCTATGCCTCGTCTTCTGCCGGTCATGATCGGGTGGGTAGCGCAGGCTCTTCCGGAGCGACCATGATTTGCCCGCGCCGGGAGCTGTCAGGACTTCGGGTCCAGGCATCGTGGAAGGTCGTGGAGTTAGGGTCGCTCGGGCGGATTTGCGCCACAAGATCGAGACTGCGGCCCGCACGCATGGGCGGAATATGGTGGTTCGCAACTCCTCGACGTCCGAATGCTGGAAGCGCCGCCCATCAGCCGAGACATCCGCCAGCATCCGGGATGCACGCCAGCATCCGAGAGTCGTCGCCACGATGCGAGAACGGCCGTCCGCCGGTACCGGCATGCGAACCGCGTCGCGCGGCTGTGCCGGTACCTGCGTGCGACACACGCCTTGAGACACCCAGACCATCACATTCCGCGAAGGTGGCCAGCCCTGGGTCGCGTAGGGTACGCAAAGGTGAAGGCCCGGAGCACTATCTCTGCTCCGGGCCTTCACCTTGACCACGGGCGAACCTGGACCCGTCCGCCGCGCTGTCTGAGCCTCCCAAGTGCCAACCGAGGTGACCCGCTATCAACATCCCACAGCTAGCGTTGGGTAGTCAAGAGCTAGTCTTTGGTGGTCTACTCGGAGTGCCAACCGAGGAGACTTTGTGCCGCCGCGTTACCGATACGAACAGATCGCCGATGACCTGCAACATCGGATCAAGGCTGGGGAGTTCCCGCCTGGCTCGCGCTTGCCGAGCCGTCGGGAGCTGACCGCGCACTATGAGGTGACGGAGCCGGTCATCGACCGTGCGATGCAGGTCCTTCGGATTAAGGAGATCACCGAGACTCTGGCGGGGGTCGGAGTGTTCGTCCGCGACTCACCCGGCGGGTCCTAGGGCCAAGGATCTCAGAACGTTCGCGGATGGCGGTCTTACCCAGCAATCCAGCGATCCGCCGGCCCACGCGTTGGTCGACTATTCGTTGGCTTCCCAGTTCGCAGGGTTGATCCGGCTCGGTTGGACCCTCGGCGGCTCGCCGGGCATTTTCGGGTGGTCGGGCGGATAGGGCAGGTCGCCGGAGCCCGCCCTTTCGTCGCGCTCCGACCACTCCAACAGCGGGGTGATGTCGTGGGCCACGTCGTCGATCGCCGCGTGCGGGTCGCCGATCTTGGCGAATCTCGGCGGCACCGTGCGTAGGTCGAAGTCGTCCGGCTCGACCTCGCTCAGCTCCTCCCAGCTGACCGGCGTCGAGACCGTCGCCCGGGCGTTGGCGCGCAGCGAAAACGCGCAGGCGATCGTCCGGTCCCGGGCCATCTGGTTGTAGTCGATGAACACCTTCTCGCCCCGCTGCTCCTTCCACCACGCCGTGGTGATCCGGTCGGGGCTGCGCCGCTCCACCTCCCGGGCCAGCGCGATCGCCGCCCGCCGCACCTCGACGAACGACCACCGCGGCGCTATCCGAACGTAGACGTGCACGCCCCGGCCGCCGGACGTCTTGGGATAGCCGACCCACCCGAGGTCGGTTAGCACTTCGCGGACCACCCCGGCGGTGGCGACCACGTCGTCGAAGTCGGTGCCGGGCTGCGGGTCGAGGTCGATGCGCAGTTCGTCGGGATTGTCCACGGCCGCGCACCGGACGGGCCACGGGTGGAAGACGATCGTGCCCATCTGGGCGGCCCAGGCGACGTGGGCGAGGTCCGCGGGGCAGAGCTCGTCGGCCGTACGCATGCTCGGGAATTTGATCGTGGCGGTGGTGATCCAGTCGGGCACGCCGCGGGTGGGTATGCGCTTCTGGAAGAACATCTCGCCCTCGATGCCCTCGGGGAAGCGCTGCAGCGTCGTCGGGCGGTCGCCCAGGGCGCGCATGATGCCGTCGCCGACCGACAGGTAGTACTCGAAAACGTCACGCTTCGTGTAGCCCTTGCGCGGGAAGCAGATCTTGTCAGGGCTGGTCAGCCGCACGGTGTGGCCGGCGATCTCGAGCTCTTCCGCTGCGGCTTTCGGCATGCCACCGACCTTAGGTCAGAAACACGGTGAAGGCCGCCCGGCGAACCGGACGGCCTTCACCGACGATGGGCCTTCGTCGAAAGCGCGGTCAACCCGACCCCGGGCTCCGACTTTCGATACGGACGGACGGGGCAGGCGCCCATCGCGTACGCGACCTGGCGCGCCGCCGCCCGTCAAGCGCAACCGGACCGCGTACGAGGTCAGGCGCTGCGCCGCCGGCGGGTGTACCAGAGCGCGCCCGCGCCGCCGGCGACCATCAGTCCGCCGAGCGAGATGACCGCGCCCATCGGCGCCCCGGTGACCGGGAGCGCGCTACCCGCGCTGACCCCGCCACCGTGCTTGGTCGTGTGCGGCCCCGGCGTCGGGCTGGTACGCGGGCCGACCGAGCTCGGGCTGACCCCGCTCGGCGAGACGCTGAGCGTGTTGCCGGTCGGCGTCGGCTTGCCGGTCGGGGTCGGCTTCCCGGCCGTCGACGTCCCGGGCCCCGGGGTCGTCGGCTTCGTGCTGGGCGTAGTGCTGGGCCCGGTGCTGGGCCCGGTGCTGGGCCCGGTGCTCGGGCCGCTGCTCGGCCCCGTGCTGCCGTAGCCGCCGTGCCCGCGGACGTGTCCCGTAGGCCCGGTCCCGGTGCTGGTCCCGGTGCTGGTGCTGGTGGGCGTCGGAGTGACGGTCGGCGCCGGCGTGTGGGTCGGCTTCGGCTTGTGAGTCGGCTTCGGCTTGTGGGTGGGTGTGGCGGTCGGCTTGACCGGGTGGGTCGTAGACGGACTGCCCGCGGGCGTGACCGTCGTCCCGTAGCCGTGGTGGTTCGCGCATTTGTGCCGGTCTCCGGCGACGCAAGGCGAGGTCGTGACCGCCGGGTGGTGACCCGCGGCGTCTCCGGACGCGGCAGCGGCCGGCGCTCCGGACAGGGCCAGGGCGGCGAAGACGGTGGCGCCGGCCGCGGGCAGCCCGGCGGCGATCATGCGGCGAGTGAGGTTCATGAGGAGTATCCGTTCTGTTGCGATAGTTCCAGGTCCGGAGGGGAGCATAGCGGGCAATTGCCCGATTTACCCGTTAGTTCCCCTCGGCGGGTCATCACCCCGGAAGACCACCGAAACGGTGACTACGCCATAGATGGGACAAAGCGAACATTTTGCTCTCGAAGTGGGGGTCTGCGGCGAACAGTCCGCCGCTGTACGGAGCGTGCAACTGCATGCTCGCGCCCGAATCCAGATAGACGGAGACCACGGTCCGCCCGCCCCGGCGCTCGGCGCGCACGTCGACCACCCGATTCCACGGGGCCAGGCCGTCGGCGAAGACCGAGAGCGTACGGATGCCGCCCGCGCAGATCTGCGTGCCGGTCCGCCGCCGCACCGGCGGGCCGAGCAGCGCGCCGACCGCCGGCGGCCCGATCGCCAGCGCCGTCCAGAACCACGACGGCGGCATCGCCACCCCCGCCCAGCCGGCCGCCGCGGCGACGGCGATCGTCGTTGCCGTGACACTCACCACGGCGACCAGCGCGCCGAGGTAGAGACCGCGGGCAAGGGCCTGCTGCCAGGTGGGACGGAACGTCGCGGGCGATGCATCTTCCATGACCGGTCCAACGGGCGCGGCCGAGGCTCCGGCCGCACCCGAAGTGCGTCACCGGCCACCGACGTACCGTTAGAGGCATGTCAACCGACGAGACCACCCTGCCCACCACCGAGGACGAGTGGCGGGTCCGCCTGACCCCGGCAGAGTTCCGGGTGCTCCGCCAGGCCGGCACCGAACCCGCCTGGACCGGCGAATACGTGGACACCAAGACCGAGGGCACGTACGAGTGCCGGGCCTGCGGGGCCGCGCTCTACCCCAGCGACTACAAGTTCGACTCGCACTGTGGGTGGCCGTCCTTCGACGACGCCATCCCGGGCGCGGTCACGGAGATCGAGGACCGCGGCCACGGCATGGTCCGCACCGAGATCCGCTGCGCCCGCTGCGGCTCGCACCTGGGCCACGTCTTCCGCGGCGAGCACTTCACCGACAAGAACACCCGCCACTGCGTCAACAGCATCTCCATCCGCCTGGACCCGAAGTCCTGACAGACCCCGAAACCGGAGGAACTCCCCTAAACTAGTTACGGCTCGTTCCGGCGGTTGTGGTCGGCATCTCGGCGAGCTTTCCGTCCCGGACGTCGAGCAGCAGGAACTTCGGGTTCGCTCGCGTGCCGTCGGGGTTGAACCGGACCGTACCCGTCAGCAACCGCAGGCTGGGCGTAGCGGCGATCGCGGCCCGCACCGCGGCGTGGTCGGTCGAGCCCGCGCGCCGGATGGCGTCCAAGGCCACGGTCACGGCGTCGAATGCCTGCGGACCGCCCGGGGCGGGCTCACGCCCGGTCGCTGCCGCGAACCGCGTCGCCCAGGAAGCCAATGACGGCATCAGGGCCGGCACCATCACCGCGGTGCCGTACACGTTCTTGGTTTGCGCGTCGGTCAGCCCCGCCAGGATCGGCCCGTCGGTGGCGCCGTCCCCGACGAAGATCCGGCCGGTGTACCCGCGGGTCCGGAGGTCCTTGATCAGTTGGTTCGCTTCGCCGTAGTAGCCGGTAAAGGACACGGTGTCGACACCGTCGCCGACGATCTGGTTGGCTAGCCGGGAATAGGACGCCGCCCCTTGGCTGAGCCCTCGGGTGCCGACCACCCTGATGCCGGCGCCGTGTTCGGCCGCCGACGCGGCCGTCGCCTGGCCGAGCCTCACCGGAAAGCTGGTGCCGTCGTTGACGATCAGCAACCGCCGAACGCCCATCCGGCGCATGGCGGCGACCGCGAAGGCGCCTTCCGCGGCGACCGTGCCGCTGATCAGAAAGACGCTGTCGTACTTCGGCGCCAGCAGGTCGGTGGAGTTGGCCAGCGCGATCACCATCGGGATGCCGGCATCCCGGAAGACCTTCAGGGTGGGTACAGCGGCGCTGCTGCAGTAGCCGCCAACCGAGACGGCGATGTCCTTCGCCACCAGGTCGTTGGCCCCCAAGACGGCGGTGCCCGGGTCGCAGGCGTCGTCGAGAGCCAGCAACTGCACCTGACGACCGAGCACGCCGCCCGCGGCATTGGCCTCGTTGACCGCCATCTGTGCGGCGTCGCGCATCTCCCGGCCCGCCTGGGCCGTCGTACCGGTGAGCGGCACCAGCGCGCCTAGGCGGATGACCGACTGCCGTCCGCCGGCCGGTTTGGGCTCGGCACCCCCACAGCCACCGAGCACGGCCGCGCTCGCCAGCGCCACCACCATGATCAAAATGCGTGATCGTGGGTTGTTGCGCGTCATGTCGCCTCCCCGAGAGCTCCGCCCTTCCCATCGGCTGGGGAGGCGGAACCTGAGCATTTGCTTCAGGTTTCGCGGTAGCCGACCGATCGGGGGGGTAAGCGCCGGTCTACGAGTTTCCGGCCCGAGGAGGCATCGTGAGACGGCGGTCAGGGGCGCGTCCCCCGCTCGCCCGCAACAAACCTGGTCGCGACGATTCCCGCGCACGCCGACGACGAAGCCTGACCACAACGGCGGGACTGGCGAGCGTGCTGATGGCGCTCGGCACGTACTCCATCATCGGGACTGCGCTCACTACCAAGGCCGCACACGACCACAGCCGGGCGCTGACCGTTGACGCGGACTTCAGCGAGGCGCGCGGTGCGATCACGCTCGAAGAGGTCAATCTGCGCCACTACCAGGTGCAGCAGTCCTCAGCGGTACGAAACCGGTTCGTCCTGGCCGCGGATGCGGTCGACATCGCGCTGCACCTCGCCGTCCGGGAAGGTCTACCGGACGCCGGCAGAGAGGCGACCCGCCTGCTGAAGCGCCAGCGGGACTACCGTGCGGCCGCCGAGCGCCTGATCGACATGGTCACCGACCGCGACCCGAGCGATTTCAGTTTCGACGCCCTCACCGTCACACCCGCCTACTACACGTTGGAGCAGGACGTCGCTGTCGTGAGCCGGGCCTACCACGCCAGCGCGCAACGGCAGGCCGCCGAGATGCAACGCGCGGAAGTGCACATGCTGATCGGCACGTCGTTCGGCTTCGGCATGGGCCTCACTCTGGTCGCGGTGATCTGGCGGATGGTGCTGAGCTATCAGCGACGGCTGATGCAGGATGCCGATGCCAGCGAGCACCTGTCCCTGCACGACCCGCTGACCGGCCTGCCGAACCGTCGGATGTTCCACGAGCGCCTCGCCACCTCGATGTCGGCGAGGTCGGGCCGGCGGGACGACCACATCGGCATCATGATCATCGACCTCGACGGCTTCAAAGCGGTCAACGACACGCTCGGCCATCACGCCGGCGATCAGCTCCTGCAGGAGGTGGGCCACCGGCTACGGGCCGGCATTCGCGACGGCGACCTTGTCGCCCGGTTGGGCGGCGACGAGTTCGCGGTGCTGCTCGCGGGCATCGTCGACCTTGCCGCGGCCGCCGAGATGGCGCACCGGCTCGCCGACAAGGTTCGGCGGGACTTCGTCCTCGATGTCGGCCCGGCCGCGGTCAGCGCCAGCATCGGACTCAGCATTGCCGGCGTCGCCGGCGTCGCCGGCGACGAGCTGCTGCGCCAGGCCGACGCGGCGATGTACCGAGCCAAGTCCGCCGGCGGCGGCGTCGCCGTGTACGACCCCCGCCTCGACGCTGAAACGCCCGAGGAGATGACCCTGTTCGGTGAGCTGCGCACGCTGCTCGACACGGGCGACCCGGACAACCAGCTGGTTCTGTACTTCCAGCCGCAGGTGAGCACCGCCGACGGCGCGGTGCACGCGGTCGAGGCCCTGGTGCGGTGGCGTCACCCGACCCGGGGCCTGTTACTTCCCGCGGCGTTCCTCGACATCGCCACGTCCCGTGGTCTGGAAATCCCGCTGACCTACCATCTGCTCGACGTCGCTGTCGCGCAGGCCGCTCGCTGGAACTCAGCAGGCAATCAACTGGTGGTGTCGGTCAATGTCTCCCCGCGGTGCCTGTTGCACGAGGAGTTCCTCCCCCGGGTTCGGGCCGCCGTCGCCAGCGTCGAGCTCCCCCGCGGCATTCTGCAACTGGAGTTGACCGAAAGCAGCGTGATGATCGAGCCGGAACGCTCTCGTGCGATCCTGCGCCAGATCCGCGACCAGGGCATCATGATCTCGGTCGACGACTTCGGCACCGGCTTCAGTTCGCTGTCGCAGCTCCGGCAACTGCCGGCCGACGAGCTCAAGATCGACCGATCCTTCGTGCTGGGGCTCGCCCACGACTCCGAGGACGTGGTGTTGGTGCGCAGCGCCATCGACCTGGGCCACAACCTGGGTTTGTCGGTCGTCGCCGAGGGCGTCGAGGATCTCGAAGCGCTGGCGGTGCTGCGCGAAATGGGCTGCGATCTCGCCCAGGGCTTCGCCCTCAGCCGACCGGTGCCGGCCGATGACCTACTGGCGGCATGCGATCAGGCAAGCCGTACGGCCGGTCGGCGGCCGGCACACGATGCGCCACGGGTGTGACCGGCGCGGCGAGTCACCGGCCGGTCAGCGTCGCCCAGTCGCGCGGCCAGGCTGAGCCGGGCTGACTCAGCGCTTGGCCAGCTCGACCTTCTCTACGCCGTCGGCGGCCCGGCGGTCGTCCTCGTCGTCGGTGTCCAAGGCGACCAGGAACACCGGGCGGCCCTGGGTGGCGGCGTAGATGCGGCCGATGTACTCCCCCAGCAGGCCGAGGCAGATCAGCTGGATGCCGCCGAGCAGCAGGACGGCGACGTAGAGGGACGTCCAGCCGGGCACGACGCCGCCCAGGCCCCAGGCGACCAGGCCGCTGATGATCAGGGCTACGCAGAGCAGGAAGCTGAACAGGCCCAGCCAGGTGGCGACCCGTAGCGGGGCCGCGGAGAAGCTGGTCACGCTGTCGAGGGTCAGCTTGATCATCTTGCTGAGCGGGTATTTGGTCTCGCCCGCGACGCGCTCGGCACGTACGTACGCCACCTCGGCGCTGGAGAAGCCGAGCGACGGCACGACCAGGCGATAGACCGGCCGCTGCTCGGGCAGCCCGTTGAGCACCTCGACGACCGCGCGGCTCATCAGCCGGAAGTCGCCGGCCTGGTCGCTGACCCAGGGGCCGACCAGGCGTCGCATCATCCAGTAGTAGGCGCCCGCGGTCCGGCGCTTGAAGGCCGTGTCGGTGCTGCGGTCGCTGCGCACGCCGTAGACGACGTCGACGTTCTGCTCCCGGGCCGCGGCCAGCATCTCGCCGATGACCTCCGGCGGGTCCTGGAGGTCGGCGTCGATGCTCACCACGTACTCGCCGTGGGCGCAGCGCAGGCCGGCCGCGAGCGCGGCCTGGTGGCCGGCGTTGCGGCGGAGCGCGACCACGCGCAGCGCGGGCCAGTCGCGACGCAGCTCGATCAGGCGCGCGACGGTCGCGTCGCTGCTGCCGTCGTCGACCGCGACGACCTCGTGCGTTACGCCGAGCGAGTCGAGGACTGGCCGCAGCCGGGCGACGAAGTGGTCGACCGCCTCGCGCTCGTTGAACATCGGGGTGACCACCGAGAGGGTGACCGGCGCCGTTGCGAAGCTGTCGCCCATCTGAGATCTCTTTCTGGCGGTGTCCGCCGGCCTGCGGGCCCACGGACTGCGGGGCGTCCGCGAACCGGGAGTGTCCACAGACGCGTTTCCAAGAGGCGAATGCGCCTACCGTCGGGCCGGAGGGTAGCGGGTTTCGATGATCTTGGAAGGGCGGCTCAACCGGCTCGCACGAGGTCCTCTATGACGTACCGAAGACCGTTCTCCGAAGTCTGCCAGCCCGAGTCGCGGGCCACCATCCATCCGTCGCCGAGTTCCGGCGCCCGGGTGTCGCCCGCGACGTCCAGGTCTATCCGGGTGCGCAAAATGTGCTCGGCCATCGGGAGAAACGCCTGGTAGACGGCGGAACCGCCGAGGATCCAGATCTCCTGCGCCGAGTCGGCGGCCTCCTGGGGCGTGTGCGCCACCGAGGCGCCGGGCGCGGCGAAGCCGGGGTCGCGGGTCAGCACGACGTTGCGGCGGCCCGGCAGCGGGCGGACTCTCTCGGGCAGCGAATCCCAGGTTCCCCGGCCCATCACCACCGTCGCGCCCATCGTGCGTTCCCGGAAGTTCGCCTGATCTTCGCGAAGACGCCACGGGATGCCCCCGCGGTCGCCGATCACGCGATCGTGCGCCTCCGCCCACACCAGGTGAACAGTCACGCCGCGGCCTTCCTCGGCGTTCACACCGCCACCGGGGCGCGCAGGGCCGGGTGATGCCGGTAGTTCACGAGGCTGAAGTCGGCGTACTCGTGGTCAAAGAGCGAGGGCCTCGGCGCGATCTCGAGCCGCGGGAACGCGTACGCGTCGCGGCTGAGCTGTTCGGTGACCTGTTCGACGTGGTTGTTGTAGATGTGGCAGTCCCCGCCGACCCAGATGAAGTCGCCGGGCGCCAGGCCGACCTGTGCCGCGATCATCCTGGTGAGCAGCGCATAGCTGGCGATGTTGAACGGCACGCCGAGGAAGAGGTCGGCGCTGCGCTGGTAGAGCTGGCAGGAGAGCCGGCCGGCGGCGACATAGAACTGGAACATCGCGTGGCAGGGCGCGAGCGCCATCTCGGGCAGCTGGGCCACGTTCCACGCGGAGACGATCATGCGGCGCGAGTCGGGGTCGCGGCGCAGCGTGTCGAGCAGGCCGCCGATCTGGTCCACGTGGCCGCCGTCGGGCGTGGGCCAGGAGCGCCACTGCACGCCGTACACCGGGCCGAGCTCGCCGGCCGCGTCGGCCCACTCGTCCCAGATGGTCACGCCCTGCTCGCGCATCCAGCCGACGTTGCTGTCGCCGCGCAGGAACCAGAGCAGCTCGACCGCCACGGACTTGAAGTGCACCCGCTTCGTGGTGATCAGCGGGAAGCCGTCCGAGAGGTCGTACCGCAGGCGCTCGCCGAACAGGCTGACGGTGCCGGTGCCGGTGCGGTCGCTCTTGGGGACGCCGGTGCTCAGGACCCGGCGCAGCAGGTCCTCGTACTGGGTGTTCACAGCCATGGCAGCAACCGTAACGGCTCCGGCCGCCGCCGCCCCAGATGGCGTGGGCAGCGGCAACCGGAGTGTCTCAACCCGCCCAGGCCTCCGCCAGCTGCGGGTGGCCGATCATCTCGTGCTGCGGCATCGCCGACGGCTGCTGGCCGGCCTGGTTCGCGGCGACCACGAAGCCGAGCTCGAGGCCGAGGTGCTGCCAGCGCTCGTAGAGCACCTGGTCGTGCAGGACGTTCTTGACGTCCTGCTGGGCGGTCCGCATCTCGTCGAACGCAGCCTCGTACCGCTCGACCCGCTTGTGCAGGTCTGAGGTGTCGTACATGGTCATGGGGCGAGATTAGCCGCAAAACGAGCTATTTTCGGCTTTATCGGGTTTATACCAGCAACTCGCAGCCTTGCGGGCCGACCGCGTCCGCATGGTCGTCATCCAGCCAGACCCCGTCCGAGGCCAGGTAGCGGAACGAGTAGTGACCTGGCGCGAGCGGGACGCTGACCGTACGGGTCCCGTCCCGCCGCAGCTTGAGCTCGTGGGTGCCGGGCTCCCACCCGTTGAACGTGCCCACCACGCTCACCGCGCCGACCGGTTCGTTCGCCGGCAGACAGAAGGTCACCCGAGTCTTGTTGCCGAAGAGCCTGCTTCTCTTGATCATGAAGTCCTCCACAGAACCGGGTCTTAGTCCAATCAAGGGGGGCCTTCATCCGTACAACGCCAGGACCGCGATATGGGTGACGGCACGCCGAATAAGGTATGCCGTGTGCATCCGGAACCCCACGACGAGCTACGGACGGCCTCCTTCCGCGACCTCGACACCACCACGCTGTACGCGATCCTGAAGCTGCGCGCCGACGTGTTCGTGGTCGAGCAGAAGTGCGTGTACGCCGATCTGGACGGACGGGACACCGAGCCCGGCACGCGACATTTGTGGGTTTCTCACGACGGCGACATCCGGGCGTACCTGCGTATTTTGGACGACGGCGAGGTCGAGCGGATCGGCCGCGTGGTGACCGCGCCGGGCGCCCGCGGCGCCGGCCTCGCCGCCCGATTGGTCGACGCGGCTTTGACTGTGATCGGCAACCGCCCGAGCGTGCTCGACGCCCAGGCACACCTAGTCCGTTTTTACGCCAGGTTCGGCTACCAGCAGACTGGCCCGGAATACCTTGAAGACGGCATTCCGCACGTTCCGATGTTTAGGGGAGCGCCTCAACCAGTTCACTGACCGAGCGGCGCCGGCCCGTGTAGAACGGCACCTCCTCGCGCACGTGCCGCCGCGCCGACGACGCCCGCAGGTCGCGCATGAGGTCGACGATCCGGTGCAACTCGTCCGCCTCGAAGGCGAGCATCCACTCGTAGTCGCCGAGCGCGAACGAGGCGACCGTGTTGGCCCGCACGTCGGGATAGCCGCGCGCCATCTTCCCGTGCTCGGCCAGCATGCCCCGCCGCTCGTCGTCCGGCAGCAGGTACCACTCGTAGGAGCGGACGAACGGGTAGACGCAGATGTACGCGCGCGCCTCCTCGCCCGCCAGGAAGGCCGGCAGGTGGCTCTTGTTGAACTCGGCCGGCCGGTGCAGCGCCATCTGCGACCAGACCGGCGCCAGGTGGCGACCCAGCCCGGTCCTGCGGAACAACCCGTACGCCTCCTGCAGCGCGTCCGGCGACCCCGCATGCCACCAGATCATCAGGTCGGCGTCGGCGCGCAGCCCGGAGACGTCGTACGTGCCCCGGACGGTCACGTCCTTGGCGTCCAACTGCTCGAAGAGCCCGTCCACCTCCGCGGCCATCGGTTCGCGCAGCGCCGGCAGCGGCTGCTGCGCCCGGAACACCGACCACATCGTGTACCGGATCGTCGCGTTCAGCTCGTGGATCCGCGCCGCGTTGCTCTGCTCGCTCATTGGTCCTCCAGAAATTTGCTCAGGTCGTCCGCCGCGCGCTCCCCGCTGGCGACGCAGGCCGGGACGCCGACACCGTCGAGGGCGGCGCCGGCCAGCGCCAGCCCCTCGGGCAACACGGCCCGGGCGAACGCGACCCGGTCACGGTGGCCGGGCGCGTACTGCGGCAGGCCGCCGCCCCACCGCTGCACCCACGAGGCCACCGGCGCCGGCAGCCGCGTGCCGATCAGCTCGGCGAGTTCGCGGTGCGCGCGCTCGAGCAGCACCGCGTCGTCGAACTGCAGCCGCCGCGCCTCGCCGGCCCGCCCGAGCGAGGCCCGCACGATCACCGGCCGGCCGTCCCCGCCCAGGTGAGCCCACTTGCGGGTCATGAAGGTGGCGGCCTTGACCAGGGTGCCCTCGCTCGGCGGCACCAGGAACCCGGAGAGGTCGGGCAGCTCGGTCCCCGGCGGCAGCGCCAGGCCGGCCAGGGCCACGCTCGCGTAGTCGAGGACCGCGACGGCCTCGGCGGCCTCGGGTGAGACGCCGGCCAGCAGGCGCGCGGCCGGCCTCGCGGGCACCGCGAGCACCACGGCGTCGACCTCCACGGTCCGCGGCGCGGGCGCCGAGCCCAGCAGCAGCCGCCAGCCGGCGGAGGCGCGGGCCAACTCGCGTACGGGAAGGCCCAGGCTGATCCGGGCGGCGCTCGCCGTGGCCGCCGCGTCGACCAACCGGGTCATTCCGCCGTCGACCGCGCCGAACACCGGAGCGCCCGGAACCCGACCGCTGCCGGCCTGCGCGGCCCGCACGGCCGCCCGGAGGGTGTGCTCGACGCGCGCGGCCCGGGCCAGCTGCGGCATCGTGACCTCGAGTGACAGTTGCTCGGCACGGCCCGCGTAGACCCCGCCGAGCAGCGGGTCGACCAGGCGGTCCACCACCTCGTCGCCGTAACGCGCGCGAACCAGCTCACCCACCGCGACGTCGGCGCCCGCGGCGAGCAGCGGACGGCCTTCGTCGTGGTCACGGCCCGTCGCCGGCCGCGCGACGCCGTCGAGTCGCTCCAAATCTCCCGGTACGCCCATCAGCGTGCCGCCGGGAATCGGCGTGAGGTGACCGCCGATCGACAGCGCGGCCGGCGCCGCCGCCGGATGCACCAGCGAACCGCCCAGGCCGAGGCGACCCACCAGCCGGACGGCCGCCGACTCGCCGCCGTCGGGCGCCGACATGAGGAACGACTCGGCCCCGCGCTCGACCGTGACGCCGCCCAGCTCGCCGGTACGCAGTTTCCCGCCTAGGGCGCCGGCCTGCTCGTACACGACGATCTCGGTATCGAGGGGCGCGAGGTCGCGCAGGCGCAGCGCGGCCGCGAGGCCCGCAATGCCCCCGCCGACGACCGCAACCCGCTTCCGCACGCCACCAACCATCGCAGGCCGCCCGCCCCGACGCCCACCGGGGTCAGACGGTGTGAGCCGATTCCTTCCCGTCCGACCGCCCCGCCGCCGCCCTTGACCGGACTGACGACTCGTGGACCTGCGCGACCAGGCGGGTGAGCACGTCGGGGTCGGTTTCCGGGAGGACGCCGTGCCCGAGGTTGAAGACGTGGCCGGTGGCGGCGCGGCCCTCGTCGAGCACCCGCCGGGTCTCCCGCTCGATGACCTCCCGGCCCGCGAAGAGCACGGCCGGGTCGAGGTTGCCCTGCACCGCGCGGCCCGGGCCGACCAGCTTCGCGGCCCGGTCCAGCGGCGTACGCCAGTCGACGCCGACCACGTCGGCGCCCGCCTCGCCCATGGCCGGCAGCAGCACGGCCGTGCCGACGCCGAAGTGGATGCGCGGCACGCCGGCGCCGGCCAGGCCGCCGAGGATCTTCGCCGAATGCGGCAGCACGTGCGCGCGGTAGTCGGCCTCGGAGAGCGCGCCCGCCCACGAGTCGAAGAGCTGGACGGCGCTGGCGCCCGCGGCGACCTGCACGCGCAGGAACGCGAGCGTGATGTCGGCGAGGCGGGACAGCAGGGCGTTCCAGAGCCGGGGCTCGCCGTACATCATCGCCTTGGTCTTACGGTGGGTGCGCGACGGCCCGCCCTCGATCAGGTAGCTGGCCAGCGTGAACGGCGCCCCGGCGAAGCCGATCAGCGGGGTCGCGTCGAGCTCGGCGACGAGCATCCGCACCGCCTCCTCGACGAAGCTCACATCGCCGCCGGTGATCGGCCGGAGCCGGTCGAGGTCCTTCTCCGTCCGGAACGGCTCGGCGACCACCGGGCCTGTGCCGGCCACGATGTCCAGGTCGACGCCCGCCGCGGCGATCGGCACCACGATGTCGCTGAACAGCACCGCCGCGTCGACGTTGTGCCGGCGGACCGGCTGCAGGGTGATCTCGGTGACCAGGTCGGGGCGGCGGCAGGACTCCAGCATGCCGATCCCCTTGCGGATCTTGTGGTACTCCGGGAGCGACCGGCCCGCCTGCCGCATGAACCAGACCGGGGTGTGCGGCACGGCCTGCCCCCGGCACGCCCGCAGGAAGGGTGAGTCGTTCAGCACGGAAGTCACCGCGCCATGGTGCCACGCCGGCCTACGCCGCCATCGCCGCCCGCGCAGCGATGCGGAGCCAGCTCATAAACGCGGCGCGGCGATCGACGAAGGACAGCGGCTACCGGCATACGCTTCGTCCATGGCGACCCCCTCCGCTGTCCCCGAGGCGTTCGCCCGCGCCGTCGACGGGCTGCGGGTGGCCACGCCGCGGCCCGAGATCCTCCTGGAGGAGATCGGCGCGCCGCAGCGGCTCGCGCCGTATTCTTTCGCGCTCAGCGCGACGGTGTTGCGCGCCGGCGAAGAGGTGGCCAGCGGCCGCCTGATCCTGCTGCACGACCCGGCCGGCCACGACGCCTGGCACGGGGACCTGCGGCTGGTCACCCTGGTCACGGTCGAGCTGGAATCCGACATGGCGGGCGACCCGCTGCTGCCCGCGGTGGCCTGGACGTGGCTCACCGACGGGCTGGACCAGCATGCCGCGGCGTACCGGGCGATCGGCGGCACCATCACCCAGACGACCTCGACCCGCTTCGGCGAGCTGGCCGGCCCGGCGCCGACGGCCGACCTCGAGGTCCGCGCCTCCTGGACGCCGGCCTCCGACGACCTCCCGGCGCACCTGCAAGGCTGGTGCGCCATGCTGGCGTCGACCGCCGGGCTGCCGCCGCCCGGCGTGACGGCCCTGACCGACCGCGCCCGCGCGTCGAGCTAGCAGACGCCTTCGCATCGCCGCCAGCTGACGCGAGGGCGTCGCCGCCAGCAGACGCCTTCGCATCGCCGCCAGCAGACGCGAGGGCGTCGCCGCTAGCAGACGGCGAAGGCGTCGCAGGCCGTCTTGATGGGGATGGCCAGGCCGATGCCCTCGGCGTCCTTCGCCTTGGCCGTGGCGAGCCCGACCACCTGGTTGGCCGAGTTCACGACCGGGCCGCCCGAGTTGCCCGGGTTGATCGCCGCGTCGAACTGGATCGTCGGGCCTTCGGGGTCGTCCGGCCGGTAGGCGCTGATCACGCCGCTGGTGACCGTGTCGTCGAGCCCGAGCGGCGCGCCCACCACGACCACCTGCTGGCCGGGCTTGACCTGGCTGCCGGCGGCGCTCAGCGGCGTGATCGACTGCTCGGCCTCCAGCTGCGCCAGGTCCTTGGTCTTGTTCACCTTGACGATCGTCGCGGCGATCTGCGTGGCGCCGCGCTCCAGCGACACCTTCCGCCCGCCGGCGGCGTAGACCTCGGCCACGACGTGGTAGTTGGTCAGCAGGTTCGCCTTACCGTTCGCCGCCTTGCCGCCCACCGAGAACGCGGTGCCGGTGAAGTCGCCGGCACGCACCCGGAAGACGCTCGGCAACACCTTCGTGGCGACCGCCTCGGGGTCGAAGACCCCGGCGAGCTGCTTCTGCAGCTGATCGGTGCGGTCCTTCTCCGCGGTCAGGCCGGAGACCAGCGTCTGGTTGTCACGGGTCACCCCTTCGAGCCGGTACGCCTGCCAGCCCGCGACCGCCACGAGCAGGGCGACCAGAGCGATGATCGCCGGGCGTACCCAGGGCTTCGCCCGTGCCGTCCGGGGCTCGGGCGCCGCCGCGTAGTCGTTGGGCGCCGGATAGGCGCCGGTCCGGGCGTATCCGTTCGTGGCGGAGTAGCCGCCCGCCTGCGGGTACCCGCCCGCGTCGGAATACCCGTCCCCTGCGTATCCGGGCGTCGCATACCCCGGCGCATAGCCGCTCGCCGCCTGGTGTCCAGCGGCCGGAGCCGCCGGATAGGCGGAGGTCTGATATGTCGGGCTCTGGTAGCTCGGCGCCGGGGAGCCGTAGTCCGCGGCGGGGGTCCGGCGCTGCTGGCGCTCCTGGTCCTCCCACCGCGGGTCCTCGGTCCAATGCGTCGCGGCCTGCGGTTCCTCGCCCCAGCGCTGCTCCGGCGCCGGCATCTGCTGCTCGGCCCAGGCGCGCTCGTCTGACCTTCTCCGTCCGCCGTATCCGGGCTGCTCGGAGGCGCCAGCGGGGGTGAACGGGTCGTACGTGGTGGTCATCCGGCACGGCCTCCCGGGTCTCGGTGCTGCGCGCAGTAGTACGGACGGAAACGCTCTGCGGATGAGTCGGCGGTCGATCGAGAAACGGCGCGCCGGGACCCGGCTGCAAGCAGGCGACGTGGTACCCCCGTACGGTTACGGAGTGACCGACGAAGCACCCCTGCGCCGTCGGGACGCGCCGGAGCCTGTAGAGAACGGACCGCACGCAGTGCCGCCCGACCCGACGTCTGGCGGTCCCGAGCCCGAAACGACCCCTACCGCGGTGCCGTTGACCGCGCCACGCGACGGCACGCCGCGACCCGTCGAGACCTCCGGTGAGCTGGCCGAGGTCGTCGCGCGGATGGCCGCCGGCACGGGTCCGGTCGCGGTCGACGCCGAGCGGGCCTCCGGCTATCGGTACACCCAGCGCGCCTACCTGGTGCAGCTGCGGCGGGCCGGGGCCGGCACCGTGCTCATCGATCCCATGCCGCTGGACGACCTGCGCACGCTCGACGCCGCGCTGGCCGAGACCGAGTGGGTGCTGCACGCCGCCAGCCAGGACCTGGCCTGCCTCGCCGAGATCGGCATGCGTCCGCGCCGTCTGTTCGACACCGAGCTGGCCGCCCGGCTGGCCGGGTTCGAGCGGGTCGGCCTCGCGGCGCTCACCGAGCAACTGCTCGGCTATTCGTTGGAGAAGCACCACTCGGCCGCCGACTGGTCGACCCGCCCGCTGCCCGAGTCGTGGCTGACCTACGCCGCCCTCGACGTCGAGCTCCTCACCGACCTGCGCGACCACCTCGCCGGCGAGCTGGACCGGCAGGGCAAGACGCCCTGGGCCGCCGAGGAGTTCGCCGCCCTGGTCGCCGGCGCGGACCGCCCGCCGCGCCTGCGCCCCGACCCGTGGCGGCGCACCTCCGGCATACACCGCGTCCGCGGCGCCCGGGCCCAGTCCCGCGTCCGCGCCCTCTGGTACGCCCGCGACGGCGTGTCCGCCCGCCGTGACACGGCGCCGGGCCGCGTCCTGCCGGACTCGGCCATCGTCGCCGCCGCGGAGCAGGACCCCAAGGACGAGCGCGCGCTGTTCGGCATCACCGGCTTCGGCGGCCGCTCGGTGCGCCGCCTGGCCCGGGTCTGGCTGGACGCGCTGGACGAGGCGCGGGCCCTGCCGGACGACGCCCTCCCGGTGAACCAGCCGGTGGACGGTCCCCCACCGCCGCATCGCTGGGCGGAACGAGACCCGATCGCCGCCGCCAGGCTGGCCCGCTGCCGCCAGGCAGTGATCAAGATCGCCTCGGCGCACAACCTCCCCCCGGAGAACCTCATCAGCCCGGATTTCGTACGCCGGCTGGCGTGGGCCCCGCCGGACGAGGTCACGTCCCAGACCGTCGGGGACACGATGCGCGGCTTCGGCGCCCGCAACTGGCAGGTCGCCCTGATCGCCGACGACCTGGCCGAAGCCCTCCCCGACCCGGTTTGATCTTGCTAGGAAATATGGATGTGACGTTTCGCGGAGTCGGTGGCAGTCCTTAGTTACCCGCGAGTAGCATCCCCTTCACATACAGTCCGGCAAGGAGGCACCGGTGCCCCGTGAAGTACGCGAGGTCGTCTTCGTCGACGGCGTCCGCACCCCGTTCGGCAAGGCGGGCGGCATGTATGCCGAGACCCGCGCCGATGACCTGGTGATCCGCTGCATTCGTGAGCTGATGCGCCGCAACCCCCAGCTTCCGCCGGAGCGGGTGGACGAGGTCGCGATCGCGGCCACCACCCAGATCGGCGATCAAGGCCTGACCATCGGCCGCACGGCCGCGCTGCTGTCCGGCCTGCCCAAGACCGTTCCGGGCTATGCGATCGACCGGATGTGCGCCGGCGCGATGACCGCGGTGACCAACGTCGCCGGCGGCATCGCGATGGGCGCCTACGACGTGGCGATCGCCTGCGGCGTCGAGCACATGGGCCGCCACCCGATGGGCGAGGGCGTCGACCCCAACCCGCGCATCCTGGCCGAGAAGCTGGTCGACCCGTCGGCGCTGGTGATGGGCGCGACGGCGGAGAACCTGCACGACCGGTTGCCGCAGGTGACCAGGGAGCGCGCCGACCGGTACGGGCTCAACTCGCAGCTCAAGACCGCCAAGGCGTACGCGGACGGCAAGCTGCAGGCCGACCTCGTGCCGGTGGCCCTGCGCAGCGCCGAGCAGGGCTGGGGCCTCGCGACCGTCGACGAGGCGCCGCGCGAGACCTCGATGGAGAAGCTCGCCACCCTCAAGACGCCGTTCCGGCCGCACGGCCGGGTCACCGCGGGCAACGCCGCCGGGCTGAACGACGGCGCCACCGCCGCGCTGCTGGCGAGCGAGGACGTGGCCCTCGAGCTCGGCCTGCCGATCGCCATGCGGATGGTGTCCTTCGGCTTCGTCGGCGTCGAGCCCGAGGTCATGGGCTACGGCCCGATCCCGTCGACCGAGAAGGCTCTGAAGAAGGCCGGCCTCACCATCGACGACATCGGCCTGTTCGAGCTGAACGAGGCCTTCGCGGTCCAGGTCCTGGCGTTCCTCGACCACTACGGCATCGCCGACGACGACCCGCGGGTCAACCCGTGGGGCGGCGCGATCGCCATCGGGCACCCGCTCGCCTCCTCCGGCGTGCGCCTGATGACGCAGCTGGCCCGGCACTTCGCCGAGCACCCCGAGGTCCGCTACGGCCTCACCGCCATGTGCATCGGCATCGGCATGGGCGGCACCGTGATCTGGGAGAACCCGACCTGGGAAGGCGCGGAGAAGTGATCGACTACCCAAATGAGGTCGTAACAAAGGCATTTGTTCGCCTTGTCAACGTGCCCGGACTAGACAAATCGGGTGCACTGATCACGCTGGACAACGGTTTCGACCACACGAAGCCCAACAGCTTCGGGCCCGGCGGCCTCCGCTCGCTCGACGAGGCGATCACCAAGGCAACCGAGGCCGACCCCGCCTTCATCGCGATCACCGGCAAGCCGTTCATCTTCTGCGTGGGCGCGGACATCACCGGCATGCCGTTCATCACCAGCCGCGAGCAGGCGGTCGAGCTGGGCGAGCTGGGCCACCGGGTCTTCGCCCGCCTCAAGGACTCGACGGTCCCGACGTTCGCGTTCATCAACGGCGCGGCGCTCGGCGGCGGCCTTGAGGTGGCGCTGCACTGCCACTACCGTACGGTCAACGGCAGCGCGGCGGCCCTCGGCCTGCCCGAGGTGGCGATCGGCCTGGTGCCGGGCTGGGGCGGCACCCAGCTGCTGCCCAACCTGATCGGCGCGCCGGCAGCGGCGCAGATCATCCTGCAGAACCCGCTCACCCAGAAGGTCCTGCGGCCCAAGCAGGCGGCCGAGTTCGGCGTGGCCGACGTGCTCTTCGAGGCGGCCGACTTCCTGGAGCGCTCGCTGGAGTGGGCGGCCGGCGTGGTCAAGGGTGAGGTCGCCGTCGAGCGGCCCGAGGTCGACAAGGACATGTGGGACGGCGTGCTGTTCTTCGCCAAGCAGCAGCTCGACGAGCGGCTGCACGGCGCGGTCCCGTCCGCGAACAAGGCGCTGGAACTGCTCGCGCTCGCCAAGGACGCGACCTTCGCCGACGGCACTGCCGCCGAGACCCAGGGGCTCGCCGACCTGATCATGGGCAACGAGTCGCGTGCCAGCCTGTACGCGTTCGACCTGGTCCAGCGCCGGGCGAAGCGGCCGGTCGGCGTGCCCGACAAGTCGCTGGCCCGCAAGGTCACCAAGGTCGGCATCGTCGGCGCCGGCCTGATGGCCTCGCAGCTCGCCCTGCTCTTCGCCCGGCGCTTGCAGGTGCCGGTGGTCCTGACCGACCTCGACCAGACCCGGGTCGACAAGGGCGTGGCGTACGTGCAGGGCCAGATCGACAAGCTGGTCGCCAAGCGCCGGATGGACGAGGGCACCGCGGCCAAGCTGCGCGGCCTGGTCAGCGGCTCGGTCGACAAGTCGGTCTTCGCCGACGCCGACTTCGTGATCGAGGCGGTCTTCGAGAACCTCGAGCTCAAGAAGCAGATCTGGGCCGAACTGGAGAAGATCGTCGCGCCCGAGGCGATCCTGGCCACCAACACCAGTTCGCTGCCGATCACCGAGATGGCCGCCGACCTGGAGCACCCCGAGCGGGTCGTCGGCTTCCACTTCTTCAACCCGGTCGCCGTCCTGCCGCTGCTCGAGATCATCAGGGGCGAGCGGACCGACGACGCCACGCTGGCCACCGCGTTCGCCGTCGGCAAGGAGCTGAAGAAGTCGTCGGTGCTGGTCAAGGACGCCCCGGCGTTCGTGGTCAACCGCCTGCTCACCCGGTTCACCAGCGAGGTCTTCGAGGCGATCGACGCCGGCACGCCGCTGGACGTGGTCGACTCCGCGCTCGACCCGCTGGGCCTGCCGATGCGGCCGATCGCGCTGCTGCAGCTGGTCGGGCCGGCGGTCGCCTACCACGTGGGCGAGACGCTGCACCGGGCCTTCCCGGACCGTTTCGCCGACAGCCCCAACCTCAAGAAGATCGTCGATGCCGGCCTGCCGCTCATGGCCGACGACGAGATCAACCCCGAGGTGGTCAAGCTGATCGAGGGCGGTTCCGCTCCGCTGAGCGCCGACGACGTACGCGAAAAGGCCCTTAACGCCCTGGCCGAGGAGATCCACATCATGCTCGACGAGGGTGTGGTCGCCGAGGCGCAGGACATCGACCTGTGCATGATCCTGGGCGCCGGCTGGCCGTTCCACCTCGGCGGCGTGACGCCGTACCTGGACCGCAGCGGAACCTCCGAGCGGGTGACCGGCCGGCGGTTCCTGCCCGAGGGCGTGGCGAGCCTGCCCGCCTGACCGCGGGCCCCACCAGAGTCGGATCGAGGACGTCCCGGGCCTGTTCGGCCCGGGACGTTGTCGTGCTACGGGGTGGTTTGTCCATACGGTTGTGGCACGCCTCCCAGAAAGGGGGACCTCCGCGGTGGCCGCAGGCCGATAGGCTCCCGGGCAGTTACCCGATCGATGGAGCCTCGATGTCGCAGCCGCCTCAGCCGCCCTACTCCGGCCAACCGTACGGTCAGCCTACTTCCGGCCAGCCGTACCAGGGGCAGCCGCCGTACCCCGGCCAGCCGTATTCGGGACAGCCCTATTCGGGACAGCCCAACCCTGACGTGCCCACCTCCGTCCCGCCCGGCTACCCGCCCACCTCGCCGTACCAGACGCCCGACTACGGCCAGCCGCAATACGGCCAGCCGCAATACGGCCAGCCCCAGTACGGGCAGCAGGGGTATGAGCAGCCGCAGTACGGGCAGCCCGACTTCGCGCAGCAGGGCTACGGCCAGCCCGGCTTCCCGCCGCCGACCCCGCCGAAGAAGTCCAGGGCGCTGCCGATCGTGCTGATCTCGGTCGCGATCGTCCTGGTGCTCTGCGTCGGCGGCAGCATCGCGGCGTACAAGTTCACGAAAAACAAGGTCAACGACGTCACGAGCACCAGCAACGGCACCGGCGCCACGACGGGGACGCCCACGAGCGGCCAGTCACCCGACGCGACGACCAAGCCGGCCGCGACCGTCTCGATCTCAGAGCCGAAAACGCTGGGCGGCCGACCCAAGCTCACCGACGCGCAGTTCGCCGGCGTGGCCACCGAGCTGCAGACCAGCCTTAAGGCAGTGCCGGGGGCGACGAACTCGGTCGGCGCGCTCTACGGCACCATCTCCCAGCGCGACATCGTCATCGTGGCCGCGGCCGAGGCCCCGATCGACAACCCCGCCGAGGAGCTGAACCAGACCTTCTACGGCGCCGGCATCGGCGGGCTGAAGATCGAGAACATCGCGGCCGCCTCGACCGGCACGCTCGGCGGCACCGCGAAATGCGGCAGCGCCACCTCCCAGGGCGTCGACATGGCGATCTGCAGCTGGGCCGACGACGGCAGCCTGGGCATGATGATCTGGTATTTCAAGTCGGTCACCAAGGCCAAGGCGGAGTTCCCGAAACTCCGCGCGCAGATCGAGAAGAAGGCCTGATCCTGGGGCTAATGCCCGTCTGGGGCGGCGCCCGTCAAGCCGACACGCCGCCCGGCGCGATCACATCGTCGCATCGCTCCCGGCACGGACCGGTCACGGTTCCGGGCCGGGGGCGCTTCTGTAATCCCGAGCCGTCAGTATGAGTCGGTCGCCGGGCCGGGAGTCTCGTTGGCCCGGTTCCGGGCCAACGACCTGAGGGTGGAGCTCCGGGCCCGCGCGAGACCCGTCTCGACAGGCTGAGGAGTTTTTCCGGTGGTACTCCCGCAACTGCGTCGCGTCCGCTGGGCGGTGCGAGCCACGCTCCTGCTCGGCGTCGCCGCGTCCGTGGTGGCCAACGTCCTCCACGCGCTGGACAACCCGATCAGCCAGGCGATCGCCGCCTGGCCCCCGTGCGCCCTGCTGCTCACCGTCGAGCTGATCTCCCGCGTCCCGGTCCACCGCCGTTTCCTCGCCGCCGCCCGCCTGCTCGCCACCGCCACGATCGCCGGCATCGCCGCCTGGGTCTCCTACTGGCACATGGCCGGCGTCGCAGCCCGCTACGGCGAGACGGGCGCCTCTCCCTACCTCCTGCCTTTGTCGGTCGACGGCCTGATCGTGGTAGCCAGCATCTGCCTGGTCGAACTCGGCGGCCGGATAGCCGCCCTCGAGCCCCACCCCGCCACCTCCGCACCCGCCGCCCCGCCGACCCAGTCGCAGTCGCCCAACCTGACCAGAGCCGCCGGCGCCTCTCACGCCCCCAGCGCCCTGCCAGGCATCCGCATCCCGGCAGGCGTCGCCACCGCGGCACACGCCAGCGTCCCCGCAGAAGCAGGCATCGCCGCAGGAGCAGGCATCCCCGCAGGAACCGTCGTCCCCGCAGGAACAGGCATCCCCGCAGGAACCGTCGTCGCCGCAGGAGCAGGCATCGCCGCAGGAACCGTCGTCCCCGCAGGAGCAGGCATCGCCGCAGGAACCGTCGTCCCCGCAGGAACCGTCGTCCCCGCAGGAACAGGCATCCCCGCAGGAACAGGCATCGCCGCAGGAACCGTCGTCCCCGCAGGAACCGTCGTCCCCGCAGGAACCGTCGTCCCCGCGGGAGCAGGCATCGCCGCAGGAACCGTCGTCCCCGCGGGAACAGGCATCCTGGCGGGTGCAGGCGTCGCCGCGGGAGGACGGGCCAACGGCATCCGGTCGAGCGCTGGCGTGCAAAAGCCGGCAGGGAACGGCAGTCGGGCGGTGGGTGCGTTCGCCGGGACCGGAGCGCCGCCCACATCGCCGTTGCGCCGGAGCACTGCCGCCGCACTCGCCGAGGTCGCAGCCGCGCTCCCCCGCGGCGCGGCCACCGGAAACGCGTTCACCCCGGCACTCACCCGCCAGTCGCGCTCGGCCAACGCCAGCGCCGGGCGCACGGCCCCCGCGCAACGCAGAGATGCGGGCAACGTCGGGCGCGGAACTCGGAGCGGGGCTACTTCGCACACCGGAGAGACGGACACGGCCCCGAGGGCACGGCGGACCCCCGCCGAGACGGTTGCCCTGGCCGCACGGATCAAGGCCGAACGCCCCTCGCTCACCGAAGCCGAGGTCGCCGCCGCACTGGGCATCAGCCCCTCCCGCTGGCGCACCGTCCGTCGCGAGGCCGCCCAAGCAACCGACCACACCCTCGCCGCCTAAGAGGTCGCGCAAATAGGTCAAGATCATGGGCGGCGGGCGGGGCGGTCGTCCCATCGGTAGAGCGTCCACGCCTGCCGGATCAGGCTACGCAGGGTGATGACGGCATCGGCGAGGTCGAAGAATGCG
>Ga0307508_10000878_pt1 | contig 35001 bp, 45 predicted proteins | sample 9_EM_MG_FD_203089 | JGI IMG/M metagenome (GOLD analysis project Ga0307508, IMG submission 203089) | Populus trichocarpa ectomycorrhiza microbial communities from riparian zone in the Pacific Northwest, United States - 9_EM | ecosystem: Host-associated > Plants > Roots > Unclassified | place...
ATATTCATGATGTATGCCAACTACTGAGACTTTCTAAATTGTGGTTGTGGGGATCGAGAAGGTTGAGTGAGGGCATCATGGGCAGTTGTACCTGGGTGTACGGAAACTTTTGGCCTAGTACTTTATTGGTCGTGGTGAAGGATATCGCATACTCCGACTTTGAGGTCACCTGGGACATCACCGCGAAGAAGTCGTGAGTCGTCGATCGCGCTCTGAACGCTACTTTCAGCGAACTTGGAAACGTCTCCAAGTTTATGAGGACGCCCATTCGAGTAGTCGTAAAAAACTTGACTACGCTCTTGACTTTCTGCCAAGCTAAGTCGCGACGAATGTTGACCTTTTTGCCGCCCTTCATATATATCGACGACCGGCTTCGGAAGGTTGTTCACTTCAGGCATTTGTTCACTTCAGACGTTTGCGTAAGGTGAACTAGTGCGTTCAGTATTTCCTTCGGATTTCGACGATTTTCTTCCGTTCGATTGCAGTAGAAGTACGCGAAACCGCCAGGAGTCGGATCCGAAAGGAAAAAATCGATGACCCCTGATGTGATCTAGGTTCTGCCGGCTCCCGCTAGATGAACCGGTATTAAGACGATATGATAGCTCGTCCAGTGAAGGACGCAGTAATGTACGGATTCCCTGAAAAGCCAACATCGACTCGCTCGACAACCTCCAATTCCGATACTCCTTCTCCAAGATCCACTCCCCAGTGCCTTCCAGGCGATTATCACTAATCCTCGTATGTCGAATTCTGTACGGAATTGTAGATATCCATTCCAGGATATCTGATCTTTTGGACGCTAGGTATAACGTGAGTTTGAGAGGTTGTGGTAACATGTTCCGGTTGGAAAGGTTACTACTTTCAGACTTGCCAGCGAGTCTTCGGTTAGCCGATTCTATCATGGAGCAGGGCCATAACCCAACAAACACCTCATCGCCGCCCCCGGCAGGTTCAGGTGAGACTTACCCGTCATAATTGAAGATCTGCCCGCTATGTATAACTGAGCTCACGATCTCGGTGTGTTTGGAGTCTTCGTAGAATCTAGATTCGGCGGCTGAATGTATTTCCCATGATGTAGCTGAGTCTTCGCCTTGAGCCTGCTGATGTTATATGGGGCGTTGCTGAGGGTGCTTTGAACGGCTGGAGGCTCGGTTCCGGCTTCCCTTGCCCCTATCGGAGATGGTGATTGTGCAGCGCATGTGAGGGAGGGTTCTGGACAGAGCACGGTCTTCTCGCTCGTCTCTGGAGGAGGGTCCGGCTTGATGCGAACGACGTCCACATAGGCGAGCTTCTGGCACGCGGCGGGCATGCCTCTGGTCTGCGAGCCGCCGCTTGTTGTTTTGAGGCTGGTCAGGGGGGGGGCGGTTCTTTCTGCTTGTTGTGGCAGCCGACGAGATAGTCTACCTTGGTCGAGCAATGCTGCCCTCACCCCCTTGCGCACGGAGAATTTGGTTCCTGGTGGCATCATTACCGCTTCAACTGCTGCAGTAGACCGTTAGACCCTGCCACGAGCTCTCACTCGTTGTTCGACCACTGGACTCCAGAAAAAAGCTTGTTCGCAGTTGCAACCACAGCCCTGAGCCCTAAGAGCGGTCGTTACCTGTGGCACTAGCGCCGTTCGACCAAACAAAAAGGCCAGCTCCTTCCGTCCTTTCCTCTTCTTCTTTTCTCCTCAGCTCTCTTTGGTAAGTCTTCCCATCCCAAACTGTCAATATATCACTAACGATCTTCCCCATCTACAGCCTTTTGGCTTAGATCAAGTGTAGTATCTGTTCTTTTCAGTTTAATATCTGAAATCCGATCATACATCGGTTCTCATATTAATCTTATTTTTGCACTGAGGGAGCCGGCCGCTGTGCTTGCGCATGTCGGCCCCCACCGTGTCGCTGGTATTGCACTGCCTCCGGTCGATGCGAACTCTCTCCGGCGACGGTCCTTCATTGTCGCTCTGGCTGTGTGCGAGAGGATGAGGAAAGCCGTTCTCCTCGGAGCGGTAGCTGGCATGGTGTCTGTGGTGCGGACGCTGCACCGGAGATTACATCGACCCAGCGCTGTTGGGGATCCCCATGCCCGGAGAAATTGACCTATTATTTGCGTTGGGCTGCTAAGGTAGTCCGTAGGCTCTGGCATCGTGAACACGGTTCTCACTCGTGATCGGCACCCCTCCTGCGCGGAACTTCCGGAATCCTCATTCCCGAGCTACCATAACTTGCAGTACATACTGTAAACATAGACCCCGACAGCAAGCAAACCCATCCCCAAACGTGGCAGTGACCACATACATATGTATGTACATCATCCCTCCACTCGATAGCGGGCTTCACAGCCCAATCACGAGTTGCGGAATCTCCTCAACAGGAACCTCAACGCCCCATTCGCCTTTGCAAGGTCTCTCGGATAGATCTTCCCCTTCTTCTTTGAATATGTCGCCAGCTCTTTCACGGTTTTAAACCTCCTCAGGACGGCGCCTTCCGCGCGCTCGAGGTCGTGCAGCCTATCGTAATACTCGAGATCGTAGATATTGACATGGATCGTATCGATATCCTGTAGCGTCTGTCAGCGGCCCCTCCCTCCCGCACGATCGAATGTCTCGGCGGGGGTACGTACCTTTCGCGCCTGTGTTTTGCTCGAAGGGATGGGGTCGATACCGAGGCGTTCGCAGAGGCGGGTGTAGTCCCAGACCTCGTCGCGGCCGAAGCGGGTATTGAACTCGGCCTCGAATGCTCTGTTGAAGTCATTGCGGTTGGCGTCCTTGCCGTGACTCCGCTTCAGACGCTGGAACTCGGTCGCCGCGTTGACGCTGGGGTTGTAGGTGAAGCCGGGGAACTGGGAGAAGTAGAGCGGCAGCGGACTCAGCGTGAGCTCTGCAAGGCCTACTGCGAGATCGTCGACGGACGAGGACATCGTAAAGGATCAGGAGGGGTCTTTTTTTGGAGGCGGAAGATTGGGGATTTTTGGATGCGGGAGAAGTACAATATAGTGAACAGACGGCGGGTGCAGAGGGATTATGTAGGCCGCAGAAAGCGAGAGGGCGCAACAGCTGTGGTTCGCTGGCCACAATGGTGGCACTTCCCCGCCCCCGCCCCCGCCTACGTCTGCGCCTGCAGACTCGAAATATTGCAATAACAGCTGGCAGGCGAACGGATGGGCGGAGGGGCTCGACGACCTGAGAGGCACATGGTTGGCCAGAATCGCTACTCCTCGGGAACGAGGCCGGCACCCGGCCTTGCGGGCATGGCGGGGACTTGAAGGACAATACCTGTAGCGGAACGGTAGAAAGACAGGTTTGATGGTCGGACTCTGGCCTTGCAGCACTGAGTTCAGAACGTAGGCACATCATCGATTCGACAGCCAGCCGTAGATCTTCAGCTGCCAGGAAGGCTGCCAGCGAAACACCTGCGATTCCGATAAACCAAGTCCTAACCCCCAACCGGTGATACGAGGAATTTTTTCCCCCTGGCCCCGCCCCGCGCCAACAAATCCGTCAGAGCAGATGCGTACCCAACATTGACGAATACCGTGATTCGAACCGCCTCGCCGGTTGGCCGCTTCTGGAAGTTGTCTCCTCCGTGCATGGACCCGCAGCTTTGGTCCAAGTGTTGTCAAAGCATGCAGCAGCTGCTGCACCGTCAATCTATGTAGCCGCGGGCATTATCTTGGACGCACGCTTCCGCAAGTGTCAACAGCCACACGTTCGTCCGCTTCGGCTGCGCCACACGCGCTCGTTGTGTGAGAATTGAAGATAGAGGCTGTGCCAAGCCCTCCAGTATACAGGTCGAGGAAATCGATAGTTACCATCCATTTCGAGTTTTTGAAAGTCTGTACAATGTGCACTTCACAACGTGGATTGCGGCGTTAACAGGCTGTCCTTGATCTCGTAACCGGCCGGTTATTGAATGCTGCGGCGCATAGGAGCCCGCATCCAGGGAAAATCGTGGTGCGCCATAAGCGTCACTGCGCGGATGCGCGCTTCCACTTCCTCACAGCCCTACAATTCCCGCCCCACCCCCACCCCCATTCCCGGCCCCCAGAGTGAGGATGGCGGCTGCTGCGAGCGGAAAAACAAGTCGAGTGGAAAGGAAACATCATGCATTAAACGCCCTCCACAGGTATTCCGCGATATGAACGAACACACCCAGACACAGACACCGATCAATTAACCAATGCCTCCCCCACCAACTCCTCTTACTCTTCCTCATAATCATCATCGTCCGCATCAATGATGTACGAGGGATACTACCGCCTCGCCATGGACGTGATCATCTCCTGATGCACCGCCCTGTCCTTGTTGGTCTGGCTGAGCGTGGCGACGCTCCGCAAGTCCGCGACGACGTCTTTGGCTTTGCCAAAGTAGACCTCCTCTGCGCACATTTTAGGGATCGGCGTTCATCTTTCGCGGAGCGTTTGACAGGGGGGCATACGCAAGAGGTTCCGCATTTTGAGCTCCATTTCTTCCACCAGTTTGCCAATGTTGCTGATGTGGTCGCGGTCAGCGTTGTCGACAGTCATGTCGCTCTCCACCTGCCGCGTCATGTTCCCGGATAGGTCCATCTCTCCCAGCTCCTCGCCACTGGAAACCATGTTCAAGATGACCGTCGACGTGAGCTTGTAGTGGCAAGTACGAGAGCCATCGATGGCCTCAAACACATGGATCGAGTCCCAGGTGCCGGTACTCTTGGGCCCGGAGGCAACCGCTGAAAAACATCCGTCAGAAGCACATTCGTCTCTCGGGCCAAAGCAGGACTACATTTCTTCAGCAGCACAACCCCTGCAAATCCATCGTCCAAATTCCAAAAGTAAACACTGCTCACACCGCCCTCGTAGTACAGCTCGCGGTAAACATCGAACGCCTGATTCGCAGCAACCTCCATCTTTCGCAGCTTCTCGCTTGGGTAGGTGGCATCGGAGAGCGCGGGTGTGTACTCGTTGCTCCACGGAGAGCGGTAGCTGTCGCCGTCGCGGTTATAGTCGCAGAGGAGGTACTCGCGTTTCGACTTGGCGCATCGCGCCAGCTGCAGCGGTTGATCGACGGACGAGAGGAGGTCCTCGGTTAGGTCAGGGACGAGATTGATTAGTGCTGAGAGATTGGTTGAGGTGTGTTTTGGGTTTAGACGGCGGAGGAGGTCGCTGGATTGCTGGCGTCAGCTAACATTTGGGTGTACGTTGAAGGCGGAAGTGCATACAGGGAAGAGTCGAAAGGATCTTGGGCGGGGGCAGACATTGTGGTGATGATTGACTGGGGCAGTAGGGGAGGTTGATGGATAGGGATGAATGTGTGTGGCCGATTTGACGCTCCGGAGAGAGCTTCAGGAGGTGTAGGTGGATGGATAACTGTGTGGGGTTGGCGGAGGGTAACACGGCGAGTATGGTCACCTTGCGGCCCTTGCCAGGTAGAAACGCAATACAGCAGTTAGTTCGGAATTGGAGCGTTTGATATCAACTCATGTACCCTCCATCTTTTTTGAGCCTCTCTATCGGTCAGAGATTCGCCGGTCATGTCGTTGCGGCCGGCATTGACGCTGCGCTCTACTCTGACGCCATTCCTCTACCCTCGCCTAGTCAGCCAACATGCACCCCCAGTACGATTCCTCACCCGGCGAATCCAGCGCTTCTCGCAAACTTGTCTCCTTTGCGACGGGTCCGTCACCGATGATGCTGCACTGGCCTCGACCACAAATCCTGAGCATCCGCAACACTACTTCACCTCGGCACCGTTTAGCGACCTACGGCCTGTAGCTGTTGCTGGTGGCGACGGTGGCCACGGCTGTATTTCCTTCCTCCGTGAGAAATTCATACCGGAGGGACCGCCGAACGGCGGCTCTGGCGGTGCCGGTGGCAGTATCTACATCCAGGCGGTCTACGGCGAGACCTCGTTACATAAGCTGGGAAGGCAGGGAGTCATCAAGGCTGGAAATGGGTCCAACGGCCGAGGCAGCAATCTGAACGGAAGGCGGGGGGACGACGTGGTCATCCGGGTACCGGTTGGGACGGTAGTGCGGGAGATATCGAGATGGGACCCCGACGACAATGACGACACGGAAGAAGGACAACACGGAGGAAACGACAAATGGACGCACTACCCGCAAGCTGTCGAAGATAACTTGAGAGATCCCGAATTTGTGTCAGCGAAATACCCAATGCATCATCACAGGAGCGCAAGTCAACTTCTTAAGCGAACGCACCCGACACGGGTGTTCCTGGACCTGGACAAACCCACCCCCCAACCAATATTGCTTGTGCCCGGCTCGCCTGGTGGTCTCGGAAATCCCTATTTTGTTACACCTACTACGCGCCGGCCAAAGTTCGCAACAAAAGGAAACAAGGGCGCAAAGATGAAGCTCCTACTGGAACTGAAAGTGCTGGCAGACGTCGGTTTAGTCGGGCTTCCTAACGCCGGGAAATCTTCCTTCCTCCGAGCCGTATCTGGTCGGAAAGCGAGAGTGGGCGAATGGGAATTCACCACGCTCACCCCCAATATCGGAACGATCGTGTTGGCGGACAAGGACCTTCCTGCGTTCGCCGCGGAGGGTGAAGACCAGCTTCAACCCCGCTTCACAATCGCTGATATCCCAGGTCTGATCGCGGACGCGCACATGAACAAGGGTCTCGGTCACGGGTTCCTCCGACATGTGGAGCGCGCGCGTGTCCTTGCTTTCGTGCTGGACTTGAATCGGCACGATCCTGTTGCGGACCTCGAGTCGTTGTGGGCGGAGGTCATCGCCTACGAAGAGGGTGTGGATAACCTCGAAGGCACAGGTATGATGGCGGAGATGGGGGGCGATTACGTCAGTGAAGAGAACAGGCAGCATATTCACCCCGAGCTCAGGGACAAGCTGGCTCCGGAAGAGAAGGAAGAGCTGGTGGCATTCACTGGTATCGTGCCCGGATGGAACACGGTAGCGGCACAAGAGCAAGGACCGGCTGGTGAAGCAGTGCGCAAGAGGGAGAAGATGAGCACGAAACTATGGTTTGTGATTGCCAATAAGGCGGACCTCGAAGGAACGGAAGAGAAGTATTGGGCGCTCAAAGAACATCTGTCGGCGAAGGCGGCAGCTCGTGGGGACGGAAAGGAGATTGGATTGATACCGATGAGTGCACTTCGGCAGGAAGGAGTGGATAGGGCTGTGGAGTGGATGAAGGGCATGTTGGGCTTCTAGATACTGTACTAGGTAGTACAAACCAGTTGGAAAATGAAGTGAGGCTTCGGCGGACGGAAAGCCAGGTTAAACAAGACTGGATAATACTTCGTGTGGAAGCACAAAGGTCTACAACCATACCAAACCCATGGTCAAGTTTGGATAGCATCGCGAAACCGGCGTCGAGGACCACGCTACAAACATATGCAGAATCTGATGTAACCAGAAGGCCAAGCCCTGACTAGCAAAAGTTCGTGCAACCTTGTCTCAACTTCGCCCTTGAAAGTCAGTAAGAACACCGGCGCCACCGACACCTCCTACCAACACTGCGTAGTTCCCACCCCACCAACACTACGCAGCCATCCTCCACGAACCCGTTTCTCCACGAACATCATCTCACAGCGCCACGCACTCGACAATGTCTGATCCTGACCGTGAAGCGTCGCGCGTCTGGCGCGCCTGGAGGACCATCCACGAGATGGTCGCCGACCGGGTCCGGTTCCATCGCGCGGCTCCGCAGAACTGAGCGCCGGCTGACGTGGTCGTTCGTTTAGGGCTACCAAATCTCGGAGGAAGAGTACAGTCTCCCGCTCGCCGACTTCCAGAGCCGGTACTGCGATTCCGAAGGTCGTCCGCAGCGCAAAGCCCTCAGCTTCTCCGCCAACCCGTCCGAGCGCATGATGGAGGTGCACGCGTCCCTCAAGCCCGGCGCGCCGCCGGACTGCGGTCCCATCTGGGTCGAATTCCTCCCGGAGCCGTCCATCGGCGTCAAGCATGCCAAGTTGTTCGTCCACCGTGTCAAGGATGGAAACTACCACACCGGAATAATGGTCTGCATCAATGCGCCGACTGCGGCTTCGCTCAAGAGCTTCGCCGCCGTCGAGAAGGATTGCACCGTCGAGATCTTCCTTGAGGAGAATCTGCTCGTCAACATCACCAAGCACGAGCTGGTACCGAAACATGTCCTGCTCAGCAAGATCGAGAAGAAGGCTCTGCTTCAGAGGTACAGGCTCAGGGAGAGCCAGCTCCCCAGGATCCAGAAGGACGATCCCGTGGCCAGGTACTTTGGATTGAAGAAGGGAAATGTCGTCAAGATCATACGCCGCAGCGAGACTAGTGGTCGGTATGCAAGCTATCGGTTGTGTTTGGGATAAGATTAGGTAGTGTTTGATGGGAGCGTACGAGTGCAATTTAGAGACGTATTTGTCGTTGGTTGCGGTGATAGCTGGCGGTGGGCGCTTTTTGTCTTGTCTACAATTTGCAAAAGTGGAGTTCGGATGCTTTATGGCGGTTGCCGATGCCTTGTTTTGCTTGTTCTCTTGCACCTTGTTCTTGACGCGTGATAGTCGTGCATGGGGAGGAGCAAGACTGGTTTTTTTTTTTCATTTGTATCTCAATACGAGAGAACCAACAAATAGAAACGGATATCGTTCTTCTTAACGCCGGTTAAATGCAGAGAGAAAATTATGTGATGAGACATCCATAATTCGAGCCAATACAAACAAGCCCATCGTCATCCGTATTGTGCCCACTCACTCAAAATCTAACTCCCCAGCTTGTGTCCTTGTCCTCTATGCGACCACCCCGAGCCACCCCCGAAGAAGTTGCTGCCACTTGCCCCAGGCGCACCTCCAACACCGACCGACCCCCCCGGAACCGCGGCGGCCCTAGGCGCATGCCTCTGCGGCGGCGGCGCTGGCAACGCCATAGCCCTCTCAGCTATCTGATACCATCCCTCGACCACATCTCCCGGGGTCTTAAGCCAGTTGCTTCCGCCGCCATACTCGGGCCAGATCTCGGTCAGGAAGAGGTACGCGTGGCTAGCAACGATTCCCGTCAGGTCCAGCAGCACATTCCCGCCCTGTACGAGGGTCATAAGGAGCATTATCCACGGCAGAAACTTGACCGGAAACTGCGCGATGAAGAAGTTGACGCGCATGCCCGGTGCCGAGAAGGCGGACCAGTAGTATGCCAGTGCTAGGATCAGTGGCGAGCAGAAGGTCATCCCGTAGACGAAGAAGGTATTGAGGAACTGTGGCGGATGGCGGGTGTTAGTGGTTGGTCTAGTCGAAGGAGAGATGGAGGGACCCGTACGATGATGATGCTGCCCACAAACAGAAGGAAAACCGTAAAGTCGCCTTTGCGGGAGAGCTTCATCCGCTCGCAGTCGCTTGCGTATTTGAAAACTATCATGGTGCCCGTCAGTCGTAGCAAACATCCGCGCAGAAGTGGGGAACGTACGGAAAAACGGGTCCATCAACACACTCTGTCCGATGGACCACAAGATTAGCATTTCTCCATTCCGCCCTACAAACGTTCCGCAATAAGGGAAATCCTCACCAGTCCCGGTCCAGAGAGCAAGAACGACGTGACTAACCGCCAGATCTGCAGACCACCCATGCCATGCGCGCCCTTCGTGCTAAAGACAACCTCGGGGATGTACACAAAGTGCAGTGGATCAAGTATTCGGAGGACGAGTGAGCTGAAGGATATGAGGACTGTTGCGCCGGCGAGCGTTCTATATGGCTCTATTAGCTGGCGGTGCGCTGCAGGCAAGGCTTGGGGTTGGCTGCTAGTTACCTCGCGACCGGCGGCGCATCGCGAATAAGTTGCCCGATGTCGGCCATTTCTGTTTCAAAGAATTCGTTGCCGCGATCGAGTGGTGAGGGTGGATGTTTGGATGAGTATCAAATGACTGTTCTTTATGAGAGGTGGCCACAACTGGCTGTGGTTGAGTCAGCGGTGTGGCCCGCCAAGCCACACGCGCGACTTGGGGCACGGCCTCGCGCAGGCGTCATATGTACAATACGGCAACCAACTATGTCCTCCTCTCTCGCCGAATACCTCGCAAAGAACTACCTCACCGCCGACCCGCCGAAGAAGAAGGGTGGCCTCAAGAAGCGCAAGCGAAAGGAAAAGAATGCCAACACGTCCGCGGGCACTGGGTTAGTCATCGCCGACGACGACGCGGCGGGCTGGGAAAACACGGCCAACAACTCGGACGACGACGACGCGCCGACCATCAGTGGCGTCACCAAGTCCTTCAAGAAAGCCACAACGTCGAACTGGAAGACTGTCGGAGTGGCGGCAGAGACCGCAGCTGCGGACGCCATCCTCGCCGCGAATACCGACGGGAAAACGGAGGACGACGCGCCGACTGTGGCCGATGATTCCTCGGTCGTCAAGATGAGCTCCGGCGCGCATGCGGGGCTACAGACGGCCGCACAGGTCGCCGCGCAGCTGGCCAAGACGAGGGAGGTGGAGCGGCAGCAGTTCTTGACGGCGGATCCAGCCGAGATAGGGAAGGACCAGGAAACCATCTATCGTGATGCTTCCGGGCGGATCATCAACATCGCGATGCAGCGTGCCGAAGCCAGGAAGAAGATCCGCGAGGAGGAGGAGAAGAAGGAGAGGCAGAAGGAAATGGTGAAGGGTGACGTGCAGAAGCTGCAGTCGGAAGAGAGAGCGAAGAAGCTCGAGGAGGCAAAGTACATGACCCTGGCGAGGTACGCGGACGACAGGGAGCTGAACGATGAGCTGAAGGAACGGGAGCGTTGGGATGATCCGGCGGCGGCCTTCCTGACCAAGAAGAAGGGCGGAGGCACAAGTACAACGGGGAAGCCGATGTTCCAGGGAGCAGCGCCGCCGAATAGATTCGGCATCAAGCCGGGCCACAGGTGGGACCGTGTGGATAGGGCAAACGGTTTTGAGGCGAAGTGGTTCCAAGCACAGAACAGAAAGAACGAGAGGAGCCGAAGGGCTTATGAAACTCAGATGGACCTCGACTAGACCTAGCTCCGATGTGAATTTGGGGGCACGGAGTTTCTTGCATCATGGCGTTTGTCGTTTTGAGCATGTACTGTAGTTATCGGATGACATCCGCTGCTGCAGTCTGCGGAGTTGACTGGCAGCCACGAAGTTTGCGACTCCTGTGCTCATGACCGAGTGCCTTCCGCCAAAGGGCAACTCTATAGTGTGGCTGTGAAGTTTCGGACACCAGTTACGAGCCGGAAAATATAGCACCGCATTACCGCAGCGCTATGGTCGGACAACATTTCCAAGGCAAGGTATGTGCATACTACTTACTATAATTCAAAATCTCCCACCGAAAATAAATCGCGTCAAATCAAAATAGGGTGTAAAACGCCTGCCATGATAATCGTGCCGCACATGTTTGCCACTCTACACCCTGAAAAGGTCTTTATAATCACTGGGCACGGCTACATAAACCTTAGTTGCAGCCACATCGCTCAATGAGCTAATCACCGCTGCACTAAACGAAGCGCAGCTCAAAAGCTCGACCACCTTTCCAGATTCATGAGGACTCCGAACACGTAAGACACCAACTTTCCTCGTCCTCTCGCATACAGCCAGAGCAACAATGAAAGAAGTTCGCATCAACTGGAGGCAGTACAATACCAGTGACACAGTGGGAACCGACATGCGCGAGCACAGCGGCCAGCTCCCGAGTTTCAAAAATAAGATTAATATTAGAACCGATATATTATCGGATTTCAGATATTAAACTGAAAAGAACAGATACTACACTTGATCTAAGCCAAAAGGCTGCAGAAGGGGAATTAGCAAAAGTTTTCGGAAATATTGATAGTTGGGGGTGGGAAGCACGTACCAAAGAGAGCTAAAGAAAAAAAAAAGAGGTGAAAGAAAGGGAGCAGAGCCTGCCTTTTATCTGAAGTTGAGGGCGCTAGTGGTCGCATTTTGGCCGACGTTAGGGCTTAGGGCTTAGGGCTAGATTGATGAGTCACGAATGCGAGTGAAGTATGTGCGACAACCCGGCGCATGTGAGTCACGGCAGTTCACTAGTCGACAAGAGAATACCCTACTACATAGCACTTCTGCTATTCTATCTACCGAGCGGCAGTTCCAGGGAACGAGAAGGCTGGGCCGAGCTCCCGGCGGATGAGCTGGACGCACACGGAGTGGAATGGCTACGCTACTCCGATCGGGCCGGAGCACGATCGATGTCGCTCCCAAGATCGCTCGCACACGTCAAGCGGGAGATCTCGGAAAAGAAGTGGCTCGAAGCGCGCCGCTGGGTTGGAGGCCGGGTCTCCATCAGGCTGAGCAGCGGCCAATCACGACAGTGGCCGGTAAACAGCGCTACAAGGGTCGCCTCTAGGTTCTATGTACAAGCTGAAGACGGGTCACTGCCTAACCGGCCAGTAGTTGAGGTGGCTAGTGGTGGCCGTACAGGATGTATGTAGGTACATAGAGCACATCGTCAAGTACTTAGAGTTGGTGGACACTTAGACGGGCAAGTGAGGGGCGAAAAACACGCACTCCACACCACCACAATATATTTTGAATCCGTAGAACGATAGATCAGTATCTGTAGAAAGTCTCTACGGATTCAGATTAAAAACATATGTGCTTGGTGGAGTGCAGCAAGAGGAGAAGTAGTTTGTATGGCAGCACCTTCAGATTGTATTGCCGCTAACCCGATTAACTAGGTAACCTAAAACAGCAATTCGAGTGATAACACATGATACTGAGCGTAGTAGATTATACACGAAGACCTGCCACGCCTGTGAGATTTGTACTCCTTTTCTGCAGATCCACGCTCCTACTGGGGTTCCAGCAGCAACCACCAGCTTGCCTGGTCGAGGCATACTGACAACCTAAAGGGCTGTACACCTAATGATGGCGAGAATAGACGACCACCATGAATCAGAAATCAAGTCAATCAGATAACCGGAAAGCTCGCATCGACGCTGTAACCACCAAGATGAACACTGCATACAAGGAGGCGGCGGACACGACGGTGAGCAGTCTAGCACGTGGGACTAAGAATCAAGGCATACGGGTGGAGTTGTTGCTGGTTTTGCTGGTTTTACAGGAATCACCGCCAGCCGCTGCGAAACGTGCGGACAGCGGGCGAAATGTACGCCGCCATAGTCCAGAGATAGGCTGAATGCGAGTACGATTAAACAAAAAAAAAACCAGCGGATACTGGAGTCCTGCTCGTGTAGGCGCACATCCTCAATCCGCCTGTCTACCACCTACAAAGTACTTAAGTGGTCGCGCAACCGACGAGTGTCATCTGCAGCCCCGTCCGCAAAACGCGAGCGACGATAAATGACCTCTTTCCGCACAACACGTGACGTGACACTGCTCGCATTCCGTGCAACTCTGTTCAGGCTGTTGTGGGAACGGGCACGAGTAGGTATGTGGTCCAGGTCGTTGAGGACTCTCTAGGTGACCTGCTGGCGTAGGAGTGCGAGCAGCCGCGACTCATCGTCGAACCTCGTGGTGATGGCGGGGGCGGACAGCCCCACATCAGCAGTACAGCGGGTTGGAGACGAGGACGTCGGCGACGCGGTGCCGCCAGGTCTGCCGTCAGCACCCAGGAATTCGGACGCGAGTGAGGGATGCAGCGTCGTCGTCGTTGCCGCGCACGCGAGAGCGATCGCGTCAGCAGTTGCACGTCCGTGCGCCCGAAAAGGTGTTGCGAGTGCGGCGAGATGAACGCTGCCGAGCTCGAGCACCGCGCGACGAGAAGTGCGGGCGCAGGAAGGGCACCTGCGACGTCGGCGCGTCCAGGACGAGATACGGCCGGAGAGCACGTTGTGTTCGGGTCTAGTCTACTATGGAGAACAATTTTTTTTGGTTCATTCACTGCACGAATCGACCAAGCAAGATCATGACGCACATTGCCTGGGTTTCCCGTCCGCTGTCCGCGCGAAGGCGGCTCGTTGCAGGCTCCCCCATGCCCTCCGCCCAGGGCGGTTTCGAGAAAGAATATGTAGATGCGTGGCAAGGAAAACTACAAAAGAAAAACAAAAAGAAAATCGTGACCAACTTCGGAGAACAAGGGGCCAGTACATATGGGTTGCTTCAATGCAGGGTAAATTGGGGAAAGGCGGGGTATTAGAGTAGGGAAAGCGGGGTATATACACTGGGGAACCCCTGAACCGCCAACGCAATCTCATCTATGTACTCTACGCGTACCCCAAGATACTACCAGTCCGGCCAGCGAATTCAACCCAGTGGCAATCGCTCCAACAACCAAAACACCATATGCGCACACAACTGTCGGCCTGACAGTCAGCTCCATCATGGGAAACACAGTCAGCCGCCGGATCTACAAAGACTCCAACCACACCGAGATTGTGGGCTCGGTTTTACATGGCGGCCAGATCTTCAATTATGGCGGGTAAGTCTCACCCGAACCTGCCGGGAGCTGTGATGGGATGTCTGTAGGGTATTTGATGAAATGTAGGATCGGCTAACCGGAGCTTGCTGGCAGGTCCGAAAGTAAGTGACCTTTTCGACCGGAACATGCTATCACAACCTCCGAAATGCCCACTCACTTTGTACCTAGTGTCCAAAAGATCAGAGATCCTGGAATGGATATCTACAATTCCCTACAGAAGTCACCATACGAGAATCAGCGAGAATCGCCTAGAAGGAACTGGGGACTGGATCTTGAAGAAAAAGGAGTACCGGAATTGGAGATCGTCAAGCGTGTCGATGTTGTTGCTGTTGCGAGGAATCCGTACGTTACTGCATGCCTCCTTCACTGGATGAGCTATCGTTTTAACACCTGTTCATCCAGCGGGAGCCGGCAAAACCTATATCGCATCAAGGGTCATCGATTATTTCCTTTCGGATCCGACTCCGGGCGGTTTCGCGTACTTTTACTGCAATCGAGCGGAAGAAAATCGTCGAAATCCGGAGGAAATACTGAACGCGCTAGTTCAGCAACTTGCGAAAACGTCTAAAGAGAACCAACTTCTGAAGCCGGTCGTCGATATCTACGAAGGACGGCAAAAAGAAGGTCAAAAGTCGTCGCGACTAAGCTTGGCAGAAAGTCAAGAGCTCCTCGTCAAACTCACAGATATATATCCGCAGACGACTATTTGCATCGATGCCTTGGATGAAGTCGATCGCGCAACCCGGTTGAAGTTACTGAACGCGCTGAAGTACGTCGTGGAGAAATCAGAGAGCGTAGTCAAGTTTTTTACGACTGCACGAATGGACACCGACATCCTCATAAACTTGGAGACGTTTCCAAGAGTCGAGCTGCAGCCTGATGACAACGTCAGCGACATCAACCGGTTCGTTGAAAGTAGCATTCAGAGTGCGATCGACGACTCACGACTTCTTCACGGTGATGTCCCCGGTGACCTCAAAGTCGAAATATGCAAAGTCCTTCGTTTCAGATCCAAGGGAATGTAAGCTCACCACGACCACTGTAACAGTAACGAACATAACTGACAGCTGAGTGCTAGGTTCCAACTAGCCGCACTTCATATCACTTTTCTCTGCGAGATGTATACTCCAGGAGATGTAAGACGCAGTCTGAGAGTCCTACCAGACACACTCACAGAGGTCTACGGCGAAATATACAAGCATATCGTTGCCCAAAAAGGGAGTGCTCCTCGGCTAGCACTCAACGCTTTCCGGTGGATCCAATGCTCATACGAACCAATACGAACACAAACCTTGCTTGACGCAATCACGGTGGAGATCGGTCAATCGGGAGAATTTTCCCGCGAGGACACTATAAAGGTGAATGATTTATTGAGAGCTTGCCACAACCTCATCATTTTGGACGAAGGTCTGAACGTTTTCCGGTTTGCACATCTCTCGGTGGATGAATATTTGGAAACCCAACTGCCCAGCGTCGACTCTCATGGCACAATCGCGAAAGTTTGCCTCTCGCTGCTGTGCACTCCTAGCGCTTCAGACGATTATGACACAGCCCTAGTAACAAGGGAAGCGCACTACCGCGATCGCCACCTCTTGTTGTACTCGGCGGTATTTTGGCCATGGCACTTTGCACGTTTTGAAGACGTGAAAACTTGCCCAGTCTTGACAGGGATCTGGGATACATTTGCATCAGTGACGAACCACCGGCGGTGGTTGGAGTACCATCGCAGGTGTGCTGTGATCAGCAGTTATACCGGGGAAAGTTTTTGGCGTAGATCCTATGCACTGCAGAAGGGAAGCTACGACCTTCTTTCCACAGTCTGTGTGTTTCGGTTAGTATCCAGATTTACGCCAGTATTCGAGTTCCAGGATGTAGGAAAGCTCCGTCTGGACCAATTACTTCACTCGTCGTGCCAATTTGAAGATCTGGATATTGCCCGGCTGCTCGTCGACCAAGGCGCCGGCGTCTCTTCCGCCGACAAAGACAGGCGGACGCCACTCCACATCGCCTCAGAGAGAGGATACGAGGCAGTAGCCCGGCTCCTCGTTGACCTGGGCGCTGACGTCTCTTCCGCCGACAAATACGGGCGGACGCCACTCCACATCGCCTTGGAGAGAGGATACGAGGCAGTAGCCCGGCTCCTCGTTGACCGGGGCGCCGACGTCTCTTCCGCCGACAAATACGGGCGGACGCCACTCCACATCGCCTTGGAGAGAGGATACGAGGCAGTAGCCCGGCTCCTCGTTGACCGGGGCGCCGACGTCTCTTCCGCCGACGCAGACAGGCGGACGCCACTCCACATCGCCTTGGAGAGAGGACACGAGACAGTAGCCCGGCTACTGCTCGACCGGGGTGCCGACTTTTCTTCCGCCGACAAATACGGGCGGACGCCACTTTACATCGCCTCGGAGAGAGGACACGAGACAGTAGCCCGGCTACTGCTCGACCGGGGTGCCGACTTTTCTTCCGCCGACAAATACGGGCGGACGCCACTTCACATCGCCTCGGAGAGAGGACACGAGACAGTAGCCCGGCTACTGCTCGACCGGGGCGCCGACGTTTCTTCCGTCGCCAAAGGCGGGCGGACGCCACTCCACACTGCCTTGGAGAGAGGACACAAGGCAGTAGCCCGGCTATTCATCGACAGGGGCGCCAACGTTTATTCCGCCGACAAAGGCGGGCGGACGCCACTATACCTCGCCTGTATGGGTGGTTATGAGGCGATTGCCCGGTTGCTCGTCGACCGAAAAGCCAACATCTCTTCCGCCGACAAATACGGGCGGATGCCACTACACGCCGCCTTGGAGAGAAAACACGAGGCAGTAGCCCGACTGCTTGTCGACCGGGGCGCCGACGTTTCTTCCGCCGACAAATACGGGCGGACGCCACTTCACATCGCCTCGGAGAGAGGACACGAGACAGTAGCCCGGCTACTGCTCGACCGGGGTGCCGACGTTTCTTCCGCCGACAAATACGGGCGGACGCAACTACACCTCACCTGTAGGGATGGGTATGAGGCAATTGCCCGGCTGCTCATCGACCGGGGAGCCAACGTCTCTGCCGCAGACGAACACCGGTGGACGCCACTCCACATGGCTTCGGAGAGAGGACGCGAGGCAGTTGCCTGGTTGCTCGTCGCCCGAAAAGCCGACATCTCTGCCGCCGACAAATACGGGCGGACGCCACTATACCTCGCGTGTAGTGGTGGGTATGAAGCGGTTGCCCGACTGCTCGCCGACCGGGGAGCCGACGTCAATGCCGTCGACAAAGACGGGCGGACGCCACTGGACGTCGCCTCTATGAGCGGGCACCAGACAGTTGTCCTGCTGCTCAACAAATACCTGGCCAATCGCAAATAGCTTACCGTCACCCCGGCCATTCCCTCCCCTCTCAAGCCTTTTGTCGCCTATTTACGGTTCGGCTTCTGATTGATTCTACATGTGAGGACATCGGAGACCAACTCACAACCAGATTTCGCTTACGGCTCCACCATCTCTCCTCCGATCAACAGAATTTTTTTGTAATCTTGATCCTCTTCTCTCTCCGATGCTCTCTCGGTGTGTCCGATTTTCAGCCTGTTGTGGCAGAAAGCTCCCTGCAACTGCGGATTTACATCCCAAAACCCACATGTTTCGCTTACAGCTCCACCTGGACGGTCCAACCTCGTTGACGATGGGAGGTGCAGCCAGTCGGTTCTCGACTTCCTCTCCGCCACGGATGTGGGAAGGCTGGTCCCGGCGGAGGAAGATGTTGGAATATATAGATTGATGAAGGTAAAGATTTTTTGTTTCAGCATTATGCGGGCGCAAGTTCTCTTTATATACAGGAGGGCCGTCAGGACAAAGGACCGAAGACTGCCCCCCGAGCCGGTGCTCGGGGACTCAGTCATGTCCGGACGCCCATTATTCTGACAGAAGAATCGGGGAGCGAGGTGTCGGAAGAACCTCCGGGAGCGCAGGGAGCGGGAGAAGGAGAGGAGGGCAGCGGCGCTTGGTGCCGCGGAAGAGCTGGGGCCCGGGGAGGAGCAACCGCTGTTCCTACCCACGCCCTCTTTTATGGCACCCGCGGAAAAGGGGTAGGAGATGGATATGATTTCATTTTGTTCTTTCCTTGGCTCTCGGACATGATTTCTTATGTCTTTTAGTTGGTGATCTCTTTGGTGCGCATTATATCTTCTTGGGACAGGCCTGGGCGGAAGGTCAAAAGGGAGCTTGCAATGTGCCGTCTCATGCAGACAGCGGACAGGAAACCTGGATAAAAAGTGCGCCGCAGCAGTCTAGATGGGCTGTATACGAGTGCGAATAAACAAAAAAAAATCTTACAGCTCCACCATATCTTCTCCGATCAACAATATTTTTAGACTATGTTGCTTCTCCTCTTTTCCCGGCACTCTACCCCGTGAGTACGATTCTCTGACTCTTGTGTAATGGTGGCCAATCCAATGTTATCAGGACTGGCCCGGCCAACTGTGGCGACCCCTGGTAGAAGCCATTTGCTCTTCGAGAGAACTCCTGTTGTGGGACGAGCCGATGGACGACAAGAAACCTTTCCGCTGCTGTCGCAAGCTCAGTGATCCGGTTGCCAGTGATGACTGCGCAGTCTGTCTCAGCACTCTCCGCAGCACAGTTGGCACAGGTTCAAAACGAAGATCTCCGTGGCCCGGGGCGGCGGAACAGAGTCGAGAAGCGCCTTCCCTCGTCCTCTCGCGACGCAGCCAGAGCAACAATGAAAAGTGTGAAAGATGTTCGCATCAACTGGAGGCAGTACGATACCAGTGACACGGTGGGAGCCAACATGCGCAAGCACAGCGGCCGGCTCCCCTGACTGCAAAAATAAGATTAATATGAGAACCGATGTATGATCGGATTTCAGATATTAAACTGAAAAGAACAGATACTACACTTGATCTAAGCCAAAAGGCTGTAGTCGGGAAATCGTTAGTGATATACTGACAGTTGGGGATGGAGACGGCTTACCAAAGAGAGCTGAGGAGAAAAGAAGGAGAGGAAGGGAGGGGAGGTGCTGCGCCTTTTTGTTCGGTCGAACGGCGCTAGTGGCAGCGCGTCGTTAGGGCTTGGGGCTTGGGCGGACGGTCAAATTGTAACTCTAGAGTTTGCAACTGCACCCAGGTTTTCGCCGCTCGCCAACGAATCACTGTTCTCTCCCGGCCGTTACCCTGTTCCTACATCACCAGCGCCCTGCCCGTGTAGGCACGCATCCTCAAAGTACTTAAGTGGTAAACCGACGAGTATCATCTGCAGCCCCGTCCGCAAAACGCGAGTGACGATGAATGACCTCTCCCTTCACAACACGTGACGTCACTCTACTCGCATACGATGCAGCTCTATTCGGACTGCGGTGCTACATCCAGAGAGAAGGAGTGCTCCACGGAGCAATGTGTCGGTCCTTCTATACGACGCAGACACCACCGACCGTTGCGATTCACCTTCCCACTCAGGGCCTCCAGATCCGCCAGACCTCCAGCCTCTCGATGCCGCCCGTGCTCCCGCTCCCGCCGGCCTTCTGACACGTCCAGCCGCGGGCGGCCAGGCGGCCGACGACGTCGCGGGGGCGATTGCTGCGGCACAGGAGGATGTAAGCGACGCCGGCGGGCGCGAGGATGCGGTCGAGGTCGTCGAGGGCCCTCTGGGTGACCTGCATGCCGTCGTTGCCGCCGGCGTAGGTGAGCGCGAGCAGGCGCGAGTGCTCGTCGAACGTCGAGGCGGCGGGGGAGACGGGCGCGAGGCTGGGCAGGTCCGGCGTCGGCACGTACGGCGGGTTGAAGACGAGGACGTCGACGACGTTTGCGCGCAGCGGGCCCGCCAGATCCGCCGTCGCCACGCCCAGGAAATGCGGCGGGCGCGATGGACGCAGCGTCGTCGCCGTCGCCGCGCACGCGAGAACGACCGCGCCCGCCCCCAGCAGCTGCATGTCCATGCGCGCGAAAAGGTGCTGCGAGTGCTGCGAGATGAACGCGTTGGTCACCCCGTTCCTCGTGCCGAGCTCGAGCACCATGAACGAGGGCGTGGGAAGAAACAGTGGTAGCTCTTCCCTTCCCTCTCGCTGCACTCCTAGAGCTCCCATTCTGACACCCCGCTTCCCGTGTCTTCCTCTCCGAAGTTGTGCAGCCATGCGGCCTGGACTTCCTATCCACTATGTACGGATGTTGGAAGGCGGGCCCCGGCTGAACAAGGGGGCACCATGTACATATGGGTTGCTTCAAATGCGGGGAAAGGCAGGGTACATACAGTGGGGAAAGCGGGGTATATGTAATACACTGGGAAACAGTTGAACCGCCAAAGTAATTTCATCTACATATGTATGCGTACCCCAAGATTCTCCCAGTCCCGCTAACATCCCTACCGAATTCAACCCAGTGACAATCGTTCCAACAACCAAAACACCGTACACGCACACAACTGTCGGCCTGACAGTCAGCTCCATCATGGTAAACAGAGTCAGCCGCCGGATTTACAAAGACTCCAACCACACCGAGATCGTGGGCTCGGTTTTACAAGGCGGGCAGATCTTCAATTATGGCGGGTAGGTCTCACCCGAACCGGCCAGGAGCGGTGATGGATATTTGTAGGGGTACTTGATGAGGTGTAGGATTGGCTAACCGGAGCTTGCTGGCAGATCTGAAAGTAAGTGACCTTTCCGACCGGAACATGCTATCACAACCTCCGAATACCCACTCACTTTGTACCTAGCATCCAAAAGATCCGAGATCCTGGAATGGATATCTGCAATTCCCTACAGAAGTCACCATACGAGAATCAGCGAGAATCGCCTAGAAGGAACTGGGGAGTGGATCTTGAAGAAGGAGGAGTACCGGAATTGGAGGTCGTCGAGCGAGTCGATGTTGTTGCTGTTGCGAGGAATCCGTACGTTACTGCATGCCTCCTTCACTGGATGAGCTATCGTCTTAACACCTGTTCATCTAGCGGGAGCCGGCAAAACATACATCGCTTCAAGGGTCATCGATTTTTATCTTTCGGATCCGACTCCGGGAGGTTTCGCGTACTTTTACTGCAATCGAGCGGAAGAAAATCGTCGAAATCCGGAGGAAATACTGAACGCGCTAGTTCAGCAACTTGCGAAAACGTCTGAAGAGAACCAACTTCTGAAGCCGGTCGTCGATATCTACGAAGGACGGCAAAAAGAAGGTCAAAAGTCGTCGCGACTAAGCTTGGCAGAAAGTCAAGAGCTCCTCGTCAAACTCACAGATATATATCCGCAGACGACTATTTGCATCGATGCCTTGGATGAAGTCGATCGCGCAACCCGGTTGAAGTTACTGAACGCGCTGAAGTACGTCGTGAAGAAATCAACGAGCGTAGTCAAGTTTTTTACGACTGCTCGAATGGACACCGACATCCTCAAAAACTTGGAGACGTTTCCCAGAGTCGAGTTGCAACCTGATGACAACGTCAACGACATCAACCGGTTCGTTGAAAGTAGCGTTCAGAGCGCGATTGACGACTCACGACTTCTTCACGGCGATGTCCCCGGTGACCTCAAAGTCGAAATATGCAATGTCCTTCGTTTCAGATCCAAGGGAATGTAAGTTCTCCACGACCACTGTAACAAGTAACGAACATAACTAACAGTTGAGTGCTAGGTTCCAACTAGCCGCACTTCAGATCACTTTTCTCTGCGAGATGTGTACTCCAGGAGATGTAAAACGCAGTCTGGAAGTCCTACCGGACACGCTCACAGAGGTCTACGGCGAAATATACAAGCATATCGTTGCCCAAAAAGGGAGTGCTCCTCAAGTAGCACTCAAAGCTTTCAAATGGATGCAACTCTCGTGCCAGCCAGTACAAACACAAACGTTGCTTGACAAAATCGCGGCGGAAATTGGTCAATCAGAAGAATTTTTCCACGTGGACACCTTTAAGGTGAATGATTTATTGAGAGCTTGCCACAACCTCATCATTTTGGACGAAGGTCTGAACGTTTTCCGGTTCGCACATCTCTCAGTGGATGAATACTTGGAAACCCATAAGCTCAGCAACAATTTTAATTGCAAAAACTTGAATTTTTGTCTCTCGCAGGTTTGCGCCCAGAGCGATTGGGCCGATTACGACAAAACCGTAGTAAGGGAAGCTCACTACCCCAATCGCTGCCTCTTGTTGTACTCGGCGGTATTTTTGCCATGCACTCTGCACGTTCTGAAGGAAAGGCAGGATCGGCTAACTGGACCGTACTGGCAGATCTGAATCCGAGATCTTGGAATGGATATCTACACTTCCCTACAGAAGTCACCATACGAGGATCAGCGAGAATCGCCTAGAAGGAACTGGGGAGTGGATATTGGAGAAGGAGGAGTACCGGAATTGGATGTCGAGCGAGTCGATGTTGCTGTTGCGAGGAATCCGTACGTTACTGCATGCCTCCTTCACTGGATGAGCTATCGTCTTAACACCGATTCATCCAGCGGGAGCCGGCAAACGCTACATCGCATCAAAGATCATCGATTCTTACCTTTCGGATCCGACTCCGGGTGGTCCCGCGTACTTCTATTGTAATCGAGCGGAAGAACTCGAGCAAACTTCTAAAGTGAACAAACTTCTCAACCGGGTCGTCGATATCTACGGAGGACTGCAAAAAAAAGGTCAAAAGTCGTCGCTACTAAGCTTGACGGAAAGTAAAGAGCTTCTTGTTCAGCTCACAGATATATATCCGCAGACGATTATTTCTACAGATGCCCTAGACGAAGTCGATCACGCCACGCCACTACAGCTCGCCTTGGAGAGAAGACACGAGGCAGTAGCCCGGCCGCTCCACGACCAGAGCGCCGGCTGGGAGGGGGGGGCGAGGGGAGGGGAGGCCGAGGTCTCTTCCGCCGACGAAGGCGGGCAGACGCCACTATACCTCACCTGTAGGAATGGGCATGAGGTAATTGCCCGGCTGCGCGTCGACAGGGGCGCCGATGTCTCTTCTGCCAACAAAAACAGTCAGATGCCACTCCACGTCGCCTTGGAGACAGGACACGAGGCAGAAGCCAGGCTGCTCCACGACCAGGGCGCCGACGTTTCTTCCACCGACAAAGGCGAGCAGACGCCACTATACCTCACCTGTAGGAATAGGCATGAGGTAATTCTCCTGCGCGCCGACTGGGGCGCCATAGGTGGCTGGGACGCCACAGGGAAGAGCGAGGAAGAGCAGGTGGTAGTGCGGGAAAAGAGGTCGGCAGCTCAGCGGTGCTATCTCCGGGCGGCAAGCAAGACAGCAGTGCTAGACGACAGCAGCACTGCAGAGCAAGCGGAGGCGGCAGCAGTGGCGCTGCGGGAGGCTATGGTGGGGACGCTCGACGAACACACCAGAAGGAAGAGGTGGTGCAGCAGGTCGAAGCCGTGGTGGACGGAGGACCTGGCGGCGCTGAGGAAGGACTTTGGGAGGGAGAGGCGGCGGCCAGCAGGCATTGAGCGTGTGCAACATGCCAGGCGCAACCTACGGCGGGCAATTCGTAAGGCGAAACGAGAATGCTGGAACCGGTTCCTGCAGGAGGCCAAAGGCAATGAGGTGTGGGTCGCGGCTGGTTATACCACCCCAAAATCGACAAGGCTGGCCAGGCACTGGTAGCCGAAGATGGCAGCTTTGCAGAAAGCCAGGAGGAGAGGGAGCAGGCGATCCTCACGGCGCACTTCCCAAAGGGCCCACCAGGCATTTACAAGCCTGCAGACGGTGGACGGGCATTTGTACGAGTCGACGTCCACCTGGTTGGCTCCCTACTGGCAAAAGCCACCAACACATCGGCACCAGGAGACGATCGGATCTCGGCAGGCATTATCAAGGTGTTCTGGCAGTGGGACAGGCAGAGGATCACGCAACTGGTACGAGCATACATCCGTCTCGGATACCACCCAAAGCTATGGAAGACGGCGAAGGGAGTTGTCATCCCGAAGCCAGGAAAGCCAGATTACACCAAGGTGAGGGCGTATCGGGTCATCTCGCTCCTGGACGTCATCAGCAAACTGGTCGAGCGTACCGCGGCTAACCTCATTGCCGACCACCTGGAACGCAAGCGCGGCCTACATGACGGCCAGTATGGATGTCGTAAACGGCGGTCCAGCGTCAATGCAGTGGCAGTTTTGACGAACCGCACGCAGCAGGCGTGGACGGCGAAGAAGGTTGCGGGCGCGTTGCTCATAGACGTCAAATCGGCATTCAATAATGTCAGCAAGACGCACTTGGGCAAACGCATGGAAGCTCTGGGAGTGGAGCCGGACCTCATCAGGTGGACTGGCAGCTTTATGTCAGATCGCCAGGTGAAACTGGTACTTGACGGCAAGGCAGGGGAGGCTAATCCAGTGGACACTGGTATCCCACAGGGTTTTCCAGCAGCGCCAATCCTCTTCGTCACTTACCTGTCGGGAATTTTCGACGAGGTGGAGGCCGCTGTCCCAGGCGTCCGGGGCCTATCCTTTGTGGACGATATCAGCTGGTGGGCCGATGGCAGGGACGACAAGGTGGTGGCGGCAAAGCTCACAGCGGCGGCGACGGCATCGATTGAGTGGGTAACAGGAAATGGAGTAGCCATTGACCACGGCAAGACCGAGGCCACCCTATTCCACAGGAAGAGATCAACCCCTACGGCAACGGTCAAGGTTGGCGCCAAGGCTGTGCCGTTCAACAAGGAGGCAACGCGGTGGCTTGAAGTATGGCTTGACTCCCAGCTCACGCTCAAGGGATACCAAGCCACCCGATTGAAGGAAGGCAGGAAGGCAAAGGCAAAGCTCCACCGGCTCACCGGACAGATGGGGCTGTCGCCGGCCAACTGCAGGAAAGTTATGACGGCGTGCGTCCAGGCTACCGCTATGTTTGGCTCGGAACTGTGGTGGAAAGGCGACCATGTCCAGGGCGCGATCGGTCAAGCGGACGAGCTGCAACTGTTGGTCAATCAAGAGGCACGGGCGACAACTGGTTGCTTCCGGACGACCAACCTGGGAGCACTCTCGATGGAATCCGGCCTCAGGGCAGCGACGACGCAGCTAGAAAACAGGCAGTGACGATTCGGGCTACGGTTACTAAGCCTACCACAGGGGGACCAGGCGAGGGGGATAGTGGTGCGCCGACAGAGATTGGGAGGCGGCTCACGAATGCCCTGGCCTACGCTGGACGGACAGAGACTACAGTTCTGCTAGAGAACCCGGGGACTCTCGACGCGGAGCTGGTAAGAGAGGAGGAAGCAGAGGCCAGAGCTGAGGCGGAGAAAACCCGGCCGGGGCTCACCATGTTTACAGACGGGTCACGGCTGGACGATGGGGCTGCCGGGTACGCGGTGATGGAAGAAGGGCCAGACCTGGAAGGGCATCGAAACCCACATGGGCTACAATCAGGAGGCCTACGACGCAGAGTGCGCGGCTCTCGCCCGCGCATTGGGAGTGGCATCACGGAGGAACACGACCCCGGAACGGGGCACCATTTTCTCGGATGCATAGGCAGCCTTCAGGCGGATGGCATCGGACAAACCCGGCCCGGGGCAGCAGTATGCTATCCAGGCGCGGAAGCACATCGCAGCACTGCGACGGGCTCGACCAGGCATCATCATAGAGATCCGGTGGTGCCCAGCCCACAAAGGTATCGCCGGCAACGAGAAAGCCGACGAATGGGCCAAGATTGCGGCAGAGGAGCCAGACTTGCACGGGGTGGAATGGCCGAACTTTGGTTATGGCGACCGGTCGGAAGTGCGCGCGATGCCCCTCCCGCGATCCCTCGCAAACCTCAAGCGGGAGATCTCCAAAAAGAAGTTGGCGGAAGCGCGCCAGTGGGCTGGAGGCCGGACCTCCAAGAAGAAATGCAAAATGCCAGAAAGCCACAAGCCAGACAGCACGGTCGCCGGGAGCACCAAGAGGCTCGCCTCGAGGTACCAGCAGCTGAAGACGGGGCACGCTCGCACCGGACAGTACCTGCACTTGGCTAAGGCTCGTCCCACGGCCCAGTGCTGGTGGTGCCGGTGCCCCTCGCAAACGAGAGACCACCTCTTCAAGGTGTGCCCGGAGTGGAAGATGCAGCAGAAGATTCTGTGGGCGGAGGTGTTGAAGGAGACCAAAAGGTGGAAGAGCAGGTGGACGGTCCGAGACCTGCTGGCCGATGGGAGGTGTGCACAGGCAGTGCTGGACTTCCTCTCCTCTGCGGATGTGGGAAGGCTGGTACCGCCGCTGGAAGAGGGCGATGCCGGGAGCGAGGCGTCTGAGTGGGAGCTCCGGGAGCGCTAGGAGTGGGAAGAGGAGCGGGAAGCGGAGGCGGAGGCGCTGGGTGCCGTGGACGAGATGGGCGCCGGGGAGGAACTTCCGCTGTTCCTTCCCACACCCTCTTGCATGGCATCGGACTGTACATAATACTCGTCATGATCTAGATAGGTCGCATACGAGTATAATGAATAAACAAAAAAAAAAAAAACAAATCTTGCATGGCATCGGCAGGCGAGGACTAGGGGACGGGTCGCGCTTTTCTTTATGTCCTTTCCTCTGTTGTTTCCTTTGTAAATTTCTTTCGGGCGTATCTATTCTTTCTCGGGACAGGCCTGGGCGGAGGGCAAAGGGGAGCTTGCAACGTGCTGCCACCGTGCGGACAGCGGACGGGAAAATCGGACAAAATGTACGCCACCATAGTCTAGTAAGGCTGAATGCGAGTATGATTAAATAAAAAAAAACCCCTCACCTGTAGGAATGGGTACGAGGTAATTGCCCGGCTGCTCGTCGACTGGGACGCCGGGGATCCGACGTCAATGCCGTCGACAAAGACGGGCGGACGCCGCTGGGCCTCCCCTCTATGAGCGGGCGCCAGACAGCTGTCCGACTGCTCGACAAATGCCTGGCCAATTGCAACTAGCTTACCGTCACCCCGGCTATATCCTCTCCTCTCAAGCCCTTTGTCGCCTATTTACGGTTTGGCTTCTGATAGATTCTTCATGTGGGGTCATCGGAGACCAACTCACAACCCCAAGAAATTCCCATCGGATTTCGCTTGCAGCTCCATCTCTCCTCCGATCAATAGAATTTTGGTGGAATCTTGATCCTCTCCTCTTTCCAATGCACTCCTCAGTGTGTCCGATTTTCAGTCGTGGTGGCCGAAAGTTCCCTGCAACTGCGGAGTATTATGTAGCCCAAAACCCAAGATATGTCCACATGTTTTCGCTTACAGCTCCACCTGGAGGATCCGTGACCTCGTTGCCGATGGGAGGTGCAGCCAGTCGGTTCGAGACTTCCTCTCCACCACGGATGTGGGAAGGCTGGTCCCGGCCAAGGAAGACACGAGAAGCAAGGTATCGAAAGAACCTCCGGGAGCGCAGGAAGCAAGAGAAGGAGAGGAGGGCGGAGGCGGCGGCGCTGGGTGCCGCGCATGAGCTGGGGCCCGGGGAGAGCAACCGCTGTTCCTACCCACACCCTCTTTTATGGTATCCGTAGACGAGGAGCAGGAGATGGATATGCTTTCCTTTTTTCTTCCCTTGGCTCTCGGACACGATTGCTCATGTCTTTTAGTTGGTGATCTCTTTGGTGCGCATTATATCTTCTTGGGACAGGGCGGAAGGGCAAAGGGGAGCTTGCAACGTGTTGCCTCGTGCGGACAGCGGACGGGGGGGGGCCTGTATAAAAAGTGTGCCGCAATAATCTAGATGGCTGCACGCGAGTAGGAATAAACAAAAAAAAAAAAGCTTACAGCCACCATACCCCCTCCGATCAACAATATTCTCAGATAATGTTGCTCCACTTTTTTTCCGGTACTCTACCCCGTGATTACGATTCTCTGGCTCTTGTTGTGATGGTGGCCGATCGCTCCCCGCAAAAGCCAACGGGATAAAGAATCATAATGTCTCACTCGCCTGCAGGCCCGAGTCCCGTCCAATCGGGGACTCCAAAAAGGTCCGTTGGCTCGCGGGCCATGGACTAACGTGGACTACCTCTCGTAGGCCAGTCTAATCCGAGGTCAGCACTGGCCCGGCCGCACTGTTGCGACCCTTAATAGTAGCCATTTTCTCTTCGAGAGAACTCCTGTTGTAGGACGAGCCGATGGACGACAAGAAGCGTTTCCGCTGCTGTCTCAACCCCAATTTTTTTTTGTTTGTTTAATCATACTCGCATACAACCTATCTAGGCTATGGCGGCGTACATTGTGTCCGTTTCTCCCGTCTGCCGTCCGCGCGGTGACCGCACGTTGCAAGCTCCCCTCTGTCCTCCGCCCAGGCCTGTCCCAAGAAAAAGAGTTGCGCGTCAAGGGAATTACAAAAGAAATGAGTCCGAACGAGCGTGAAAGACAAAAGGAAGAGAACAAAGGAAATCGCAACCCACCACCCTAGTCGTCGTCTGCGGATGCCATGAAAGAGGGCGTGGGTAGAAACAGCAGTTCCTCCCCGGCACCCAACTCCTCAGCCTCCGCCCCCCTCTCCTCCTCCCACTCCCGCAGCTCCGCTTCCGACACCTCACTCACCGTGTCCTCCTCAGCTGGTACCCGCCTTCCCACATCTGTGGCAGAGAGGAAGTCTAGTACCGCCCGGCTGCATCTCCCGTCAGCCAGGAGGTCCCGGATCTTCCACCGGCTCTTCCAATTCTCAGTCTCCTTCCGCACCTCCACGCACAAGATCTTCTGTTGGGCCTTCCACTCAGGACGCACCTTGAAGAGGTGCTCCCGAGTCTAAATCTGGTACCGGCACCACCAGCACTGTGGGGTGGGTCGGCTCTTTGTCCAGTGGAGGTACTGCCCGGTGAGGCAGTGCCCCGTCTTCACCTGGTAGAACCGCGAGGCAAGCCTCTTTGCGCCCCCAGCCACCGTGCCGTCCGGCCTCTGGCTTTCCGGCATCCTGTATTTCGCCTTGGAGGTCCGACCCCCAGCCCACTGGCGTGCCTCCACCCAATTTTTCTCGGAGATCTCCCGCTTCAGGTTCGTAAGAGACCTTGGGAGAGGCACCGGGCGTACCTCCGCCCGGTCCAGGTAGTTCAGCCATTCCACCTCGCGGGCGTCAGGCTCCTCCGAGTCGCAACCTCAGTGATCCGGTTGCCAGTGATGACCGCGCAGACTAATCTCGCAGCACCGTTGGCACGGGTTCGAAACGAAGATCTCCGGGGCCCCAGGCCGGCGAAACAGAGTCAAGAAGCGCCTTCCCTCGTCCTCTCGCACCGCAGCCAGAGCAACAATGAAAAGCGTGAAAGATGTTCGCATCAACTGGAGGCAGTACAATACCAGTGACACAGTGGGAGCCAACATGCGCAAGCACAGCGGCCGGCTCCCCTGACTGCAAAAATAAGATTAATATGAGAACCGATGTATGATCGGATTTCAGATATTAAACTGAAAAGAACAGATACTACACTTGATCTAAGCCAAAAGGCTGTAGTCGGGAAATCGTTAGTGATATACTGACAGTTGGGGATGGAGACGGCTTACCAAAGAGAGCTGAGGAGAAAAGAAGGAGAGGAAGGGAGGGGAGGTGCTGCGCCTTTTTGTTCGGTCGAACGGCGCTAGTGGCAGCGCGTCGTTAGGGCTTGGGGCTTGGGCGGACGGTCAAATTGTAACTCTAGAGTTTGCAACTGCACCCAGGTTTTCGCCGCTCGCCAACGAATCACTGTTCTCTCCCGGCCGTTACCCTGTTCCTACATCACCAGCGCCCTGCCCGTGTAGGCACGCATCCTCAAAGTACTTAAGTGGTAAACCGACGAGTATCATCTGCAGCCCCGTCCGCAAAACGCGAGTGACGATGAATGACCTCTCCCTTCACAACACGTGACGTCACTCTACTCGCATACGATGCAGCTCTATTCGGACTGCGGTGCTACATCCAGAGAGAAGGAGTGCTCCACGGAGCAATGTGTCGGTCCTTCTATACGACGCAGACACCACCGACCGTTGCGATTCACCTTCCCACTCAGGGCCTCCAGATCCGCCAGACCTCCAGCCTCTCGATGCCGCCCGTGCTCCCGCTCCCGCCGGCCTTCTGACACGTCCAGCCGCGGGCGGCCAGGCGGCCGACGACGTCGCGGGGGCGATTGCTGCGGCACAGGAGGATGTAAGCGACGCCGGCGGGCGCGAGGATGCGGTCGAGGTCGTCGAGGGCCCTCTGGGTGACCTGCATGCCGTCGTTGCCGCCGGCGTAGGTGAGCGCGAGCAGGCGCGAGTGCTCGTCGAACGTCGAGGCGGCGGGGGAGACGGGCGCGAGGCTGGGCAGGTCCGGCGTCGGCACGTACGGCGGGTTGAAGACGAGGACGTCGACGACGTTTGCGCGCAGCGGGCCCGCCAGGTCCGCCGCCAGCACGGCCAGGAAGTGCGGCGCGCGCGCCGGACGCAGCGTCGTCGCCGTCGCCGCGCACGCGAGCGCGTTCGCGTCCGTCCCCAGCAGCTGCACGTCCGAGCGGCCGAAGAGGTGCTGCGCGTGCTGCGCGACGAACGCGCTGATCACCCCGCTCCCCGTGCCGAGCTCCAGCACCAGCGGCGGCGGCGCGCGCGCCGGGAAGTGCGCGTGCAGGAAGGGCGCCTCCGACGTCAGCGTGTCCAGGACGAGGAACGAGTCTTCCGCCGGCGAGTACGTCGTGTTCGGGTCTATGTGGTCGGTGTTGGGCGTGGGCAGCATCGCGACGGTGGGGCGGGTGTGCGTGGTGGTTGGTGGTGGTGGTGTAGTTACGCCTGGCTATTTGCTCCGGTAGTCTACGCCCATTTTTACTTAGATTTTTTTTTATTTTTTATTTTTTTTATCTACATTATGTACATTAAGTAGATACGGCCCACACGTGGCAAGTGCCAAGGGAGCCGCGTTTTGACATCATTGCATCTTTCGCACGCATCCACCCCTCGACGCCCGCCTGCATTCCGCGGCCACAGACCTCTCTCACCGAAGCACAAACAACACAAACACACACGGACACACACGCGGACGGACACATTTCCACCTGCAAGCAGCAAGCGCAATGTCTCGCTTCATCGCCGAAATCTACGAGTCCGTCTTCCAGCCGGGCACCAACCGGTCGGTCGTGCTGGCGACGCACATGTCGTTCGCGGCGCTGCAGGCCACGTTCGTCGCGCTGCTGCTCGCGACCCGGAGCTGGCACTTTGTCTTCCTCAACGCCATCTGCGGCGGCCTCTGGGCCGCCGTCGCCTGGCTGATCAACGAGGTCGCCAAGGCCGACCTGGTCGAGGCCGAGGCGCAGCGGCTACGGGAGCTGAGGAAAGCCAGCGAGGCGGGCGAGTCCGTGGAGAACAAGGAGCAGGCGGAGGAGAAGAAGGAGCTGTAGGGGTGGGGACTACGTTTGAGGCGGGGGGGGGTTGTGCACTCGCTCGATAGGGGGCAGATGGGACGGTTATGGTGTTTCGGTTTTTTTTTTCCCCACGAAGTGTATCGTCAATACGAAGTCGAGCGTTATTTTCTTTTGCTGTATGAGTATCAATGGGCAGCAGAAGGGAAATCACAGCCCTTGTTTGAAGCTTTTCTTTTTCCCTCTCGCAATCTCGTAAAACGCAGCCGCGCTACCATCGAAAGACACAACAAAGAGGAGACATGCAAGGAAACAGCGCTTCGGAGAGCAAGGGACAGAAAAGTAATCGCGATTGGTGCCCGTGTGCGCACGGAACGGAACGAAACGGAACGAAACGAACCATCTACCTGCCGCCCCTTCCCCGTCCACCGCCGCGCCCGCCGCCGCCGCCGCCGCGCCCTCGCCCGCCGCGTCCACCGCGATCACCGCCGGCGCCGCCGCGTCCGCCACGGCCGCGGTCCGTCTCCTTGCGCGCCTTGTTCTTCGGCTTGGGCGCGTCGTCGATCAGCAGCGTGTCGAGCGGCAGCGAGTCCGGCAGGATGAAGTAGCGGATCGTCGACCCGCGGATGTTCATCGTGTCGAGCGCGATCGGGTCGCGGTTGCGGATCGTCATCTTGACCGTGCGCAGCGCCGTGTTCATCTTGACGTCGACGCTGAGGATGGTGCCGTGCACGATCGTGCCTGCGGGTCGCGTCAGCCTCAACACCGCCGGTCGCAGCAGAGGGGGGGGGGGGTGGAGGAGAAACACCACCGACCGTTCTTGAGCTCGACGGTCACGGTCTCGTTCTGGCATTTCATCAAAAACCTGAGACGGCCCCGTTCGTCAGAGAAGCACCACGCGGGGGGACGACGCGGAATCCTACCTAACCAACTTCATGGCGGGCGGGTCGCGTGGGTCGGTCCGTGTGCGTGGAAGGGGGAATTCGAAGTTAGGATGGCGGGGGAGGGAGGGAGGGGGATGTTTCGCTCCGATTCGAGATGGCGTTGGAGAAGGTTCTGCCGCGTGAAGCAATCGGGCGATTTGGGCGGCTTTCGTGAGTTTGTTCGTGTGAGGAGAAGCTTGGCGCTGTTACCCTGGCGCTGCCGAAACCTAACCAGCTCGAGCGCTAGCGGCCGACTCGAGAGGAAGGGTAATTCCGCCGGCGCAGGACAATTACCCCAAGCGTGTCTAGCAGTGTGGACGAGGGGTGAGGGGGAGGAGGTGGACGACGGAGACGGGCGCTGGGGACGGTTTTTACTGCTTTCTTTCTCTCTTTCTCTCTTTCGTTCTTCCTCTCCTCGCCGTCTATCTTGTCTTCTTTGAGTTTGCGAAGTAGGGGGTAAGCCAGGCGGGGCGGACGATGGACCGGGACGGACGGTGTATAAAATCGCCCATGATCCGATATGGTCGCATACGATCAATGAATCATCACCACCACCAGCTCGAGCGCTCCGCATCCGATGTCCACGCAGAAGCCCAGCCCGACAGAGGTAGCTTCTGCGGCAGGGAGCGTCCGCAGAAGGCTTCGGCCACGGCCGGTGTACCGGAGTCCGCGAGGTTTTACGATAACTATCCGCAGTCACAACGCTCACTCGACTCGGTCATGGCCGTCACTCGCTGCAGCGCTCGCCCACGCGCGGCTCCGAAAGCCCGGGCATCCGCAGACACCACCAGAGGCGCACTACACGCGCTGCACCGCGCATCCTCGGTACCGGTCGGGGACAGGGCATCGCCACATGCATGCATTCGGCGCCCTGCTGCTGACTGTCGCCCACTTGGGAGTCACGGCCGATCACGTCCGGCAGCGTCCCCCGCGGAGTCCCGAGCACGGTCAGATGTGCGCGACAACCACGGGCCGACACAGTTCCAGCCGGGAATGCACACTGCTTCCGTCCGTCCGTCCGTCCGTCCGCATCCCCGGCCCGACTGGAATGAACGCCATCCCACGCCGGTCGGTCCGATCCTGCGTCGTGGACGCCGCCCGAGGACATACCGCATCCAGCCGTCTCTCCTCCCCCCGGCCGCGTGGGAGGCGAGCGATCGACTCATTCGCTGTCGGTGACTCGAGCGGCGGCGTGGCAGGCTGCTTTGGTAGCGCAAAAGGCTCGGGGATATATATCCCCCGGCGGACGCACTCACCCACTCTACAGGGGAGAGGACCGCGCGGCCACTACCGGCGAGCCGTGTGTTGCAGCGGCGGATCTGCCGTCCCAGCGATCGCCCGACGCGTGCGTTTGCAGCACTCTCCGGGCTCGTATCCAGCGCGACGGCTTCTGTGCAGCGGAGATCCGTTGCACGCCCTCTCGTCCGAATATCTGCACCATATCTATTACCACTCGTGGCGGCGGCGAGCGAGCGAGGACTTGCGTCGCCGTTGACGCAGCCGGAGAGCGTGCACGACCGAGACGAGTCCGCAGCGATTGGACGGCGGTGGGTTACACTGCGTCCCGGGGGGCAGTTGGGGCTGCGCGCAGCAATGGCACGGGCAGAAGAAGAAGAAGGAGGAGGAGAAAGAAGAAAAGGCCACGGCGATGCTGGCTACTGGCTCCGTGGGACCGCGGTTCGTCGGCCAGCCCCCGCCCGCGCCGCGCCGCGCCGCGCAGAGAGACAGACGCCCCCGAGCTGGGTCGGGCCGGAGTCGGAGCGGATGCCGTGGGTCGGACAAGCCGGCGCAAGCAGGAAGTGCAGCTCGTCTCGCCCGTGGGCCGCGCGCTGACGTAACCCGCCGCCTCGTGTCCGTGCATAGATAGATAGATAGTACTCGACGATCGGGCCGGGGGGGGGGGCGGACCAGGCTTACTCGAGGGCCGAGGCAGTCCGTGGGGGAAGGGGAGCCGCGCTGGGCGCCGTTTTGCGTGTGCTCCACCCGCTGCAGCCTCGAGCAATGTCATCCGCACGCACTGGTGGATGCCTTGCCTGGCCCTTGCCCCGCGGGGAGAATCCGCATCGAGCAGTGGGCACCGCAAGCGCAGACGATGATGATGGTGATTCATTGATCGCATGCGACCCTATTGGGCGATGGCGACACTGTGTACAGTCCACCGCAAGCGCAGACGGACCACGGACGAAGAGTCATCGCGCGCGGCGTCGAGTGACCCGCGATGACGCGCATCGGAGTATGTACGTACGGGATTGTGAGAGACGGATTGGGGGCGCAATTCTGCAGGAAGAAGAAAAAGAAAAAAAAAAGTACACACACCCACACACACATACATACCTGGTATTTACACACATTTTGCCAGGGATGGCTCGGGGTTCGTCCAGCAGTTCGGTTTGCATGACGAGATTATTTTCTTCAGCCTCGACGAAACACCTGCGACATCTGGCCGTTGGTCGGTCGGTCGGTCGGGCAACCGGCTACGCAGCGACGAGAACCGCGGGCGCAGTCTCTCCCCCTCCACATTTCCGCACGCAAGGCGTCGTCGCGGGGGGGGGGGGGGGGGGGGGGGGGGATATTAGAGG
>Ga0307508_10000879_pt1 | contig 34994 bp, 43 predicted proteins | sample 9_EM_MG_FD_203089 | JGI IMG/M metagenome (GOLD analysis project Ga0307508, IMG submission 203089) | Populus trichocarpa ectomycorrhiza microbial communities from riparian zone in the Pacific Northwest, United States - 9_EM | ecosystem: Host-associated > Plants > Roots > Unclassified | place...
CATTGTTTCTGGGATCAACTCTCTAGTGATATTTCGAACACGAATCTCTTAGTGAATTTCCCACCCGCTCCCGTGCGAATCCTTCGGGACTACACAGTCGCTCCGCTGCCATCATACAAGTGTTGCCTGCTCAAGGGTGATAGACTGTTGGTGACCACCTGGGCGATTGTGCCGTTGGTGAAACACCCGAGTGTTACAGCACCTTTCGAGGCCGACATCGGTTACGTTCCATGGCTACCGCAGGACCTTTTGGCATCCGACCCGCAGCGTCTGGACTCTGAGGAAGGTTTAGCCTACGCAGAGAAGTTATCCAAGACCCTCAGGATGCTGCGCAAGAGAATGGAGGAAACTCAGGTGGTGATGACCGTGGAAGCCAATGAGAAGCGGCAAGTGCATCCATTCCGGGTAGGAGACGAGGTGTTTTTAGATACGCGGTCACTGCCCATCGGATACGCCAATATGACAGGAACGGCAAACGACAGCAACAACTCTCGAAAGTTCCAGCATCTGTACGCAGGACCATTTACGCTGCTGAAAAAGGCCAGCGAGAACGCTTTTGTGTTGAATATCCCAGCTCACTGGCGATTGCACCCGGTCTTCAACGTCGCCAGACTCAAGCCGTCGAAAGTTGACAGAAACCATGAACACCCGCCGCTGCCGCCACTGCGCTCTACAGCGACGGTTGAATACGAGGTAGAGACCATTCGAGAACACCGAGGCACCACAGTCCGAGACCTCGAATACTTGGTCAAGTGGGCAGGTTACAGCAACGCGACATGGGAACCGCTGGCGAATCTGAGGGGCAGTAGCAACAAGCTGCTTCGCGAATACCACGCTGCGAATGGCCTACGCACCTACCGATGGATGGAACGGGGGTGAGGGGCAAGGAGACGTGGAGGGAAGGAAGAATGGTAGCATGGTTGTTTTGCTTTGTTTCCTGGTTTTTGTTTGACATTTCTTGTTATTGTTGTCTGTTTTGTCGAAGCAGAATACTTTGTTCGGGAGGGGGCTGGTTTTATTAGAAGCGAAGTGGTTGTAGGAGGAGGATTCTGGCCGCTGCGGGCGCTGCGGACACTACGCCCAGTGGGGTGTCTAGAGTTCGGGTGACATGGACAATGCTACGGGAGTGTGACATAGGGCTACATAGGACAGTCACGGTAGACAGTCACAGGCAGCGCACGGACACTCCCTATAAGTGTCCGGCGCTCGCCTCTCTAGAAATGGACATGCTTCTTGCTACCCCTCATCCTACTGTTGCTACAATTTTTTAAATTATGTGAATATTTGTCAGCAGGGTTCATGTGCCATCACGAGCGGCCCAGAGAGGTGTCGCAGCAATGCAGCACAGTGGGCCCGAACTTGTGGGAGCGTGGCAGGCCCAGGAGGACAGCTGTGGAAGGGTGGGTGGGTATTTTTTTGTTTGTTCATACTCGCTTGCGACCTATCTAGATAATCACGTTAGGGAAAACTTGTTTGTTTCGAACTTAGGACAGTTTTTTAGGCAGCAGGTACTGTTAAACCACACTTCTTGGTTGGTCAAGGTGCCCTGGGGTGGATGCTCGGATATCCATCAATAGGCGAGAAACACATCGATTCCTGCATCCATTGGGGTTATTTTGATGCTGGCCCTCGTGTAATCCCTTCAGCGTTGTAAGAGGGGTGGTTCCGTGTAATATTGGCCCGCCCCAGACAGGGTTTCCCCCATATAGTCCTCAATGCTGCGCTCCTGTTGGTGCTTTCGCTGTTCTAGGTCCAACCTTTTTATTGTTTGCTCATTGATTAACGCTATCAAACAGCCAGTGTTAAGCAGCATTTTGATTCGGTGTTTCTTGCCGCCCTGATGTAGTATCATATCGACTACTGGACGGGTGCCGCTCATGAGTTTCCTTGGTTTCTTAGGTGGGGTTGCAGCACTTGATTTCTCGTTTTTCCGTTTCCTGGATACCCCATGTGCCAGGGCCTTTAGTAGCGCCGTTCCCCGGCCTTCTAAAAATCCGAGGCAGTGTCTTCCCACAATGGTGCAGTAGTGTCGGTCTCCTTTAATTCGACTGCAGCTATCTTCTGTTGTTTTGCGGGCTGGGTTTCGGACTCCTCGGATCGTTTGCCCTTTCAGTGATCTACATCAGCAAAAAATTTAATTCTTACCGGAGCTACCGGAGCGAGCGAAGCTTACCGGAGCACCGGGAGTGAAATATACTTTGTCCTTCGATAGACTAGGGAAGCTATCGACGCTACTACCACCTTACCGACACACCCACTGTGGGACGGAAATGCCAAGAGCATGAATCGGGAGGACGAGAGCGCGAAGAGCGCAGTAGAATTAGTCATGCCAAGGAGGGCTCCAGGCATATAAATTGCCTGTTCCAGGGACATCCTCTTGTACTTAGACATCTACCAACACTCCCCGACGCACAGAGATAGCCAACAGACAAATTCATCTCCCCCTCATCTCTCCCGTAAATATTGACCCCCCCTACTTTTGGACCCCCCTCCACCTTTTGGACAGAGACGGGATGCCCCCCCCACAGCTGGTGCGCCAAACCCGGATCTCGGAAAACCTTCAGATTTCAGCGTGAGCATTGGGAGCTGTGATTCCTGAGTACCATGAAGATCGTGAAGCAACGTCGAGAACGTCAAGGACAACAGCAAGAAGGAGTTGATCGTCCCCACATTTTGGAAAAGGAAGTCCCGTCATCCCCCCGCTTGGCCCCCGTCATCCTCCCGCTCACCCCCGTCACCCCCCCGCTCGCCCCCGTCATCGCCCCCGCTCGCCCCCTCACCGAGTTCTTGTTGTCGTCTTAGGTAAAGAAAAGGGCTGAATCGTGGCATCGTCACCTTGGGATCAATAATCTCCTCCGATCGACGTCTCGAGACTCTGGGAAGAGTTTGAAGACGCTAACCGAATCCTCTATAGTCGTCACTGAGAAATCGAAGGAACTCCTCATCGTCCCGTTCAGAGCACTGCTTACGGCCAATCGTGGGCAGACCTCGTACACAACTATTAGCTTACCTTCCTTCGACACCGATCACCCGCTCGTTCCTCATCATTGTTGTCATCCGAAATCGAGTCCATTCCTTTGTCGAACAGATTGTCCGTGGCTGCTAACAGGATTGGGAGATTCCCCGGTCGAACCATGAAGATCGATGTCGGAATCTACAATGGAAGTGTGAACATTGGTGACTTTCTCAGAGCTATCGACTTCAAGGTAGCTACAGAAGGGAAAGGATACACAGAAGAGGAAGCAGCTCAGACCCGTCGGGTGCTTCTCACTAGGCGAGTATCTACGGAGGTCCACGAGTATATCAACAGTCTGCCGTTTGATATTCAGGATGACTACGATGCCCTCAAGAAGGCTCTGAAGGAGCAATACACCAACCAGGCCGATGATTTGGACGCCCTCGGAATGGAGATTTCGTGCCTGTGCCAGCGCCCGCAGGAGAGCCTGAGGGACTACATCAACCGGACGGCCTCAATGGTTTCCAAGTATCGAGGACGAGAAGAGCTTCACAAGAGTTTGGCTAGGGCCTTTCGTAAATGCCTCCTGAGCAACATGGATAGAGGACCCTTGGGAACGGCAGAATGGGTTTGGCAGTTGAAGGGCCGGGAGCTATTGCTTCGCCCCCTGGATTTTATGCGCATGTGGGACTTGAGCACGACCGACTTTGCCTCGGCCTGGGCCGGCGAGGAAGTACTTATTAGGCGTGGCATTGAAGAAGGAAGAAGGAAAGATAAAGAGAGAGCAGAGCTATGGGAGAAGGTAAGGAGAAAAGTTGAGATGGAGCTCCGAGGCTCTCGTGATCCGGTGGACTTGGGTTACCACTATGGCAGTCAATAACTGCAGGTATCAGCTGCCTTCCAGGACCAATACCCAAACTACCCAGACTATCACCCACCAGGAGATCGTCAGCAATTCTGACCCATGAACTGCTCCAACTACAGGTAGGACTACCCGCCGCCAGTGAATAGGAACCCTTGCTATAACTGTGCAAGAGTGGGACACAGAATGGTCAAATGTTCAGAGCCGGAATCGAGCATGGAGTTCCAGCAGAGCGTTTATGACCAGGTCCATGGACCAGGACGTGGCCACCCTCCAAGAGCAAGAAACCAGAGGATGCCACAAGGAGGATTGGCTTACCCACCCTACGACAACTCCGCACCGCACCAAGGACGACCAGTCTATGACCACCCTGTCCCGCACCAAGGACGACCGGTCTATGACCACCCCGCCCCGCACCAAGGACGACCGGCCTATGACAACCCCACCCCGCACCGAGGACGACCGGCCTACGACAACCCCACCCCTAACCAAGGACAACTGGCCTATGATCACCCCGCCCCGCACCAAGGAAGACCTGCCTATGACAACCCCGCCCCGCATCAAGGAAGAGCAGCCTATGATCACCCTAGACAGTCCGTGGCACAGGTTGTTGGGGTGGGCGTTCACCAGTCCTATGGAGACCCGTCCGGAGAACTGGATCCATGGATCGAGGAAGTCAACGAGACAGAAGAATGGTTCGTCAAGGAGACTACCGCTGGACTGCTGGCATTGGCCTTGGAAGGAGTAACTTTTGAAGGTTCCTACCAGTGTGAAGAAGTGGACGCAGCCGAGAAGCAGACTCGAAGCGGGACCTCTGAAGAAGATGTGGCTCGCAAGAGGTTGAGGCCACGGCCAGTCGTGAAGCCCCTAAATCCAACGACAACAGGACAGGCCCTGTTAGAGGAAGAGGTTGCCGGAGAGCCTAGACCTGAGGAGCTGCCCGGGAAGAATAAGTGTCAATGAAGGGCCAGAGGTGAAGTCAACCCCATCCGGATGATGAAAGGCATGGCCAAGTTCAACACCATGGCCTCCTTCTGGGACACTGAGGTTCGGGAACTTACCTGGGGTCAGTATCTGGAGGACTGTCCGGCTGCTTGGTCGGAGCTCGCTCGAGGGATGGTAAGGTAATGCCTGAGGCCCCCCGGCCCCAAGGCAAAGAAGCGGAAGGGTAAGAATGTGGCTGCCATTGCCGAGGTTCCCCTCTCATTGTTGGGGCGTGGAACGGCCGCTCCGGAGACACCAACTAAGATCACCAACTTCTATACCGAGGCAAAAGTCAATCAGCATGGGCCAGAGAGCAACCCAAAAGTCTTTCAGGTTTCCAAGATCTTGATCAACCGAGGTTCGGTTCTTAACATGATACCACTTCACCTCGCCCGGCAGATGGGACTCAAATTGATTGATCAAAACGAGGTGCTTATGAGGACGGCCGCCTCTACCTACCACTCAATAAATCATTACGTTATGATGGACATCAGTATCGCTGGAGTATTGGCTACTATCCAGTGTTACTGCCTGCCGAGCCGACCCTCTTACTCGATCTTACTTGGACGAAGGTGGATGAAACAAGTTTGGGCCATAGGAGACTCTGCAGACAGCTCCTACTGCATCTATGACTTGGCAGGACTGAGATATATCATCCCAGCTAACCCCACCCCCACAAACATCCGTGATGAGATCCCGGTTTTGTGCATCAATACCTGCAATGAGCCGAGAGCCCTGGACGAGGAGCCATGCCAAGATCTGGAGGTACCCAAGGACGAAGTTTGCAGGAGGCTTTATCGGACTATCCGCCACCAGGTAGAGTCAGATGCCGATGTCGAGGACGAAGACAGTGACGGATCGGAGGACGAAAACGATAGGTATGATTTAGAAGAGGAGAACCTGTCGGACTCTTATGGAGAATGGCCGGGAAACGGATTACGCCGCTAGGTATCGGGCACCCTGGTGAAGGCAATGTGAGCGAAAAGAGCGAAGAAGGAGAGTGCCTGAGAGACGAAGTAAGTGAAGAAGGAGAGTGCCCGAGAGACGAAGTGAGTGACTTGGTAGATGCTGTTGGCTGTATTGAATTAGAAGAAGTGGGCTATTGGCAGCAGAGCCCGGTTCGTTCGAAAGTAGCTAATATTCAGGAGGTGAAGGACGTGCAGGGATTGTTAGTACTACCGTGTTATGACATTGAGACGGAAGAGGGCCATGAGGGCATGACTACTGTTATGGGATTGGCAGATGATGAGGTGGAAAATGAGGCTGGAGGACAGCGTGAAGGGATTTGTGATGCTTGTCTTGGCAGTGTTATTATCAGGGAAACTTGTGTTTGTTCAGTGGATTTGTTTGATGGCCCGCGGGGCTGAGAGCAGGATACTGGTGGGCTGGCCACCAGAGAGTCGAGAGAGAACGTTGATTGCATGTATCATATTCTGACTGAGAACGAAGGAGATTATTTGTACTTGGAGGCTGGGACACCTGTGTCAAAGGAAGGGAGTGAAGTGAGCGGTGCCGAAGAGGTGTGGGATTGGTTGGGAATCGGTGTGATCGAACTGACAACGGTCTCAGAGCGGAGCCAGACGTGGACAGATGGACAGCCAACGACCTCAGAGCGGCTGACTAAATTGTGAACCTCGGACGAAGACCAGTCTTGGACGGACGGACAGCCACCGACCTAAGAGCAGCCGAAGGAACAGCTGACGAATCCAGCCCAGGCATGGATGGACGAACCACTACCGCCCCCGGACGAAGACCAATCACGGACACCCGCGGACGAAGACCAATCGCGGACGGCCGGACCACTGCGAATCTTGGATCAACACCAGGCATGGAACAGCGCACAAGAGTTTGAAGTCATGGCACTGGAACCTGGAACACCAGAATCGGACAGAGAATTCCAAGCAGTGTGCGAGAATACCCTTGGATTCCCAGTGGCCAGGAGACCAATAACAGCCTCAGACGGATGGACACGCAAACTACGGACGAAACGATACACGATTGGTTTGTAGGTTGCCAGGTGTCCATTGGGAGCCGGCTGTCAGAGCAACACAGGAAGCAGGCAGAACGACTGGTATGGACCTGGAGGGACAGATTCTGCAACAGCATCGTTGACCTGGCGGCCACAGACTTGATTGCCCACCAAATACCCACGATATGCTGCAAACCCGTCCGGATAAAAAACGCCCTGTTCACGCAAAAAGAGGTTGAGTGGCAGAGAAAGCATCTTCCTGACATGTTAAGCGCTGATATCATCGATTGGGTCAAAACTCCCTGGAGCGCAAAGACAAAGTTCCTGGTCAAAAAGAATGGAGATCTCTGAATGGTCCACGCCTTCTGTCCGATCAACGATGTGACGATCAAGTCCAATTACCCGATGAAGCGGATCGAGCCGATTCTGAACTCCCTGTCCAGTTTGAAGTTCAAGATTTTCTGGTTCGCAGATGGAGCCAATGGCTATTGGGCTGTTCCGATGTGGAAGCCACATGCCTTCAAGACTGCATTTAGCACTGTTCTGGGACAATTCGCCTATCTCCGTATGGAACAAGGACTTTCGGGAGCACCACACACTTATGCTCAGCTCAAAGATCTTGCAACGGGCCACATCCCTGAACCGCACCCTGAGGACAGCCTCACTGGGGACCGGAAGGATGGCGCCTTCCATACCTTCTTTGATGATGACCTGGGCACTGATACAAAGTTTGAGAATCAGATGAGGTTCCTACATGAGCACTATTTCCCTCGATTGCACTGGGCGAAGTTGGTGTTGAATCCGGCCAAGAGCCATTTCTTCATGGAATCCATTTCAATGTTAGGTTTCAGCGCAGACGGCTCAGGACTTCGGCCGAACGACAGCAAGCTGAAGGCGCTCAGTGATTATCCAACCCTGAGGACGGAGGCCGAGCTCGATTCATTCATACACATGACAACGTATTTAAGAAAGTTTTTCCCAGGACGTGCAGAACATGTGAGGATTATGCAGACTGCAATCAAGAAGGTCCCGGAGACCGTCCTGGATGAGGTCAAGCGCAGAGACAACCTGGAGAAAGCTCGGAGATGGCGCGAGAGAAAGCAAAGGGTGGAACAAGATCCAGGTTGGAAGTCATTGGCAACCAGGACGCCTGCCTTGGGAGCGCCCAAGGCCGGAACACATATGGACGGAACGCCCAAATCGGCCGGAGCTCTTATGGATGGCGTGCCCAGGGCCGGAGCACCTTCGTCTGGAGAACCTAAGACCGGAATGACTGTAAAGCGGAAGACCGTCTTCAAGAGTGTGGGCTTTCAATGGAACTGTGTTAAAGATTGCCCGATCACTGTTTTCTTTTGAGAGTCTTCACAAGTACAGAGAGAGAGAGAGAGAGAGTAAAAACAGAGACAGAACGAGATGATTTGATTGTTGATGGGTGATGAAATCGCCCGAGGTACACGTAACGAGTATCTTATTCACTGCTATGTAGAAGTATGTAAGAGTGTAGAAGAAAGAGTGCAAAAGATGCTGCTATGGAAGAATGCCAAGCCATCGTTACCAGGATCCCCTTGCCATTGCCGTTGCCATGGCATTGCTGCCCACGGCGTTGCTGCCGCCGCCGTTGCTGCGGTGTCGCTTCCGTCAGCGCGCCACATAGGAGCGGCAAGAAGCAATTCCAACACACCCCCTCTTCTCGTGCTCCGTACCAAAACAGAAATCCACCAAATCAAGAACAATCCCATTAAATCCTCGTCGACCTCATTAAAACCTCTACAGTGAAAACCTCGTGGGAAAAACACTTGCTAGTAGGAAAAAGAGTGCCGACTCATGCTTGCCGACAGGATGCAAGAACATGCTCAACAAAGAAACCTTCTTTCCTCTTCCAATTCCTTATCATCCGCACCCCCTGTTCTTCGCCAAAGAAGCGCACCCCTCTTTTCCTTTTCGAGATCAGCGTCATTCATCGTATTCGGGTTCTCCGTTGTCGGGGCCGAATGGAATGAGACCGGTGAGTTGCAATAGTCGTTCGTGTCGGGGAACTGTAAACAATTGGCAGTGATTCCCGGTGGAGGCGAGCAGACTTCTTAGCCGTGAGGATACTGCAGATACGTAGCGGCGAGGAAGAGCAAGATAGAAGGCTTGGTGAGCAATAGGTTTGGAGCAATTGGTTGATTGTCACGGAGGAATAGCAAGAGTGTCGTGCGGCTTTTCAGAACGGTATTATATTATAGCATGTTGTAAAAGAAGAAAGAGAGAAAGCAAGAACAGAGTACAAAGTATCGCTGCCTCCACGCTAGCCCCTTATTGGGCTGCTTACCCCGCTTTCCCGGCCAGCGCCCTGCTCAGTTCCATGCAGTGCAATGCTGTACGACAAGCGGTGAGAAGCATTTCCAACACAGCCCCTCTTCTCACGCTTCGTACAAAACAATCTAAACACATATACTATTCCCGCGATTATCGTTGACCTCATTAAAAAACCTCTGGAGAGAAAACCCCCCTTTTTTTTGGGAAAAAACATCTGCCAGTAGGGAAAAGAGTATCAACTCACGCTATCTTCCTGACACCCCCTTTTTTTCCCTTTCCGAATCTCACATCCTTTTTCTTTTCCGAGCCTCACCCCCTTTTCCTTCCAAAAGTCGTCCACAGAATGGGACGTTTCGGTGTTTGGTGAGGATGGTTGCGTGATCGGCTATGCCAGATCGCTCGTGGTCAAATCGATAAGTTGCAGTAGCTGCATGCGCCGGGGCGTGGCAAGCAGTTTCGTGAGCAGTCAGCCGGATTCGCTGCAGACGTAACATATTGAAAGTTTACCGATCCTTTCGTCTGTTCGTCGTGCACATGGTGGTACTTAACATCGATCTGCTTTGATTTCTGTTTCACAACTCCAGAGATGATTAGCTTAATCGCTCCTTGATTATCGTATCAGATAGGAACAGGTCCCTTTGAAATATTAATCGACATCGTATTTGCCACTTCTTCCAAGATGTGCCAAATCCAGAGACTCTCCCGGGTGGCATGCGAGCTCGCAATATACTCTGCTTCAAGTGTAGATAGTGCCACTACACTCTGATACTTCGCCTGCCAGTTTACCAATCCTGAAGTGATGAGTTCCTGGTTCCAGTTGCTGTATCCAAGCCCGAAGACGCAACCACCGACTGATTTTCAAGTTTTGAGGTTTCCGGCCCAATCAGAATCGGTAAATCCCACTGCTGACAGTTCGGAGTGGGGTAGACGTCGATAGTGGATGGAGAGATTGGATGTGGCTTTGAGATAGGGGAGTACTCGTTTCGCTGCCATCAGGTGCATCTCGAGGGGTTGAATGTTGTGGTGACTGAGAGCAGTGACGCTGAAGGCAATGTCCGGCCGGCTTCCAAGCGCAGCATACATCAAGGAACCAACTATTGAGAGATATTCCTTTCGATCAACAGATTTGTCCTCGCAGTGGGGGTTGTTCAGGTTGACTTGAGGATCGAGTGGCGTTTTTGCTGGCTTTACGTCGAGCAATCCGAATCTTCTGAGAATCGTGTCGATGTAGGCTTGTTGGCTGATGCAGAAGCTATCCTCCTTTTTCTCGATCTCAATACCTATGAATCTTCTTGCTGGTCCTAGATCGCTCATCTTGTAATTTGTGTGGAGGAGCTGCTTGATTCGTTGTCCTTCGGTTCCCTTGTACGCGATAAGAAGATCGTCGATGTAGAGTAGTAGCAGGACTCCTGGCTGGAGGTAGATTTTCGGGTCTTCGGCTGATTGCTTGAATCCTATAGAGTGTAAGAAGCCATCAATATCTTCATACCAAAGCTGAGGAGCTTGTTTTAATCCGTAAAGAGCTTTGCGAAGGACAAGCGACTCAGCCTTTATTGTAGTGCTCTCAAGCCACTCGATTCCAGGCGGTAGAGACATGCAGATGTTGTCTCGGTCGATCTTCGGGCTCAGAAAGGCAGTTACCACATCCATATGGTCGACGTTCCAACCATGCTGTGCTGCGAGTGCGAGTAACAGTCGGAAGGTTGCCAGTTTTAAGACAGGAGCGTAGGTTTCATCGTAGTCAATACCAGCCTTCTGCTCATAACCCTTAATTACAAGCCGTGCCTTATATTGAGTGGTTCCGTCAGGATTCATTTTCCTTCGATAGATCCATTTGCAACTGATCGGCTCTTCCATAAACTCGTTGCTGCGGACTCAATGCTGTGGACTCAGTGCTTCGGACTCGGAGCTGCGGACTTGGCCCTGCGGACTCGTTGCTGCGGACTCGGCGTCGCGATCACACTGGAAGAGATGGTTTATCTGGTTTTCTTCGACAATATTGAAAGTTCGATTTTCAATTAGCGGCTGCCATTCGTGTCGCATCGCTTCTTTCCACTTCTCAGTCTGAGGGCTTTTCAGAGCAGCTTGGTAGGTGGTAGGTTTGTATTCATTTTCGGGAATCTTTGTTGATTCGACTTCGGCGGTTTTGAATGTGAAAAGTGCTGAGGCTGAGCTTTCTGTAATTCCAAGCATCAAGAAAGCGGCCGCAAAGTTCTCTGAAGATTCCAGATCACCCCCTTCTTCGGAGGCCTTGCTTATGATCACTTCGTTCGTCGCAAGTCGTGACTTACTGCGCGTTCGAGCAGAGACATAATCAGAGTCTAATGCATTGTTAGCGACTTGCAGTCCATTGCTGTCAATCTTTTTCAGCTGTTTCAGCAAATATGTAGCCTAAGCTACTCCCTTTCAGCATTGCCAGGTTCGACTCAGACTTGTCAACACCGAAAGTCAGTGGACTTTTTGTCTGGATTTCCTGAGTACTGATTTGTCAACACCGAAGATCGGTGGAGTTTCTCATACTCCTTCGCCCTACACAGATATCTCCTGAATTCGGTTCTTGCTCACCCTACAGAGATATCTGCTGAATTCGGCGAACCTTGGGTTACCTCCCACCAGCAAATCGGCTGTGACAATGGGAGCCCCTTCCGTTCGTAAGACGGGTACTCATCTCTCCGCCAGCAAATCAGCTGTGACAACGGGAGATTTTTCTTTCGCTCGGCAACTCATAAGGTTTTGGAGCGAAAGTAAAGACGACAAGATTTTGGGTTATAGACTTACTATCAGTGTCTTTCATACTCAATGAATTATCCATTCTCTCGACGGTCATTTCGTCCACTTGTTGTGACTGTTCTTCAGTCTAATCTGGAAACTCGACAGTTTCTTCCCGTTCTCCTGTGGAACTTGCAAATGCATTTTCATTTTCGTCAAATACCACACTTGAGCATTCTACCTCTCTTCCTACCTTTCCAGAGTTGAAGTCCCAAATTCTCCAAATCTTTGTCATGTTGTGCACATATCCCAACATCATTGAGGGATTGGACCGACTTCCGAACTTCTTTTCATTTCTCCGGGCGGGTGGTATGTGTTTGAAGGCACGACATCCAAATTGACAGAGATGTTCGATTGGTGGAACTGTCCCAAACAGTGCTTCAAAGGGGGAGCGATTGCCAGATAGGCTCGTAGTCGGAGATCGCTGATGGAGATAGCATTCTGTACGAATTGCTTCAGGCTAAAACTTACTCGGCACGTTTGCTTCCCACATCATGCTTCTTGCTTTGGTATTGAGGGTACGAATCATTCTTTCTGCAACTCCATTTGTGTGTTGTGTATAGGGTGGTGCTGGTTTATAGGCAATCCCTTTTTCTCCCAAAAATCTGAGAAACACGGAATTGTTGTATTCTCCAGAACCATTGTCACACCGAAAGCGTTTAATGTGGAATCCTCGTGCTTTGACCCAGGCATGATAGTTTTGAAACTTCGCTGATATCTCTTCAGCCAATTTCGTAACGAGAAAGTACACCTCCGTGTACCTTGTACAGTCGTCAATGTACACGATGTAGTATTGGTTTCCGCTGATACTTCCTTTCATGGGCCCGCAAAGGTCTGAATGGATGAGTTTGACTGGGATTGAAGTACGAGATGACCGGGTGTGGGCAACTCGCTGTTGTTGTTTGTTTGGACACATGTTTGACACAGGCTCACTGGATCTGGTAGCTTCCACTGTGTTTTCAGTGTTGTTTCGAGGACACGTTTCACATCCAGGTAGTTAAGATGCCCGAATCGTTGGTGCCAAATATAAATCAAGGTGGAATGCCGAGCTTTGTGATTGTAGGATCTTAGTTCTGTGACATATGCGGATCCTTCGATTGCAAGTGTGTAGAGTCCATCTTCCAGTCTGCCTTTTAGGACACTCTTCCCTTGAGAGTCGGTGATACAGCAGACTCCAGATCGGAAGGTCACTGTCAGTCCGGATTTGTCAAGTTGGCTGATGGACAGTAATGAGATTCGCAATTCTGGGACAAAGAACGCTTCCATGTCAACTCCTTTGAGCCTGACAATTCCCTTTTTGTTTGCTAGTACCGTGTTATTGTCTCCAAGTTTAATTAACATCTTGGTCTCAGTGAGCGAGGCTTTCCGAAAGTCTCTGATGTCATTGCTGTAGTTGTGGGATGCACCAGAGTCGATTACCCAGGTTTCGATTCTTGTTGTTGCCAATCGATGTGTTGCTACCATTACCTCTGCGCTGAGCGAGGTGTAACCCTCATGTCATTCCGAGTTGTTGGGTTCGTTGGCAATTAGGTGGCGTCCGTTAATCCTATCCAGTTTGTTTCCATTTCCGCTAGTTCCGTTTCCTCCGGATCCAGATCCACCAGGTCCATCCCCTCCCAGTCTGCCAGATGATTCTCGGTTTCTAGAACGAGCGGCCTGACCTTTCTGCTTGATTGGACAGTCTCTTTGCGTATGTCCTTCGTCTCCGCAATAGTAGCAGATGATTTGGTTGTGTTCGCGTTTCCGTTTTTTTGCCGTCCTGATTCTTCAACTTCCAGCAGTATTCAGTGTCATGAGAGGTTGCTCTGCAATGGGAACACCATTTGTTTCCTTTCCGTCGACCTTGTCCTTCTTTTCCTTTTCCCGATTGTTGGCTGTAGAGTGCATCCGATACGGCGTCTGGTTTCGTCATCATTGCTTTGTTGCGTTCGCATTCCTTCAAGGCATCAATGACTGCTTGGACCGAAATGCCGGTGTGAGATTGGAGAATTTCGATGGTAACGGAGAACATCATGGGGAGGGTGGTGAAAATATGGGTTTTGAAAGTGGCATCAGATATGGCTTCATCAGAACTGGCCAGCTGATTCTTGATTTTCATCAGCTGCGAGAAATAGGTCTGGATCGGTTCGCCAGTGGTCGGCTTCAGGTCGCGAAATTTACGGAGAAGCATCATTCGTCCAACTGCAGTGCTGACCGCGTCCATTCGAGCAGCCAGAGTAGTCCACATTTGTGCCGGGTCACTGATACCTTCCAGCTCGATCTCGACTTCTTGTGAGCAGGAACCACGGATTATGGCTGCAGCTTGTGCTTGACGATCCAAATAGTTGATGTGAACAGTGCATTCAGCAATGGCGGCAGCATTGATTCCAGCCAGAATATTTGGCTCTTCTTCTTGCCCAGTTACAATGCCCCACGCACGAATACCCTCAAGGATACGATGGCAGTTCCGCTTCCAGATCGCATAGTTCGTTGAGTTGAGGACTACAATCGTTCCGAGGGCATGCTTGTAAGGTTTATCTGACATTGTGTTTTTTTTTTTTGATTGTGTTAGTTCTGAAGGAGGTAGAGAAATCAAGGTGAATGAGAGGAGACGTAGAAGAATGGGCCTCGACTTGCCGGCCCCCGCGTTTATTGCTAACTCCTTGAGAGTTATGTTTGGCGCGAGGATTGAGTGTTGGATGGCGCAGTTAGGACTCCGGGCTCATAACCTAAACAATTGGCAGTGATTCCCGGCGGAGGCGAGCAGACTTCTTGGCCGTGAGGATACTGCAGATACATAGCAGCGAGGAAGAGCGATATAGAAGGCTTGGTAAGCAATAGGTTTGGAGCAATTGGTTGATTGTCACGGAGGAATAGCAAGAGTGTCGTGCGGCTTTTCAGAATGGTATTATATTATAGCATGTAGTAAAAGAAGAAAGAGAGAAAGCAAGAACAGAGTACAAAGTATCGCTGCCTCCACGCTAGCCCCTTATTGGGCTGCTTACCCCGCTTTCCAGGCCAGCGCCCTACTCAGTTCCATGCAGTGCAACGCTGTACGACAAGTGGTAAGAAGCATTTCCAACAAACCGCGACAGGTTTCGTCAGCAGATCGGCAGGATTAGACTCTGAGGTAACGTATTGGAACTTAACTGCGCCTTTCATCTGTTCGTCGTGAACATGGTGATATTTTACGTCAATGTGTTTTGACTTTTGCCGTACGACTCCCGAGGTAATCAATTTGATGGCATCTTGGTTGCCGCATCCGATCGGTACCGGTCCATCAACAATCTTTACTGCCATTCCTTCTGCTGCCTCCTTCATCATACGCCTGAGCCAGAGGCTTTTCCGGGTGGCGTGCGAACAGGCGATATAGGGCCTCAAGTGTTGAGACTGCCACGATGCTCTGAGACTTGGCTTGCCAATGAATCAGTCCAGACATGACGAGTTCTTCGTTGGCATTGGTGTGTCCCAGGCCAAACACAGATCCTCCAACCGATTTGCAAGTCATAAGGTTTCCTGTCCAATCTGAGTCTGTATATCCGATAATGTTGATGGAGGGTGAGTTGTGAGGCGATTGTGGGTAGGAAGTGAGCCGTCGGTAATGAATTCGAAATTCAGCAGTAGTCTTCAGGTATCGGAGTACTCTCTTTGCTGCCGTTGCATGCATTTCGAGAGGTTGGACATTTTACCAGCTCAGGGCGGTTACGCTGAAGGCGATATCCGGTCGACTTCCGAGTGCCGCATACATGAGTGATCCAACCATTGAGAGATATTCTTTGCGGTTTGCCGGTTTGACCTCACAGTGGGTGTTAGCCAGATCTGTCTGAGGATCAAGTGGAGACTTAGCCGGTTTTGCATCCATCAGTCCGAATCGTCGTATGATTGTGTTGATGTACCCTCGTTGACAGATACTGAATCCTCCATCTTTGGTCCTCTTGATCTTGATTCCTAGGAACCCCTTTGCCGCACCCAAGTCACACATCTTGTACTTCTTTTGCAGCAGCTGCTTGATCAGATGTCCCAGTCCTTCTGCACCATTGTGCGCAATGAGCAGATCGTCCATGTATAGTACTAGAAGAACTCCCTGTTGGAGGTACAGGTTTCAATCCTCCGCCAATTGTCGGAATCCTATGGATTGCAAATATCCATTGATAACCTCGTACCAAAGTCTGGGCACCTGTTTCACCCCGTAGAGAGCCTTCGGGAGTATCAATGCTCTTCCACTTGGCACGCTTCCGCTCGACTCAAGCCAATTGATCCCAAGTGGCATTTTCATATAGATGTTGTCTCGGTCAATCCTTGGATTTAGGAAGGCCATTACTACGTCCATGTGATCAACTTCCCAGCCATACTGAGCGGCCAGTACCAGTATCAATCGGAACGTCACCATTTTGGATACCGGTGCATAAGTTTCATCGTAGTCGATACCTTCCTTTTGTTCGTAGCCCTTGATGACTAGTCGTGCTTTGTACCGAGTGGATCCGTCGTGATTAATCTTCCTCTTGTAGATCCACTTGCATCCAATAGGCTCTTCTACTGTCCTGTCAGTCATTGGTGTATGGACGGTAGTACCTTTTTCCATGATATCGAATGTGTGATTCTCCACCAATGCCTGCCATTCCTGGCGCATGGCTTCCTTCCATTGTCTTGCTTGCGGACTTTGTAATGCAGCTTTGTAGGTGAGCGGTTCGCTCTCGTTCTCGCACTCAACAGTGGTGGGCTCAATGATTGGTTCGATTTCGGCTTCGTCATCAGATATCGAGTCGCCGATCCCGCGCAGCAGGAAGGCTGAGGCAAGGCGTTCCGAAGACGTCATATCACCCCCTTCTTCGTGAGCCTTGCTCATAATCGCTTTATTGGATTCAAGGCGTGCCTTGCTGCGTGTCCGTGCAGAAACATATTCATTCATGTCTGCCATTTCAATCAGTCTTGTTCTCAATCATATGGAATCCACGTCACCAGCTCTCGCTATTCCGCACGATATTCTCGACTTCTGCCCAGCATTCGCTGAATTCAGCAGGTAATGCCCAGCATATTCGCTGAATTCAGCATACAAGTCACCAGAAGTTATCGCTTTCGCAAGATGTTCTCGACTTCTTCTGCCCAGCATTCGCTGATTTCAGCAGGCATCTGCCCAGCATTCGCTGAATTCAGCAGGTATCTGCCCAGCATGTTCGCTGAATTCGGCACACTGCCCAGCATTCGCTGAATTCAGCAGTCATCTGCCCAGCATTCGCTGAATTCGGCAGGTATAACACATATTTCGCAGCCGCTCATAGAGCGATTTCACTGCATGATGAAAGAAATCGGATATTTGTTACTTACTAGTATTCTCTAGACCGTGTGCGTCATTCATTTCATGAGTTTCGTCATGCGCTCTGTCGGTCTGTGCTTCATCGGTGGTGTCTGGAAACTCAATGGCTTCCGTCTGCTCTTCTGTGTGTGCATTTTCTTCTTCGGCAAACACTACACTCGAGCATTCCACTGCTCGTCCGATTTTTCCCGATTTGAAATCCCAAATTCTCCAGATTTTCGTGGTGTTATGAACATATCCCAGCATCATGCACATACTGGAGCGGTTTCCGAATTTCTTCTCCGTTCTCAGAGCGGGTGGAATATGTTTGTATGCTCGGCATCCGAATCGTCTTAAGTGTCCGATTTTCGGAATGGTGCCATACAATGCTTTGTATGGTGACCGGTTGTCCGTCAGACTCGATGTTGGTGACCTTCGATGCAGGTAGCATGCCGTCCTGATGGCTTCCGGCGAAAATATTATCGGCACGTTTGCATCCAACATCATACTTCGTGCCTTCGCATTCAGTGTCCGGATCATCCTCTTGGCCGTTCCATTCTTGTGTTGGGTGTACGGGGGGGAGGGTTCAAACGTAATTCCTTTTTCTCCCAGTAAACCTAGGAATATCGAGTTGTTGTATTCTCCGGATCCATTGTCACTTCGGAAACGTTTGATGTGGAATCCCTGTGTTTCCACCCAGGCTTGATAATGTTGAAACTTGGCCGATATTTCTTCCGCGGTTTTTGTGATCAGAAAGTACACCTCAGTGTATCTTGTACAGTCATCAATATAGATGATGTAATATTGGGTGCCTCCGATACTGTGCTTCATAGGCCCGCAGAGATCTGAGTGCACAAGTGCAAACGGCGTTGTGGACCGTGGTACCTTAGTGCGTACAATATGTTGTTGTTGCTTCGCATGAACACATGTTCGACACAATCCAGGTGTTTCCCAGCAAGGACTCGTGTCCATACGATCCGTCAACGGCTCGGCGTCCGTGTCCATAAAGCGTTCGCCTGAGGATTCCAGTAGTCTTCTCAAGTCCTGATGGTTAAGGTGCGCGAGCCGTCAATGCCACATGTTTATTGAGTGGGAATGTGAAGTTGTTCGCAGCATCTTTATTTCGGAGATGTGTGCTGATCCATCCGTTGATAGTATGTACAGGTCATCTTCAAGGTTGGTGCCGAGAACTTTTTGTCCTTTTGCATCAGCAATCGAGCATATCCCTGATCGGAATGTTGTTGTGCATCCATGTGAGTCGAGTTGTCCTACTGACAGGAGAGATATTCGGAATTCAGGAATGAAGAACAACTCAATATCCACTCCTCCCAGACATACAGTTACTTTCTTCTTTGCTTGTACTTGATGATCATCTCCCAACTTGATGATCATATTCGTTTGCTTAACTGAATTCTTCCGGAAATCTCGAAGATTGTTGCTGTAATTGTGAGATGCTCCGGAATCAATTACCCAGGTCCTTGTTGTTATTGCTGATCGATATGACGCCACCATTACCTACGAGCTGAGGGAGGTAGACCCCGCAAGTCATTGCTGGTTACCAGAGATATTGTGAGAGCGTCCGTTTCCTTCACGTCCGTCATGTCCATTTCCTTCGCGTCCGTCACGTCCGTTTCCTTCGCGTCCGTCGCGTCCATTTCCTTCGCGCCCGTCACATCCGTTTCCTTCGCGTCCGTTGCGTCCGTTTTCTTCGTGTCTGTCACGTCCGTTTCCTTTGCGTCCGTTGCGTCCATTTCCGTTGCGTCCGTTTCCTTTGCTGTTTCGTACGGCCTGTCCCTTTCTTGTAGCAGGGCAGTCATTCTTCATATGTCCTTCTTCTGCGCAATAGTAGCAGTCATTCTGGTCTCGAACTCGTTTGTTCTTCTTGCTCCAGCAGTTGGCGGTAGTGTGGGTGCCGGTTTTACACCAATCACACCACCCCCTTGGAGAGCGCTCATTCCCCTGGTATCGTCCCTGGTAGCCACCTCGCCCACCTCTTCCTCCTTGTTGGGTGTAGAGTGCCTTGGAGACCCCATCAGGTTTGGTTGTCATCGATCGATTCGTCTCGCATTCGTTGAGTGTATCCATCACCTCTTGAACCATAACTCTTGTGCGAGATTGAAGGATCTCGATCGTGACTGCATAGGCAGGAGGAAGAGTCATGTAGATGTGATTCTTGAGGACCACGTCGGAAACTGCTTCTTCCGCGCCAGCGAGCTCAGTGGTAATGTCAAGAAGTTCGGCGAAGTAGGCATTGAGTGGTTGTCCAGGAGTAGGACGAAGAGTGCTGAATTTCCGAAAGAGCGACATTCTTCCGACGGAGGAGTTGGCAGTGTTTGTGCGTGCCTCCAGCTCTTTCCACGCCTCAACGGGATCGTCCATGCCTTTGATGTACACCTTGACAGCATTGGTACAGGAACCGTAAATGATGGCCAAGGCCTACAATTTCCGTTGCTTGTGGTCTTTATACGCCTTTCGCGCCAGGACAGTGTTTCTGGTGAAGTCATTGGGTCTTCCCGGATCTTCCAATTCTTCTTCCTTCTCCATAACAACGTCCCAAGCCATTATTCCCTGTAGGACCTTCATACAGTCTTCCTTCCAGACTGCATAGTTGGTATGATCGAGGAGGCGGATGGTGCCCAGCGGGTGTTTGAACGATTCTTCACTCATGATGATGACCGTTGTAGATATGCGTCGGGAGATGTGGAGAGTGGGGAATCGGTCGTCGCTAGTTGCAATTCTTCTATCACTGAGCTGGTTAGCCCTCTATTTCGAGGAGAATACTCTCTTGAGTGAGACATAGAGAGAAGGACCTCGAAATCGCTGGCCCCCGCGTTTACCACTGGCTCCTGAGGAGCTATTTATCGTGCGAGAGTTTGGTCGTATGTGGAGCGGTTACGGCTGCGGGCTCATAACCTGTTAAAGATTGCCCGATCACCGTTTTCTTTTGAGAGTCTTCACAAGTACAGTGAGAGAGAGAGAGAGAGAAAAAACAGAGACAGAACGAGATGATTTGATTGTTGACGAGTGATGAAATCACCCGAGGTAGACGTAACGAGTATCTTATTCACTGCTATGTAGAAGTATGTAAGAGTGTAGAAGAAAGAGTGCAAAAGACGCTGCTATGGAAGAATGCCAAGCCGTCGTTACCAGGATCCCCTTGCCATTGCCGTTGCCATGGCGTTGCTCCCCACGCCGTTGCTGCCACCGCCATAGCTGCGGTTTCGCTTCCTTCGGCACGCCACACTGGAGCGTCAAGAAGCAATTCCAACAAACTGTGAGGCCGATCTCTCCCTTAAGACCGTCAAAGCAGCTATCTTCAAGAATGCCTATTATGGAGGTGATCCAATCTGGCAGTATCATCTGTCCTGTGATGCATTCCATTATGCCTACAGGGGTGTTCTCTCCCAGTTGGTGGGAGAGGAACCCGGGACGATACTTTCCTATCCGAAACTGGTGGATAATGTGAGGTTAGTCCAGTGCATATCGAAGAAGTTCCTGGACGTGGAGACGCGCTATCATACAACCGAACGGGAAGCACTGGCTATTCTGAGGTGCTTGGAAGAGGTCCGATCGCTAGTGAACGAGAACCTCCACAAGATAATCATTTAAATAGATCATGAATGCTTAAGGACGGCACTGAAGAACACCGATAAGGGACAGATTGTGGGCTGGCAGCTGCGTCTGAGCGAGTATGATCTGCATATCGTGCATGTGAAAGGGAAGGAAAATGTGTTGGCCGACGGGTTGTCTAGCCTGCCGGCTGACTCTATACCTTACGGGCGACCAGGCAAAGAAGATTTGTGGTCTGAAGCTGTGGGTGTGTCGAAAGCAAATAACTGTCGGAAACGGACAATCGGTCGGAAACGGATGGTCGGCTGGGAGCGAATCGGTATGAAACGGACAATCGGCCGGAAGTGCATAATTGGTCAGAAACGCATAATCGGTCGGAAACAGACGATCGGCCGTGAGCGAATCTGTCAGGAATGGACAACCGGTCGGGAACGGACAATTGGTCGGAGCGATGGAAGACCTGGTTGGAAGATGACTGGTATGGAGGTGTGGCGCATTTCCTCGTTTATGGCAAACTCAGGACAAAGGATGCTGGAGACGGTAGTTTGCCAGTATGGCGCTGGTGGATGAGGAAGATCACCAATTACCGGCTAATGGACGACGACCAGGAGTACCTGTTGCTAGCCTATGTGGAGAGGTCGGGAGATCAGGCCTGGTGTGTCTGGAAACGTGAGGCTGATAGGGCTCTTTATGGGGCTCATGACTGTTATGGTCATTACTCCGCCGATCTGACTATCAAGAGGCTTATGGGACACTACTTCTGGCCGACACGACACCGGAACGCTGTAAGATACTGCTGTAGCTGTCTTAGTTGTCAGCTGACTGCGAGACCGACTCCATCCCAGATCCCGATGTCGATAATCCAGGAGAGGCCTATGGACATGATGGGGATCTATGGACTCGGACCTATATTGCCGGCTTCACACGGGAACAACTACATCCTGATTGCTATCGACTATTTCACAAGATATGCCTGGGCAGTGACGGTGCCGGTGATCAACGGATCGGTGGTGGTGAAGTTCTTGGAATCGATAGCCAGTGTTTTCGGGTTTTCTAGGTCCCCCTACACTGATAATGCTTACTATTTCGTCGAGGGCCAGTTACCGAAGTTCCTGCACACAAGAGGAGTTCGTCAATTCCCAGCGCCGAAGACACATCCATCATCCGTTGGCCTCTTGGAGTGCTATGTGCAACTGATGTTGTATGGGCTTCGATGAGCGATAATCGGTAATGCCAGAGGACGAATGGAGAGATGGAGCGAGTACTTGGATGGTGTCCTCCATGCCATGAACACCAAGGCAGTGAAGATCCATCAATTCACTCCTGCCGAAGTTATGTTAGGATTTAATCCGACCAGGCACCGGTTCGACTTTACCGTTTGAGATCATCAGACTGCGGTGGACCTACAGGCACGACATTCCCAGTGGGATCACCAACAGGATCGAAAGTTGCTACGAGGCCAACACGAGTCATTCATGTCACGTCAGGACGAGCAGCTGAAAGCAGTTCGGCGGCGCTTCGTCGACAGATGCAACCGAACGGAAACCAGTCGCGATTCGGGCCGATACGAGGCACCTCGGAACGGAGATCTAGTGTTGCTACGGCGAGCGGCTTTGGACAATCGACGAGATAAGAAACTGGAGCCACGCTGGGAAGGGCCATTCCGCTTGAATGATATTGCATATCATGGGAGAAGTGGGTGGTTGTTTGATCTGTCGACCGGGCAGTTGGTCAAGACGAAGATCTCCAGGTTGAAGGACTGGGTGTATTTGGATGACCTTAGGGTGTTTGTGCCAAGGGGAGAAGGTGTGGCTACTGGGCAGGTGTCTTGTGTGGAGATGTGTTGGGACGGGAAGAGGTTGTTAGACGGTAGCGTCTGGAAGGAAGTTTGCTTGGGAGGGGTGATTTGTCTGGGGAAGTTGTTGATCGAGGATATGGGGGAGATGCCGCTGAGAGAGGGTCCTCTCGCTGAAGGAAAGGGGAGCAGCTGTGGGACGGAAATGCCAAGAGCATGAATCGGGAGGATGAGAGTGCCAAGAGTACAGTAGAATTAGTCATGCTAAGGAGGGCTCTAGGCATATAAATTGCCTGTCCCGGGGACATCCTCTTGTACTTAGACATCTACCAACACACCCCGACACACAGAGATAGCCAACAGGCAAATTCATCTCCCCCTCATCTCTCCCGTAAATATTGACCCCCCCCACTTTTGGACCCCCCTCCCCCTTCTGGACAGAGACGGGATACCCCCCCCACACCACCACCTTAGGGGAGCTAGGGAGGCTTGAAACGCTAGGAAAGCTAGGGAAGCTACGGACGCAACCACCAACCTTACCGATGCAACCACCAATCTTACGGATGCGCCCGCCACCTTAGGGGAGCTAGGGAGGCGAGAAACACTAGGAAAGCTAGGGAAGCTATGGACGCAACCACCCCTCTTACGGGAGCTAGGGAGGCTTACAGAAGCAACAAGTGTACTCTGGAAGCAGTTTTGTACCCGCAATTACTACAGTTACAATGCTACTACATGCAGTTGACTATGCTGTTCGATCACAAAATAATTGTTATATTTAAATTGTATATTATACCATGAAGTCCAACGTCTCAAACACCGTTGGCTACAGTGACAGATAAGGGCAGACGACGCAACGCAAATGAATGTAAACCATCAATACATAACAGTGCGGTTTTGATATACTTACAAACGTATGTCAGCGATGGCTACAGCACACGAGCAGTGAATATGAATGTAAATAGTGGTAATGGCGGCAGACGCGCAGCGTGTACGAATGAAGGACAGTGGTGTGTACCAACAAGGTTCTGCAATGCGTACGAACACAGGTTACCGGTGTTGACTGCATACGAGCAGTGCGTACAAATGTACGACAGCAGTGCGTACCAATGAGCTTCTGCAACGTGTACGAATGCAGGTCGACGATGTAGATGGCAGACGAGCAGCATGTACGAATGTAGGACAGCAGTGCGTACCGATGAGGTTTTGCAACGCGTATGAATGCAGGTCGACAATGTTGATGGCAGCCGAGCAGCACGTAAGAATATAGCCAGCAGCAATGGCGGCCAACGTGCAGCATGTATGAATGTAGGACAGCGGTGTATACCAAAGAGGTGTCAAGAGTCTGCCTTGACTACTCCATGCTGCTCAACAGGTAATGTAGCCTCGGTTGCTTCGGGGCAAGCTCATAGTCACACTTCCAGCATACTCACGCGCCGTTCGTAGACTCGCGGTATCCGTCACGCCCGGCGTGGTCTCGTCACAATCTTCTCACACGCCTTGGGTGGGCTCGTTGTTCTCGCGGTATCTGTCACGCCTGGCGTGGTCTCGTCACGGTCTTCTCACACGCCTTATGTGGGCTCGTTGTTCTTGCAGTATCTGTCATGCCTGGCGTGGTCTTGTCGCGGTCTTCTTACATGCCTTGCGTGGGCTCGTTGTTCTCGCAGTATCCGTAACGCCTGGCGTGGTCTCATCACGGTCTTCGCACACACCTTGCATGGGTTCTTTGTTCTTATTGGGGGTGGTGGTCGCAGTGCCGGTTCATGGGTAGAGAGAGGTAGGTCTGTGGAGAGAGATAATAGATTGCGTGGAGAAGAATCTCCTGACTAGCTACAGCACCCTTTCTTTATACTTTTTCTTCCCTCTGTGGAATCACAGCTTGCCCGCAAGACTGACACAGTTCCTCCGTCTAACATCATGACTCGATCACCGTGCCCAAGAAAAACACATGATCGCACTCGGCCACCGTGCAGCCAACACTCTACTCGCGGCAACAGCAGAAAGGACGCACAAGCAGTAACAGTAAAGGAAAGGAAGACTGACAAACAACTTAATCAAGGGAAAACAATACTCGTATCGAACATGGAAGTAGGACGCGCAAGCTCAATCAACAGGGGACAACAAAGACGAGAAGGACGCGTAGGCAACATAGAGGAAACAAAGGAGAGAGGTCTAGACCGGCGACTGGCCGGGGATATCGCTACCGGAGCGATATGGCAGAGATTGGTCGATGCACCTACATATGGAGGATGACCGTGGCTGCGGCAGCGGAAACGAGGACGAGCCACAGGGCGACAAGGGTGAGAGTGGCACCGGCACTGGCGCCAAGGAGCCTGTCACGCCAGGTTCGTGACAGTACATCCCCTGTCCAGACCGAAGCTCTGGCGAGGTCATGTCAGGTCGTCAGGGTCCGGCGGTGGATGGGGGTAGGGTAGATGTGGACAGTCCGGCTAGCCTGCTGCCGGGCTTGGAGTTGTTTGTTCATTCGCTGTTGTTTGGTGATGCTGGCTCCCAGGGTGTTGGTCATCTGCTGGAATTGCTGTTGGTCCGCGTCGGGGAACTCGTTCATCCGCTGGGCGAGTGTCCGGTGTACGATGTGATTTCGGCGAGCATCCCAGGTGGTTGTTTGATGTATCATGGTGACGATTTCTCCCAGGAGGGTGAGTTGTTCATCCTGTAGTGCAGTGGTCATGGTTGCAGCAGCAATGCGATCGGTGGCAGAGGCGGGGGCATGCCCCACCGAAGTGGCCTCCTGGTTTTCCTGTGGTGGCGTGACATCGGCCAGGGGGTTCCATGGGGCAGCGGCACTGCAGCGGAGGTGGTGGTTTTCCATGTTGACAAGGAATCAGCATTCAGGGCAGACCCGCTTTCCCTTCTGCCAGTCTGCACAGGCTTTGCGTGGGTTTAGGTGTTGGTTGCGGATTACCTCCGCTAATTCGAATGGATGGGCGTGGAGACAGCTGCAGGGCCGCTGATTGCGCCGGCGCCGGTCATTTCCTCGTTGCGGGTAGTAATTGTCATCTTTCATCTGGCGGTAGGCGCCACAGTAATCGTCGTAGCAGGTGGTCGAGTGTAGCGAGGCATGGTCATTGGCACGGGGCTGTCCCACAGCGGACAGTTGGGGTGAGGGTGCTGGTGGAGGGGCATTCCATCGGTCCGTGGTAGTGGCATTGGCGGGGATGCCCCAATCGTTATCATGTTCGGTTTCGGTGTTGGCTTGCTCCGTCTTGGTGAAGGTCCAGCCTTCGTTGGCGTCGACAGTGGTGGTGGGAGACATATTTTAAGTTTGGAGGCGATGGTTTTTCTGGGTATTCCTCGTGGAATTGCTGGACGATGTCGCGCGAGTTTTCGAAGTTGCGGGCAGGATACCAGGTACGATCCGGGATGTGGAAACCGGTCCACTTGACTCGATACTGCATCTGGTTTCTGTGGTGTCACAAGTCCTGGATTTTCTCCACTTCCCACTCTTGCTGTTTTTGGATGATAATGGGAGGTGGTGGCGGCTGGTGATGTCCGGGGATAGGTTCTGTACCGGCTGTGGGTTCGAGGCAGCTGATATGGAAAACTGGGTGGATTTTGACAGTGGCCGACAGGTCCAACTTATAGGCGTGTGAGCCTACTTTCTCCAGAATGGTATACGGGCCTATTTGCTTGTGCAGCTTGTTCGATGGTCGGGTTGTTTGGATGTGTTTTCGCCGCAGCCAGACTTTGTCACCTGGGTTCAATACCGGATCCGGATGTCGTGCTTTGTTGGCCTGCTCCGTTTGAGCCATTTGCGCTTCTTTGATTTCTGCTCTGAGGTCCTCATGCAGCTTCCTTAATGCCTCAATGTATTCTGATACTTCTGGTGTTTCGTCGTTCCTGGTGCCGAGGTATGGCAGAAATGGCAGCTGGTATCCATAGTTGGCGAAGAAGGGGGTTATTTTTGTGGTTCCGGTTTGGGTGTTGTTGTAGCAGAATTCGGCAATTGGCAGTAGTCTTTCCCAGTCGTCCTGTTGATAGTTGCAGTATGCCTGGAGATACTGTTCCAGGGCGGCATTGGCCCTTTCCGTTTGTCCGTCTGTTTGCAGGTGGAAGGCTGTACTGAGGTTGCGTGATATCCCGAGTGCTTCCGTTACTCGTTTCCAATAGTCTGAGGTAAACAGGGACCCTCTGTCTGATATAATACTGCTTGGCAATCCGTGGGGTCTGATTATCTGTCGGAGGAAGTGGTCTGCTAGGTCTTCGGGGTTCATGGTGCTATGCCAGGCGACAAAGTGTCCCATTTTCGTGAAACGATTGATTATTACCCATAACGCGTCTTTTCCATTGCTTGTTGGCAGCGCGGTGATAAAGTCCATTGATATTGTGTCCCACGGCCGGTGTGGGAGTTCGAGTGGCTTTAGCAGTCCAAACGGCGCATGTCCGATTGGCATGATGCGATGGCAGGTGTCACTGTAGTCGACGTATCTGTGGACGTACTTTTATTGTCTTGGCCAGTAGAAATTTCGGCTAATGAGTTTTAGGGTTCTTGCTCGGCCTGGGTGTCCCGCGGCTTGCATGTCATGGTGGTCTCTTAATATGCGAAGTCGCAGTGTGTCATTGTCAGGGATCCATATGAGGCCGTCGTACATTAGCAAGCTGGAGTTCTCCTCGCATAGCCCTAGTGCGATCTTTCCGTCCCCGGATGGTCCCGTTCGCCTTTTTCCTCCGGATTTCTTGGATCTCTTTATCTGCGGCGCTTAGTGTCCGGATTTCGCTCAGGAGCTCTTTGTCTATTTGAAGGCTGATGGTTTCTGTTGTATTGGCTTGTTGTACTTTGGCGTGGTTATCGATACGGAGTGCCTCGAAAGCTTCTTCGGGTAACAGGATTCGGCCGTGGCTCTGCCGATGTTTCATATCCCCTTCCCAGCAAGAGTCTCCTGACTCTTCAGACAGGATGTCGGGCTTGCCGGCCAATTTCCCGGGTCGGTATTTGATCATGAAGTCATAGTTGGCTAGTTGTTCGTCCCACCGGGCTTGCCGTAGGTTAAGGTCTTTCTTCGTTTTCCAATATTCAAGGTTCTTGTAGTCCACGAGAATCATAATTTTGGGTCCCTTTGTTTGGCAATAAGTATCCCATTTTCGTAGTATGTCTACGATCACTAGTAGTTCCTTGTCATGAATATCGTAGTTGCGCTCTGGATCCTTGAGCTTTCTTGAGTAGTATGCCACGGGGTGCAAGATCCCTTTTTCATCAGGTTGTGAGCAGATTGCTCCTATAGTGTAATCTGAGGTGTCTGTTTCGATGGTAACAGGTCTTTCCGGTCGAAGTGTTGTAGCATAGGTTCCATAATCATTGCTATCTTGAGTGTCTCAAATGCCTCTTGTTGTTTATCACTCCATTACCATCCTTTTTCCTTCCTTGTGAGGGAGGATAGGTGTTACACCTGAATATTTCACGAAGTACATAGAGTATCTATATTACTTAGTGACAGAGTAGGGGGAAGGCTCGCGGGTGACAGATGATGGATCCAGAGTCTAGGAGGGAGTTAAGGAGCCGGAGTTAGCTTACGGCCAAGAGATCGAACCTTGCGGGGAGAGATCAAACCCTGCGGGGATCGGACGAGGGAACTCCGAGGTGGGGGTCTAAGTGCAAACGAAGCGGTCTTAGCTGATATGGTCTGACTCCTTGCGGGGAGAGACCAGACGTTGGTTAGCCTCCTTGCGGGGAGGAAACCATGTACACAGAAAAACTGGGTCCTCGCGGGAACTAGCTTGGATCCTTGCGGGGGGAGCCACGTACGAGTCTAGAAGCAAGAGTTCCCCGCCCAGTTGCATGATGAACTCATCTCCCTTATCTACACCCTGGCCAGGGCCAATGATCCACCCACGGGGTCTATGCACCTCGGAGGAATCCAAACCCGAGTCACCACTGCTCACGTGAAGTCATCAGATCTCACGACGGCTCTTTCTCTACAAAAGAAAGAGGATTTCTCACCTCACCGAGAGAAATCAGCCCGAACAACACCTACAACACTACCGAACCAAATCCCACCGAACCCACACACAAGATCTAAGATTATTCCACTGTGAATTATCAAAAGTAGCCTGATAGCCTTTGATTCTCTTACACTCCGGTTACGAGGCAACCCCAGTGTCACAATAGGGGTGTCATGATTTTGCTGTAGTCTCTGATAAAGTGCTGGTAAAAGTTGGCAAAGCCGAGGAAGCTCTGGATTCCTTTGAGGTTTGTTGGTTGCTTCCATTCTTTGATGCTCCGGATTTTTTCTTTGTCCATTCGCAGTCCCTGTGGTGATATGACGTATCCCAAGTATTCTATTTCCGTTGTATGGAATTCGCATTTGGATGCTTTCAGTGTGAGCCCAGTTTCCTCAACTTGTCTCAAGATTGTCCGGATGTGTCTTCGGTGGTCTTCCAGATTTTGCGAGAAGATGAGGATGTTGTCCAGATATGCCACACAGAAGATATAAAGGTATTCGCTCAGAATTTCATTCATCCATCGTTGGAACGACGCCGGTGCATTGGTCAACCTGAAAGCCATGACGCAGTACTCGTATAGTCCGTACCAGATTCGGAAGGCTGTTTTCCATTCGTCTCCAGCTGCGATTCGGAGGTTGTAGTAGGCCTCTTGGATATCGAGTTTGGTATAGATGTTGGCACTGGATAGTTGATCCAGGGACTCTCCGATTAATGGCAATGGTGTCTGATCTTTGATTGTGATCTCATTCAGTTGTCGATAATCCACACATAGGCGTAGTCCCCCGTCCTTCTTCTTGACAAAGTATATTGGCACCCCAGCCAGAGAGGTGGATGCCCGGATCCATCCCCACTTCTCATTGACTTCTAGGTATTCCTTGAGAGCCTTCATTTTTTCTTCGTTCAGGGGTCGCAGGGGCTCGTATGGGGACGTCTTTCCTTCCTCCAGTGGAATGTGGTGGTCGCGAGTACGGTGGGGCAGAGGTGCTGTAGGTTCTTTTTCGGTGAATACTTCGAGGAACTTGTGATATTCTGGCGGAATTGGATTTTCGCTGGTCTTGCAGTTTTCCTTGATTTTGTTGATGACGGTCTGGCATACTTCCCATGGGTCCGTTTCTCTAATCTCCCAATTTTCCGGTGTTTTCCTGTAATATTGCTCCATGGCCTTTTCCTCCGGGACCGTATTCGCTCTTAGTGAGCTAGGTAAGCATTTTTCAGCACAGTGGTCTGAGTGGAATTTCACAGGATGATTTTTCCACCCTATCACCGGGTCATGGAGCTTGAGCCACGGAAGTCCTACGATGATTGGCGCATTTCCGATTCTGATGCAGTGTAGCCGGATGTCTTCCTCGTGATGATTGATTGTGAGGGGAACTTGGGCATTGTGGTTTACCGGCCCGCCGGTGACCTCACTCCCATCCACAGTCAGAACCCGTCTTGGTGATGCTTTTGGCTGCATTGGGATTCTGCTTGCTTCGGCGTAAGCCTTGTCGACAAAGTTCTTAGATGCCGTGCTGTCCACCACGGCGGTGGTGTTCTATTCGTTTCCGTCCGTTCCTATGATTCGTACTTTGATCATGATCTTTTCTTCGCAGTCGTACCTGGTTGTTCATATTCTGTAGGGTGGGTCTGATTCTGCAACGGGTTTCTCCCGTGGGTGGCTGTTGCCTAAGCCTATTCCCGAGGGCTGTCATTTCCCGCCGGTTTGGGTTCTTTCCCTGCTTCATTGTGTATGGTGTCTTCTTCGTACGTGGCTTCTGCTCCCCGGTATTGCCTCCTCCATGGGACTCATGCTTTCTTGGGCTGGGGGTATTCCTTCGAAAAGTGCCCCTTTTTCCCGCAATCTTAGCATTCGTCCGTTTGTGGTCGTCAGTGAAACCGGTTCGGCGTTCTTGGTACGAACTTGAATCGTCGGATGGCGTCTAGGTCCAGCGGGTCCCCCGGTGATACTGACGATGGTTCTTTCCTGTGGACATAGAAGAGCGCTTCTGGGCTAGCTGCAGGTCCTCGACTAATGACTCCGAGGTTGCATAGACGCCTATCCGTTTTGATGGCCACGGTGGCATACTCCACCAGAACGGTGGCCGGTACTTCGCTCATGACCAAGTGCCTTTTTACTTCTGAGTGTAATCCATCTCAAAATCGAGCAATGCCAACGTTGTCTGCGTATGGGAGATCTGCTTTGATTTGTTGGAATTCTGCCCAATAGGTTGCTGCTATTCGGTTTCCCTGCTGGATTTTCTGGAATTTCTCAAACGCTATTTCCTCGGCGTCTACTTGGCCAAAAGCATGCCTCATGTTGGTTTTCAGTTCTTCCCATGTTAGGTTGATTCCTCCTTCCTGGTTGAGAAAATTTCCACCCAGTTCCATGCCACCCCTCGGAGTAAGGAGGATGCATATCCCGTCTTTTTCTCATCGTCGTCAAATCAGTTCCCCTCTGTCCTGAACTTCAGCTCACACTGAGCCAGGAATGTTTTGAATTTTGCTTTTTCTCCTTCAAACGGTTCGGGGTCCCGGAGTTTTGGGTAACTGTTCTGTGGCGTTCCGTCATTTGCTGCTAAGAGTGTTTGCAGCATCTCCGCAGTTAGCAAGTGGGGTCCGCTTCCCCCCATGCCTGATCCTTCCGCCACTCTTCTAGGTTGTTCTGGTGACTCAGGTGTCTGTGGTCTAGATTGTGGTTCCAGTGTCACAGGGCTCGGGGCCCGCTGGTCGTCGCGGACTTCCCTGAATTCTCAGAGGTTGAGGGGGTCCTCGGAGTCTTCGTTCTGGAACTCCACTATGGGTGTTGTCTTGCTATGTCATGTGTCGATTTGGAGACGCAATCTAGTGTCAAGAACCTGCCTTGACTACTCCGTGTTGCTCGACAGGTAACGTAGGCTCAGTTTCTTCGGGGCAAGCTTGTAGTCACACTTCTGACGTACTCAGGCACCACTAATAGTCACACTTCCAGTGTACTCACGTGCCGCTCGTAGTCTCGCTTCCGGCGTACTCATGCGCCGATCGTAGTCTCGCGGTATCCGTCACGCCCAGCATGGTCTCGTCGCGGTCTTCACACATGCCTTGCGTGGGATCATTGCTCTTGCTGTATCTGTCACGCCTGGTGTGGTCTCATCGTGGTCTTCTCAAACGCCTTGTGTGGGCTCGTTGTTCTCGCGGTATCCGTCACACCTGGCGTGGTCTCGTCACGGTCTTCTCACACGACTTGCGTGGGCTCGTTGTTCTGACGGTATCTGTCACGCCTGGCGTGGTCATGTCGCGGTCTTCTGACACGCCTTGCATGGGTTCGTTGTTCTTATTGGGGGTGGTGGTCGCAGTGCCGGTTCACGTGTAGAGAGAGGTAGGTCTGTGGGACAGATAATATGCAACTTAGATCAATTACGCTCAGCACTACAGGCTACTTGCGCTCCTCCTCGCCGTACCACCCCCATGGGGCTCCCATCTTTCCAATCCTTCGTACAAAGGAAAACATCAAGAACAGAAATTATGCAAAACAAAAGCATGCAAGAGCAAGTAGGCGTGACACAGGAACATCAGAAGAGAAACCGTGCAAGCAGAAGGAAAGGAAAAATCCCCCTCTTCCACCTGTCCTTTCTCCTTCGTCTGTATCAGTCATGTTATTTTTTTTCAAGGTTCAAACACACCGAAGTACGGTTCAGGTGAATCTGAACTGGTATTGTCGGCATCGTTTATCGGAGAGTCGTCGTTCTTGACAAAGCAGAGCTGGGTTGATTGGTCTAAACCAGTTGCTCGGAGGAACCGGCGGATTGGTTGGACATTTGTAGGCGTTGTGATGATGTTCAGGGTCTGGATGTCACCGGTAGTTGATTTGAGGAGTTCCGTACGCTGCTCGGAGAGCAGTGTACACTCCTGGAGGAGGTGATGTGATGAAATCAGGGCGACTCGGGTGCCCAGCGTGGCAATTTGCTTGGCCAGGCTGTTTGTGGCGTTCTGAAAGTTGGTGTTGTTTTTGGCAAAGAGCTCGGAGATCACGGTGCACATGGTTGTGGCGAATCGGTCGAGGAGGTTGCTGGTGATGATTTCAATGTCGGCACAGAGTGCAGCATGCTCTGGGCTGAGTGAGGCTGCCATCTGGGGGGCAGTGCAGTTGAGCTTGTCTGTGTCTCCACCAATCGCTTGCATTGTGGTGACGTGTTCGCGACGTTGGAAGTCCATAGTGTTGTTGTCATTTTCTTCCCCTCCTTTGTCTCCAGAGTCATCGGAGTCAGAGTCAGAGTCAGAGTCACTGTCGTTCTCCTGGCGCGCTCGCTTTGTGGGGAAGGGTGACCATTAGGTCGCAACCGTAGGAGGTTGAAGGTTGTGTCGGGAGGGGTGCTGCTAGGAGTGGGCCCTGGGGGTGCTGTACATAGAGATTTTGGTGGTGGCCGGGGTGTTTGGGCGGAGAAAGACATCGAGGGATCCTTGACTGGGGTTGTTGGTGGACATGAAGCCTTTTAGCAAGGTGGTGATAGTTTGGTGACACATGTCAAAATCACGAAAAGCAGATGGCGGCAGTAGGGAAAATTCCCAGGAGGGTTCCGGAGGGGTATGGCCTCTAGTTAATTAACTATCGACCGACTTCTATGGTGGCTCTCCGGGGTTGTTGAAAACTTAATTCGAAAAGAAGATTTTTGGTGTCATGAAAACAGTGAAGTTTTGGGGGGTGCTGTGAGGATAATATCCAACTTCAATCAATTGCGCTCAGCACTACAGGCTACCATATTATCTCACATAAGAGTCCTCCCTCTGAAATGGGTTTAGCGCGGTGTAACGCGCGCTAGTGCGCTTATGGTTAGTGTGGGGGGCGGCTATAGAATGTCACCTAATTAGGCGGTTGGGAGGTTGGAGCTTGTGAGGTCCGCTGGGCTGAGCTGCATCGCAAGTCCTGAGCAGTGTTGCGAGTCCTTTACAAGCAACCCAGAAAGATCAAGTCAATAGGAACCACAGAGTCAATAATGGAGAGCGATGGAGCCAATTTCAGTATGCCAACCACGCCTGACACAGTCGCATTGCAATTCGCTGCTCTTATTCTTACACCTACAGTTCAAGAACCTACCGCCAATGCTTTAGATGAAGAAGAAGATAACGACAACCTCGATCTGGCAGTCCATCCACCTCTATCGTCCCGTAAACCGAAATCGAAACCTGGCCGAATGAGGCAGGCAACTGCAGACCTCTCGCGCACGTCTCCTCCTCCGGCGATGCATCTCACCCGTGAGAAACGAGCGTTTACGACTGCATTCAAATTGGGGGTCCTGTCATATGCGACATATTGCAGGATAGAAGGCGGCAAAGGTGGTCTATGAGCTTCAACGGCAATGGAGGTATGCAAGCATTACATCCTAAAGCATACACGATATTTGCGCAGATGGCGACAGGAGAAGGAGATGTTACTCTTGATGAAGCCTTCACAGAAGAGACACTGACCATCTCGCGGACATTGGCCTAAGCTTGAGAAGGCCTTGGTGCAAGCATTTGCTGGTCGACGTGCGGAAGGCATGACTGTACGGAGAAAGTGGTTAGAACGAACAGCAAAGGCTCTATTTCTTCAAATTTATCCAGACAGTCCTACAATATTTGTGGTTTCCAGCGGCTGATTCAATCGATTCCTCTCTCGTAATGAGATCTCCATTCGCGTTGTCATGAATGAAGCTCAGCAAACACCAATAGAATACTGCGCAATGATTGTTTCTTTTCTGTGTTTCAATCGGCGGAACTCTCAGCTGCGGGATGGTATGGAAGAAACGGTATTGCGATCTGTAATCGCAGTCGGTTGCTATCTTCTTTCAAACATTCTCAACATGGATCAAACACCGCTGCCTTGGAAGTATCTTGAAGGGAAGTCCTACGAATTTAAAGGGAGTAAGACAGTGTGGGTACGTACATGGAGATCAGGGTGGGATAAGCGGCAAGCAACAATACAGCTCACAATTTTTGCCGATGGTATCGATCGCGTTATGCCCCTCATCATCTTTCGTGGTACCGAGAACAACACTTCTGCCCCTGGAAGATGGGAAGAAAAACTATTCAACTCTCGTGTGGTAGTTAAATTCAATCCGAAAGGGTATGCCAACTCTGCGATTATGTTGTTTTTACTTGAATTTATGCTTCTCCCCATCCTCGGCACCTGTGCCACCCTCCTAGTCATGGATCTTTTCAAGTCCCACAGCAAACAAGAGATCAAAGATTGGCTACGCACCCACGGAATTGTTCCATCACTGGTTCCCGGCGGTTGTACGGGGCTTGTTCAACCCCTCGATGTATCAGTAAACCGCCCTTTCAAAGATATTCTCAAGCAAGTCATCGACAACGCAGTTGATCTTTCTGAGAGGCAGACAACACCTGCAACAGGGAAAAAGGATTGGCAGTCAGCAGCAAGTAAGATGAGAGTTATGATTACAAAGTGCGTTGGTGATGCTTGGGAGATCTTTAACCGAAAAAACCGTGATGTTGTTATCTGGAGTTTTTGATATCTGGGTATTGCTCTACCGATTGATGGTTCTTGCGACAATAAAATTTCTATCAAAGGGCTTGAAACCACCATGTTGATGGAGGGACTCAAGA
>Ga0307508_10000880_pt1 | contig 34969 bp, 21 predicted proteins | sample 9_EM_MG_FD_203089 | JGI IMG/M metagenome (GOLD analysis project Ga0307508, IMG submission 203089) | Populus trichocarpa ectomycorrhiza microbial communities from riparian zone in the Pacific Northwest, United States - 9_EM | ecosystem: Host-associated > Plants > Roots > Unclassified | place...
CCGTCCCGGTGGCCGCCGCGCCGCCCGCCGTCACGCTGTCGCCCCCGCGACCCGCGCCGATCCTGGCGCCGGCGGCGCCCGTCCTCCCCGAGGTGTTCGCACCACCTGCACCGATCGCACCACCCGCACCGATTGCGCCGATCGCACCACCCGCGCCGATCGCGGCGCCGGCCGGTGACGAGGTCACCGACGCGGTGGTGGGCATCGTCTCGCAACTGACCGGCTACCCCTCCGACCTGTTGGACCTCGATCTCGACCTGGAAGCCGACCTCGGCGTGGACACCGTCAAACAAGCGGAAGTCTTCGCCGCCGTACGGGAAAGGTTCAGCGTGGCCCGCGACGACGAGCTGCGGCTGCGTGACTTCCCGACCCTGACCCACGTCATCGGCTGGGTCCGCGACAAGACCGACACACCCGTGGCGACCGCCCCAGCCGTCGCTCCCGCCGCGGCCACCGAGCCGGCCGAGCCGCCGGCCGGTGACGAGGTCACCGACGCGGTGGTGGGCATCGTCTCGCAACTGACCGGCTACCCCTCCGACCTGTTGGACGTCGATCTCGACCTGGAAGCCGACCTGGGAGTCGACACCGTCAAGCAGGCGGAAGTCTTCGCCGCGGTACGGGAACGGTTCGACGTGGCCCGCGACGACGACCTGCGCCTGCGCGACTTCCCGACCCTGACCCACGTCATCGGCTGGGTCCGCGACCGCACCGGCTCGACGGCCGCCGCGGCCGAGCAGTCCACGACCGACCCGGGCGAGCGGTCCACGGCCGGTCCGGCCGAGCAGTCCACGACCGACCCGGGCGAGCGGTCCACGGCCGGTCCGCCGATCGTGGCCACGGTCCAGGGCGACCTCGCGGCCACCGATCGGATCACCCGGCGCGTGCCCGTTCCGGCGCTGCGCCCGGAGCCGGCCGACTGTGTGCCGACCGGCATCACGCTGGACGGCGGCAGCCGCGTCGTGATCCTGCCCGATCAGGGTGGCGTCGCCGACGCCCTCGCGCACCGGCTGACCCGGCTAGGGGCCCAGGTGCTCACCCTCGACCCGGACGACCCGAGCGCGTCTCTGGACTCGGCTCTGGCCGGCGGACCCGTACACGGCGTGTACTGCCTGGCGGCGCTCGACGACGAAGGCGAGCTCGACGGGCTCGACCTCGACGGCTGGCGTGCGGCCCTGCATCGGCGGGTTCGCACCCTCTACACCACCATGCGGCGGCTCTACGACAGCAGCCCGTTCCTGGTGACCGCGACCCGGCTGGGCGGCTACCACGGCTACGACGAGGCCGGCGCGACCTGCCCAATGGGCGGCGCCGTCACCGGCTTCGCCAAGGCCTACCGCCGGGAGAGGCCGGACGCGCTGGTCAAGGCGGTCGACTTCGCGGTCAGCCGGAAGACCGCCGCGCTGGCGGACCGGCTGCTGGACGAGACGCTGCGGGATCCCGGCTGCGTCGAGGTCGGTTACGCCGACGGCCGCCGCTGGGGAGTGGGTCTGGCGGAGCGACCGTTCCCCGTCGCGAACGCCGAGCTCGGCCGTGGCCAGGTCTTCCTGGTCACCGGCGCGGCCGGCAGCATCGTGTCGGCGATCACCGCCGACCTGGCGGCCGCGTCGCACGGCACCTTCCACCTGCTCGACCTCACTCCGACGCCGGACCCGGCCGATCCCGACCTGCGCCGGTACGCCGAGGACCGGGACGGTTTCAAGGCCGAACTGGCGACCCGGCTCCGGGAGCGCGGCGAGCGGCCCACTCCGGTCCTGATCGATCGGGAGTTGGCCCACTTCGAGCGGTCGCAGGCGGCGCTGGCCGCCGTTCAGGCGGTCGAACAGGCGGGCGGATCGGCCTACTACCACAGCGTCGACCTGACTGATCCCGGCGCCGTCGAGAAGGCCATGGCCGACGTACGCGACACCAGCGGCAGGATCGACGTGCTGCTGCACGCGGCCGGGGTGGAGATCAGCCACGCCCTGCCCGACAAGGAGCCGGGCGAATTCGACCTCGTGCTCGCGGTGAAGGGCGACGGGCTGTTCAACGTGCTGCACGCGGCGCGCGACCTGCCGCTGGGCACGGTCATCGGGTTCAGCTCGGTCGCGGGCCGTTTCGGCAACGTGGGTCAGACCGACTACAGCGCCGCGAACGATCTGCAGTGCAAGGTGTTGAGCAGCCTGCGCCGCAGCCGTCCCGGGGTACGGGCCCTCGCGATCGACTGGACCGCGTGGGGCGAGATCGGGATGGCCACCCGCGGCTCGATCCCCAAGCTCATGGAGCGTGCCGGGGTCGAGATGCTCCCGGCCGCGGCCGGCGTGGCCTGGATCCGGCGCGAGCTGACCTGCGGCACGGCCGACGTCGAGGTGGTCGTCGCCGGCGCGCTCGGAGCGATGGCCGCCGAGTATCACGAGACGGGCGGGCTGGACCCGGCGAGCCTGGCGGCCGGCGGGCCGGTCGCGGCCGACCCGGTCGGCTTCAGTGTCCACGACGGACTCGTCGTGCACACGACGCTGGACCCGGCGACCACGCCCTTCCTGAACGACCATCGCATCGACGGCACCCCGGTTCTGCCGGGGGTGATGGGCATCGAGGCGTTCGCCGAGGCGGCCCGCCTGCTCGTGCCGGGCTGGTCCGTGGTGGCCGTCGAGAACGTGGACTTCTCGGCCCCGGTGAAGTTCTACCGCGACGAGCCGCGCACGCTGCGCGTCACGGCGCTGCTGCGCCCGGCCGGCGAGGAACTGCTCGCCGAGTGCCGGCTGTCGGCCGAACGCACGCTGCCCGGCACCGGCGAGGTGCAGCGCACGATCCACTTCACCGGATCGGTGCGCCTCGCGGCGCAGCCGAGCCTGCCGGGCCACGACGACGGCGAGGTACGCCCGCAGCCGCCGGAGTTGAGGCCGGACGAGGTCTACCGGCTGTACTTCCACGGTCCCGCCTACCAGGTCATCGGCTCCGCATGGCGCCAGGACGACGGCGCGGCGGCCCGCTTCGCCGGTGACCTGCCGGACCAGGCCGACACGCCCACCCTGACCGGCCCGCGCCTGGTGGAGCTGTGCTTCCAGACCGCCGGGCTCTGGGCGGCCGGCCGGCAGGGATGGCTGGCGCTGCCGGGGCACGTCGACGCGGTCCGTCTAGGCGGCGAACCGGCGGAGCGCGCCGGCCTGCTGGCCATCGCACGGCCGGACGGGCACGGCGGCTTCGACTGCACGGTGCGCGACGACGACGGCGCCGTCGTGCTCAGGGTCGACGGATACCGGACGGTGCGGCTGCCCGACCCGGTGCCGGACGACATTTGTGCCCCGTTCCGTGCCGCCATGAACGGCTGAGGAAGGACGGACGCGATGTCCCCCACCATTCGCCGGTTGGCGATCGCCAACCGCGGTGAGCCCGCGGTCCGCGCGCTGACCGCCGTACGCGAGCTCAACCAGGCCGGCGACCGGCCGCCCATCACGACGGTGGTGCTGTACACCGAGCCGGACGCCGACGCGTGGTTCGTACGCGAGGCCGACGAGGCGGTGTCGCTGGGCTCGGCGACCTTCGTCGACCCGGTCTCCGGTGACCGCAAGTCCCGTTACCTCGACGAGCCGGCGGTGATCGACGCGCTGTTGCGCGCCGGCGTGGACGCGGTCTGGGTCGGCTGGGGCTTCCTCGCCGAGCGGGCCTCCTTCGCGCAGCGCTGCGAGGAGGCCGGGATCGTGTTCGTCGGTCCGGACAGCGCCACGATCCGGTCGCTGGGCGACAAGGTGGCCGCCAAGCGGGTGGCACAGGGGGCGGGTGTGCCGGTCGTGCCGTGGAGCGACGGGCCGGTCGACGACCTCGACCAGGCCGGCGTGCACGCCACGCGGATCGGGTATTCGCTGGTGCTCAAGGCCGCGGCCGGCGGCGGCGGGCGGGGCATCCGGCTCGTACACGCGCGGGCGGAACTCGCCGCGGCGTTCGTCTCAGCGCGCGAGGAGGCGCGGTTCGCCTTCGGCGACTCGACGCTCTTCCTGGAGAAGCTGGTGCCGAGCGCCCGACACGTCGAGGTCCAGGTGATCGCCGACGGGCACGGCGCCATCTGGGCGGTCGGGGTACGCGACTGCACCCTGCAACGCCGGCACCAGAAGGTGATCGAGGAGTCCGCCTCTACGGTGCTGGACGCCGCGGGCGAGCGCGCGATCCGCGATGCGGCGGTCCGCATCGCGGCCGCGGCCGGCTACCGCGGCGCCGGCACGGTCGAGTTCCTCGTCGACCCGGACACCGGGCGGTTCCTGTTCCTCGAGGTAAACACCCGGCTGCAGGTGGAGCATCCGGTGACCGAGGCGACCACCGGGCTGGACCTGGTGAAGCTCCAACTGCACGTGGCCGGCGGCGGCCGGCTGACCGGTGAGCCGCCACCGGTGCGGGGCCACGCGGTCGAGGCCCGGCTGTGCGCCGAGGACCCGGAGAACGGCTTCGCTCCCGCGCCCGGCCGGCTCGTCCGGCTCAGCCTGCCCACCGGAACCGGCATCCGCGTCGATGCGGGATTCCGCGAGGGCGACCGGATACCGCCGGACTTCGACTCGATGATCGCGAAGATCGTGGCGTGGGGACAGGACCGTACGGAGGCGCTGTCCCGGCTGCGGCGGGCCCTCGCCGACACCACGGTCGTGATCGACGGTGGCACGACCAACAGGTCCTTCCTGCTCGGCCTGCTGGGCCGGCCGGAGGTGAACGACGGCCGCTTCGACAACCACTGGTTGGACCGCTGGACCGCCGAGGGGGCGCATCTGCCCGCCCCGGACCCGGTGGCCCTGCTGGTGGCCGCCGTGACGTCGTACGACCTCGACCAGGCCGGGGAGCAGGCCGCGTTCCACGCGCGGGCGCGCCGCGGCGGCGCCGTGTCCACCGCCGAGGTGGGGCACCGCTGCCAGTTGCGCTACCGGGGCCAGTCCTACGACCTGCGGGTGTACCGCACCGGCCGGCGCACCTACCGGATCACCTCCACCGCGACCGGAGTCGCCGACCTGACCGTGGAACGGCGGGACGGCTACCAGGGGCGGGTGCGCGTCGGCGACCGCTCGTACCGCACCGTCGTTTCCGTCCAGGGCACCGTGATCCGGGTGGACGTCGACGGCAGATCCCATGCGATCTCCCGCGACGACGGCGGCGTCGTACGCAGTGCCGGGCCGGCCTTCGTGGTGTCGGTCCTGGTCGCCCCGGGCGACGCGGTGACCGTGGGGCAGCCGCTCGCGGTGCTCGAGAGCATGAAGATGGAGTCGACGCTCACCGCGCCGCTGGACGGCGTGGTGGCCTCGGTCGAGTCCGCCGAGAACGTGCAGGTGGACGCCGGGGCGCCGGTGATCCGGATCCGGCCGGCCGGAACGCGGACGGCGGACGCCGGGGCGCGGCTGGAGTTCACCGGGCTGGTCGCCGCCCCGCCGCCGGGCGCCCCGCCGTGTGAGCGGGTGTACACGGCGCTGCGCGGCTACCTGCTCGGTTTCGACCTCGATCCGGCCGAGGTGCGAGCGATGACGACGCGCCAGCGCCGCCTCGGCGAGACCGCGCCGCCCGCCGATCCCGGCCTGCTGCACTGCGAGAACAGCCTGCTGGACCTCTTCGCCGACGTCGGCTCGTTGTACCGGCCGCGCGGACCGGTCGACCCGGACGACGCCGCCGTGGACGGCAGCGCCCAGGAGTACCTGCTGTCGTACCTGCAGTGGCTGGATGCCGACCGGGCCGGGCTGCCCGACGAATACCGTCGCCGCCTGGAACGGGCGCTGCTGCGCTACGGGGTGTCCGGCCTCGATCGCACCGCCGAGTTGGAGGAAGCGGTCCTCTGGATGTTCCGCTCGTTCCGCCGGATCGACGAGCTGGCGCCAGTGGTCACGAACATCCTGGAACGGCGGCTGCGGCACTACGGCGAGCTCGCCCCCCTCGCCGACGCCGAGACGCGCGCCCGACTCGACCGGTTCGCCGCCGCGGCGCAGGGACGCCATCGCGTCATCGCCGACCTGGCCCGCGACGTCCGGTACCACTACCTCGACGAACCGCTGCTGGACGCGGCGGTCGCCGAGGAGCACGCCGGGGTGGAGGCCGACCTCGACGCGCTGAGCGTCGCAGAGTCGCCCGAGCGGATCGAGCGGCTTGTCGGCTGCCCGCAACCGCTGCGCGGCACGCTGCTGGGCCGCTGGCGCACCACCACCGATCCGGCCATGCGCCGGATCCTGCTCGAGGTCTACACCCGCCGCTTCTACCGCATCCGCACGCTCCTCGACCTAAACGTCACCGAAGTGGACGGCTGGCAGCTCTGCAGCGCGGACTATGACCTGGACGACGACAAGATCCACCTGGTGACGGCGTACCTTCCGCTGGCCGAGCTGCCTCGGCTGGCCCGTGCGGTCGCCGAGCACCTGTGCACCGCCGGCGCCGGACGCGAGGTGGTGGTGGATCTGGCCACCTGGCGGCGCGAGGAGTCGGCCGGCGTCGAGGACCTCCTGGTGGAGCTCGGCAAGCTCCTGCCGGACTGCGACTTCGGCCGCCGACTGCGGCGCCTGGACGTGACCGTGACCACGGTCGACGGCTCGACGCCCGAGCGGTTCCGCACCCATCACGTCACGTACCGCCAGTCCGACGGCGAATTCGTCGAGGACCGGCTCTACCGCAACCTGCACCCGATGCTCGCCAAGCGGCTCGACCTATGGCGGCTGACGAACTTCCGGCTCGAACGGCTGCGGTCCGCCGAGGACGTGTACCTCTTCCACGGCGTCGCCCACGACAATCCGAAGGACCACCGGCTCTTCGCCCTCGCCGAGGTGCGCGACCTGCGGTCCACCCGGGACGCCGACGGCACCCTGCGGTACCCGAACCTCGAGCGGATGGGGCTGCAGGCGCTGTCCGGCATCCGGGAGGCGCTCACCAGCTTCCCCGCGGCGGACCCGCCGGCGGCCAACCGGATCGTGCTCTACGTCCGCCCGCCCTGGGACCTGACGCCGGACGCCTGGACCGAACTGGCCGGCTCGCTGGCGCCGTTGGCGGCCGGCGCCGGCCTGGAGAAGGTGGTGCTGCGGGTACGCCGGCCCGACGGCCGCGACACCGTCCTGCACGTGGAGGGCTGGGGCACCGGGGTGACGGTGCGCGAACGGCCGCCGGGTCAGGAGCCGATCCGGCCGCTGACGCCGTACCGGCAGAAGCTGCTGCGGGCCCGGCGGTTCGGGGCGCCGTACCCGTACGAGATCGTCCGCCTGCTCACCCCGCCGCCCGGCGCCGTCGCCCGGTTCCCGGTCGGCCGGTTCACCGAGTACGACCTCGACGAGCGCGGCGAGTTGGCCGAGGTGTCCCGGCCGTACGGCCTGAACACCGCGAACATCGTGGTCGGGGTGTTGAGCAACGACACCGTGACGGTGCCCGAGGGGATGGCGCGGGTGGCGTTGCTCGGCGACCCGACCCGCGGCCTGGGCAACCTCGCCGAGCCGGAATGCCGGCGGATCATCGCCGCGCTCGACCTGGCCGAGCGGCTGCGCGTGCCGGTGGAGTGGTTCGCCCTGTCGTCCGGCGCCCGGATCGCGATGGACAGCGGCACCGAGAACATGGACTGGATCTCCGCGGTCCTGCGCCGGATCATCGAGTTCACCCAGGCCGGCGGGGAGGTGAACGTCGTGGTCACCGGGGTCAACGTGGGCGCGCAGCCGTACTGGAACGCCGAGGCGACGATGCTCATGCACACCCGCGGAATCCTGGTGATGACTCCGGCGAGCACGATGGTCCTGACCGGTAAACAGGCGCTGGACTTCTCCGGCGGGGTGTCGGCCGAGGACAACTTCGGCATCGGCGGCTTCGACCGCATCATGGGCCCGAACGGCCAGGCTCAGTACTGGGCCGCCAACCTCGGCGACGCCTGCGACATCCTGCTGCGCCACTACGAGCACACGTACGTCGTACCCGGGGAGGCTTCTGTTCGCCGGCACCCCACCACCGACCCGGTCGACCGTGACGTGCGGTCCGCGCCGCACGCCGCCGTGGCCGGCACGGAACTCGCGTCGGTTGGCGACGTGTTCTCCGCCGAGCGCAACGCCGACCGCAAGAAGCCGTTCGACATGCGCTCGGTGATGCGGGCGGTCGCCGACGCCGACGCCGCGCCGCTGGAGCGCTGGGCGTACTGGCGCGGCGCGGAGATCGCGATCGTCTGGGACGCCCGGATCGGCGGCATCCCGGTCTGCCTGCTCGGGGTGGAGTCGCAGCCCGTGACCCGGCACGGGTTCGTGCCGGCCGGCGGCCCGTCGACCTGGACGTCCGGCACCCTGTTCCCGCAGGCGTCCCGCAAGCTGGCCCGGGCGGTGAACGCCGCCAGCGGCAACCGCCCGCTGGTCGTGCTGGCCAACCTGTCGGGCTTCGACGGCTCACCGGAGTCGATGCGGCGGTGGCAGCTGGAGTACGGCGCCGAGATCGGCCGGGCGATCACCAACTTCCGCGGCCCGATCATCTTCGTGGTGATCTCCCGATACCACGGCGGCGCGTTCGTGGTGTTCTCCAAGGCGCTCAACGAGCGGCTGGAGATGGTCGCCGTCGAGGGCTCGTTCGCCTCGGTGATCGGCGGCGCGCCCGCCGCGGCCACGGTCTTCGCGCGGGAGGTCACGGCGCGTACGGAACGCGATCCCCAGGTCCGCGAGGCCGCCGAGCGGCTGCGCGCCGCCACGGATCAGGCCGCGGGCGTCCTGCGCGCCCGGCTGGCCGAGATCACCGCGACCGTACGGTCGGCGAAGCTGGGCGAGGTCGCCGACGAGTTCGACCGGGTCCACACCGTACAGCGGGCGATGGCGGTGGGCTCGGTGGACCGGATCATCAGCGCCGACCGGTTGCGCCCGGACCTGGTGGCCGCGCTGGAGAGGGGGCTCGCCCAGACGCCCCGATCAGCGGGGTGACGGTCGATCGAGCCAGGAGTGCCGGGGCGTGGCGTTGGCCAGGACGCCCGGCCGGTCGAGGGAGACCGGCCGGGGGCCCGGCGTCGCCGTGGCGACCGTGAGCAGGAACGCGCCCTCCCGGCGCCACCAGCCCACGATCGACAGGCCCTCGACTGCGTGCACGGACAGCGTGCCCCAACCGTCGGAGTCGGGTGCGCCGGCGGTCACCTCCACGCTGCGGGTGTCCCGCCGCAGCCCGGTCTGGAGCACCTTCAGGGCGCTCTCCTTCGCCGACCAGATCAGGTTGGCGGCGGCGTCCCGTTCGTCGCCGGCCGCCCGCGTGGCGACGAAGCGTTGCTCGACGGCGGTCAGGTAGTCGCGCACGAAGGCCGGGCTGCGCGGCTCCACCAGCTCCAGATCGCAGCCGACCCGCCGGCCGACGACGCAGACGGCCCACCCGGCCCGGTCGGTCACCGACACGTCGAACCCGGGCGGGGCGCCGTCGAGCAGGATGTACGGCGCTCCGCCCGGCGCGTTGGGCACCTCGATGCCGGCCAGCGCCGCCGGCTCGGCCGACCGTCCGGTGAGCGCGGCCACCGCGTGCTTGGCGGCCAGGCGGCGCAGCAGGTATTCGGTACGCCGCTTCGGGTAGCCGAGCGCGGCGGCGCGCTCTGCCTCGGCAGCCGAGAGCCACCGCGTTCCGGCCGGCAGGGATGCCTCGCCCCGGGCCAGCCACCGCGGCGCCGGCGACTCGCCCGTCATCGCGCGGCGCCGAACGTCACGGCTGGTCGCCGTCGGTCGCCGTCGACTCCGGCTCGGCGAGCCAGGCGCACAACTGGTCGTGCACCTGCGGGTGGTTCAGCAGATCGAAGTGGTGCAGGCCGCCGAGGTGGCGACCGTTGTCGGCGCCGAACGGCAGGCGCCGCCGGTCACCGCTGCCGGCGGCGCTGCGGTACGGGACGAACAGGTCGCCGACGGCGGCGGCCAGCGCGCCGTCGTGCTGCCGGGCGAGGGTGGCGCCGATGAAGTAGTGGTTCGCGTGCGGCAGGAACGGCACGTCGGTGCAGGAGTCGATCGGCAGCGCGTCCGGGTCGACGTCGCGCCAGTCCTCCTCCACCAGCGAGCCGTAGTCGAGGTCCTGAACCCCGGCGCTGCGCTGGCCGAGCAGCCGGGCGACCGGCCGGCTCTCCGGGAACCGGGCCAGCAGCCATGCCGTAGCGTGCACGCCCCGGGCCAGCGGCGCTCCCAGGTGCGGAGTGCCCAGGAACACGACGTGCCGTGCCGCCGGCACCCACCGGTGTCCGGCGGCCACGCCTTGCCGGCCCGCGCTGCGGATCACCAGGCCGCCCATCGAGTGGCCGACGAGGGTGATCCGCTCGACGGCGACCGGCCAATGTGCGACCAACTCATCGAGCAGCGCGGACAGCCCCAGTCCGTTGTCGGACACGTGCAGACCGCTGTTGTATCGCAGGTAGACGGGGGTATAGGCGAGGTCGCGCCGCAGCCGCGAGCCGAGCGTCGTGCCTTCCGTCCCGTGGTGCCGGCGGGCGGCGAGCGACCAGTACTCCTCGGTCTCGCACAGGCCGTGGACGAACACCGCGATCCGCTCAGTCGCCGCCGGGAAGGCCGCCCGCAACGCTTCGGCGGTGGGCGGGACGTCCTCGTCGCGCGACCGGATCGCCATCGGGGTCGCCAGTTCCGGGTGCCGGCCACTGATCGTGTCGCCCCACAGCCCGTTGACCACCGCAAGGGTGAGCCGGCCGGCCCGGTGACCGGACAGCGGAGCCTGTTCGGGGCGCCACCCGTAGCCGACCGCGGCGCCGATCAGCCGGGGCAGCAGGGCATGGGCGCCGTGCACAATCGCATACACCCCGCCCGAGATGGCGCCGTGCACGGCATGGATCGGCCGGGCGGCCGGTCCCCAGGCGGCGAATGCCCGATCGGCGATCGCCTGGTGGGTGTCTCGGACCACGCCCACCGCGCCGGCCAGGGCGTCACCGACCACCCGCCCGGCCGCCTGGATCTCCCTGTCGCCGCTCACCGCATGCTCCCGTCGGGTATCGGTTCCACCGCCAGCCTGCGGCCTGCCGGCTTGCCGGACAAGGGGGTCTCACCCGCGCCCGGTCTCCCGGGCCAGCGCCAACACTTCCTCGAGGCCCTCGCGCATGCAGCCGACCAGCACCTGCGGATCGGGCACGACGGAACGGTCGATGTTCATCCCGAAGCAGCAGGTGCCGGCGTGCGAGACCATCGCCGCCATCACGGCGACCCCCGGCAGCGGCCCGAACGGATAGGTCCGCTCGACCTTCGCGCCGGCCAGGTAGGTGGGGTGCGGCGCGCCCGGGAAGTTCGACGCGGACAGGTCGGCGGCCGCGGAGAGCCGGCCCATCGCGGCGCCTACCGCGGACGGAACCCGGTTCAACACCGGCACGAGCACCGACAAGCTGTCCAGCGCCGGTTCCACCCGCAGCGACAGCACGATGCCACGGATCATGGCGATCCGCTCCGCGGGGTCCCGGACCGCGACCGGCGCGGCGAACGTCGCGCCGGCCCACTTGCTGCCGCCCATCGGGTCGTCCGACTTGTGCAGGCTGACCGGCGTCGTCATCGACATCTCGTCCAGTTCGACACCGTGCCGCTCGTGGTAACGGCGCATCCCCCCGAGCAACGCGGCAAGGTAGGCGTCGTTGACCGACCCGCCCGCGGTTTCCGCCGCCGCCTCGAGTTCGGCCAGGGCACATTCCATGACGCCGAACCGCCACGACGTTCCGGTCCGGCCGCGGAACAGCGGCGAGCCCGGCATCAGCCGTGGCGCCTGGGTGCGGCGCAACGATCCGGCGAACCGCAGCGCGCCTTCGGCCGCGGAGGCCGGGTGGGCCGACGCGTGCGCTACGGCCGCGAGCAGCCTCCCGGCCGACGACGGAACGGCCCGCACCTGCTCGGCGAGCTCCACGACCGCCAACGACCGGGCATCCGGCCGGGGCTCGTCGGGCCGCTGCGGCGCGACCGGCTTGTAGTCGGTGTGTTCCCGGCTGCGGCTCTGGATCAGCGATACCAGCGGCACGCCGCCCAGGCCGTCGGCGAGCGAATGGTGCAGCTTGAGGAGGTACGCGGCCTTGCCGTCCGGCAGGCCCTCGATGAGCGTGCCCTCCCACAACGGGCGCGTGCGGTCAAACGGCGCCATCGCGGCGGCCTGAGCGAATTCCAGCACCTGTGCCATCCCGCCCGGCGCGGGCAGGCTGACCCGGCGCAGGTGGTATTCCAGATCGAAGGCCGGGTCGAGCACCCAGGCCGGCGGCCCGACCGGCACGGCAGGCTCCAGCACGCGTTTCCGAGTACGCGGCACCAGCTTGGTCACCCACTCGTGCGCGGCCCGCAGACGGTCCCAGTCCGGCGTCGTGTCCAGCATCATCAGCACGGAGATCGTCGACGACTGCCGTGGATGCCGCTCGCTGCGCCACATCAGGGTCTCGAGCTCGTCCATCCGGTCCCCGGCGCCCCACCCGCCGGCCAGAGCCCAAGCCTGCTCGTTGGCCTTGATCGGGTCGGCGACCGGTCCCCCGTCCGACCGGCGCGCTCGCTTCGTGGTCACCATGCCTCCCCGTACACCTCGTGGCCGGGCGTGACGCTGAGCAGCCCGCGATAGGTCTCCTCGACCGGTTGCCGGTGGTTGAGCACCGCGTCGACCTCCCGGGCGATCGGCATCTCGATGCCCTTCCCGGCGGCGAGTTTCACCACCTCCGCCGCGCTCCTGACGCCCTCCGCCACCTGGTTCATCGACGCGAGGATCTCGTCGAGCGGCCTTCCGCGCCCGAGCTCGACCCCCACGCGACGGTTGCGGCTGTGCGGGCTGACGCAGGTGACGATCAGATCGCCCATGCCGGCGAGGCCGGCGAACGTCTCGGCCTGCCCGCCGAGCGCCACACCGAGCCGGGTCAGCTCGTGCAGCGACCGGGTGATCACCATCGCCCGGGTGTTGTCGCCGGCGCCCAGCCCGTCGCCGAACCCCACGGCGATCGCGAACACGTTCTTCAACGCGCCGGCAATCTCCACACCGATCACGTCCTCGCTGGTGTAGACGCGGTAGCGAGAGGTGTGCACCAAGCCCTGCAGCGCCTGCGCGCCGCGATGGTCGGGCATGGCCAGGGTCGCCGCGGCGGAAAGACCCTGCACGACCTCCCTGGCGATGTTGGGGCCGGACAGCACGCCGGCCGGATGCCCGGGCAGCACCTCCCCGATCACCTCGGTCATCCGCTTGCACGAACCCTGCTCCAGCCCCTTGACCAGGCTCACCACCGGGATGAACGGGCGGATGTGCTCGGCGACCCGCTCAAGGACGCCCCGCAGGTACTGCGACGGCACCCCGGCGACGAGCATGTCGGCCTCTTCGACCGCTTCGACCAGATCGGCGGTCGCGCGCAGGCTCGGGGTGAGGTCGAAGCCGGCGAGATAGCGCGGATTCTGGTGGGTCTCGTTGATCGCCTTCGCGATCTCCGGGTCCCGCAGCCACAGCACCGTCGGCGTCTTGCGGGCGGCGATGGACGCCACCGTCGTACCCCACGTCCCGCCGCCGAGCACGGCGACCTTGGGATTGCGGCCTCTCATCTCGCGGTCACCTCCTGCGGCCAGTCCGCCAAGGTGTCCGTGATCCGCTGCCGCACCTCGGCGACGTGCCGGTCCAGGTCGTCGAGGGTCCAGTCGCCGGTGCTGACGGGGTCCAGCACCGCGACGTCGACCGTGCCCGGGTTGACGACCATCGAGCGCCGCCACGCCAGCTCGCCGGTGTTGCGCAGCACGATCGGCACGATCGGCACGCCGGCCTGCATGGCGATGTGGAACGCGCCCTTCTTGAACCGGCCGAGGCTCGGCGTCGGCATCCGGGTGCCTTCGGGCAGGATCAGGATCGAGGTGCCCGCCCGCAGCCTCTCCGCGACCCCGTCCAGGGTGGCCTTGGCCTTGGTCAGGTCGGAGCGGTCGATCCACACCGGGTCGAGCACCGCGCCGATGACGATCATCCGAGGATCGAGGCGGGCTTCCTTCTTGGTCACGGCGGTGAAGTCGCGCCGCAGCAGCTTGCCGAGCACGAGCACGTCCAGGGTGCTCTGGTGGTTGGCGATGAAGACCGCGGGGCGCGCCTTCCAGAGATTCTCCTCGCCCACCACGTTGACCTTCACGCCGGCCAGGGCGAGTCCGAAGTCGGTGGACAGCTCGATGCCGGCGTTGACGCCACGCCTGCGGTCGCCGGTGAGCCACCCGTAGGCCAGGCCGGCGGCCAGCCCGACGTTCGTGCCCAACAGCCCGCCGGCGGTGCCGAGGTAGGAGCGCAGCCCCGGCGACCTCGGCTCCCGCAGCACCAGCACCGGCCAGCCGTACTCCTCGGCGGCGGCGCGCATGATGGGGTGCGGGTTCAGCGCGTACGGCTGCCCGACGGAGCCGAGGAACGCGATGTCCTCCGCCCCGTTGGCGTACCCATAGCTCTGTTTGAGGTCGATCCCGCGAACGCGGGCGAACGCCCGCACCGCGCCGGCCTTCCGCTCGCCCCACAGCATGCCGGTGGTGCTGTGCCCGGTGAGGACGCCGCCCTCCTCCTCCAGCTCGGTGCACACGATGTGCGGTATGCCGAGGTCGCGAGCCACCGGTTCGATCTGCACCCGGGTCGCGGAGGAGGCGACCACGACGGTGTGGCCTTTGCGCAGGTGCGCCCGGACGAGGTCGCGGGCCTCCGGCCGGATCGTCCCGGCGATCTTCTGGACGAACAACCGCTCGCCGACGTCCGCCACGGAGTCCACGGTCCGGCCCTTCAGCCCGGCGAAACCGATCTCGCCGATGGTCTGCGGGTTGCCGCCCAACACGGTGCCGTCCACCGCGGCGACGATGGTGCGGGCCAGCTCCAGGGCCCCGATCTGGCCCTTGCGGATCCGGTCCTGGTAGACGGAGTTCGCGGTGTAGCCGTGCACCAGCGTCCCGTCGAAGTCGAAGAAGGCGCCGATCTCCGGCCCGCCGGGCGCGTTGCGGACCGCCTCGACGACCTCGCCGGCGGTGACGTTCATGGCCGACCTCCGTGGGCCAGCTCCGCGATCACGTCGAGCCGGCGTACCGCCTCGCGGATCTCCCGCAGGAAATCGGCGCGGCGCTCGGCCGTCCCCGGTCCGCCTGACTGGATCAGGTCACGGTGCTCGGCCAACCGCAGCGCCGGCTTGAACAGCTCGAGCGACACCGATTCCTCGCTGGCAAGGCGCTTCTGCAGCGCCCATTGCCGGCCGACCCGCAGGCACTCGTCGAGGAAGCGTGTTTCGTCGAACGGCTCGTCGTCGTCCTCCCAGGCGGCCAGCCGGTCGGCCACGACTTGATAAGCCTCCAGGAAGGGCCGCAGCACGAGATGGGCGACCAGCGGCTCGCTGCTCTCCAACCACCGCCTGGCGTCGGCGGGGGCGAACTCGTGCAGCCCGCCGGTCTGCCCGGGGTCGACGATCGCGAGCTCGGCGGCCATCTCGTCGGCGAATTCCCGTCGGGGCGGGAAGAAGAAGTCGAACTTGAGCAGGTCGCGAAGGCGCAGGGTCTCCCTGTTCGCGGTCTGCAGCCCGTTCTCGCCGCCGGCCATCGCCGCGGCGAGGCCGAGCTCGCCGATCGCCCGATCCACCAGCAGGTGTACGGCCGTGTTGCGGTAGAACGCGGCGACCAGATGCTGGCCGGGGCCGATCCGCCAGATCGTCTCGGTGCCGCCGTCATAGCTGGCCAGCACACCGGAACGGACAAGGTCGTCGAGGGTGCGGCGGACGGTGGCCCGGTCGGTCAGGTCGGCCGCGCCGGCTACCGGCCGGCCGCGTCGTCTGAAGTACCGCGCCAGCGGGGCGACGGTGGCCAGCACCTCGTCCAGGGTCAGCGCGCGGTCGGCGGCGAGCAGCGCGAGGCACACGACGGCCGTCGTCGTCACCGGCGTGGCCCGGTTGATCCGGTGACAGGTCTCCAGGGCGACCCGCTCGACCACGCGCGACTCGCTGCGCACGTCGGCGCGCAGCTCGGCCAGTCTTTCCCGAAGCGGAAGCGGCTCGCCGAACTGCAGGTACACCCGGCCGAACCTTTCCCGCTGGGACCGCCCGAAGTTCCACAGCCAACGCAGGTTCTCCGGGCTCTTGCTGACGCCGCGGGCCTCGTCGGCCATCATCGGGACCTCGTGCAGCTGCTCGTACACGATCGAGACCGGGACGATCAGCGCCTGGGAGCCGGTCGCCGCGTCGAGCGCGTCGACGATGTAGCGCAACACGCCGTAGGTCGGCGGGCGCAGCTTCCCGGTCCGGGTCCGACCGCCCTCGATCGACCAGCAGAGGTTGCGCCGGTTCTGGATCAGCTGGGCGATGTACGCCCGCAGCACCAGCCGGTACACCGGGATGTCGGCGGTCGAGCGCCGGATGTACACGAACCCCGACCGGCGCAGCAGATGGTTGAACGGGAAGACGTCGAGGTTCGCTCCGGCGAGGACGAACGCCGGCGAGATGCCGTTCTGGGACACCGCGGCAGGCACCGTGACGCCGTCCAGGTAGGACCGGTGGGAGAACGGGAACAGCAACGACTGCTTGCGGTCGAGGGCACGCAGCCGCCGCGTCTGCTCGGGGTCGACGACCAGGTCGTGGGCGCGGGACAGCCACCGGCTGAACCTCGCCCAGTCCTTCGGGGCCCGCCCGGTGTGCGTGGCGCCCATCTCGCGCAGATAGCCGGCCGCCTCGGCGCGCACCTCCCGCGGATCGCGGCCGAGCGATCGGGCGAGCTCGGCGAGCCGCGCCCCGAAGCCGGCGTCGGACAGCAGTTGCGTGACCTCCTGGGTGTCCGTCGGCAGCGGGCTCGCCGGCTCGTCGAGGAGACCCATTCGCCGCAACGCCCCGCCGGCGCCGACACGGTCCAGCGAGCTCCGGATCGAGTGATGGTCGGTGCTGGTCGGATTCATCCCCCACCTCGCAGGTCAGCGCGCCTAGTCTCCATCACAGGCGACCGACGGCCCGGCAGCCAGGGCCGTTGGTCCTCAACCGCCCTCCCCCTCGGCCGTTGCCCATCGTCAAATGCGCAGATCATGGCCGGGGCCGTAGCGGTTGACCGCCTGCCGCATCGCCGCGAGATAGCTGGAGCGTTCGTACGCCACCCCGTCCGCCGTAGGCAGGACGCTGAGCACGCCGCGCACCTGAGACAACGCGGTGAATCCCTTGCGGCCCATCCAGGCCGTCAGGCCGTCGAGCAGGTCCCGCGTGTACTGCGGGCCGTGCCGCAGCAACGCCGAGGCGGTCATGACGACGTCGGCGCCGGCCAGCAGGTACGCGGCCACGTCGCCGGCGTCCTCGACCCCGGTGGTGGCCGCCAGCGAGGCCGTCACCCGCCCGCGCAGCAGCGCGATCCAGGAGCGGGGCAGGCGCGCCTCGGCCCGGCTGGACAACTGCACGCCTGCGGTCACGGCGAGGGTCTCCGGGTCGACGTCGGGTTGCATGAAACGGTTGAACAGCACGAGGCCGTCCGCACCGGCTTCGTCGAGGCGGTGGGCGACCTCCCCGGTGGAGCTGAAGTACGGGCTGATCTTGACGGCCACCGGGATGCTCACGACCGACTTGACCCTGGTGAGGATGTCGACGTGGCGTTGTTCGACCTCGTGGCCCGGCACGTCCGGGTCGCCCGGCAGGTAGTAGATGTTGAGTTCGATCGCGGCCGCCCCGGCGTCCTGCATCGCGGCCGCGAACTCGACCCAACCTGCGGCGGTGACACCGTTGAGGCTGGCGATCACGGGGACGTCGACCGCCGCGACGGCGCGGCTCAGTAGGCTCAGATACTGTCTCGAGCCGACCTCGACGTCGGCGCTCGGCGGCAGGTAGGTGAGCGACTCGGCGAAGCTGTCGGTGCCGGCGTCCGCCAACCACGCGTCCCGGTCGGCTTCCCAGCGCAACTGCTCCTCGAACAGCGAGGGCAGCACGACCGCGCCGATTCCGGCGTCGGCGAGCTGCCGGACACCGCCGACACTGCGCGAGAGGGGCGAGGCCGACGCGACCAGCGGGTTACGCAGCCGCAGGCCGAGGTAGTCGGTGGTGAGGTCCATCAGTCGGTCCTGCTCGCGTCGGCGGGGAACCGTTCGGCGCCCCGCGTTGCCATCTCTTCGTAGACCTGCCAGCGTTGGTCGACGGCCTGCTGGGCCAGGGCGTGCAGCCGCTCCGCCTCGGCCGGGTCGGACTTGGCCAGCAGGCGGTAACGCAACTCGCGCTGGGTGTAGTCCGACAGCGGGATGCGGGCCCGCGGCGAGTCGAGAAGGAACGGATTGCCGCCCGCCGCGCGCAGCACCGGGTCGTAACGGATCAACGGCCAGTACCCGCTGGCGACGGCCCGGTACTGCTGGTCCATTCCATTACGCATCTCGATGCCGTGTGCGATGCAGTGGCTGTACGCGATGATCAGCGACGGCCCGTCGTACGCCTCGGCCTCCCGGAAGGCTCGTAGCGTCTGCTGCGGGTCCGCGCCCATCGCGACCCGGGCGACGTAGACGTTGCCGTAGGCGATGGCCTGTAGGGCGAGATCCTTCTTCGCTGTCGTCTTGCCGGCCGCGGCGAACTTGGCGACCGCTGCCAAGGGAGTGGCCTTGGACATCTGGCCGCCGGTGTTGGAGTAGACCTCGGTGTCGAGCACCAGGACGTTGACGTTGCGGCCGGTGGCCAGGACGTGGTCGAGTCCGCCGGCGCCGATGTCGTAGGCCCAGCCGTCGCCGCCGACCAGCCAGACGCTGCGGCGGACCAGATGGTCGAGCACGCTGAGCAGGTCGGCGACGACCGGGTCGGCCCGGTCCAGGCCCTCGAGCCGGTTCAGCAGGTCGGCGACCCGTTCGCGTTGGGCGGCGAACTCTGACTCGCGGCGCTGCGGCGCGCCGATGATGGCGTCGACCAGGTCGGCGCCGACCACGTCGCGTAGCTCGGTCAGCCTGCGATGAGCCAGGCGCAGGTGCAGGTCGGCGGCCAGGCGCATGCCGAGCCCGAACTCGGCGTTGTCCTCGAACAGGGAGTTCGACCACGCCGGGCCGCGTCCCTGGGCGTTGACGGTCCACGGGGTGGTGGGCAGATTCCCGCCGTAGATCGAGGAGCACCCGGTCGCGTTGGCGACGCTCAGCCGGTCCCCGAAAAGCTGGGACAGCAGCTTCAGGTACGGCGTCTCGCCGCACCCCGCGCACGCGCCGGAGAACTCGAACAGCGGAAGGAGGAACTGGGCGCCGCGTACGGTGCCGAAGTCGACGGAGGAGCGGTCGTTGACCGGCAGTTTCTCGAAGAACGCGAGGTTCTCGCGGCCGGCGTCCAGCTGCGGCTGTCGGGGCGCGAGGTTGATGGCCTTGCGGGTGGGCTCGGCAGGCGCCTTGGACGGGCAGGCTTCCACGCACAGACCGCAGCCGGTGCAGTCCTCCAGATAGACCGCAAGGGTGTACTGGGTGTCCGGCAGGCCTCGCACGTCCAGCGGCATCGACGGGAACCCGGCCGGCGCCGATTCCAACCGGGAATTGTCGTAGAACTTGGACCGGATGACGCTGTGCGGGCAGACGAAGCCGCAGTTGCCGCATTGGATGCACAGGTCGGGATCCCAGAGCGCGACCATGTCCGCGATGTTGCGTTTCTCGAACGCGGTGGTGCCACTCGGGTAGGTGCCGTCGACCGGCAGCGCGCTGACCGGCAGGTCGTCGCCGTGTCCGGCCATCATGACCGCGGTGACGTCCCGCACGAACTGCGGCGCGTCCACCGGCACGGTCGGCCGCGGTTGCCGGGTGGCGGTAACCCGGCCGGGCACCGTGACCCGGTGGAGCGCGGCCAGCGTCTGGTCCACCGCGGCGTGGTTGCGGGCGACGACGTCGGCGCCGCGCCGGCCGTACGTCTTGGTGATCGCCGTCTTGATCGCGCTGATCGCCTCGTCGCGGGGCAACACGCCGGAGATGGCGAAGAAGCAGGTCTGCAGCACGGTGTTGGTCCGCCCGGCGAGTCCGGCCTCGCCGGCGACCCGGTCCGCGTCGATGGTGTAGACGTCGACGGCTTTGGCCAGGATCTGTTCCTGCACCGGGCGCGACAGCCGCGCCCAGACCTCCGGCGCCGGGTCCGCGCAGTTGAGCAGCAGGGTCGCGCCAGGTGCGGCCCGGTCCAGCACGTCGGCGCGCTCCAGCAGTCCGATGTGGTGGCAGCCGACGAAACCGGCCTGCGCGATGAGGTACGGCGCCCGGATCGGCTCCGGGCCGAAGCGCAGATGCGACACGGTCTGCGAACCGGACTTCTTCGAGTCGTACACGAAATAGCCCTGCGCGAACCTGCCCTGATCCGCTCCGATGATCTTGATCGTGTTCTTGTTCGCGCCGACCGTGCCGTCCGAGCCGAGGCCGAAGAAGACCGCGCGCACGGTCTGCGGCGACTCGATGTCCAGCGCGGGATCGTAGGGCAGGCTGGTGCCGGTGACGTCGTCGGTGATCCCGACCGTGAAACGGGATCGGGGCCGCTCGCGCTCCAGCTCGGCGAAGACCCCGGCGACCATGCCGGGGGTGAACTCCTTGGACCCCAACCCGTACCGGCCGCCGATCACGGTGGGCAGCACCGGCCGGTCGCCGGCGGAATGCGCCTCGGCGAGGGCGGACAACACGTCCAGGAACAGCGGCTCGCCGAGCGAACCCGGCTCCTTGGTGCGGTCGAGCACGGCGATCCGGCGGACGCTCGCCGGCAACGCCGCCAGCAGCGCCTCGGTCGGGAACGGTCGGTACAGCCGCACTTGCAGGACACCGACCTTGTCGCCGCGTGCCCGCAGGTGGGCGACGGTCTCCCGGACGGTCTGCGCGCCCGAACCCATCAACACCAGGACCCGTTCCGCGTCGGGATCGCCGTCGTACTCGACGATCCCGTACGACCGTCCGGTGCGCGCGGCCAGCGCCCGCATCGCCTCGGTCACCGCCTCGGGCACCCGCGCGTAGAACGGGTTGACCGTCTCCCGACCTTGGAAATACACGTCAGGATTCTGTGCGGTGCCACGGATGAACGGCCGCTCCGGCGACAGCGCCCGGCCGCGGTGCGCCCGAACCAACTCCACGGGCACCAACGCCCGCAGGTCGTCGTCCGACAGCAACTCGACGGTGTTGAGCTCATGGGACGTGCGGAACCCGTCAAAGAAATGCACGAACGGCACCCGCGTACGCAACGTGGCGGCCTGCGCCACCAGCGCCAGATCGTGGGCCTCCTGGACCGACGCGGAGGCGAGCAACGCGAACCCGGTCGCCCGGACCGCCATCACGTCGGAGTGGTCACCGAAGATCGACAGACCCTGCGCCGCGAGCGACCGGGCCGCCACATGCAGCACCGCCGGGCTCAACTCACCGGCGATCTTGTACATGTTCGGGATCATCAGCAGCAGACCCTGCGACGCGGTGAAGGTCGTGGTCAGCGCGCCGCTCTGCAACGCCCCGTGCACGGCGCCGGCCGCGCCGCCCTCGCTCTGCATCTCCACCACGGTCGGCACGGTGCCCCACACGTTCGTACGCTGCTCGTTGGACCACTCGTCGGCCAGTTCCGCCATCGTCGAGGACGGCGTGATGGGGTAGATGCAGCACACCTCGTTGAGCCGATAGGCCACCGAGACCGCGGCTTCGTTTCCGTCGATCGTCGTCCGGGTCACGGGTTCACCGCCTTCTGCTCCGGCGCCATCTCGATGGCGTGCACGGGACACTGCTCGTAGCACTCGGCGCAGCCGGTACAGCGGTCGAGGTCGAACCGGTACCTGTTGCCGACGCCCAGCTTGATGACCGCGTCCTCGGGGCAGGCGCCCAGACAGCCGTCGCACTCGAAGCAGTTGCCACACGACAGGCACCGGCCGGCTTCGAACATCGCCTGCTTGTCGTCCAGGCCGCCGACCACCTCGGTGAAATCGGCGACCCGCTCGGCGGGCTCGCGTTCTGGCTGGTCACGCCGGCTGGCGACGCCGAAGTACCAGGGGTGCAACTGGTCGAAGCCGACGACGTCGTGTTTGGCCGGCCGGTAGGCCACCGAGTCGCGCAAGTACGCGTCGATGTGTCGAGCCGCCTTCTTGCCGTGCCCGACGCCCACGGTCACCGTGCGCTCGCTGGGCACCATGTCGCCGCCGGCGAACACGCCCGGGCAGCCGGTCATCAGCGACGCCGACACCACCACCGTGCCGTCCGGCGTGAACTCGACACCCGGCGCCTGGCGCAGGAAACCGGAGTCGGTGCGCTGGCCCAGAGCCAGGATCACGGTGTCCGCGGCCAGCGTCTCGAACCGGCCGGTGCCCTGCGGCCGCCCGGACGGGTCCAACTCCATCACCTCGACGGTCACGTCCGTCCCGTCGACCGCGGTGATCGTCCGCAGCCAGTTGATCCGGACTCCCTCACGCTCGGCGTCCTCGGCCTCCTCGGCGTGCGCCGGCATCTGCCCGCGGGTGCGCCGGTACACGATCAGCGTCTCGTCCGCGCCCAGCCTGCGGGCCACCCTCGCCGCGTCCATCGCGGTGTTGCCGCCGCCGTAGACCGCCACCCGCCGGCCGATCACCGGCCGCTCCCCCGCGGCGACACTGTGCAGGAACGACACCGCGTCGACGATCCGGCCGGCCTCGCGGGCCGGGATGTCCACCCGCTTGGACAGGTGCGCCCCGACCGCGACGAACACCGCGTCGAACCCGCCGTCGCGCCGCTCCGCGGCCAGATCGGTGACCCGGCGCCCGCAGGTGATCCGCACGCCGAGCGCCGCGATCCGGTCGATCTCGCCGGCGAGCACGTCGCGTGGCAACCGGTACGCCGGAATCCCGTACCGCATCATGCCGCCCGGCTCATCGCTCGCGTCCCGGATCTCGACCTCGTGTCCCAGCCGGGCCAGGTGATATGCCGCGGACAGGCCGCTGGGCCCGGCCCCGATCACGAGCACCCGGCGTCCGCTCGGCGCGGCCGGCGCATCGAAGCGCCACCCCTGTTGCAGGGCAAGGTCACCGAGGAACCGCTCCACTCCGTGGATCGACACCGCGCTGTCCAGATCGGCGCGGTTGCACACGCTCTCGCACGGGTGGTAACACACTCGCCCGTGGATGGCCGGCAACGGATTGTCCCGGACCAACTCGCGCCAGGCCTGCTCGGGCCGGCCCGCCTGGATCTGCGCCAGCCAGGCCTGGATGTTCTCCCCGGCCGGGCAACCGGCGTTGCACGGCGGCAGCAGATCGAGATAGACCGGACGGTGGGTGCGGACCGGCCCGGCGCCCGCATGCCCGTGCAGCAGGTCGGGCAGTGCGGCGACGTCAGCCCGCGGTTCGTCCGATTCGCCCCCGGCGGGACGACGTGCCTGTGCCGCGCCCATCTCTACCATCTCCGGCCTTGGACAGCCTGTCGAATGCGCAGGGGGTAATCCCCAACCAGCTTGTCCGGGGCGCGACCCGGCAGGCAGGGCCGAAAGACCCGAACCCACCCGGGCTGGGTTCGGGTGATCGAACGCCAGACCGGGTGGTTCTCACGAGCTCGCCCACGAGCCGGTCACCAGATGCCCAGCAGCTTCGTCCAGGCCCCGCCGATGACCAGCCAGATCACGAGATTCATCGCGCCCACCACGGCGCCGATCCGCCACCAGGCGCCGAGCGGGACGTATCCGGCGCCGAACAGCACCGGGGCCGGCCCCGAGCCGTACTGGGTGAGGCCGCCGAACAGGCTGGACAGGAAGCCGAAGATCAGGGCGGCCAGCAGCGCCGGCGTGCCCAGGGCGATCGCGGTGGCCAGGAACGCGGCGTACATCGCGGAGACGTGCGCCGTGTTGCTCGCGAAGAAGTAGTGCGACACGAAGTAGACCAGCGCCAGCACGAGGAACGCCGGCTGCCAGGCCAGGCCCCCGACGGCGTGCTTCATCTCGCCGCTGAACCATTTGATCAGGCCGAGCGAGTTGAGGAAGCCGGCCATCATGACCAGCGCCGCGAACCACACCAGGGTGTCCCAGGCCGTGCGCTCGTTCAGGATGTCGTCCCAGGTGAGCACCTGGGCCACCAGCAGCACGGCGAGCCCGGTGAGCGCGGCGACCGTGCTGTTCAGGTTCCACAGCTGGTCGCCGACGGTCCAGAGCAGCAACAGCAGACCGAACGTGGCGAGCATGACCTTCTCAGCCCGGCTCATCGGACCCATCTCGGCCAGCTTCCGCTTCGCCTCCAGCGGTGCCCCGGGGGTACGGGTGATCTCCGGCCGGCTCAGCTTGAACATCACCAGCGGGACCAACAGCAGGCTGACCAGCCCGGGCACCAGCGCGGCGAGCATCCAACGACCCCACGAGATGTGTACGCCGGCAGACTTGGCCAGCTCGACCGCGAGCGGGTTGGCCGCCATCGCCGTGAGGAACATCGCGCTCGTCACCACGTTGCCCTGGAACGCCGTGAGGGTCAGGTACGACCCGATCCGCCGGGCGGTGCCGTCGTCCGGCTCGCTGCCGTAGCTCGCCGACAGGGACCGCACGATCGGGTAGATGACGCCGCCGGCGCGGGCCGTGTTGGACGGGATGGCGGGCGCCAGCACGAGGTCGGTGGCGAGCATGCCGTAGCCCAGCCCGAGCGTACGGCCGCCGAGCACCCGCACGAACAGGTACGCGATCCGGGTGCCCAACCCCGTCTTGATGAAGCCCCGGGCGATGAAGAACGCCAGGACGATCAGCCAGATCACGTTGTTGCCGAAGCCGGACAGCGACTCCTGGACGGTCAGCGTCCCGGTCAGCGCCGTGGCCAGGATGCCGAGCAAGGCGATCGCACCCATCGGCAGCGGCTTGGCCACGATGCCGACGATGGTCGCCACAAAGATCGCGAGCAGGTGCCAGGCCTGCTGCTTCACCCCGCTCGGCGCCGGCACGAACCAGACTGCGAGGCCGACCGCGAGCGGAAGCAGCAATCTCCAGAGGCGATTCACGATCGGGTGGGTGGGCTGTTTCGGCGGGCCGGAGGTATCGGCGGGCGGGCCGCTCGGCGGCTCTTGCGGTGCGACGCTGGGTGGCAGGACGGCGTGCGACATCGTGACTCCTCAAGACATTGATCTCGATCAGCCAGATGAGCGTCGCGCTCGCGGACCGGCCTCGGCAGGGACGGAGGTCCCGATGATCCAGGACTTGCGTCACCGCACGCCTCGCCGCGGTCAGGGGCCTGGTGACCTGGCCGGTAGGTCTTTCGGCCCCTGTGTGCGGCGGGCGTCGCGCGCAGAATTGTGAAGGTCAACGGCACTCGTGCCGCGGTCTCGATCGGACGGCGCCGTTGCGGGTCCAGGTCATCGACCGGCCACCGGTTCCGGACTGAGGAGCGCACGTGGACCAGCTCAGCGTCGCAGTCATGTCGCAATCGCTCAAGGAGCATGAGTGGCGGCTGCCGATCCACCCACGGCACATCGAGCGCATCGATGCCGACCTGCGCCGCAACATCTATCTCGAACGCGGCTACGGCGAACGTTTCGGTGTGCCCGACGAGCGGCTGGCGCCGTACGTCGCCGGGCTCCGTCCCCGCCGGCAGCTGATCGCCGATTGCGACGTCATCCTGCTGCCCAAACCGCTGCCCCAGGACCTCGCCGAACTGCGGAAGGGACAGATCCTGTGGGGCTGGCCGCACTGCGTGCAGAACACGGAGATCACCCAACTCGCCATCGACCGCCGCCTGACCCTGATCGCCTTCGAAGCGATGAACCACTGGTCGCACGACGGCGAATTCAACCTGCACGTCTTCCACAAGAACAACGAGCTCGCCGGCTACTGCTCAGTGCTGCACGCGATGGAACTCATCGGCACGACCGGCGACTACGGACGCCATCTGCGCGCCGCGGTCATCGGATTCGGAGCGACCGGCCGCGGCGCGGTGACCGCCCTCAACGCGCACGGGGTGCTCGACGTCGACGTCCTCACGCAGCGCGGAACGACCGCCGTCGCCTCGCCGATCCACTCGACCCGCATCGTGCACTTCGATTCCGGCAACGGCGATCGCGGCCGAATCAGCGTGCTCGCGGACGGCGGTCCGGTCCCCATGGCGACCTTCCTGGCGGACCACGACATCGTCGTCAACTGCGTGCTGCAGGACACCGACCGGCCGCTGACGTTCCTCACCGGCGAGGACTTGGCCGCCTTCTCCCCCGGCGCACTGATCGTCGACGTCTCCTGCGACGAAGGGATGGGCTTCGAATGGGCGCAGCCGACGTCCTTCGCCAAGCCGATGTTGACGGTGGGCGACAACGTCAGCTACTACGCCGTGGACCACAGCCCCTCCTACCTCTGGAATTCGGCCACCTGGGAGATCAGCGAGGCGCTGCTGCCCTACCTGCGACCCCTGCTCGGCGGCCCCAAGGCATGGGACGCCGACGAGACCCTCCGGCGGGCCATCGAGATCCAGGACGGGACCGTATGCAATCCCCGCATCCTTTCCTACCAGCGGCGCTCGCCCGGGTACCCCCACCCGGTCTCGTGACGACCCGGAACGGGACTTTGGTCCCGGCCTACCTACGCCGGACACACCCTGGGGCCTCGGCCGCTGGTGGGCCTCGCTACCCATTGTGCGAAAGAACCGCTGGCTGATCTGAGCGCCGCGATCCGGCAGCGAAGGCTCCGCGCCGCCCGGCCCACAGAGGGGCCGGGCGGCCGCTGTCCGCCGGGTGGTCTCCCGGCTCGGCCTGCCGTCACGCTCGCCCCCGACCGGAGGCGTACGCCTTGAGCACGGCGCGAGCCACGAGCAGGGCGGTGACGGCGACGATCTGGCCGCCGATGATGACCTTGTTGACGTCGATGGCGGGACGCCAGGCGACCTTCCCGTCCCGCAGAACGAACACACCCAGCGGCTTGGCAGAAACTCCGAATCCACCGCCAGAGCCGGCGTTCTCCTGGCCGTCCTCGGCGGGACCCGTGCCCGTTCCACCGCCGCCGCCACCGCCGATCTTCGCAACCGGCAGTACGATCATGTCGCCGACGACGATCGGGCTTCCGAACACCTTCCCGACCGCGGCGTTGCCGACAGCCTCACGAATGGTGTCGAAGACGCTCGCGTCGTTCAACGTGGTCGCGGTCATGGCAATCAGCGCCTCTCCTTGCACTCATCGCAGCCCGCGTCTTCGGCGTCACCGCCGCCGCGGAGGCAACCGCACCCGGACTGCCCTCGGTACGGACGTCAGCTCCATGCTCCCGCGGCCGGCCAGGCCCGCTCCAGGGCCGAAGGTCCGCAATGCCGGTTGCTCAGCCCTTGCCGCGCACCACCACGACCGGGCAACGAGCATGCTGAACACAATGCTGGCTGACCGAACCCAACAGCGTCCCGGCGAACGCACCATGCCCACGAGAACCGACGACCAGCAACCCCGCATGCACCGACGCGTCGAGCAAAGCCTGAGCCGGGTGCCCGGCCACGACGCTCTCCACAACCGGCACGTCGGGCTCGCCGGAACCGACCACCTCGAGCACCGCCTCGCCCAGCACCTTTCCCGCGGTCACCGCCAAGTCCTCGTACGGGAAGACAGGAGCCCAACCGTAGGTCGCCGGAACCTCCCAGGCGGCGATCGCCTGCACCCGTCCGCCGGTCCGACGGGCCTGTTCAAGCGCCCAGCGCAGCGCGGCCTTCGACGACGGCGAACCGTCGACACCCACCACGATGTCGGTCTCCCGCACATCGGCGAGATTCTGACCCTCCTGCAGCACCATCACGAACCTCCGATCCAACAGCCACACCACCATGATCCGCCGGCCCGATCCTCCGCCGGCAGGGCCGAAAGTCCGCCGCGCGGACCTGCTTTCCTGGACGGTTGACACACCTCGGGTAGGACTTTCGGCCCTGCGCCAGCTGATCGCGTTCGGCTCGGTCGACTTCCCGGCCGCGGGTCATCCGTCGCCGGATGACCCGCGAGGGTCGGCCCGAGGACGCGGCCGGCCCCTCGGGCGCGGTCATTCGGTGGCGATGGCGTCCAGCAGGCGCAGTCTGGCCGCTCGGCGGGCGGGCCAGAGCGCGGCCAGCAACCCGATCAGCCCGGCGACGCCGAGGAACACGAGCAGGCGACCGCCGGGAATCGACAGGACATCGATCCCCTGTCCCGCCAGGGCATGGGTCAGGCTGACGCCGAAAGCCAGCCCCAGCGCCATTCCCAGGAGCGCGCCGTACACCGACGTGGCGACGGCCTCGAGGACGATCATCCGCCGGATCTGCCGACGTGCCATGCCGATGGCGCGTAGCAGTCCGATCTCACGGGTACGCTCGATCACCGCCAGCGTGAGCGTGTTCGTGATGCCGAGCGCGGCGATGAGAACCGACAGCGCGAGCAACGCGTCGATCAACACGAGCAGCTGGTCCACCTGGCCACGCAGCTGGGCCTTGAACTCGCCCTGGTCCTTGAGCGTCACCACCGGGTACCCGGCCACGACCTGATCGAGGGCGGCACGCACGGCCGCGACGTCCGCTCCGGTGGCCACATCGACGTAGACGTACTGGTCGAGGGCCGTGCCGCCGGCAGCCTCGTAGGTGTCCATCGCGACCACGACGGTGCCGACGACCTGGTTCGCCCGGTACACCCCGACGATGGGGAGATTCAACTGCTTGCCGTTGGGCAGGAGTGCCGCGACGTGGTCGCCGAGGGTCCAACCGTGCGCGCCGGCCGTCTTCTCATCGACCAGCACGCCGTTCGCCAGGCCCGCGGTGGAGCCTGCGACGTAGTCCAGCGCGATGGTCTGGTCCAGGACGCCGGCGTCGACCGCGGTCAGATAGGTCGTCTCGCCGCCGATCTGCGCGGTGCCGAAGCGATGCTGCATCACCGCGGCGACTCCGGGCACGGCGGAGACCCGTTGCGCGACCTCTGGTGTGAACGGCTGTCCGACGGCCGTGGAAATCACGAAGTCGGCACGCAGCCCCTGGTCGATGAGCGCGTCGACGGAGGCCTTGGTGGAAGCGCCCACGATGCTGAACCCGGTGACGAGCGCCAATCCCACCATGAGCGCGGACGCCGTGGCGGCGGTGCGACGCGGGTTGCGCAACGCGTTGTCCCGAGCCAACCGCCCGGTACGGCCCCACAGCCGGGGCAGAAGGGCGCCGGCCGTCCGCAGGAAGGGCCGGGCCAGCACCGGGCTCAGCGCGATGGCGCCGAGAACGAGACCGACGGCTCCGGCGCCGACCCAGGTGGCGGCGGTGTTGCCGTCCTCCGTGACGCGGCCGGCGACCAGCGCGCCGACGCCGGCGAGGGCGAGAACGACGCCGACAGCGGTCCGCCGGCGCAGCGACCGCTCCGACGTGCCGAAGTCGTCCTGCATGGCGGCCACCGGCGGTATTGCGGCCGCCCTGCGCGCCGGCAGGTAGGCGGCCAGCAGCGTGATGACGACTCCGACGGCGTACGACCACAGGACCGTGCCCGTCGCGAACACGAGACTGCCGTCCAGAGTCAGCCCGAACTTGGCGAACAACGCGCGCAGCCCGGCGGCGATCCCCACCCCTGCGGCCAGTCCCACGGTCGAGCCGAAGACGCCGAGCACGAGCGCCTCGGCGAGCACGGACCGGGTGATCTGCCCACGGTTGGCGCCCAGGGCTCGCAACAGCGCAAGTTCCTTGGTGCGCTGCGCGACGAGCATGGCGAAGGTGTTGAGGATGATGAAGCTTCCGACGAACAGCGCGACGCCCGCGAAGACGAGTAGGAAGACATTGAGGAACCGCAGCGACTGCGACAACGCCGAGGCCAGGTCGTGAGCCTGCTCCTGCTGCGTCTTCACGTCGTAATGGGCGCCCAGGGCGCTGGCGATCCTGCGTTTGAGCTCGTCGTTGCCGACACCGTTCGCCGCGCGCACGCTGGCGGCGGTGAATCGCCCCGGTTGTCCGAGCAGTTGCTGCGCGGTCGCGGTGTCGAAAGCGGTGAGCGATGCCCCGGCGAGGCCGCCGTTCTCGCCGAACTTGAAGATTCCGACGAGCTGAGCGGTGATCTTGGGTCCGGTGGTGAGCAGCTGAACCGTGTCCCCGACGCGATAGCCCGTCTTGTCCGCCGTGCCGGTATCGAGGGCGATCTCGCCACTGCGAGCCGGACCCCGCCCCTCGGTGAGGACCGACGGCGACAACGATCGGTCCTGCGTCCAGTTGATGCCGATGCCCGGAGCGCCGCCGGTGTTGAGGACCTTGCCCTGCTTGTCGAGGACGTACACGGCCTCGGTCTGCACCTCACCGGCGACCGCGGCAACGCCGTCGACCGCCGCAATACGGTCGATGTCCGAGGCCGGCATCGTCGAGGTGGCCGCCGAACCCCCGGTGCCGGTGAGCCCGACGTCGAAGGCCGTTCTCGGCTGCACGGTAACGTCCGCGGCGGTGGCCTGGAACAGGTCGTTGAACGTCCGGGAGAGCGTGTCCGTGAAGATCATCGTGCCGGAGACGAACGCCACGCCCAACACGATGGCGAGTCCCGACAGCGCCAGGCGAAGTTTGTGCGCGAGCAGGCTGCGTAGCGTTGCGCGCCACATCTCAGACCGCCGCGGGGATGTCGTCGGGCTCCCGGTCGAACTCCTTCATCCGCTCCAGCACCTTCGCCGCGGTGGGCTCGCTCATCTCCTGGACGATGCGGCCGTCGTCGAGAAACAAAACCCGGTCGGCGTACGCGGCAGCCGAGGCGTCGTGGGTGACCATCACGACCGTCTGCCCCAACTCGCTGACGGACCGGCGCAGCAGGGCCAGGACGTCCGCCCCGCTCTTGCGGTCCAGGTTGCCGGTGGGCTCGTCGGCGAAGATGATGGCCGGTCGGGTGACCAGGGCACGGGCGCAGGCCACCCGCTGCTGTTGGCCGCCGGACATCTGCGCCGGCCGGTGTCCCAACCGCGAGCGGAGCCCGATGGCGTCCACGACCGTGTCGAGCCACGCCTGGTCCGGTCGCCGGCCGGCGATGTCCAGGGGAAGCGTGATGTTCTCCAACGCCGTCAAGGTCGGCAGCAGGTTGTACGCCTGGAAGATGAATCCGACCTGGTCCCGACGCAGAGCGGTCAGGCGTTTGTCGTCGAGCGAGGTGAGTTCGGTCTCCCCGATCCAGGCCTTCCCATCGCTGATCGCGTCGAGCCCGGCCATGCAGTGCATGAGGGTGGACTTGCCCGACCCCGACGGGCCCATGATCGCGGTGAACCGCTCCTGAGGAAAGTCGACGTCGACACCGTCGAGTGCCGTGACCCGGATGTCGCCCTCGCCGTACACCTTGGTCAAATGCCGGCCCCGTGCCGCCGGTTGTGTGGGTGTCACGTGTCTGGTCCCTTCTGCACAGCCCCGATCTCCGGCCGGACGGCGGACTCGCGCGCCCGTCCGGCCGTGCGAAGCGTCTGGCTACGACCCGCATCACTGCTCAAGCCAGCACGAGCGTTGCCCGCTCAAAACGCTCTGACCAGGGCCGAAGGTCCCGAGAGCTCTCGATGTTGGCGTCCCCTACTCGCAAGGCCCCGACGGCCGCCGGCTTTCCGACAGCAATGCTGTCCGGACGGAACGTGACCGGCCCGACCGGGGCGCGAGGTCCGGCAGGCCCGACGGGCGCCACCGGCCCGGCAGGCGCGACCGGAGCGACGGGCCTCGCGGGTCCGAAGGGCACGACCGGCGACACCGGCCCGGCAGGTCCCAAGGGCGAGACCGGCGCCACGGGCATCGCGGGTGCGAAGGGCACGACCGGCGACACTGGCCCGGCCGGTCCGAAGGGCGAGACCGGCGACATCGGCCCCGCGGGCCCGGTCGGGGCTACGGGAGCGACCGGCGCTACGGGCGCTACCGGCGCGGACGGCCAGCAAGGGCCTGCCGGACCCGTTGGACCGGCCGGGCCGGCGGTGCCGGACGCCCGTTTCGGTTCGGGCACCTCAAGGGCCGCGTGGGGCACCGGCGATTCCTGCACGATGGCCTCGGTCTGGTTGTCGGCCGGCGCGGTCGCGGGCGGCATGCCGGCTTTCGGCCAGATCATGTCCATCGCGCAGAACCCGGCGTTGTTCTCCCTGCTCGGGACGACCTACGGCGGCGACGGGCAGAACACCTTCGCGCTGCCCGACCTACGCTCTGCGGCCCCCAACGGACTGACCTACGTGATCTGCATAAACGGCGTGTACCCGACGCGTAGCTGATCGGATGCCGGCCCGGCGGCGGCCCGATCGGGCCGCCGCCGAAGCCAGGAAAGAACGAGGCTGGCCGGCCGGCCCCCGGGATACTGGGCCGATGATCGAGAAGTTCAATCCCCTCACGGTGCACAAGCCGGCTGGCTACAGCCATGTGACGATCTCGAACGCTGGTCGGCTCGCGCACCTCGCTGGTCAATGTCCGCTCGACCTGTCGGGCGTGGTGGTCGGCGAGCCCGGTGACCGTGGCGCGCAAACCGAACAGGTGATTACCAACTGCCTCGCGGTGCTGGAAGCGGCCGGCGCCACCCCCGCCGACGTGGTGCGGTCGGTCATCTACGTGGTGAGCCCCGACAGCGATGTGCTGTCCGAGGCTTGGCGACAACTCATCGCCTCACCGCTGGCGCCTGCCTTCACCACCGCCAGCACGCTGCTCGGCGTAGCCTCGCTCGGCTACCAGGGCCAGCTCATCGAGATCGATCTCACCGCGGCATTGCCGAGCTGACGGACTGCTCCTATGCGCACACCTGCCGCCGATCAAGCGCCTGAGCGCTCAGTCGCCGGGCCGGAGCGCGTCGGCTCTCAGGCCGCCGCGAGGGCGAGTGTGAGACAGAAGCCAAGCAGCGCGGCTCCTTGGAGGGCCGCGCGCAGGTTGATGATCGAGTCCCACCGCTGCTGAAGCTGGCGCGCTCCGGCCGGCACCCGGCCGGCCTCCGCCGCCTCGATAAAGGCCTTGTTGATCGGCAGCGAGATCCGGTTGAACAGGACCAGCCAGACCAGCAGTAGGAGCAGGGCCGACCCCGCGGCGGCGCCGGCGACCGGGCGGCCGATGAGGAACGCGGTAAGCGCGGCCGCGGCGCCGGCCACCACGCTGAGGATGCCGGGTAGGGGCATGCGGGCGTTGCCAAAGCGGTGAGACAGGCCGACCACCCGGGTCATGGTGGCGTCGTCGACCGCGGCGTAGGTCGGTCGCATGACCAGCGCGCCAAGCGTGTCGGTGCCGAAGATGACGGCTGTGGCCAGCGCGGCGGCGGTGGCGAGGACGTCGAGGAGTGCGGTCACAATTCCTCCGTAGTCTAGCGTTGCTAGAAATCTAGCACTGCTAGGATCGGGATGTGAAGGCCCCAACGAAAGCGCAACTGGCCCGTGCCGACCGGCGGGATCGGATCGTCGACGCGGCGCGGGAGATCGCCGAGGTGGAGGGGTGGCCGGCGGTGACGGTGCGACGGCTCGCCGACACGATCGGCTTCAGCCAGCCGGTCCTCTATGGGCACTTCCCCGACGGCCGGGACGGCATCATCCGGGCGGTGGCACTGGACGGCTTCGCCCGACTCGCCGAACTCCTGACCGCGGCGGGCGACCTGAGCGGGATCTGCGCGGCGTACCTCGAATTCGCCCGCTCGCGGCCGGCGACGTACGAGGCGATGTTCTCGATGCCGACCGACCTGGAATTTGCCCGGCCAACCACGCCCGAGCCGCTGCGCGCCGGATTCCGCCCGTTACTGTCCGCCATGGGCGACGAGACCCGGGCCGAGATCTTGTGGAGCGCGCTGCACGGCCTGGCCGACCTGTCCCGGCACGGCCGGCTGCGGCCCGACCACGAAACGGCCCGCGTCGAAATGCTGATCGGCCTGTTACGGCGCGGACATCCCCACGAATAGCCCGAGGCAGCGCCGACCTGCCTCTCGACCATCAGGCGCGATGACCCGCTCTCCCAAACCGGGGCCTGGGGTGGGCGCGTGGAGCCGACGACGGGTCGCGCCTCTATGGTGGTCCGATGGTGTCGGTCAAGCAGTTCCAGGTCACCTTCGATTGCGCGGAGCCTGAGCGCGTCGCGCGGTTTTGGTGCGAGGTGTTGGGGTACGTCGTACCACCGCCGCCGAAGGGGTTCGCCAGTTGGGATGAGTTCGATCGGGCATTGCCCCCGGAGCGGCAGGGTTCGGCGTTCGCCTGCGTTGATCCCTCGGGGGTGGGCCCGCGACTGTTCTTTCAGCGCGTTCCCGAAGGCAAGGTCGTGAAAAATCGGGTGCATCTCGACGTGCGGGTCGGCACCGGGCTCGTGGGTGAGCAGCGCCTGGCCGCCCTTGAGGCCGAGTGTGCCCGACTGATCCCGCTCGGAGCGGTACGCGTGCAACTGCTGCGCGCCGACGGGGTCAACGAGTCGTGCCTAGCGATGCAGGACATCGAGGGCAACGAGTTCTGCCTCGACTGAGCCGCGTCCGCGAACGAGACGGCGTGGCCAACCCGGTCTTGCTTCCGGCAGGCGGAGACCAACGCGATACGACCCTGTCAGCGACGACGGACGGACGCTGACCGGCGTGGTCGATGTCGATCGACATGAATCACTTCGCAGGAGGCAAATCACCGCGCCAAGATGACTCTTGAGAGGTCGGCCCAAGCGGCCTCTTCGAGGTCGGCGATTGCGTGCAGGAGTGGTGGGATCTCGGCGAGTGGCTCGGCGGGATCCGTCGCGCGGTGGGCCGCGCGGAACAGGGCGGCCACCTCCTGCCACCGGTCGCCCGCCACACGGAACTGGGCGGCGAGCGCGCGCAGCGAGGGGTCGCCGGTGATCACTGCCGCCTCGTCGAGGAACCGGGCGTACATGGCGCGGAACAGGCCACCACCCGTGCCGCCAACAGCGTCGATCATGAGGTAGCCGTTGAAGCAGGCCTCCGGCAGAAGCTCGGCACCCAGCATGGACGGCCACCGCGGAAGCACCTCGGCGGTCTTACGGATCCCGCGAATTCCGAGGTTGCTGATCGGTGGCCGCAGCATGGCCTTGGCGGCCTCGCCGATCGCCTCCCGGACCTCGTCTGGCCGCGGCGCCCGTTGGTTGGTGAAGTCGAACCTCCACGAGCCGTGCTTGGGCGGGAACGGCTGGAACCGCGAACCACGGGCGGCAGCCAAGGACTCCAGAGAGACCGGATGCAACGTGGTGTCCCGATCGCACACCAGCACCGTACGCCCCGGCTCGTCGTACCCGACCACCGCGACCACGTGTCCGCCGAAGTGATACTCGACGGGGAAGTCGAAGTAGGGCAGCAGGCCCATGTCCACCTGCAACATTGTCGGCAT
>Ga0307508_10000881_pt1 | contig 34942 bp, 41 predicted proteins | sample 9_EM_MG_FD_203089 | JGI IMG/M metagenome (GOLD analysis project Ga0307508, IMG submission 203089) | Populus trichocarpa ectomycorrhiza microbial communities from riparian zone in the Pacific Northwest, United States - 9_EM | ecosystem: Host-associated > Plants > Roots > Unclassified | place...
CCCGCCCCCCCCCCCCCCCCCCCCCCCCCCCCCCCCCCCCCCCCCCCCCCCCCCCCCCCCCCCCCGCCCCCCCCCCCCGCCCCCCCCCCCCCCCCCCCCCCCCCCCCCCCCCCCCCCCCCCCCCCCCCCCCCCCGCCGTCGTTCCAATCCTACCTATGGTAGAGCGTTGCGTAGCTTCTTCCTGCGTGCAGCGTAAGTGGTGGGAGTTTCGGGGGGGGGTGCAGTGGGTATGTAGATGGCGAGCCAGTCGTTTGTCGCCGTCGAGACACAGCGTCCGACGTTTCGGTTCAGAGGTGAGGGGGGAAGGAGGAGGAGGGCTTGTTGTTGTCCGCTTCTCCAGCAGCTCGAAAAGGAAGCAATTGCGGCGGACTGGCCCGTAATAGATGGTAGGACGTGTCGTGTTCGCTGCAGGAACAAGTCGATAACTAGGGAGGGGGGAATTCCTTTTTTCCCTCTCCTCGCTCGCTCTCTCTCTCTCTCGCTCGAATGCTGTCGCTCGAATGCTGTAGTTAGGCCATTGGTCAGTAAATAGAGCTTCGGTCTCAATTGCACGTCTTGGAGGGACTACTGCAGGTGAGAGCACCCACCGCCGAATGGGCCGTTCAGAGGTAGAACAAGCGCTTGGGGGGTCAAATCGCGATGAAGTGGAGTTCTTTTTTTTTTCTCTGATTTTTTTTATCTCAGCTCGGAGGATTGCTGGAGGACTGGTCGAGACGAGAAAGCCGATAGGTATAGTTGGCCGTTGGATTATGCTGTTCCGCGAGGTGAAGACTGAAGTGCACAATGATTGTCGAGCTGCCCCGGCGATTTCCCATGTGAAGGTGTCCATCCTAGACACGCCAATACCAGCTTGGGCCCAAGTGATTTGGCCCTGGAAATTGGGACAGCCGCGGTTCTGATCCCAGCCGTTTGTTCGCCCTCCCCCCCCCCACCCTTGGCCCTAGGTCGACTTGGAATGGTTGGGTTGCTCGGATGGGGCTTAGACTGAGGCTGGCTTTCGCTCTGATAGGCGGACCGACAAAGCAAACCACACAGTTCTGCCTGCTGGCGATTTCGGACCATCGAGATGGACAACACACAATACGGGGCCAAGGCGGAGACACCGCCCACCCGTTCAGGACACCTGGACATCGAGGGTCCGCGAAGGAGGGGATTCCAGAACTTCATGCACGGAAAGATCAATGGAACGAACTTCCCAATGCTCTTCTCCTCTCTGCTCTACTCTAGCTAGCGACAGCTCCTGACGACAGCTCTCTCGCATTGCCGGGGATGGCGGCGTCACGCCCATCTGTCCCGCTAGATCTAGCGGTGGGTTGGAGAGAGAGAGGGAGAGAGAGGGAGGGAGGGAGAGAAGGGCCTGCATGTACATATCCCCTCCCTTCCATCCATCCTTCCTTCCTGTGGGGAAAGCAATGCCCATGACCGTCCACCGTCATCTGGCGGGCTGCGGACTGCGGGCTGCGGGCGGAGTAAGCCCGCACGCCCGCACGGCCCAATTCCGAATTGCATTGTCGAGTCAAACGACAGAGAAGCACTTGCCGGCATGTGCTTCACGGAGCGGTTGCCTATAACGAGAGCGTCCCGCGAGTTGCGCTCCGAATATGATGGCCAATCGTTCCGCTGTTGTCCCCGTCCCACGCGGTTGCGGGAGGGAGGGAGGGAGGGAGGGAGGGAGGGAGGATGATGAAACTCGAATGGATCATGGGCGTTCTCAAGATATCTGCTCTACTCTACATACCTACATAACACACAAGGGGATCCCGGCAAAGTCTGAATCTGGCCCCCCGGCCAGGACAGAAGCGAAGCAAAGAGCTCGAGCTGGGCGAAAGCAAGCGGCTCAACTCTGTTGCAAGAATGCCTTCCGAGAGCCCTACCAAGACATCGACGGCATTATCAGGCATCCCGATCCTCCGGCCGAGCTGACGATTTGTGTCCCTGCCGCACGGAGCTGGCCGAATCGCCCGCTGCCCGAGTTCGCACCCATCCAGTTCCTCGGTCAATTCGAACACTACATAGAATAACTACGGCCAGCACAGCTAAAATAACCGTAAATGGATTGAACCTCAAACCGGTCCCCCCCCGCCAGACCGTCCGTCTCGAGCTCACGCCTTCTCCATCTCCGCCATCTCCCTCTCCTTAACTAACACTTGCATCGCCTGGTCGTTCAACAGATGCCCCTTCGTGAGACTGCAGCCCTTCGTTTTATCGTGAATCGGCGGGCCGGGATCCATGAACATCTCGACCTTCCTCGTATAGCCGTGCCCGCACTCGAGTATCTCGCCACCGACAACCTCCATAGTTGCGACGCACTTGAGCATCGCTCCGGCCACCTCCTCGGGGGAAGTCCACGTGTCCCGGCTCTCGTCGACCATCTGCAGCTTCTCGGGATGATCGAGGAACAGCGGCGTGCGGACGATTGCGGGCGCGACCGCGACGACGCGGATCCCAAACTCTGGCTCGAGCCGCTTGAACGAGCGCACGAACCCGTTGATGCCGTGCTTGGCGGCGGTGTATATGGGCGCGCTCAACTTGGGTATCTGACCGGAAATGCTGCTTACGTGCAGGACGACGGCGTTTTCCTTCCTCGCGGCGATGAACTCGGATATCGCCAGCCGCGTGAGCTTGATCGGGTGCACGAGGTTGACGTCGAGCGTTTTGTATCGGCTCTCTGCGTCGCTCTCATTCCCCCAGAAGAAGGAGCTCCACTCGGGCTCGAAGATCCCCGCGCCCGTCACCACGATGTCCGGCGAGGCGAGGTGCTCCCGGCAGAACGGAAAGAGCGCCCCCAGGTCGCTCCACAGGGAGACGTCGCAGTGCTTGTGGAGTGCTTGCGCACCGTGCGGATGTGTGGCCGCGAGGAGCGCCTGCGCAGCCGCGGTAAGGGAGATGTCGGCGATCAGGACGGAACACCCGTGTGAGAGGAGGAGCGTGGCGAAGGAGAGGTTTATGCCGCTGCCGGCGCCGGTGACCTAGGATCGTTAGAGTGGACGACGACGACGAAGGGAGGGGGAAAAAGTGGGGAGAGGGACGGACGATGGCGGTCTTATTTTTTACGTCGAGCATGGTTGATGTATATCTTCTCTAGCCACCCTCTAACCGCACTTACCTCCCACAGGAGGAGAGAAGAGGGGTATTTATCACCCCTCCGAACCCAACACGGACGCGGCAGCTGTACCCCACTCCCTGTCTCCCTCTGTGAGACCACAGGTGGATACATATAACAGGTGACGGGAGGGCCCAGTGCCTCCCAACGATTGATCCGCTTTCATGCATTCGGCATGCAGAAAGGGGCTGCGGTGGGGAAGCGGGGAAGGATTGTTCCGACGGAACAACTGCTGAGGCAACACAAATACATAGTGCACTCTTCCCCGTAAAGCCAATATCGGCCCGTTCGCCGTGATGTAGCCCAATACCATCTCTTCATCGTTACGCAGGGCGGGAATACCACAGGGCGAGCCTTGAAAGCAAGAAATAGAGGGAAAGGAGCCATATGCATATCATCCATTACATAGACGCAAGCAAGTAGGAGTAGATGACAAGGCGAAAGGCGAAAACACGCACAAATAAAAACCATCAACGAAGAAAGCCATACCTCCCCCCAAGCACACACATCCATCCATCCAAAAAAAAATCAGTGACTCGTCGAAAAACAGGGGGAAATAAAAACGACAAATGGGGAAGAAAAAAACACCTTAATCAACACCCTATTTACACTTCCCGGCTACACACTAATCCCTCTGCCCCTCGTTGAGCACCAACTCGACAACCAGCTGTCGTCCCTCAATCTCGGGATGGGCCATGGCAACCTTGACCGACCTACCCTTTGACCCTGGGCTCGTCCCCCCGCCCATAGCATCGTCAAGGCACCTCACGTCCCTACCTGCAATGACTTGTCGTAGTCTGCCATTCTGGGCGTTCCGAATCTCGACGAAATCCTGGTCAAAGACAAGGACGTACGGACCGTACATAGCTACGGTTATGGCCTTGCCAACAAACTCCATTACTACAGAGCGCGAGACATCGCCGTGCTTGTTGACATAGACGGCGCACTCCTCGTAGCAAAGGAGGAATTCGATATCACTGAGGCGAAACATGCCGAGCGGTTTTTCGCCGGAGAGCCGGGAAGCGATGTCGTCAAGGAAACCGGCACGTAGCTCAGGGACGGACCATGCTTGCTTCTTGTCAAGGGTCATGACTTCGAAGCCTGTGCCGTAGCTGTTAGAATCACCCTCGCAGATGTTAACAAGTGAACAAGACAGACCTTTAGAAGTATGCACAGCGAGACTGGAATGGAAAAGATTGATGCCGTAGCAATCGGTAGGAATATAGAATTCGTCAAACTCCCTGAAGAATTCCGTCGTTCCTTTCCTAGCGAAACGTGACTTCTTTTCCGTAGCCTTCTGGAATACCGGTTCCAGAACCTATGTTTGTTCCGCATCAGCCATCACTCCCAGACCCCAAAAGTCAAGTAAACACAAACCTTGAAAGTCGAACTCAGCCCCTCTCGTTTCTTGTAGAACACTAGCGTCCGGTCCTTCATACGTCCGGTAGCAAAGAACCCCACATCCTTGGCACCACTCAACTTCTGCGGCGCCCTCTGCTTCGTCGCCGAGCCAGCCGCAGCCCCTGGTGGCGGCACAACAACGTCTAGGTGATACGCCACGAGCGCCTTATCCGCGAGTACCAAGAAAAGACTAAATTCTTCAATAACGGATATCTGCGTGACTTTGACGGCGTTTACAGCACGCGTCCAACCACGGGGGTTATTCGCCTCAGCAGTGAAAACGCCAAAGTCGGTTCCGATAGCGACCATTTCTCGGCCGTACTGAGCGGTGAAAGCGGTAGCGCAGTTGACGCTGGCTTTGCAGATGGGCGGGGGCTTGGGTGCACCATCATAACGTTTCTCGACCTCGGAGATGGCACGATCGAGCGGTGTACCACGGATCTTGATTGGCTTTGGCTGAGCAGCTGCAACGTTATCGTAACCGAAGGCACAGTCGGCCATGACGTTCAGTCGGAACGGCTCGGCGTTCTGCGCGTGTAGACTCGCCGCGTGCTTCTCTTTAGCCAGGATGATCTTGTCGCACCAGTCCTTGCGATTGGCGGCGCTGGGTGCATAGAGGATGTACGTGTTATCATCAGTCTTCTGCACTCGTGTCGGGTTGCCCAAATGCTTGATGCGGAAAGGATAGAGCACTCTGTCGTCGCGGGCATTGTTGTCCGGAAGGTTAGTAACCAACCGCCCAGGTGCCGTAGCGGTGCTATTGATACTACTGCTAGTATTGGTATGCGACAACGCCGGCATGCCGGCAGCACTATTATGTCTGCCGCGAGTGGTATCTTTCGTCGTCGTGGCGGGACCTGCAATACCCAGACGATTCGCCGCATTTCGGATAACCGGGTCGTCGTTGGTACTTTCCAACACGAGAAGATCCATCGGGATCGGCATACGCGACACATCATACCGCTCTTGCTTAGCACCTCCAGTAACCTCTTTCTGCATCATCGTTTTGGCGAGGACTAGATAATGATCGAAGAGGATGGCATGCGTCTCGAGCCAGGTGAAGCGATTATTTCCAGTACGCTGAAGGTCGCCCTTGAATATTAACTCTCTGCCCTTCTCCCCAGCCCTCAGATCCACCGGCCATTGCCGCATCACAAGTTTGGCGTCGAGCTCCATGAGCTGCACACGCTTCGACATCTCATCGACGCGAGCATCACAATCGTGGGTGACAGCTTTGATCTCCTCGATGGCGCGCTCGAGGTTATGCTTCTCCTCGGAGTCAATAGTGGTGTGCTTCAGGACAGTCGTGAGCAGTAGCGAGTACCGTTGCAATCGGGTGATAGGTCCTTTCAAGAAGGTAACCCAGTCCAATCGTCGTGCACGGGGATCCTGCCGGCATTGGTCCAAGAACTGTCGGAAAAGCATGTTCCTCTCGGCCTCTCGTCGGACGAGCATATCCGCGTTCGGGAACGCAGCAGCATAGTCGAGATACGCAACCTTAGCCTTCCGGATCCACTCCCTGAAAATATCGCTGAATCCGACAATCCACGGCCCCTGCTCGCGCTGCCGGAATTTCAGCTGCGGCAAGAGATGCTCCTCGGAGGCCTTCTTTACCGCATCCGCCTTGCCAAAAACATCGCGAACAAAATTCTCCAGCCGGTTGGGCTTGATGATAGTGCTAGCGAGAATCTGGTCTCTGTAGACAACCTTGAGGACCTCCATATGTTCCATAAACTCCTCTTCGGTCTGCACAATCTCGTGTAGATTGTTCTGCCGCTCAATCTCCTTCTTATTGACGTCGACCAGCTGCTCCTTCTTGATCTTCCAATGGGTAGCCCAATCCTCCTTTCGCTGAGCGACCTCAACCCCACCATGCGGCAGTGTAATCTTCCTCAACGTCCGAGCGCAGTGATGAGCATAACATCTCGTAGGAGAATCGTACTCGTGCAACTTGGACGAGTAGCACCCACTACCGGTGATCTGGTAAATGACACCTGACACCTCCCCAGGACCAAACTTAACCCACTCCTCCTCTTTGATCAAATTCCTCTCCTTGAGCATGCCGGACACGACCTTTGTCGCCAACGTCTCCGCGTCGGCGACATTCATAGTCGGAACGAAATGCGTAAACAGTGCCGCGACAGCATCAGCCACAAGCGCCTCCTTGAGATCCAACTCGCCCTCGGTCATCTCCTTGAGCCACGCCGAGATCTTGCTGAGTGCCCACGGCGCCGTGCACCGCCTGAAGTCCTTGGTACTCAATTTCTTTGGATCAAATTTCCTGGAGAGCGGGATGGCGGGCAAGTCACTCGGTGTCAACCCCGTCGCCATCTCTGATTCAGGGAGCCCAAGGGTGCCAGGAACAGCCATCGAGGGCCTATTCGCCTTATGAACCTTTCCGTCGGTCTTCGATCTGACAGGTGCTACGGTCGATGGCTGGCTCGGATGGCTTGTCAAGCTGGCGGTGCGGGGAATGTACGCCTGCTGGGCACCGAGATTCATCTGATCGTAGAGACTAGGCGACGCCGGTGGGAGCCGGGCAGACTGCGGTTGGGAGCCATACGTCTGCTGCTGGTAGGTGCTGGCGTACGGGGGACAAGTACCGGCGGGTGGGATCTGGTCACCACATTCATACGCGGGTGGGCTCTGGAGCGGCCTCGAAGTGTGCGGAGAGTTGGCAGAAGGTCCTGGATGATAAAACAACTCTGGGATCTCATCGTCCGAAGAGGACCTCTTTGTAGGACTGTCGTGCGAAGCCCGATCGAACTCGTCATCGCCCTCATCGAAGGATAGGCGTTTTGTGGGCGGCGCGAGTCCGCCAGTTCCAAACGTATCGACTCTGGCATTAGAGACGAATTCGGGCGCCGTATTAGGGGCAGTATTCGAACCAATCACGGGGAATGGGTGCAAGCCGCTTTCGCCGGGGAAATAATGATCGAGACCACCATTGTACGCTTCACTTATTGCTTGCTGTGGAGGCGGCGCTGCAGGCACAGGTGGGAGCGGGTTAGGCACGACGTTATCATCCAGACCCAACCCACCGTATCCACCCTCCCTAAAGAAATCGCCGCCGATCATGCCCATGTCCACACCGGATGGCGGCATGTAGTCCAAATCACTATCATCCTCCCTCGGCGGTGGCACGGGCGGCAACGGCTGAGAACTCAAACTCCCCCGTCGATCCGTCTCCAGCATCTGCTCATCGCGCCGCATCATCTCTATCCCAGCCAGGGCCTCGGCATCAGCCTCTCCTCTGTAGTAGTCGTAGACACTGTCAAGCCTCCCGTTGGTGCCGTTCTGCCTGTACGCCGGGCTTTCGATATACGTCACCGCGCCCGACCCCATATCCTGCAAGGAAGACTCAATATCATCATAGAGCTCTTCATCATCACCACCGCCCGGCACCTGCGGAAGCGGCCTGGACTGACTCTGATGCCGCGCGATATGTCCATGGGGGGGCGGTGGGGGAGGAGAAGGCAAAGCCGGGGAGCCGCCGGGATACTTGTGATCTCGGTACGACAACGGACGCTCCTTTGGCGGACTTGGCAGTGGGTGGTGCGGAGTATCAGGTTCGGTCGGCGCCGAGCCATCGCTTTCCGAACCGGATTGGTAATGCGTTTCCTGGTGGCTGAAGTGCGATCCGTACGACATTGACGATTGGCTCGGCGAGTGGCGGGGATACGGGGTTTGGGCGAACGCGGGCGATCCGGGAGGATGCGGCGGCGGGGGTGGTGGGGGTGGCTGGTACCCGTTGTGAGGTGGGGCGGACTGCGACGGCATCGGAGGGAGCCCCGGTGAGTATGGAACCGTTGGACTCATATACGTGGAGTGGGAACCCGTGGGGTACTGTGGGCGATTTCCGTATTGCTGCTGTTGGAGCTGTGGCGAGTAGCTGTACCTCGCAGCACCCGCGCTTGGCATCGTGACGGGGGGCTGAGCCTGCGCTGGCGCCCTGTAGGGCGGCGCGGATGGGTATGGCGTGGTGTACAAATTCGGATCGTACGAGGAAGAGACCGGCGATGCAGCGTAGGAAGCGGTACTGGCGTGTCTTTGCGGCCTGTATTCCGCCTGTTGCTGGTGATTGAACGCGGTCGCGGTTGAGGCTTGTCGCTGGGGCTGGTAGGCGGACGGATTGTAGGGCTGATGGCTTGGGGGTGGAGAGCCGCCGTTGTAAGCCCCTCCTCCAGACGTTGGGTACGGGGCGTTGGTCGGGAAACCATCGTGCCCAGCTGCGAACACGGGCGAGTACGGGGGCATGTACGGCGAGCCATTTCCGCCAGGCGTGACGGCGAAGAAGCCTCCTGGACTCGGCGGCCGTTCTCCTCCCATCGCGACGACAGATGTCCAACGATTTACGGGGGGGTCGGCTGGAGGTGGAGGTATGGCGATGGTAGTGGTGGGAGTATGCGGAGGGGCGCCGGGCGGAGGCGGTGGGATGTAGTGAAGAGGAGTGGTGGGGTTCGAACTCGGAATCGGACTGAGATTGGTCTGCAGTTGCAGTCGCTGTTGTTGAATTACACTCAGTCTGCGACTTACACCAGTTCCCCCGTCGAGATATGGAGCATCGTCACCGTCGTCGAAGCTAAGGGATCGGGTCAAAAGAGAACTTGGCTGCGGAGGGCGGGTGGTGTGGGAGAAAGAGCCGTGGACATTTCCGGCATAAGCACGAGCCCTCTGCTGGTAAGGGTCTGCCATGGGTATTGGAGGCTTGGGGGCTTGGGGGTTTTTTGGGGGGGGTCTTCACGCAGCAGAGAGCACGCACAGCGCAGCGCGACACAGCTGGGTTGCCCTGCCGAAGGATGTGGTGGGCTCGGAACCGCGGATGTGGGGAGTAAGGAAGCAGAGGTGCAAAAACGAACGGCTGTAAATATAGCGTCGCCAGATGTGCGAATGCTGAGTGTGCTTGTCGTTGCTCGGCGGTGTGGAGAATTTGTGGTGATAGGTTGCGGGCGGGATGGTGAGGGGAAGGGCGTTGGAGAGCGGGGGAACCAGCAACAGCCAGAGGCTCAGCCACGGCTTTCGCTTGCTTCTCTTTGCCTTGTCTTCGCACGATCTTCTCCGGAATTCTCAGCCCCCGGACGAGAGACGCTGCTATGTACCGCACTTCACTTCTTTCTACCCGCCCGTGTATGTATGGAACAGGGAAGGAGGGGAGGGTGCATAAGAAGTACATAACTAGGTACTCCAATGTCGCTTGTCTGTATGATATGTGTCGAGTCAGCTCGTCAGATCACACCACGCAAATCAGGCTGATCTCGAACCTTCGCGACTACTATTACAGTTGCCCTGCTTCCCCGTGCTACACTACGAAGATAAGAAGAAGCAGAATCATTAATCATCAGATTGTTACAAGCAAACATGCACCGTGATGCCCCCCACCCAGCCAGCCCGACCGTATACAATGGAACACCATTCAAAAAAGAAGAAAACACAGGAAACGGCCCGAAAAGACATGAAACATCACAACCGTACCGAAACAGGAACACCCGCTCGTTTGCTGATCACAAAAAATTGACCGAGTGCCGTTTACTACCCCGCCTGCTCTCCGGCTCATCTCCCATTTCCGAGAGAGCAGCTAAAGTATCCGCGCGTCCCCCGCGGTTCCTGTCGAGCCGCATTCCCTTCCACCCCTCGAGTTCGCGCTCGAGACGAAGACTCTTCTCACGCTCCTCCCTAGCTTCGCGCTCAGCGCGCCTGGCGATGAGCTGGTGCTCGGAATCGGTCGCTTGCAGTTCCTCGATCGTTTTGAGCATGCGTTCGAGCTTTTCTTTGCCCTTGGCAATCTCCTCCTCCAGTTGGTTGTTGACCTTGTCGCGGCGATCGATCTGTGCCTGCAAATCGCGGACCGTGCGATCGACATTGCGGACTGAGCGCTCTGATTGCGACTTGACTCGTTCGTGTTCTTCGAGGGCGTTTTCGAGCTATCGCGTCGTTAGCAATCACCGCCACCTATATTGAGATGCAGTTGAAACCTACCTCTTGAACCCGTCCGTGCAAGAACCTAACATCATGCGAAGTGCTAGAATAACTCTTCGTCTCCAGGTCGACCAGCTTTAGCTGTAAATCTTTCACCTGTTTCTCAAGTTGGGCCTTCTCTTTATGCAAGTTCACATTCGACTCCCGTTCGGCGGCGATATCTCTCTGCGTCTCGAGAGCCAGGGCCTCAGCTCTACGCATCTTCTCCATAGCGGCAGAAGCCAGATCCTCCTGTTGCGCCAGCGACCCCTTGAGCTCGAGCAGCTCCCGATCCATACCCGCGGCGTTCCGCATGGCTGGGCTCTCGCCGTTTGCGAGGTCCTCCAGCCGCTGCGTGGCCTCAGCCAGACGTTTCTCGAGACTGCGCTTCTCCTTCTGCAGCAGATCGCGGTCGGCAATGACTTCATCCACATTCGCTCTCAGGCTGCGAACCTGCGAAAGCAATGAGACGACACGACCCTGCACCTCGTTATGCGCAGCGACAGCCTCATCGTGAGACTGAGTGACATCCTGGAGTTTGATCTCAAGACGAGACTTCTCTTTCGCCCAAGTAGAGCTATTAAGGACCTCATCATCCCACTTCGCACGGAGATCCTCGGTTTCCTCGCGAAGACGTCTATTCTCGGCGCGCGACTGCACAAGGTTCTCCCGTTCGATTTCAAGTTCCGCGGTAAGCGATGACAGCTCGGCTTGGTACTTCTTCCGCGTCTGTTCCATCGACGATTCCTTATCCTCTAGATCGGCGGCTCGCCGGGTGCGGTAATCCTCGAGTTCATTGTGAAGCCTCTTCTTGGCTTGCAAGGCGGAAGACAAATCAGCGGACAGATCTTCAATCTGCACAGCACCATTAATATACGGTTTCCCAACTCTATTGGTAAAGACAAACCTTTTCCTCGAAGTGTTGATTCTGTCGCTGCAGGTCCTCGATGAGTGACTCTATCATCTTCCTCTCAGAGAGAACCGTAGCAGTCGTCTCCTCCGCTTCCCTCGACTGTGCCCGCATGAACGCCTCGGCGCGCGAAGACTTTAGCACTGAGATTTCAGCCTGCTCGAGCTTGCTGAAGTATTCCTCGCTGCGAGCCTTGTACAGGTTCATACTCGCCGTGAGATCCGCAACCTTCGAAGCCTCGGCATCCAGACGGATTTGTAGATCGGCAAACTCGTTCAGCAGCTGGGAGCGACTGACTTTATCTTGCTGCTGGGCGGCAAGGGCATCATCGAGTTCAATCTGCGTCTCCCGTAAATCGTTCTCTAGATTGAGCTTCGCCAGCTTGAGTTTGTCAAACTGCTCCTTCGCCCAGGAGAGATCATTGAGAGCCTCATGATGGACAGCCACAAGCGTTTTGCGCGCCTGATCCTGCTGGTTGATGTAGTCATACAACTCTTCGTGGGTCTTAGCCTGAACCTCCTTCAATGACAATTCTATTGAGTTCATAGAAGCCTCCAGGGCTGAGTTCTTCTGCGTGGAATCATCAAGCAAATCATGGAGGCGGCTATTCTCTTTCTCCAGTTTGAACGCGCGGCGAGCGGAGGAGTCGTCTTCGAAGCGCACGGATTTCTCGGTTGCTCGATCGATCTGTGCTTGAAGGTGTTTATTCCGCATCTCCGATAGTTGTAGCTGGTTCTGGACCTCTTCGAGTTCGCTGGCAAGATCCATCCGCTTCTGAAACGCCAGGGTGTCCATCGTTCGGTCGGACCCAGAAGAATCAAGGGCATCTTCGGTGCCAGAATTAATGTTCCGTCTCGAAGGCGCAGAGTGGTTGGAAAAGTTTTGTTGGAACGAAGGCCGGAATTGCTTGGGTGAACCAACGGGCACGCCATTGATTTCCTCGAGCAGAGCCTTCTTCGAAGTAGTATACATGCTATCCATTTCCTGCAGCTCATCCTGATGGCGTTTCCGCAGCTCAGCCAGCTCCTTCTCAGCACGCGCACTCCTCTCGTTCGATACACGCAGGGCCTGGTTCGTCTCCTCAAGCTTCGTAGCTAGATCCACGGAATGGGTGACACTCCGACGGCCGGATTCCCACGATGGCGGCTGCTGTCCCTCGGGATCAAACACTTTCTGAAGAACCAATAGCTGATGGTGCGCCTCCTCAAGCTCGGCATTCGTAGCGGCAAGAGTCTGTTGGAACTGTTTGGTGTTCGCCTGGGCTTGAACCTTTAACTGACGCTCCATTTCAAGGTTTCTATTGAGCTCGACAAGTTGTAGCTGCATTTGTGACGACGTCTTCTCGGCGCTACGCGTAGTCTTGTGCTCACGCGACACCTCGTGATTAAGATCCTCAAGGTTAAGCGTAAGCTTCTCCTTCTGTTTCTCCAGTGCGCGAATCTGAATCTGAGCATCCTCAAGCTGCTTGCGTATCTTGTTGCTTTCTTCGAGTGCCTTCGCTTTATCTGTAGTCAGGGTAACAATCTTGTCGCGATACTGCTCGGCGGCTTTGGCATTGGCCTTGCTGATCTCTAGGTTCTTCTGCTGGATCTTGTTTTGCAGCGCACGATTGTCGTTCTCTGACGCTAGTAGCCGGTTCTTGATCTGAGTCGCATCCTGCTCCGTGCGCCGGCGCGAGTTCTCGTACGACTGTCTGGCGGCGTCTTGTTCAGCGACGACCCGATTCAATCTTGTATTCTCAGAGGCCAGTCTCTGCCTTTCGTTCTCGGCCAGGGAAAGAGCATCCTCTTTCGCTCTAAGGTCTTTATCCATCCTGGCTTCTTTCTCTTTAACCTGACGGGACATATTCCTCTCAATCTCGGCTTGCGCCTTGGCCCTCGCAATCTCCACTTCTGAGACGCGGTCCCGGAGAGTTTTGATCTCGAGCTGTAGGCTCCGCTTATCCTTCTCGGACTGGGAGCGGGCCTCGAGCGCGCGACGGAGTGTGTCCTGTTGACTATACAACTCTTTCTCTATTGTCTCCTTGGCCATACTGAGAGACTCCCTCTCGCGCTTGAGGCTGTTGTATTTGCTCTCGTTGTTCATGGCGATTTCCGCACGATTCTTGCGCTCCTGGTCGAGTTCCGCCTGCACTGAGGCAAGTTCCGACTTGAGCTCTTGAATCTGCTGGTCGAGGAGGCGACGACCCTTACCGGACTCCATCTCCTCGTTGACCTTGCTCTCGAGGAGTCGATGCGCATCTGCCGCTTCCTTCTCTAGCCGCGATTTCTCAGACCTCAGTGATTCAATCTCCTGTTGAAGACCACGCAACCGTCCAAAAACTTCATCGTGTTTATCCGTCAGCTTCCGGCGCTCATCCTCGAGGACTTTCCGCTCAACATCCATTTTCATGAGGTCGGCGTGTAGCAGCGAAAGCTCACTCTCCTTTCTGCGAACCAGATCCTCGTAACTCGTCGATGTCGCGGACAGCTCCGAGAGCTGATTCCGCAATTGGCGATTGTCATCCACAAGCTCCCGTATCTGCTGCTGGCCGTCTCGAAGATCCCGATCGGACTGCGCGAGGTGCTCATCGAGCGTCTGGTCGGATTTGATCAACGCCTCCTCGAGCTCATTAACCTTTTTCTCACGCAGAGCAAGCCGGCTGTGCAAGAGTTCGATCTCATCCTCGAGTTTCTCCTCCGCATCGGTGCGCTGTGAGCGTGCCCTCTCGGCGGCAGCAAGCTCCCGCTCGATTGTCTCAATCGACAAGGCAAGCTCCCGTTTCTCCTCTTCCAGCCTCGCGATGAGTTCGCCCGCCTGTTCCAATTCCTTCCTCCACAGCTCCGCCTGTTCCTCTGTCTTCCTCTTGGCAAGCATAAGCTCGTCGATTTGGTCCTCAAGCGCATCCTGATCATCCAGGGCACCAGCGAGCTTCTCCGTCAGATCCGCCTCTCGTTGCTGCAACCTGATAAATATTTCCTCCTTATCCAGGGCTAGCGCACGTTCGCTCTCGAGCGTCTTCTGCACCCGTTGCAGCTCAGAGTCGGCCTTCCGTCGCTCCTCCTCAAGCTTTTGTTTGCTCTCAGCTTCAGACTTCATCTGTGCCTCAAGCTTCTGGATGATCTCATCGCGCTTCTTAACTTGACCTGAGGACTGCGTTGTTCCCAACAGCGGCTTCATACGCATGAAGAGCTTCCACCAGGGGCTCTCGGCAAGATCCAAGTACACCTGTAGGTTCCGTTGGATGATCAAACTGGCCTCGGATCGATAGAGTAACTTCTTAACCACTCTTCTCTGGAGGTAGCCTCTGATATGGCTTTGAAATCGCATGACAATCTCGCGGACCAGTGCATCTCTCTGCTCTTCGAGCTCGGCAAGGACACCTGCACGAAAGAACACCTTCGTAAGGCCGACTCGGTACAGCGCCTTGTCCAAGTCGATATGCTCCAGTAGCAGCCGACAGGCCTTCTGCCCTTCCAGATACCCCTTAGGCATCTTATTGGACAGTACCTCATATCGCTGTCTAAACTCGGCAAATGGCAAACGATTGGGGAACCCAGTACGCGCTATACGGATACCCTCAAGCACACCGTTGCATCGTAGTTGGTCCAGGACCAGAGGCGGGTGTAGCCGTTTCGGGCGCTTTTGATGATTCGGGATAATGCACCGGACGAAGTGAGGATGCGTCGAGTTAAGTTGCGTCATTAGACTGGAGAGTTGCTCCTTATGACGCTGTGCCACCGTGCGGAAGAGACCCTTTTTGACCCGGCTCTTCGGCGCACCCATGTGCTCGCCGGCTTCCTCGGAGTAGTCCGCGAACAGCGAGGCAATGTACATATCGTGCGATGCCGCGAGGAGCCGAGTGATATTGTCGTTAAGCGGGTCTTTATTCTTTTCCAACCAGCCTTCAGTGGCATATTCAACCTCGGCAGCATAATGTGTGAGCATGAACCCTTGGTTGAGAAGTGACCGCTTATATTTCGCCGTTTTACCGTCCCAGAGTGAATGCAACTTCTCGGTGAATGACTTGTCGGTGGCTTTTGGCATGACACAGTCCTCATCAAGGCAGGAGAAAATGCCAATTGGATTCGGCAACTCGATCAGGTCAATGGTGGGCTGTAAATCGTGGCCGAAATCGATGAACTTCCACTCGATTCGCTCGCGGGCATACTCTTCTTGCTCGAGGACAAACATATGGTGATTGAAGAACTGCTGCAGCTTCTCGTTGGTATAATTTATGCACAGCTGCTCGAAGCTGTTTTGCTGTGGTTCAGACTAGCATTAGCAATGTACTTCAGTAACGGAGTCAGCAGATTCACCTCAAATATCTCGAAACCAGCAATATCCAAGACACCGATGAACCCTTCACCCTCGCCCTTGGTGTCGAGCTTCCCATTGACCATCTCCACCAGCCTTCCAAAGCCACGCTCGTAGAGACTCTTTGCCAACGAATCCAAGGAGTGTTTGACCTGTTCGGCCGTCCGCGACTGGTTGACCCACTCCCTGCCGGCCTTAACTCTCGGCTTCAATAGGCCCTTCGCGAACGCATCAACCGGGATCCCCAGTACATGGCAAACTCTCTCCGCCTGGGCCATATCCGGTAATCTCGCATCCTCGCTCCCTCGACGTTCCGGTATGACATCCAGGTTTCCAATGTGTAGCACGGCAGCAATGATCCTCAATATCGCAATTTGCTCGTCTGGTGTGAACCCCATTACTCGGAAAGCCTCCATGAGCGCCCTGAACTCATCGTGGTCATTCACACCAGCGATGGCATTGTTGCTGTCCTTAGTATAATCCCAACTTTCGGTCCCGCCTTCTCCAAGCAAGAACATCTCCCGCATCTGGCGGCTCGCACCGTGCAACAGCTGATAGAAGATGTGGTAGTTCCGTTCATCTTTATTCTGGCGGACGACTCTACTCTTTTCCAGAAGATACCAGTCGATGAACGCGCCGGCAATTTGTCCGGACCGTGTGAACTCGATCCTAATGAACTTTCCGAAGCGCGACGAATTGTTATTTCGCATGGTCTGGGCGTTACCAAAGGCTTCGAGTATCGGATTGGCCTGTAGAATTTGGTTCTCGAGCGTGCCGAGCTGCTTTGAGCTGCTATTGTCGATAGCCACCGCCGCGAGATATTGGATGACCTTCTTTGTGTTCTCGGTCTTTCCCGCACCGGACTCTCCACTATCTATATATCAGCACCCTCCCCTCCACCACCCACAACATGAGGGCCACATACGTGACAAGGATACTCTGGTTCTCCTTCTCATCAAGCATGTTCCTGAACGCCAAATCCGTAACGGCAAATATATGCGGCTTCGTATCCTCCCTCAGGCGGTTCTTATACATTGCAATGTACTCATTATTGTATATGGGCAATTGGCAATATGGGTTCACGGCGACTAGGAACAATCCTGAGTATGTATAGATCAGATCTCCCTCGTAACGGATGTGCAGATTGTGGACCACCGACGCTTCGTTCAGATGCGTCAACTCCGCCATATCGTCCGCTTTGTCGAATTTCGCGGGATTCACCTTGTCAACATTGTCTTGATGAAATATGCGTTCCTGCTGGCGTTAACCTTTCAAATCACCGAGCAACGAGCCCCCGTGGAGGGTAGTGTACATACCGACCCATCCTCACACCGCACCGTCAACATCCCATCCTGATCGTCTAGCACCTCACTCTTCACAAACGCCTTCTCCAGGTCCTTAACCCACACCCAACGCCTACCAGAGAAATCGCTACTCTCTCCAGCAATGCCCTCGTCAGCTACCCCTCCGCCAGGTGCCCCACCTCCTACATCTCTCTTCAGCATAGCAAGATCCTTATCCCTGATAAACTGCGGTGCGAAAGTCCCCTTGACCCCCGATCCCGTGCGCACATGTTTCTGCTGCTGCTGGAGCGGCGGAGGTGGTGGGGAAGAAAAGTTCTGCGAGAGCGAGGAGACGGAGAGGCGATTCGAGGATGACGATGAGGGGATGGTGGATGGTAGTGGTGGTGATGGCGGTGTATTCGTGTTGGACGGTCGTCGGAGGCTGCCAGAGTTGGGCCGTCGCTGCTGCCAGGGAAGCGCCCGCCGGGGAGGAGTAGACATTGTAGATACTGTCTACTGTATCTGCGCAGCAAAAAAGAGAGTCCTTACGAAGGGAATAGGAAGGGGTGTGGAGGGAAAGGTAGAGACGCTGCTGTTCGTTCATGCTCCCTGGGCTCCTCCGGTTTCCTGCAATAAGCTACACGAACCACTTATCTGGCAAGTTAACGTAAACAAACAGCACCCATCCTGGCAACCGACGCAACCACAGCTTTGTCACGCATACATACCTACCTATATGATACATAGACCATCCAGAGTGGTGCCAAGACAAATAGTCGGTTCAGGTAGACGCCTCTATCATCTGCGGTTGGAATTGAGGGTCGGTTGACAATTCAAGGGTTGTTCGCTGACTCCTCGCCGCTCCAACATAGATACCGTACATCTCTTTCAACTCTCCGTTATATAGCATACCTAGGTAATCTATAATATCATTACAAACCGTTATGGTACCCTCCCCCGCCAAAACAAAAGAATCATAATTCCCACCTCACCGCTCAGGCCATTACCATCACTCCCCCAAGACTAATTTACAAACTCCGCAAAAATATACGGAAAAATAACAACACACGCCTTCCAGAACACGAGCACGCTATTCACAATGGCGACAGGCCAGCCGATCACTGGGGTGACGCTTTTGAACATGCAAAAGATACTGTACAGGGCGACCGCAAAGAAGTGGTAGAAGAGCACAAACGGGCGCTTCGTGATTCCCGCAAGGAGGCCAACGGGTCCATCGATGCAGTTGCCGCCCATCTGGAAGTACTTAAAGCAACCGCGCTGCAGGACGCACAGTTGCGAGTCGTCGGCGGCGAAGAGTGCGTAGAGAGCTTGCGCGAGGATGTTGACGACACCACTAAGCGCTTTGCGGTCCCAGTGGAAGGCGCGCATTTGCTCCAGGACAAGGTCGGTGTTCGCAAGGTCGGGGACGACGGAGGGGGCAAGGAGTTGCGAGAGTAGGACGACGTCGTTGAAGGCTACTGTCATGCCGCCGCCCGTCAGAGGGTGGCGCATGTTCATTGCATCACCGAGGAGGATCATTCCAGGTGTGGTGTTTGCCGCTGCTGGAAGGAAGCTGTTTGGCATGGTCGGAAGTCGGTCAGCTTCGACGGCTTTTCGGAAAGAGGGTTGGATCTGTTTCGGGAGATCCGGGGCGACGACATCGAGGAGGTATGATTTGAGGGTACCCAACGGCGGGGTGGATCGCATGGAGACCAGTGCTCGAGTCTCGTGGGTGCCGATCTGGTAGAGGAGGACGGGCGGGTTGTCGCCCATTATCACATGTCCGTGATTGGGATTAGGAAGGACGACATCAATCAACTGCAATCCGACGAAGGTACTACGAACTTCTGGTTTCCGCGAGTTACAGCGCTTGCGGAAGTTGGAGGCGTAGCCGTCGGCGGAGACAGTGAGAGAGGCAAGGTAGGTCTCGTTTGTTGTCGAGCCCTTTGGTTTGGCGATCACTCCGAGGACCTGTCCTGTTGCTTCGTTGCGGAGAACATCTTTGGCAGTTGCCTCGACAATCGTGACACTACCCAAACCCACATTGTCAGCTATATTCACGGCTGTGGAGTCGGATGGTGAGCGAGATGGCGACACTGTACTTAGGAGTTGCCGTCGCCGTCGCCCTCAAGTTCTGTATAAACTTTCCATGGTGAAAACTCCTGCCTTCTGCTCTCTTCCCATTGTCCTCTCGTCTCGGGTACGGAATCGTCACTGGCTCGCCGTGATAGATACACTCGTAGCCGTAGACGGGAATGGCATCGATGCCTTCGAGGCAGTCTATTCTGCGTCAGCATCATACCACTCACATCTCAGCGAATTAATCCCACCTCTCAGTCCCAACTTCTCCAGCGCCTGAACACCACCGGGCTGTAGCAACTCTCCGACGATACGGTCCGGCTCCGAGAGATTGCGTTCAAGCACGAGGATCTTACGTCCCTGCTTTCCAAGAGCCGTGGCTAACGCGCAGCCAATGATGCCCGCGCCGACAATCGCAACGTCGTACTTGAGTTCAGACATGAGGGCCTATTTCGTTTCTTCCGTCCGGTAGTATGATGGTCGAGGTAAGTCGCGACAAGTCGGGGGACGAAACAGTTTTAAAGAGAAGGAATAAACATAAGGTGATGTCTATGGATTGGTTTTAGTTCTGGCGCACTCTAGTTCAGGGGTGCGAGCGAGCAATGCTTGCCTGCTGCATGTGAAAAATGGAAATCGCCTATAGTTATACACGCTAACTCGGGTATCTATGCCTCCTGCAGGAAAATAATCGACTGATGAAAAGAGAACGCACCATTTGTGAGGTGATTTACTTCTATTTCCCGGCAAAGAAAGGGGTTTTCATAATCGAAAGCTCATTCGTTCAGTAACTCTTTCCCGGGGTAAAAAGAGCGAGACAGAGAATGGAAAGACAACGGTCTTGATGGAAGCGCGTCATCATTTTTCCGAATATCGCATGACTGTTCCGATTATCTTCACATGCAAATCACGCGCATGCGCGGGGCTATGGCTATGAATTCCAAATGAATTCCACCCGATAGATACATCAATCAGAATCTACCATGCAGTGATATCGTCCACTTCTCCAACACTCGCCTTCACTATCCCCTCCTCTTCATCGACCTCAACAACGCTGTGTAGCTCACTTCCCGGCTTCTCCATGATATCCGGCAGCACCTCCTTCAAGAAGCCTAAGATATGAGAATTGACCTCCTCAAACTGCAGCAAGAACGCGTCGTGACCCTCGACAGAGTAGATCGTGGCCAACCTGGCGTTCGGGATACACTTCGCCAGCTCCTGCTGCTCAGCGTAGGTGAACAGCCCGTCGCTTTCGATGCCGATAACGAGCGTGGGCTGCTCAATGAGCCGTAGTGCGGCTTGGATATCGTAATTCTCTACGCGGCCACGAGATACGTCGTGCGTGTCTAGCTTACGCGTGATAGCGATATAGCAGTTTGCATCAAAGCGCTTGACGAATTTATCGCCTTGGTAGCGCAGGTAGGTTTGAGCGGAGAAGTAATGATTCACTTTTCCATTGCCATGGCTGCTGAACGAGGACCGCCTCGAGCCGTTCGTGGGGCGGTTGCCATCGGATGTGGAAGGTGGTGTAGAATCTTTCGGTGTCTCGGGAGCTGTCTCGGTCGTCGGCGAGGAGATAACGGATGCCCGTCGCGAAGATAGCTTCTTGGTGTTTTTGAAACCGTCGGTATGGATTGACCAGTGCTCTTCGCTGGGGGTGCACGGGTCTCGACGTGCCTCGAGGTGCGTGTTTACGTAGGGGTGGCGCTTCGGATCCGGAGTGTTTCTGCCGAATCGTGACTCGAAAGAATTGCGACTTCATGGACGTTAGAAATGCGATGGTTCTTCAGGCTCGGGGTAGGGGGGACCAGGAACCAACCTTCGATACGTGAGCAGTGCACTCATGCGTGCCGCGCCAAGTCCCGTCACCGGGGGATCGTCGAAGGGATAGTAACCATCGTCTATATGCAGCTTCAATCAGAGGAAAGCCTAGAATGATTGAGTGGGCGGGCAGATTGGGGCGAACCATATTTAGGGTCAACAGAGATGCTCTGCCTCTGTGCCTCGCCCCACGAAATGCACCACGCCGAGTGTCTGGCACTGGTAGCAAGAGGCACAATCGCCCTGACATAGTCCTTCCCAAAGTAGGCCCACTCAAGAACCTGCATTCCGCCCATCGAACCGCCAATAACGATCGCAACCCGATTCACGCCCAGGTCGTTGAGGACAAGTTGGTGAATTCTATGCTTAAAAAAAAAGTAGTTAAGGTACTGCAATCCAGGAGTAAAGAGTGAAGGAGGGGGGGTGACCGACTTGACATCATCTCTAATGGTACACAGCGGGAACTCTGGGCCATAATAGTTTCCGGTATGAGGATCTATCGTAACGGGCGACGCACTTCCATACGGACTTCCGAGGGTGTTGAAGCACACGACAAAGAAGCGACTGGTGTCAAACGCTTTCCCATTCCCGATGAGCGGGCCCCACCAGTCCGCCACATCTGCGCTGCCGGAGAGGGCGTGACATATCACCATGACATTATCGCCGGCATCGTTGAGTTTTCCCCAGGTTTTGTAGGCGATGGGGACTCTGGATAGGGTTTCGCCCGACTCAAGAGTGAACTCTGGGACGACCGCAACCCGTTGGCCCTGGATTAGGGAGAAGAAGGGGTTTTCGGGCTGCTTGGTGACTGTTTCTACCGAATGTCAGCTTGCGACCGATCGCGGGCGCGGGAGGGATAGCAGCTTGCCGTACTGTGGCGTTTTACGCCAAACGGGGGCCAGAAATTTGGTGGTTTTGCTGGCCGTCATTGATGTTTCTCTCTAGTTTGGTGTAGATAGGTACGGGGTCTGCGTGCGGGGCGTTCAGTCGAATATATGGACTGTATGTACGAGGATGCGGTATGTGAGGGAGGGAGCTGGCCAGCAGTACCATGGGGCTTTTGTGAGTGAGCCGGTCTTAGAAGGTCCAGAATTGGGTTTTAATTTTTTTCTCTGTCGTCCGTCGGGAAAAACCGATACGCCATCCCAGTAGATAGAGTAGATTCATTGGAGGGGCAAAGTTTCGGTGCGCGCCTTCGCTACCAGATGTCCGTGCGCCTAACTGCCAGCTGCACGTAGCACGCTATCGCTCCCCAGCAAATCGCCATCGAAGTCTCGAAGGTGTGCAGGAGTACATAGGTGGAACTTCTGTGATGACAGAAGAGTGCGGAAGAAGCAGAAACAGTGTCTGAATCAAATCCAGAGAACTCTTCACAGCACACGGCCCGCAAGAGGCTGAGCAAATAACAAAGACCAATTGATGGTCTCGATAGGACAAAGGTGGTCACTCATGCAATAGCACTCAGTCTCGGCATTTTCCGCGCACGGTCTTGGCAGTCGCGTCTCCCACACGAGTTACATACATGTCAACTCACATCATCGAGCAACGACTGCGACGAGAACCTGCGACGATTTCTCAACCGATACCCGATCGAAATCACTGCCGCAATCTGATGGACAATGAGCTATGATCACACCCAGCTCACGCACTCGTCGCAGACAGCTCCAATTAAGGAGTACCGCGTCATGTGGACTGCGGTAGGCTCTCTTCTATTACCCCGCTTCTTCATCGCCGGATCGCAACCTAACGCCCGCCGATACTACAGCAAAAAAAGCAAAAGCTAAAGAAATGGCACGACGGTGGCTTTCTCCCATCCCACGTGCCCATCTCCCGTACCACCCATCTCTAATCGCGCGTTATCGCTATAGGGACCCTCCGATTCCACACGTTCAACAACCGGATGCTCCTATACGACGAAACTCGCTCACTCGTTACTGACAAGTACCTAAAACCGGGTACCCGCATCGATGAGGGCGACGAACTCGAGTTCGAGCAACATCTGGCTACCGTGGAGGAGTTTCTGCAGACGGTGATACAGGATCTTGCGCCAGTATTCGCGCCAGCGATGCAGAGGGCACGAGAAAGGGCTTCTACGGCCGTCCAGAATGGCATGAGTCCGGCAAGGGCGCCAGCGCAGAGAATGGGTGCTCAGCCACAGGCGCCCACACCGCGTAGTGCTCCACCAACAGCGTCGGGAGGTGGGCCGCGGCAGTATAATCAAACTCCGCTACGGCAGCAGCAGAGACCGCAAACGCCACAGACTCCTCGGACCCGGTCGCAGATAGAGATGGGGCCTCCTCCGCCGCAGTGGCGGCAAGGACAACCTCCTGCTTGGCCCCCTGCGCCGGTCCACCGTACCTCGGCGCCTCTACCTCCGTCGGGCCTTCCACCCCAATGGCAGAACGTTGGGCCTCCTGTCCGAAATCAGCCTTCTCGTCCACCTCAGGCGCCGGTACCACGCCCCCCTCCGCCTCCCCCACCGCCGGCACACAGACCCGAATTACAGGTACGGGCCAGTCCAGAAAGCGAGTCTCCTCCGCGCCCGAAACCTCCGTCTCTCCCGCAATCTTCGCCGGCGCGGGCCCGCCAGTTACGTCCGCCACAATCTAAACCACCACCACACCAAGCACCGCCCCAACCCGCTGCACTTCCGCAACAGCAGCAAGACTCTCCGTCGCTTTTCAGACCACCTCCCCCAGGCCTCCAAGGTGCGCCGCAACGCCGCCCATTCCAGACACTTCGCCAACACCCTCAGCCACCTCAACCATCGCCGCTGCAGTTTGCCGGGCTGCCACCACCGCCCTCACGCCAACGACCCGCGCAAGCCCAGCCTCCACCTCCGCAGACTGCGCTCGCACATACCTCGGGACGAGCGCAACCCGCGAATCTAGCTCTCGAAGCAAATAGCGACCCAGATCTCGGAAAACCGCGTACCCCTGAACCCGGCATCCTGCGGCTATCCGATCCGCACCGAAAAAGAAGGAAACTGCTTGCACCGCTGCCGCCACGGATGACCCCACCACAGCCACAGGAAGTGACACAGCGGCCATCGCCACCCAGTAGGGCCACAGCTCACCCCCCGCCGCCGGCCCGGCCACAGCCAGTGCTGCAGCCTTCTCGGGAGCAGGAGCAGGAGCAGGAGCAGCACTTGCCGGGCAAGCCGCCGCCGCAACCGCAGCCGCCAAAGTGGAAACAGCTACCAGCGGGGCAAAAGCCGATATCGCCGGACTCGCTGCCATCCGCATCGCCACTACCACCCGAACCCCGGCCACGACCGCAGTCCAAGCCGACACCAAAACCGCAGTGGAGACCACCGGCCCAGCAGTCGGAACCACGTCCCAAGCGCGCCCGCATCACGACCACCACCACGCGGATAAACATCGACTCGGGCTCGGACTCGGACCCGTTCTCGCCCATGGCGGCCACGCCCGCCGCCGCAAAGGCGCACGGGAAAAAACAGCCGCCGCCGGGCGAGCGTCCCCAAGAGCGCGGAAAAACGCTGGCCGAGCGCCAGGCCGAACGGAAGGACTACGACGATGCCGGACCGTGGTCGAGGGAGGCGGCGTCTCTCTTCGAATGGACGCCGTGGTAACGATGCTTCATGTTTGATGTTTGGTTGCGGTTGATTTTTACTTTCTTTTTAGAGTGCATTAGATCGGGGTTCGGGCGTTACACGACACGACAAGATTTGCTTGCTACATAGATAGGTGGATATGTATTTACATAATTTACTTTCGCGTTTGGCCTGGCTGCTTTCCGTCCACTTCTGCCCTCCCCCCGCGAGTGAGATGAGCGTGCTTGGGCGGGGGGTGGGCCTTATGAAGATGCTGCATACATAGAACATAAGTACATACATACATACATACATACACACATATTTAGCTTGCCTGCTTCCTGCAAAACGGTCATCGATATGGTATGTAGAGTATTCGTAGAATTTACACAAGCACGTTCATCCGTACATAAATACGAGAGCCGAAAAACCTTGGCACCCAAATAAACCCCCCATCATGCAGAAAAAACGAAAAGAAGAAAAAAAAAGACCCCCTAGAGTATGAAGATGAAAAAAAAAAAAAGATGAAGATGAACCGCCCACGATGATGAAGACAGTGAGAAATGCAGCCCCAGTTGGCCCGAAAAAAAGAAACCCCCCCCGACAAAGAAAAAAAAAACCAGCACAGCCCATAGATATACATGATACATCCTGGATTACCAGTAATACTGCCCACCATGGCCATCATCGTCGCCACCACCACCACCACCACCACCGCCACCGCCACCGCCACCGCCACCGCCACCCGACGACGGCCCCCCACCCCGCTGGTGTGAGTGCAGTAGATGCAACGACTCCTCTGTCGGGGGGACGCTCTTCCTCGTGACCGTCAGCGCCCGGCTGCGTGGTGGCCGTGGTGGTGGTGGTGGCCGTGGTGGCGGCAGTGCAGCGCCGTTTCCGGCCGTGCTGGGCGGGCTGATGAGACTGTGTTCCGACCCCGAGCCGTGCAGCGTCGTCGACCCGCCCGACGACGAGCGCTCCGACATCGGTGGCAGTGGCGGGGGCATAATGTTCTCGGCTAGTGACCCGCTCCGATGGTGGCGGTGGTGGCGGTGGTGGGTAGCGTTGCCCGTTGCCATGGTCACGGGGCGCGGGGAGAGGTGGCCGCCCGTTAGCGTTGTGGTCGGGGAGTTGCTCGTGCGGACGGACGCGGTGGAGGAGGGGGGTATGACGGTGGGCGTGGCTGGAATGGGGAGGGGCGGTGGCGTTTGGCTGCGCCAATTGCTTGGCACCGGCGGCAGGTTGCTAGAGTCGAGCGGGGGTGAGGGAGAGAGCAGACCGTAGTTGTTGCTTGTTGTTGCTGGGGGCTTGGGGTAATGCTCCTCGCCCACGCCGACGCCGGGGGGGCAGTTGCCCATGAGGCTCTCCGCTTCCGGGCGCTGCAGGGCTGGCGAGCGGGACCCGCCAGAGACGATGGTGTACCCGCCCAGTGCGCCGCCGCCCATGACGCTCTGGATCCTCTCATTCCGTCTGCGTTCCCGCTCCTTTTTGGAGCTGTGTCGGCGCATCAGGACGCAGATGCTGACTATCAGGGCGGCGAGGGCGACCACGCCCACGATGCCACCGGCGATCGCGCCCCTGTTGGTTTTACCGGGGTCGTCCAATTGCGGCGTCGCGGGGGGGGCGGGCTGGACAGTGACCGTCACCAGAGCCCAGGTGATGTGCGTCCAGACGTCTCGTGCCGCCGAGCTCTGGGAGGGATCGATGGTTCCTGATTCGGTGATGGTGGTGTAGCGGGTCGTCGTCGTGTATCCGGAGGTAACGGTGCCGGACGTAACCGTAGCGGTGCGCGTAACGTCGCGCCAGGTGCTGACCCAGACCGTCTCCACGTTGGCCGTGTCCGTCACGGTTACGGCCCCGTGTTCAGCCTCGGAGAACGGCGCATCGCTCGACTGCGCGGACACGGCCGACCCGGTTTCCACGTCGGTGCTGCTCTCTAGCACGCCGTCCGTCGCGAGAGTGGGCCGGGTTCCGTCGTCCGTGACCACGGAGGCCGGAGCACTTGGCGTCCACATGCCGTCGTCGAACGTGCCGGTGCTGTCCGGCGTCCACATGCCGTCGTCGAACGTGCCGGTGCTGTCCGGCGTCCACATGCCGTCGTCGAACGTGCCGGTGCTGTCCGGCGTCCACATGCCGTCGTCGAACGTCCGCGTCGCCGTGACCGCATCCGGCGTCCAGAGACCATCGAGCTGTCTCCCACGCAGCCGCGCAACCGTCGTCCTCCCGGCGGTGACGGTGGTGGTCATGGTGTTCGTGATGGTCGGCGGGGGGGCAGGTGCGCTCGCGCTCGCACTCGTCGTCGCCGTCGCCGTCGCCGTCCTGGTGACCCACACCGTCGTCGTCGCGCGCACCGATGCCGGCCGCGTCACCGTCGTCGAGTGGTAAACGGTCGTGTAGACCGTCGCGGTCGTCGTCCGCAAGGGCACGGTGACGGTCGCGTGCTCGCGGCGCTCGAGGCCGTGTCGCTGTTGTTGTTGTTGTTGTTGTTGTTGTTGTTGTTCCTGTTGTCGTTGCAGTCGCTGCGGTTCCGCGGCGGGGACCGCAAACACCGCCTGTGGAAGCGCACACAGCACTAGGTAGTACAGGAGCAGCATCGGCGCTGCCATCGTTGGGTCCGTCTCCGCTGGACGTTCGCGGTCTCGTTCCCGGACTCCCGGACTTGGGGGGGGATGGCTGCTGTCGAGGCGGGGGGGCGGGGGCGGGGCGAGCGCGTGGACGGACTTCTTCTGACCGTCCGTCACCGCATGCAGTCGCTGGAAGTCCGTGAGATGTAACAGATGTGTGTGGCGTGTGTGTGTGTGTGAGGAATAAAAAACTTAATAAAAAGCAGAGATCGAAGGAGTTTGGGGGGGATACATAGGTAGGAAGAGGTGCGTAGGAGAGAGAAAGATAGAGTGAGGAGGCTGGAGCTGACCGACTGGATGGTGGATGGTTGGATGGCTGCGATCCGTCACACCAACGACTGGCTGCGGATTGATTCTTCAGCCCAGGCAGCCACTGCCCACCTCAGCGGCGGTTCGGCATGTGTCGGAGCCAGCGTCTTTCTAATCGGGCTGCACAAATGGACGGGCCACCGTCCGGGGCTGGTGGCGGCGGAGCTATAGATATGTATATCTATCTATATCCACATCGGAGCCGACAGTGAGGTTCGCCGCCCGGGGGGAGGGGGCTGAGTAAGGTCCGCCGTGCGGGGGGGGCCGCTGACGACGATCGCCACTTAACCATGTACTTACATACGGCAGATCTCCGCGATCAAAGCTCGCGGGCCAACCGAGCGACCGAGCGACCGACCCGTGTACCTCGGGTTCCGTAGGGCTGGCCGCGATACCTGGTACACAGCTACCGTGCAGCCGACAGGCTATGTATATCTACGTATGTCTCCACATCGCGATGTGCTCGGCAAGCGCCGTGGCGAATCGTCACGGGCGGAAAGCAGCGATCCGCGTCCCCGGTCCGAGACATCCCCCCGCGCCCGACACTGCTGATCCGGCCCGCGCAGCGAAAGACAAAGCCGCAAAACAGCCGTCCGAGGGTTGTGGAGTGTATCTAGTTATGTTTTAGGAGTTCGAGACCAGACTCACCCACTCGCACGGCCGCCGGTGTGGTGCATTTGCCCGAGCGACAGTGACCAGTCAGCTGTCCAAAACGGGCTCCGCCTCCCCCTCCCTGGTCCATAAAAACCCCCCCCCCCCCCCAAAAAAAACCCTTGAAACCCCCCGCAAATGAAGAATGCCGAGCCTCAGCGACCTGCTCTCTTTAGGGAGAGATGGGAATCTGTCTGTCTGGGTCGAGCCCACCGAGTGATACCACATGATCGCACCGGTGCCACATCGACAGGAGGGAAGGGGAAGAGCGAATGGGGCCGCACGTGTGAACGACGGCCGCCCACCGGCTGCGTGCCCGTCCGCTCGTCATCCCTCCAGCGCTCGGCGTGCATCCCGTACATAAGTATGTAGTTGCATCCGTCCGTAGTTTTAGCCAGAGTGGCGCGGTTGTCAACTCCAAGTCGGGCGAGGCCGAGCGTTGCACACACAGATGATGTCTTATCGCGCAACCACAATGACCTTCACAACCAGACCAAAAAAACAATAGTAGTCCGTGTTCAAACTCGATGGGAAAGAAAACACCCTTCCCGTGTGCGCCATTGCAGATTTACCGTGCCAGTACAGTTGCTCATGCTGTCGTTTCCCCTCCCCCACACCGAGAGAAAATCCATGTAGGTACAATGAAGGAGAAAATGTCGTAATGAAATACGTAAGAAAAATAAAAATAAAAAAGAGGTAACAAAAAAAAAAGGAAAAAAAACCAGCCTTTCGATATCTCCTCGTTTCGTATCCACCAAACAATGCATATCACCTCTCCCAAGAAATCCAGCATGAGAAAAAAAAAATCAAAGAAAACATAGCAAGAAAGCATGAAGTAAAGAAAAGATCGAACCCGGAAATAACGTCCCAAGAAAGAAAGAAAGAAAAAAGTGCCCTGCAACCGGAAACGAAGAACCCCCCCCGAGTATCGAAGACTGCCAAGATTCCCTACAAGCTCAACAAATGCATCAACACCGTCTGTACGTACGAAACCAATCCGCGAGAAAAAGAAGAAAAAAAGAGAGAAAAAAAAATGACATTTGGAGAAAAAAAAAAGGCCAGACAGCATGGTACCTGTACTCTCAACCCGGGACCACAAGCACAGAAAGGAAAAAGAAAAGAACTCGACCATGTATAGGGTGGGTCCGAGCGATTCCAGTCCGGTTCCAGTACCAAGGAGGGCAAGTGCAATTCCTTTCCGGTATGGGGATTCCCTTATGGCGGGGTAAGAACTGGATCTAAGTGGGGCCTGGTCCTTCCGGGGTTAAGGTTCCAGAAAGAAAGAAGAAAAAAAAAAGGTCCAAAATGTCCCGGAATCTACGTCAATGAATGCAAAGAAGGCACTCCAGAAGCGGGCGAACGGCTTGTCCAATTGGCGTATGCTCCCTTGTCCAGGGAAGCGGATGTGTCGCAGCTGGCAATCCCAAAGGTTTGGTCCAAGTGAGTGTGAGGTGGAAGGGTGTGACTCCAATGAAAGCGCGAGGGCTGGGCTCCGTCCATCCGAACAATGGTCCAAGGTCCGTCTCCAAGGAAGAGATCCTGATCCCAAAAGCGGCTATAAAACTCCATAGGGTCTCGATAACGAAGAACGGTCCTCAACTCCGGGCATAAAAAACAGAAAAACAATCGACACGTATGATCAGGCTCCATAACTCACATTAGGCTTCTTCCCTTCATGGCAGCAGGCCAGGTCGTGGGCGAAAAACAAAAACAACGAATATCCTCTTCTAACCCCCTCCCCCCTCCCTCCAGGTGTCCTGTCCCGACATCCCCAGTCCCTATCCGCCTATTGGCCGCGCTCGTCGTTTGTGCGCGGAGGATAGTACGCTTGCTGCTGGCGGTAGTAATCTGGTGGATAGTAGTACTGCTCCGGTTGGAGCGGCGGCGGCTGCCGCTGCGGTGGCTCGACGGGGCCCTGCTGGGGGTTCGCTGGGTTAGGCGGTCCGGAGTAATCCGGCGGATAATGTCTGGGACGGTAGGCGTCCGACGGTGGCTCCATTGGTCCCGTGTCGTGGCCATGCGGAGGGTACTGCTGATGCTGGCTGCCCGGGTATCGCGGATCAAAATCAAGGCGGTAGTTCGGCGGCCCGGAGTTGAGCGGCGGTTGGTCGTGCGGGACATGCCCACCGTATCCGGGACGGCCGCTGTGTCCACCGTGGGGGGGCATGATATGGCCCCGTCCGTACGAGTCCGGGCCAGGGAAGCGGGGATCCATTGGGGGCGCTGCTTCTATTCGCGAGGGATGTGGTTCCTGGGACGCAGGCAGCTCGGCGGTGATCGTCGGCGCAGCGCGCCTGCGACTGTCCTTCCACGCTTGCGACTGGAAGTATTCTGGCCACCCCTCGTCTGCATTGAGCGACCGAACCCTTTGTCTGTTCTTCCACCACCCCCGAAGAAGCGGATGAAGAACGCGGAGAGTGTGGGGGAGCGATACGTACCAGGTTCGGGCTCACGCTTCCGATTCGACTCTCTCTTCTCGCTCAGCCACCTCGCCGAATCGGCCTTCAACGAAGCGATCATTTGCTGTCGAGCGGGCACGGATTAGGACGACGGTTCCTAGGTTCAAGCATCCGCCGAGGTGCAGAAGAGCCACGCGCGGGCGGGAGGGGGAGGAAGGACGCACATCTGTGAGAGGACGGTACGCATTGTACCAGTAGCCAGGACAATTCTAGCCGCCACGACGGGAACCGTCAGCACTCAACAGGCACACGTCTTCCGCCGAGACAGGACGCCAACGTACATCCGGTCCCATGCCCGCTCTCAGCGTCGTTCCGTTGCCCAGGTACCGCGGCAGATCGGTTTGGATCACGCGGCGCTCTATGCCCTCGCCGTCGACAAACCAGGGCTCGCTTTCCGGCTGATCGTAAGCATAGTAGTACTTCCCGGAGCTGGCCATAGTTTTTTTTTTTTTTTTATAATTTTTTATTCTTCGAGCAAGCCGCAGAAGTGTCCGTCCAAAGGGTCCTTTGGATACAGGTGGCCTGCGGTAGAAAGGGCGGCCTTTCGGTCTGTCCTTTTTTTTCTTCTTCTTTCTTTTCTTTCTCCTTTTCCTGTATTTCCCGGCGCAGGGCGAAGGATACCGAACCGGCTTCCGTAGGCGGCGAGGAGACCTGGAACCAAGGGAATGGCAAGCAGGAAGTTCTAGTTACCGGGGGCGGGGCGTGCAGAAGGGAAACAGTCTTCCGAGGAAGCGAACGCTGTGCGTCTTGCGGGCTGGTTTTTGCTCTATTTTTTTAATTTTTTTTTTTCCGGTGTCGGTGGCGCGGCGTACAGCACGGGGCGGAGGGAACGGCGAAGGGCAACAGCCTGCGGATGAGAGAGGACGGCGGGAACCTGTTTGTTCTTCTTTCTTTCGTTCTCTGCCGCGCCGACCCGTCCGATGCGGTCTGCCAGAGGAGGAAAAGGAGGAGGCTGAGGATATGCCGATGATTCACACGCACACAAAAGTGCCAACGCTGGGCGAGCAGGAGAAAGGAAGAGATCGAGCGAAGGGGTGAGAAGTGGAGGGGGGAGCCGCCGGACGGTTCAAATACTCGCGCAAGCGTCCGCTGCGCTCTCGCTCGCACTCGCACTCGCACGCTGGTTCTCCCTGGCTGTCCTGCCTGGCGTGTCTGCACTCAGCGAACACTCTACGGGCGGCGGCCATCCCTGCCGCCCACGATGGCCGGCCACTCCACACCATGTCGCACCAACCAGCCAATCATCCCGTTCCTCCCCCCCACCCCCGCTCTCCTGCCCGGCCTGGATGGCGGTATTTTCTATCATGTGCAGACATCGATCTGTGTATGCCCTCAGTTCTGCACGGAGGCGGCATGACCGAGCCACAGCTCCAGCATCGCCACTGCGACGCCACATCGCACCCACGGCGCCGTGGCTGTTTTGGCCGGTGTCCGTTGTTGCTATGGGGTTTCCGCGATGGTGACGGCAATGATGATGGTGATGATACAACACATGTGCCTGTGCTGCTGCTGCTGCTGCTGCTGCTGCTGCTGTGCAAGAAAGGCCTCCCGCAGCCAGCAGTCAGTGCTGATCAGCCTCGAATCGAAGCGCGAGGAAGATCACAAAAGGGCAAGGACGGAATATGCGAAGCGACGTCAAATCGCGCGGGTGCTGGTTGGACGCATATAGAGTATGATACATAGGGAAAAGACCGCGGCCGTGTGTGTGGGGTGCGTTCCTCCGGCGGGGCCTGGCCGGGAAAAAGGAAACTGGGAGAAGGAAAGAAGGGGGGGGGACCTCTCGCCCAGTCACGGGCTGCGCTCGTCCAGCCAGCATCCGGGTGTCGCGCGTCGGCCTGCCGTTGTGAGGCGAAAAAACAAAACAAAACGAGGAAATGCAATGCGGCTGCCGCGCAGGGAAGCCGTCCGGTCGGAGGTGGATCGGGGCTCGGAGCGAGCGAATTGTGCTCCAGGATTGTGGCCGGTCGGCAAGGCTGGAGGGGGGGGCCATTGACGGAGCGATCAGCCGCGGCGCCGGATGTACAGCGACCCATCGGGGGATTCCGGCGTCCGGCTGGGTGAGCTCATGCAAGTACAGCACAACAACCGATTCGGCACTTTCGCGCCAGCGAATTGGTGATGTGGAAGCCCCCCGACTGCGACAAACGGGGAAAAAACAAAGACAGATTAAAAACAAAATAAAACAGAGCAGAACAAAACAAAACAAAACAAAACAAAACAAAAAACAAAACAAAAAACAAACAAAAAACAAATGGCCAGAGTCATCGTCCATGACGCCGCGAGCCACAGCGCGAGCAGTCGGACCGCGTACACATCTATGCAAGCCGCACAGCCATCTGTATATGTATGTATATGTAATGCACCTGGACACCGCGCAAGCCTTCTCCTCCGACTGCATCCTGGGGACAGCGGCGAGATCCTTCCAGAAGCCGCACGCGCAACCTTTCAGGTATCCAGGTATCTGCTAGCTGAGTACCACTGCATCCCCCCACGTTGTCCGCGAACAGCCCCGCTCCATCGCGTTGCACACGGTGTCCGCATCCAGCCATCCGTTGTCCTCGCGCTTGGCGGTCGGCCCTCGTGCACACACACACACAGCGCCCGGGGTGGGGAGGGCAAGAAGCAAACAGCCCAGCTGGGCGCTGCGCGACCCCGCAGTCCGTCCTCCGCGTGTGGGTGTGGCCCCCCGCGGATCGCTGGCGCGCACGGTCTACATATGTATGATATCACTTCGGCGGCCACACCGTGCGTTGTAGATATTTGCATGATCGCCCGACAGGCAGCGGGTGACTCGGGTTGGCTGCTGCTGGTGGCGCTAGACGGGCGGCGGCGAACGTGCGCAGCCTTCGATAGATTCTACGCTGAGGTTTCCGCATGACCGCCCCCCCGCACAGTGCGGCCGCTGTGTATGTACCTAGGTACATAGTAGGTAGATGTGTACATAGACTGCTGCCACGCGGCGTCATGGCCCATTACTCGTTGTTCGTTGCTGTATGCATGGCACATGCTTATGTATCGTGCGGCTGCAACTACGTGCAAACCCCCACCCCCGAACACAGAACACTGCTCACAGAGCCCCCCCCCAACGCACGGCTAGATCTCCGAGCCGGTCCTGCCGAGGAGCCACCATGTGCCCGATGCTAGCAGCACAAACCCGACGAACACTCCCCACACTCCAGCGCTCTCGGCCGCCGCCATCGCAGCTCCAACGACGTACTCGCCCCTCCGCGCAAGGGCGTTCCGTCGGCGCCAGCCCTCGTCGATCCCCCACGGCGCCTTGACCGCCGTCGGTGCGCCGTCGCCGGGAAGGATCGTGAACACGGCGAACACGGGCTTGTGGTCGCTGCCGCGGTAGGCGGGGATGCTGTCGTACGTCTCGACGCTGAGCGTCGGCGACGGCAGGAAGAGGATGCGGTCGGTCCAGCTGGGCCACCTCTGCTTGGCGAAGCCGTCCTCGGCGTCGGCGGTGACGACGTACTTGTATGTGGGGGGGAAGGCGATGGCGGCCTCGTCGAGGAAGTGGCACGTGGAGGCGGCGCGGCGGCGGCGCGAGAGCTGGTCGGCGTCGAGCAGGCGGCGCCACGCGACGGCGGCATCCACGGGCGCCGGGCGCGTGTCGGCGGTGCGGTAGTTCAGGTCGCCGAAGACGAAGAGGTGTCCGGCGGCGTCGGCGGCGGGGTACAGCTGGGCGCCGTCGTCGAACACGAGGCTGCGCACGAGCGTCGCCCAGTCGCGGTCGCGTCTGTCGGCGCCGGCCTCGTGCGGCGCAAAGTGCACGCCGACGGCGGTGATCTCGACGGCGGCGAGCTGCATCCGCACCGCCACGCCGCCCTTGTTGCCCAGCCCGCCGACGCCCAGCCCCACGCCGGCCCAGCGCACGCGCGCCGCGCCCGCGCCCGGCCGCACGAACGCGAGCAGCGCCGTCGGCCCGACGTGGTGGAACCCGAGCAGCGGGTACGCGGCGCCGTAGACGGCCGCCGTCGCCGCGCCGATCGCCGCCGCGAGCGCCGTCACGTACCGCGCGATCTGCGCGCCGCCCAGGAAGCTCGGCGCCATCGGCGCGATCTCCTGCGCCGCGAGCAGGAGCACCGCCGGCGCCGTCGACGGCAGTGTCGGCCCGACCGAGGTGGCGAGCTGCGACGGCGGCTGCGCCAGCCGCGCGCAGTTGAGCGTGAGGAGGTACAGCGTCAGAGGGGCGGCCGGAGACATCGCTGTTCGATCGTGCGACAGTGCGCCGGCGGAGCGAAGCGGCCGTGTAGATAAGGACGGGCGAGGAGGTGGTTACTGCACGACTACTATTTCTACGTTGGACTGCTATTTTTTTGGAGTCGGACACTTAACGTTAGCGAGATATCAGGTATGTACAAGCGAGACGACCGGGTAACACACCGCTAACCCCACCATGTGAAGCTTTTTTTTTTTTTTTCACAGCATGCACAACGGCCTACCAGGCCCCCCCCCCCCCCCCAACCCCCGGGGGGGGGGGAAAGGGGAAGGGGGC